>Ga0302325_10030118_pt1 | contig 11195 bp, 12 predicted proteins | sample Palsa_T0_2_FD_201948 | JGI IMG/M metagenome (GOLD analysis project Ga0302325, IMG submission 201948) | Peat permafrost microbial communities from Stordalen Mire near Abisko, Sweden - Palsa_T0_2 | ecosystem: Environmental > Terrestrial > Soil > Palsa > Peat permafrost | place: Sweden: Abisko...
CTTTCCTGACGCGGCAACCGTGGTCGCACTCAGGCCGGTCGCCCCATTTTGCGCGAGAAGCTCCTGAATGACAAACTCAGATTGCAGATAGTCACCTTCTCCGTAGTGATGGTACCGGATGCGGCCTTTCGCGTCGATGAAGTAATCCGCCGGCCAGTATTCGTTGTTGAACGCCTGCCAAATTCGATAATTACTGTCGATCGCGACCGGGTACGTGACGTTGTACTCCTGCACCGCCGTCTTGACGTTCGGGGGCAGCGTCTCGAACCCGAACTCCGGAGTATGCACACCGATGACGACGAGGCCGGCGGCTTTGTATTTTTCCGCCCAAGCCTGCACGTAGGGCAGGTTGCGCAGGCTGTTGATGCACGAATAGGTCCAGAAATCGACGAGTACGACCTTGCCGCGCAGCGACTGCGTGTTCAAGGGAGCGGAATTCAGCCAGAGCGTCTTCTCCGGCATGAAGCGCTCTTTGTCGTTCATCGTCTGCATCGGCCCCGGGTTGCCGATTTCCGGCATGGGGCCCTCATCGTCAAGCGTGGGCTGCACCTGCGCCGCGCTCGCTGCTAATACGGCTGGGTCGTCCGCATGCGGCAGGCCGATATCGCTCATGTCAATTCCTCCGGCGACGAAGACCAGCACGGCGCCGAGAAACAACCTCCAGGCGCACCGGCCCGCGATCTCGACGAACGACAGTCGCTTCTTCCGCAAGAGAGCCTCAGTAGCCGTCGACAGCGATCACGGCGTCGGCGAACGCCTGCGGAGCTTCCTGCGGCAGATTGTGCCCGATGCCTCCGGTGACGGTCCGGTGCGCATACTTTCCGGTAAATTGCTTCGCGTAGGCACCTGGATCCGCGGCGTGCGGAGCACCGTTGGCATCGCCCTCAAGCGTGATGGTAGGCACGGTGATGACCGGGTTCGCGGCAAGCCGTTTTTCTACCGCGTCATATTTCCGCTCGCCATCAGCCAGACCGAGCCGCCACCGGTAATCGTGGATGACGATGTCGACGTGGTCGGGGTTGTTGAAAGACGCCGCAGTGCGATCGAAGGTCGCGTCATCAAAAGCCCACTTTGGCGACGCGATCTGCCAGATGAGCTTCGCGAAATCGTGCCGGTATTTCGCATATCCGTCCCGGCCGCGCGCGGTGGCGAAGTAGTATTGATACCACCACTGCAGCTCAGCTGCCGGCGGCAGCGGTTGGCGCTGGGCCTTCGGATTCGTGATCAGATAACCACTGACCGAGACGAGCGCCTTGCAGCGCTCAGGCCAGAGAGCCGCAACGACGTCCGCGGTACGCCCGCCCCAATCAAATCCGGCCAAAATTGGACGCTTTATTTTGAGAGCGTCCATGAGCGCGATGAGATCAGCCGCCGTCGCGGCCGGCTGGCCGTTACGGAAGGTCTGGCTTGAAAGAAACCGCGTCGTTCCATAACCGCGAACGTACGGCACGATCACGCGATAGCCATGTGCCGCCAGGATCGGCGTCACATCGACGAAGCTGTAAATGTCGTAGGGCCACCCATGGAGGAGGATCACGACCGGACCATCGGCGGGCCCGGCTTCGGCGTAGCCGTTATTCAGGACGCCGGCACTGATCTGCTTCAACGGAGCGAACGATGTGTGCCCTACCCCCGGGGGCGAGGAGACACCGCCGGGACTCGATGGAGCGGTGTCCGCGTCGGCGATGCCGATCGCCGCGAGCTGCGAGGAAGCAAAGGCAACGCCTGAATTACGCAGGAAGCGCCGCCGATTGTAGTTGAGTATTTCAGACATTGCCTGTGCCCCCAAGTGCGAGTCGAATTCCCTGAACTAACCGCCGGCCCCGCCGCCAAGAACCTCAGGAACCGACATCGCTTGTGAGAGCCAGCTCCGCCAGGCCGCCGTAGCGGCAGCGCCGGACATGCCGGCCGTATTCGGACCCATCTTGGAGATTGGGAGTCTCGGCATCGACTTGCACACGATGCCCGTCGAACCCATCATTGCCGACGGCTTTTCACCACTTGTCGCGTCGCGGCACATCATCGTTGCATTCAGCGCGGGGGCGGCTTCAGCGATGATGCAAAACGGTACCACGAGCAAGCCGCTGCACATCGCGAGCATGGCCAGGACGATCTTCATCAGTAAGGGCTCCTTCGGATCAGCGGTTATGCGCCTGGGAAACGTTCGTTCACGTTCCGGAGCGGTTGCGGCTCAGGCGCGCAACGAACGATATCATTCCGGCCCGGCCGATAAAGAGTGAGTCTGAGCTACTCCCTTTGGGAACCCACGCGTCCTTACACTGCGTGAGTGCCGACCTTCCGCGCTTTCGCCCGAGCGATATTCCGCTTCGAGGTACGTTGGTGAACCGACGTCGTTTTTGCACGGCCGCCGGCGGAGCACTAGCCGGCCTTCCGCTCAGCGTTTCCACTTTTCAAGAAAGGGCTCGCGCCATGAGTACGACAGCAGACTCGACAGGAAGCAGGACGAGCGTTATTCGACCTTTTCCAGCGGTCCACTACTCCGATGCGGATCTCGCGGATTTGCGCCGGCGCGTCACGGCGACCCGCTGGCCCTCGCGCGAGCTGGTTCAGGACGACTCGCAAGGCGTCCAATTGGCGACGGTACGAGCGCTGGCGCAATACTGGTCCACCGACTACGATTGGCGCAAGTGCGAGGCGCACCTGAACACGCTGCCGCAATTCTTGACCGAGATCGACGGTCAGGAAATCCATTTCATCCACGTACGCTCGAAGATCGACAACGCACTGCCGCTGATCGTGACGCACGGCTGGCCGGGATCGATCATCGAGCAGCTGAAGATCATCGGGCCGCTGACCGATCCTGTGGCTCACGGCGCCACCGCCAACGACGCGTTTCATCTCGTCATCCCGTCGCTGCCCGGCCACGGCTTCTCGCCGGAGCCCACCGTGTTGGGCTGGGACCCCGTGCGCATCGCAAAGGCCTGGGCCGTCCTCATGGAACGCCTGGGCTACGATCGCTTCGTGGCGCAAGGCGGTGACTGGGGTGCGAACGTCACCCAAGAACTCGCATTGCTTTACCCGGCGAGGGTGATCGCAATCCACACGAACATGCCCGGCACGGTTCCGGCCGACATCTTAGCTGCAGCCAAACTCAGCCAGAAATCGCCCGTGCCGCTGTCAGGCGACGAGCTGCAAGCATTCCAACAGTTGAGCACGTTCTACGCCAAGGAACTTGGTTACGCGGTCGAGATGTCCAATCGCCCGCAGACGCTCTACGGGCTCAGCGATTCGCCGATCGCCCTCGCGAGTTGGATGCTCGACCACGACAAGGACAGTTACGAGATGATTTCGCCGGCGTTTTTTGGCCACCCGGGCGGGCTCTCGCGCGACGACGTCGTGGACAACGTGACGCTGTACTGGCTGACGAACACGGGGATCCCGTCGGCTCGCCTCTATTGGGAAAACAAACTCGATTTCTTCGACATCAAGGGCGTCAACGTACCGGTCGGCGTGAGCGCGTTCCGGTACGAACTCTATCAGGCGCCGCGCAGCTGGTCCGAAAAAGCCTATCCCAAGCTCGTCTACTATAAGAAGCACGACGTTGGCGGCCATTTTGCAGCCTGGGAACAGCCACAGCTCTTTTGCGAAGACGTTCGCGGCACGTTCCGGTACATGCGCTAGATGAAACACACCACGAAGGAACCCAGCATGAAGCGACTCGCCGTCTCCGCGCTTTCTCTCCTGCTCGTTTTGTCGGGAACGGTCAGCGCGCCCGCCGTGACGCCCGTGAAGAACATCGTCCTGGTACACGGCGCCTTCGCTGATGGATCGAGTTGGTCCAAAGTGATCCCGCTGCTTCAGGCGAAGGGCTACAATGTCGTCGCCGTTCAGAACCCGCTGACATCGCTTGCCGATGACGTCGCTGCTACGAAGCGCGCGATCGCGCAAATGAACGGTCCGGTGATCCTGGTCGGCCACTCGTGGGCCGGCATGGTCATCAGTGTAGCGGGAAATGATCCCAAGGTCGCGGCCCTGGTCTATATCTCAGCACTTGTGCCGACGAACGGCCAGTCGGCGGCCGTTGCGACGAAGGGCTATCCCGTCGCTCCAGGCACGGCACAGATAAAACCGGATGCTGCGGGCTACCTGAGCCTCACCCGCAAAGGCGTCGACGAGGATTTTGTCGCCGGACTGCCCGCCGCGGAGCGTGGGGTCGTGTACGCAACGCAGGGGCCGTGGAACTCCACCGCCCTTTCGCAGAAGGTTCTGCGCCCCGCGTGGCAGTCGAAGCGGTCGTGGTTGATCGCGGACGCCAACGATCGCATGATCCCGCCCCAATACGAACGCGACCGTGCAAAGAGGATTCATGCGAAGTTGACGATCCTCCCAGCTGGTCACGTTCCGATGCTCTCGTTGCCGGATCGCGTTGCGGCCGTGATCATCGACGCTGCCGTTTCCTCAGGGAGTTGATATCACGCCTCGGCGTGCCCCTCGCTCGCCTGAAGCATCGCAATCGATATGGTATCGAAAGCGGCACCCCACGCCCTTTGCAGTTCCGCATTGAAGCCGGCCCCGAGCCGATCCGCCAGCGCCCAGAGTATCGCTTCGCGTACTGCCGCGTAGTGCACAGGCCGAACCCCGTATCGGGCGTGGCTGCGTCCGAGTGTTTCCACGAGCGGAGCGATCGACTCGAGATCTTCTAGACCCATCACCGCGACGGCGAGCTTCTCCATAAACTTTTCGCCCTGGAGTTGCATATCCGTCTTGAAAAGCGGCGCGAGGTTCGGGTGAAGTTCGAAGAGCCGCGCGTAAAACGTCGCCGCGACGACGTTTGATGTGGGTTCGAGTTCTGCAAAACTGGCCTGAACGAGTCTGCACTCGTCACGCGTGATCATGCTCTGCACGGTGTCCTACCGGGGCCGTATACGAGCTGCGATTTGCCGGCAGATCGCCGACGCGAGTGCAAGACCGCCGGCAGCCCGTGCCTCGCGCAAGGACTCGGCAGAAATCAGACGCTGGCAGATATTCTGGGCGACAGCTCGACCGGCGATCGATCGCGCTTCCCGCAACAACCCTTCCGTCGACGCTAAGATGCTTTCATAGTGGGACGCAGCGGCAGTCACTTCCGGCAGCACGAGACGCAACAGCCGGACGCGCTCGCCTTCGTCAAGGCGCAATGCTTCGGCGACGCGCTGTACGAACGCCGGCGAGAAGTTGCGGTCGGTGCTGCCGTTTTCAAAAGCGGCGTACCAGTTGGGGGTGACACCGACCAGCTCGGCGACATCTTCGCGTCGCAGCCCCGGAACGCGCCGGTGCGCGGTTACGGGCAGACCGACATCCTGCGGCCGGAGACGCGCGCGCGCCGCCGTTAACAACGACCGCAACTCCACCTGCCGCATATGGGCACCCAGTATACCTCTGGACGGCGTTGCTTCCAAGGGCAGAGCGAGCAGGCTTAGACTCGCCTCCATCTGTCCGGCCGAAAACCGTCCTGGCACCCACTGGCAGTTACTATTTCGGGTCAACTCGCCGGTGTAGGCTCGGGCCCACGACATTGCTTCGAATTGGGGTGAGGCGTGCAGCAGATGGACGCGGGGGCGAGCTACAGGCAGAGCGACGATGAGGTCGGCCGTCGCCGCGAACTACGTGCCTTTCTGATGCATTGCCGGACTCGCCTCGAACCGAGCGACGTCGGATTGCCGCCGATGTCACGGCGACGGGTTCGAGGTTTGCGGCGCGGAGAGGTCGCTGAACTCGTCGGGGTCAGCGATTACTGGTATCGTGCCTTTGAGAGCGGCCGGGCAGTGCGCGTGTCACCTCAATTCGTCGCTCGCCTGGCGAGCGTGCTGCGCCTCACCGCGGAACAACGACTCTTCCTGGTTCGCTTGTCGCTGCCCGAGATCTACCGGCTCTTGAGCGGCTTCGAGTGACGATCTCGGTTGGTAGCTCAACGTCGGAAACCAGCAACTGGGACTTACTCTTTTGGCTCCCGGCGAGGTTCTAAACTTACCGATATGCCGGATCAGCCCGTCGTTCAATCCGTGCCGGCCGACACGTCGTTCGGTTCGCTACGGCAGATCGAGGCCGGCGACCTCAGCGTGGGGTGTGCCGAATCCGGTCCGGGCGACGGCCCGGTCGTGATTCTCTTGCACGGCTGGCCGTACGACGTGCACAGCTTCGTCGACGTCGCCCCGATACTCGCGGCAGCCGGCTATCGCGTGATCATTCCATTTGTCCGCGGCTATGGTCCGACGCGCTTTCTTTCAAGCACGACCCCCCGCAACGGCCAGCAAGCGGTTCTCGCCTTCGACGTCATCGCGTTGTTGGATGCGCTGAAGATTCAGCAGGCAGTGATCGGCGGCTTCGATTGGGGCGGCCGCACCGCCGACATCGTGGCGGCGCTCTGGCCGGAACGCTGCAAGGCGCTGGTCTCGGTGAGCGGTTACCTGATCGGCAACCAGAAAACCGGTGAGCTGCCGTTGCCGCCGAGCGCCGAGCTCCAATGGTGGTACCAATTTTACTTTGCCACCGAACGCGGCCGAGCCGGTTATGCGAAAAATCGGCACGATTTCGCGCAACTGATCTGGCGCCTGGCCTCGCCCAAATGGCAGTTCGACGTGGCGACGTTCGAGCGCACCGCAGCCTCCTTCGAGAATCCGGACCATGTCGACATCGTGATCCACAACTACCGCTGGCGCATGGGGCTCGCCGTCGGCGAGACGAAATACGACGACCTCGAAGCGCGGCTGGCCCAAAGCCCAGTCATCACCGTACCGACCATTACCCTCGAGGGCGACGCCAACGGCGCTCCTCACCCGGAGCCAGGCTCCTACGCCGGCAAATTCTCGGGAAGATACGAGAGTCGGATCGTCACCGGCGGCATTGGACACAATCTGCCTCAAGAAGCTCCGCGGGCTTTTGCCAAAGCAATTCTCGATATCGGCGCGTCCTAGAAGCGGGCGGCAACATGAAAGCATCGGTCGTGACCGCGTACGGCGGTCCGGAAGTGATGAAATACCAGGATATGCCGGATCCCACGCCCGGCGCGGGCGACGTCCTCGTCAAAGTGGCCGGCATCGGAATCAACCCAGAAGACATGCTCGAGCGTAATGGCGTGTTGAAGGATCAGTCGCCGTTGCGCTTTCCGGCGATCATCGGCCTGGACGTATCCGGGACGGTGGCCGCGCTCGGCGAGGGCGTGGCTGACCTCAAGGTCGGCGATCGTGTCTGCGCGTTTTCGTACCACACGTATGCCGAGCTCGTCGCCGACAAGGCGACTCTTTTCGCCAAGGTACCGGACACGATGGACCTGGTCGACGCGGCCGCGGTGCCGCTTGTCGGCGCCACGGGTAGCCAATTGATCTCCATCGCAAGCGGGTTGCAGTCTGGTCAGTCGGTGTTGGTCTCCGGAGCTGCGGGCGGCGTAGGCCGGTGTGCCGTCTACACGGCGAAGGCGTTGGGCGCGCAGGTGATCGCGGGCGTGCTGCGTTTTCAGCTCGATCAGGCCCACAGCATCGGCGCAGACGAAACCGTTGCCCTCGACGATCCGGTCGCCTTCGCGGCGATTCCGCAAGTAGACGTTGTAGCAAATACGCTGCGCGGGAAACCGGCGACGGAGCTGCTCACGAAGGTCAAGGCCGGCGGGACGTTTGCTTCGGTGACGGGAGCGCCTGACGCCGCGAAGGACTACCCGAAGGTACGCGTCGTGTCGTTTGTCTCAAAGCGAGGCGGAGCCGGCATCACCTTTATCGCCGATGCCGTAAACGCCGGCAAGTTGACGATCCCGATCGACCACCGCGACGAGCTCAAGAACGCAGGCGCCGCGCAGGCTGCGGTCACGAAGGGCGGCATTGGGAAGGTGCTGCTCACCCCGTAATTACTCTCGAACGAATTGGAGTCGTCCATGAACAACGTAGAAGTCGAGCAGAAGAGTTATGAGATGCCGCCGCGAGAGGGGATCAGCATCGCGCATTTTCTCACCGTCGCCGACGTGGAACGATCGCTGAAATTTTACGAAGCCGTCTTCGGAAGCACGATTCTGAGCAGAGGCGACAGCAAAGGCGCACCCGGCTACCTCCGGATCGCGAACACGTGGCTCATTGTTAACCCCGGCGGCGGTCCGACTCCCGACAAGCCGACGGTAACGCTCAGCGTTCCCACGGACCCCAATAAGGTCAGTAGCTTCATGAACATTCGCGTAGCAGATATTCAGGCGTGTTATGAACTCTGGAAAAAGCGCGGAGCCGAGTTCATCACCGAACCGAAGGACAAGTATGGCGAGACGCGCTGCTATATCCGCGATCCTGACGGATACATCATCGAAGTCGGACAAAGCAAACCCGAATTCACGTACGGTTAGCGCCGGCTGAGTTCGATTTCGGGCCGCTCATGAACAAGGTACAGGTCGCGCAGAAGTCCTATGAGATGCCTCCCCGAGAGGGGTTTAGCGTCGCGCATTTTCTCACCGTCGTCGACGTGGACCGCTCGGTTCGATTCTACGAGACCGTATTCGGAGGTCGCGTTTTGACCAGAGGCGACAACCGCGGCGCGCCGGCGTTCGTCCAGATCGCGAACACGTGGCTCATCCTCTACTTCGGCGGCGGTCCGACCCCTGACAAACCGACGGTGACGCTCACCGCTCCCGACCCCGATCTGGTCAGCAGCTTCCTGAATATCCGCGTTGCGGATATTCACGCGTGTTATGAGCTTTGGCGAGATCGAGGAGCTGAGTTCATCACCGAGCCGATGGACAAGCTCGGCGAGACGTGCTGCTACCTCCGTGATCCTGACGGCCACCTTATCGAAGTTGGGCAAAGCAAACCTGGCTTCGCTTATAGCTAGTCGGACGTCCGCGGCATAGAGTTCGCGCGCGCTTCATCGAGCGGGCTGCCGGTCCACACCGCGCAGGTCGCTCGTTTTCTCATCGGGCCGCCGTGCAGTGACCTGCAGCGATCACCCCAATCGTGCATAATGCGATCATTCAGGCCGCCTCGTCGGTGACGCTACGTTCCGGGCGTGAGGGAGACTTCGAAGAACTTACGGTGAGCGACGATGGCGCCGGCTTTTCACCCGTCGCACTTGAGCTTGCGTTTGAGCGATTCTGCCGGGACGACGAAGCACGCGGGCGCGGCGGTACCGGTCTGGGAATGCCGATCGCGCGGGCGCTTGTGCTCGGCGCGGGCGGGACCGTCGATATCGCGAATGAACCCGGCGACGGCGCTGCAGTTCGCACCCGCTTACCGCGAGTTGATCTCGCGAGAGGCCCTAACTAGGCTTAGCGCCCGGGGTCGAAGCCCTGTACGAAGTCACCGCTGCCATCCCGCTTTGACCACACCGCCCACACGCGGTGGTTCGTCGGGTCGATCGTCGTGGTGTGAACGCCGGGATCGATCGCCGTTGTGTCGGCGATCGCCGGGGCCGCGCTGCGATTGAGCTGTATTCGCGTGACGCCGCCGCTGCCGGCGCACGCCAGAATGTGCTGCGTCGGATCGAGCGTGCATTGGTCGAACCGCGGAACGGGAATCTGCGCGATCTTCGTACCGGCCGGCGTGTAGACGCTCATGACGCCGTTGGTACCGCCGACGGCGATCTGGTCGTAGGCGGCGTCGAATTGCAGCGGATGATTGCCGCTCAACTCCGGGGTCGGAAAGGTGCGTTTCACGGTCAGCGTCGCGGGGTCGATGACGGCGACTTCGGCTAAATCGGAGATATTCTGATAGACTTCATGCGTACGCGGATTGATCGCCAGATACTCGGGCTTATGGCCCGGCAGGCTGATCGACTTCACGAGGGTGAACGTTTTCGTGTCGATCACGAAGATTCGGGTTCCGTCATCTTCGTCCGCGTAGATGCGATTGTATCCGGGGTCGTACGCGATGGCATCGACCTCGCCAGGGACGTCCACGGAGCGAACCACCTTGAGCGCGACAGGGTCGACCTCGCTGACGGAATTCCCGCTGCCGTTCCCGGTGAACACGTGCCCGTCAGCTTCGTTGACCGCGACGCCGGCCATCGGCCCAACGCGCACTTGCCCGATCACCTTGCCACTGTCGGCATCGACGACGAGGAGCGCGCGCGAACCGCCGTGTGCCGCGTACACGCGACGACGCTGCGCGTCGACGGTCATATAGTCGAAGCCAGAAAATACCGGCACGAGCTGCGGAGGCGCAATGGCGACGAGCATGACCGCCGTTTGAGGTACAGCCGCCCGGGCTCCTTGTCGCGTCGCCAACAATCAGAAGACGCGCTCGGCCTCGACGGCCGCGTCGGTCACGCCGACGATACGGCGATCGTGCCGATGGTGCCACTCTTCGGCCCAACGAAGTAGCCAGCGCTCACCGAGCGTCAGGCGGAGCTTTCCCCTTTTGCAGAACTCCCGCCGACGGTCGACGCCGTCGTATGGAAGATTTCAGCACCCGCCGAGAAGGTCTCGTCGAAATCGCGCTGCACGGCGACACCGGTGAATGTGGCAGCACGCACTTGTCAGTTCGGGCAGTGGCAGCGCGCTCCCGGCGTTTCCCTCACGCGTCGTTTTCTTTGAGGATCCGCCTGACTCGGCGACACTCGTTCAGGCGGCTTTCATTCTTGTCCTCAGAGACGTTCACTTCGTAGTGAAACGGCGTGCCGAGCGACGCGAACACGGTGACGGCGCCGGCCGCACGCCCTGCGGCCGAGAGTGCGGAACCGGACCTTTGGAAACATGCTCCGACGACCTCCGAAGATCGACGCCCGGCAGTTCGCGGCTTCGTAGGCGCCGGTGGGCCTCCAGAGGACCGGTCGTACGCCGAAGGAAGGAGATAGAGACGGTGTACGCCGGCCGCACGGACGAAGGAGCATCATGAACGCGAAGACCCCTCTACGCCCTTCGGCCGCTTGGCGCGCGGCGGTTCTCATGCTCGGCACAGGCGTCATTATCGTCACAGTCGCAGCCGGGCCGGCGATCACGCCGGACGGCGTCAAAACGATGCTCGGTTCCGGACCTGCTCACGATAAGATCGTGCAGACAGCGCTCTCCGCTCCGGGCCCGATAACCGACGAATACACGCCGCCACCCGATCCACCCGCGGTCGGCGAGACGACCATCGACCTCACGGGGTTGCTCGCGAGCCAAAGCGAGACATTGGTCACGCTGCAACAGCCCACCAAAGCGCAACAGTGCGCGGCTGGAACGATCGCGCCGCAGATCTTCAAGGCCAAGGGCAAGTTGACGTCAGGCGGCTACCTGGTGCTCGAAG
>Ga0302325_10030119_pt1 | contig 11195 bp, 7 predicted proteins | sample Palsa_T0_2_FD_201948 | JGI IMG/M metagenome (GOLD analysis project Ga0302325, IMG submission 201948) | Peat permafrost microbial communities from Stordalen Mire near Abisko, Sweden - Palsa_T0_2 | ecosystem: Environmental > Terrestrial > Soil > Palsa > Peat permafrost | place: Sweden: Abisko...
ATGTTTCTACTTACGTTGCATCAAAATCATGTCTTCGTTTCATCTCCTCAATGACCTCCGCAAGATTTTTCTGGGCGAACAAGCCTCTGATGGCATCTTTATGACGCTCCCATTCCTCTATTGGGATCGCACGATTTTTTGATGCCATTACTGAATAGTGGTTTGGAAGCTGCAGCCTGGTATCTGGTACCGAATCGAAAAGCTGAAGAATGGAATGCGCAAGAGAAACCACGAACCAGACGTAGGTTCAGTCAAATGGTCTGACCAAGTATCGGGGTTTGCAGTCCGTTGATCCGGAGTTGAAGACGGGGGAACGTGTGGGCAACTGTGTAAAAAAGAAATGAAGCAGGGAGAGGCAAGGTCGGCAGCCTTATACAGAAATCTGAGAGGTTCGCGCGCCACCCAATTTCGAGCTCTTCAAGTATGCTGTGCTTACGCTAACATGTAAACCATTGCAGCCCAGCTTCGACTGCTTCTTCGAGAGCGAATATGCTGCCGTCCAGGTTTTGTCACGGTTTTGTCATGGTTTTGCCACGGTTTTGTTCATACACAAGCCGGGCGAGCTGCGTGGCTTTTTCCTGCCAATCATCGCTTTCTGGTTTTGTCTACTTCCGTTTTCGATCTTGTGGTGTTACCATTACTGCCTAAGGGTAGGATGACTATTCACCTCCAGTCTGGTATGCGCCTGGCGGTCTGCCTTGCTGGTGATCTTATGTATAATTAGGGAAGAACATTTGGCACTAGTCACGTGCAAAGCATGTGACTTAGCCTTATGTTATTAGGATCTACGGGTATGCGCCCATGAAGTGAGAGCACATGCTCTTGCATCCAGTCCTTGAAACACACAATCATAATCCGCCTTGTCCTCAAATTTGGTCTTCTCCAAAGACAAAGAATCCATGAAACACATTCGCCATGAGCACTCACGAGGTAACAGTCCGCTAAAGTCCAGCCGAATCTGGCCTATGCAGTGACTGTTGTATTCGTTGAAAGTAGCCCAGAAAGTGTCCGTATGAGAGACTGCTATCGGTCTGCGAGACCTGGTGAGCTGAACCTCTGAATCCTCTCCCATACACTTTGTCTAATCTTGGCATTTTGCAGGACAAGCTGCATCAATGCAGCGTTATTATTCGCCAGATCCTGACGACCGATTTCAGTGTGGGAGGACCCCTGCCGGAGCCGACAAAACCGTGATATAGGATTATCCGCGAACTGTCACAAAACCTCAAGCAAAAACCAGGAACAAAACCGTCCATTTCAACGAACACATAAAATAGCTACTTCCACCATGGCAGTGCAAACGTCCCACGACGAACATATCACAACTTGCATCGACATTCTTGAACCACAATTTTTGCATTATCCCGCACACAATTCGGTTTTTGCCCATTCTCTTGTTGAAGTCCAGTTAGCCTATCAAAAAAGCTCTTGATATCCTACATCAACGCAACTATGTCAACTTCTTCCAACTTCTCCTATTTCCAGCTGTCGGGCGACCAGAGCATGTAGGTGCATCCAACTAAATTCTACTATTTCCAAGGTTATGGAAAGCAGTCAACCAATCTAACATTGTTCTAGTCGCCAGAAAGACGAGCAATCCTACCAGATGCAGCAATATCTCCAAGCCGACCCAACCGTCACTGAGCGCCTAGTTCAATCCGCTACTTCCATGAAGGGAAAACAGCACGACACGGAAGGATCTGTAAAGGAGCTCACAAAGCGGATTGCGGGCCTTGAGGAGGCGATTCAAGGCGGTGTCTCAGCAGAATTTAATAGAGAGTGCAATACTACTTTCGAAACGTAAGTAGCACGGAAGAGCCAGTGGCACTAGGGATTGTGGCCATTAGCAAGGATGGTTTGTTCGGATTTGATTTGATTATTACTGTTGGTTATTTTGGCCCTTTTGGTCATAGCACTATGTAATCCAACTCACCTAAACTAACTGTCGACTTGCCTTAATATGTCCTTGGGTCTTTGGCACAAGATGACTCCCAAACTCAGCGCTGTGATATGAGTATTATTCTCCTCGGACCGGTATTTGTCGAGCTTATTATTCCTGCTTGCCTGTGGTTTTGTTTACAGTCCCAGTGGCACCTCGCTTAACTCGAGTACCCCTCACAGCATTTCCAGGAAAGTCAGACTCTAATCTCATCCTCGCCTAATCCGTTTCAGCCAGCTGCTGCTGCTTTAACCTGGGCTGAGTAGAAACGGCCAGGCTTCCCAATCGAAAATTCAAACGAAGCTCATTTGAGTGTGCGCACGCGGGCCAAGCTTTTCAGCTCAGCTGTCGCCCGCCCAAGGTATCAGCTGATATTCATGTTGATGAACGTCACCATATTTGCTGGTGGTAACAGCCTTCAAGGGGGGACCACTGCGCAGGGACACTTACTTTCCCCGAGTGTGAGCCAAGCGAGCTGAGGAGGACGGACCGACTGTTTGATCGTGATGATATTATATATCAAACCTTCTATTACAAAATTCTATGTCATGACTGCCTATAATGTAAGATTCGATTTGATAGTAACAAGCAATCATGAAATATTATTCACGCAGCCTTGCGAGTAGCCCAACGCTAGCTTTCTCGGCCATCGCTGTTCTTGCATATGCGTCCTGCATGCAGAGCGCTCAGAGAGTCAGCAGCGAAATAGTGCCGTTTCCCGGCCCCATAAATCCCCAGAAAATTCAAGCCCGAGTCCTTGCAATATTTCTTCCAGATTGCCCCACAATGTCCTTTGGATGGTCTGCGGGCGACATTGCAGCAGCACTCACCCTACTTTGTAATGTCATCCAAGCGTTGGATACTGCCGACGGGACTGCGAGCAATTATCGCGAGGCTGTGGGCTTTTTACAAGATTTGAAGCGGACTCTCGAGCCTCTGCAAAGAATTGCAAATCTGGATGCAGATTCGACTTATGGGCCTGAAATCGCGGAGCAGGTGAAGCATATTAGAGGACCCGTAGAGGACTTTCTGAAGAGTTCAATTGAATATGAACCAGCTCTAGGCAAAAAAGCTGCATCGGGTCATCACCGACATGTATGGAAAAAGTTGAAGTGGTTTGTATGGCAGGAAAAGAAAGCTGCGGCTTTGAAGACCAAGATCGAGGGCCATATGCGAATCATTGATACTTTAGTACAGCAGCTTATCTTGTCAGTACAGCTCAATTTTTGCCCCGAGACCTTTGTCACTACTCTAACCATTGCTAGGGATGCCACTCTCTCCATAAGAGAAAAGCTTCCCGAACAGCTGAGAACAATCTTTACGGAAGTTCTACCAAAAGAGCTTCTCAACTGCTTGCGCACAACATTATTACCTTTACAAGATGATGTTATCGCAAATCGACAAGTAGAACAGGAAGTTCGGGATTCCATAATCGACAAGTTCGAAGCACAAGCTGCTTGGCTGTCAACAGACATAGAGACTATCAAAGAAGACTTAAAGATTTGCACAGCTATGCAACGAGGGATCAAATTGAGTCTACGGCAGAACAACAATCGAATCGACGGCCGCCTCCTTAAAGATCATCGTACAAGGCTTAGAGAATTGGCAACCATATCCACGAATGTTCACCAGAAATCACAAGGCCTTCCTTCTATAGATGGATTCACATCCATGGCGTCTTCCGTGCCGTCGGATGCAGACTCAAGGGCTGAATCAGCTAGAGACGACCTAGCCATTGTGAAAAAAGCTCTGAAAAACACTTGCAATCAAGCACTGCGAGAATTGTAAGTTGGGATGCCTTTCTGAATCAACCCACGCTGACCACAAGAGGCACTACCTTGTTCTCACGTACACCATCTATATCTTACAGATGTTTATGTAGGTTCTGATGTGCCCTTTTTCGTCTCAGCATATGCTAAAGACTCCAATTCTAGTAAACTCATGATTCGAATGACACCAGTCAAGAGAGCAATTGTGCCAGTTCTTCTGGCAACGTACAACATTTCCTTTTACGATGCGGTGGGATCACCACCCCGCATTTTACCATATGAATTCTTCCGCAACTTCGAGGTCCGTTTTATTCCCAATCACTGGTAGAAGTCTACTTTATATTGCTAACTCTATTGCAGGTGTGTCAAAGTTTTATAAAAGCGCACTTCAGAGATAGCCCAGGCTCAGAATTAGTCCAACGTGGCGATTTTGCACTTATTACTACGTCCTACAACCATCCTCTTGTGGAGAAAACATGGAATCAGTTCGTGGCTCCGGGCGCAACCGTATTTATGGCGATGCTTCTTCGAAAGCAGATCTATGCAAAGATGTATGCAATCACTGACGGCACGGTTGAGACGTGCCCTAAATTGGGGTGCAAGGGACAATGGAAGCGGCCAGCTAACACTTTTCGGGGGAAATGGTAAGTGACCTCAGAGAAGTATTCGCGAAAAGATCTGACAAAAAAATGATAGTCCAGTATGTGAAAAGGACGTCTTCACTCCCGGCGGCGATGACAGTAGCGAAGAGAGCGAAGACGAAGAAGATGGCGGGTTGACGGACTCTGACTCTGATGAAAGTACCCGCACAGTCACAGGCCACAATTTCAATTTTGCTCCGATACTCTCGAGGATGAGAGATATTCGCCGCCGATCAAACCGAGTGGCAGGTCCGATTCCCCCACCGAAGAGATATAAATACGTCAATGTCCCATTATTATTCAAGAGGATATTTACAGTTCATGAAGTGATTCAACAAAATTCCCGAAGGGACACTGTACGTTAATTTCCTTCAAATTTTGTTATATATACAAAGCTGAACTTTGTTTAAACGCTAATTAGTTGATTTATTTAGTATTACGGTAAATGATGACCTGCAAGCAATTAGTCCAAAAATCTTTGGGCCTAGAGCCAAAATTTGAATGTGGTTGATTTAGGTATATGGAGAATAATTTGGAATAGACGATATTATCATTTCAGGATATGCCTTCTAAATGTTTTTGGTTTATGGCGAGGAGTCAACACAGCCCCCCCTCCCCCGGGGGGGCTCGATCATGTTTCAGTATTGGCAACTCATGCGGATCATGGATGAACATTTTCCGGTCCTCTGAATACCGTGGGGAGTAGCCAGTGGCGTAAATACTCATATTTTATAGAGAACCTGTTCGGGATCCTTAGGTGCCTTTCTGGGCTTTCAGAAATAATTATCAAAACGGAATATAAATGATATAATTGTTTGTACAGCTGCACAGTAGTTGCGCTGGTCACGTGCGCTGTCACATGACAGCGCACACGACAGCGCAGCTTATCTCGGCAATTCCATGTAGCTAGTCCCGATTAGGCTTAGTACAGGGAGGAGGGTTAACAACACCACGCTGTTGTTAATTCCTCTCTCTTCATCAAACAATACAACCACCTATATACGCACCCGGCATTCCACGAAAACGTGACGACTGCCACGCGTTACGGGTGGACCGACAATAATATATGCCCTAAGTTGATATTTAGTTTTATTAGTCAAGTGGGCACTGCTCAGGTTACTCAGGTTGCTCGGGAGCTACTCAGGTGAGCTCGCTGAGTAATTAGTGCCGGAGCAGAAGTGATCATGCCTACTAACCAAATACGGACTGATTATTGAAAGATTAGAGTGCGACAAGCAAGAAAATCAAGTATTGAGTTGATGTGATTTGCTAAAGGGGTACAATTAAGATGAATTTAACCCTAAGCTAATTGGAATTTAGCATTAATCATGAACGCAGCAGAAAGTATCAGCCACCAGATGAATATTCCCATACGAAAGACAAGCGTATATACATGATGAAGTTAGCCCTCGTTAGTTGAAGACTAAACATGTTCCTCTTGATCCATAGACGATATACCTTCAAAGTGGTGTTTCGTCCTCTGATGAGCACGCATGTTATCAGATCTAGTGAATTTGCTGCCGCAGCCTGGGTATTTGCAAGAGTAGGTGCTCGGTGGCCGGCGGTGCTGTGTTCGTTGATGGCGTCTTAGGTTGGAAGCCTTCCAACGTTCCTCGCCACTGGGTTCATAGCCGCAGTGGCATCTATATTTACTGCTTATTGGTGGGGTAGAAGGCGTCTCCACGGTCGAATGAGAAGAGAAAGGCGGTGTTACGAAGCTGTTTGAGCTTGCTGTTGCGAATTGAAAATGAGGGGAGAATATTATCTCATGCAACTCTTCAGGCTCTTCAGGTTCCCCAAAAAGGTTGAATTCCGGCTCCGGGAAGAAAGCCGCTTCAGGACCAAGCTCAAGCAAATCTTCAAACGAAGTCTCGGCACCCTCCAATAGCCATTCTTCGTGGATTGAAGCGCGTATACCATCATCCTCAACGGCCCCGGGATCAGTAGTAAAGAGATCTTGTTGTGGAATAACCGGTAGCCATGGTGGAAGGTCTTCGATTAGGCCGACAGCGTAATGTATGCCGCGTTGAATGTTGTGACCCAAATCACATCTCTCCTTCCATTGCGAAGCTCCTAAGTCTGCTGGGGGTTTCCTTGACTCAGAGATCTCCTTGAAATGATCCTTGATATGCTCAAGGCTTTCATCTCGAGATGCCAGAATCTCATCACAAATACCGCACCGCTGGTGGAAGAGGCCTACCACTTTGAACTTGCAGCTAGATTTCAGGAGAGAAATCTCCGACTCGAAACAGCCATGTTCGCCTTCCAAATGGGTTGCAAAATTGTCCTTCCTGAAAGATAGCCTTGAGCAGACCTCTCCCGTTTTATCGTTGATTTTTGAGCATTCCCAGACGTGGTCTGGAAAGTGGACACGCTTCATATGCTCAGTCCATCTTCCCGCTGCAAAGGTCTTGCCGCAATCTGGACAGGGATATTTTCTTGCAACCTTCTGCCTCTTAGGTTTCATTTCTTGGGAGTCTTGTGGTTCCTCTTTTATCGGAGTTGGAGACATATGTCGAGGTGATGTCGATGAAGATCGTTTCTTATCTTTCAATTTCAAGAATGGTGGTGGGGAAGAAGATAGTGCCCGAGATTCAGGTCTCGTGATAGTCGAGTCGCCAATTGAAATGAAGGGCTTATGTTCGGTGGAATGATACGCAGGCTGTAGACTGGCAAGAAGCTTGGCACGTCTTTCTTTCTCGTCTTCAAACCAAGCTAAGATTTCTTCCATTGACAAGCCTGCAGCCTGTGCAATGTACCCTAGGATCTTGGCGGGGACTTCGGACGGGTCATGGTAGGAGTTATAAACTCCATCGAGGAATCGATGGCGGTTGCGAAATGACATATTCGCATCCTGTGTAGCTGGTATTGGATTGTCAAATCCAGGAGCTGCATATATGCCATCTACACGAAGTCAGCAATCATTGAAGTTCGTATATTCCCTCACTTTTTCAATGTACCTTGAATTTTTTCTGAGGAATAATCTTGCTCAGGAATGTCACCTATGGACCAGAATAACTGTTGCAAGTCTTGGCTCGTATCCAGACTCGGCTGTATTGTTTCGCACTTGGTTGTTTCGAGCCCCGAGGTTTGGTAGCTAGCAAGGCTACCAGGCAGCAGATTTTGGCTCTGGTCAAGCATGGCGGCACAAGTCGTCAGGCCGCGAAGGTCGCATCGGTCCTGAATCTAGTGAAGGACTCAGTCCTTGCAGAAAGAGGTGACAGGACTCGAACTTATCCATTTCTTGAAGTTGGCTGTCAGGCGATGGTCCAGAAGCGAAAAGGCGAAAAGGCGAGAAGGCGGAATAAAAACAGGCTGCAGGCAAGGGTTGGGTGACAGGCGATGAACTCAGCCACAGTGGTTGAACCAGTCACGTGATATCTAACAGACATCTACCTCAAGTACGGAAGTACCTCATGCAAGTACCTAGGACGCTAACTTAATATCTCTAAGCATACCACTGGCATTAGTTGTAGTATACGACCAACGCTAAACCTGCCTTTACTCAAAAGCACAGACGAAATCAAAAGGCGATGAGGCAAAGGCGCATCTCAGCCAGTAAAAGGGGTAATAGGCGATGAGTGCCAGAAAGACCCATTGCCAATTAACTTCAATTATAAAGCCATTGAATACATTCCTTCAAATTCCCAAAACAAATCTCATCTTTCAAATTACTCATTCATGCACCGAAAGGGAGCCAGTCCATCAGTCACGTGACCAACTATTTCCCCTTTCTCAAAGTTACTATGTCCACCCAAGCCACATTAGGCTCTTGTTCTAGGTAATCGTCACCTCTCTTCCCCTCCTTACATGCTCATCATCATCTCTAACATCACAAAGCACAAATCCGAAAGCTTCAAGCTCGCCGACTACCAACGCCGAAATCTCATCTTCGTTGGCCAAGTACCTTGACGACGAAGCACACAGTAATCCTGGCTATCACTCAGCAGGTAAGGTTATCTCCTAGAGCTTTCCTTAAAAGATTTTCTAAAATCTGGGTTTGATTATAGCTAGAAGACATGATAGTGCGGTGGTAGAAGCGAGGATGCGTGCGCAGGAAGTTATTGAGGAGTTTGGAAATCGGGTGGGAGGATGATGATTTTGTGGCAGTGGAGAAGAATAGAAGTACCTGGGATAATTAGGCCTAGCTGAGCGGATACTTCAGCCAGAGAAAGACAAGAAAAAACCCAAACGCTCCCTTGGCCACAAGCTTTCATCCCGTCTCGTCCCACATCCTGCATCAAAACAATAACAATATACGCTGTAAATTCACCCAAAGATGAATATTTATCCCGGTAATAGGTGATGAACAATCCGAGTATCGATTTTGGAATAACGTAAATCGAACTCTCGCGTCACTTTGGTGCGATTTGCAACAAAATATATTACTTGGTGACGAAAGCTCTTTGTTTGTACCTTGTAAAGCGTATTCACAATCACTTCCTAGCTTACAGCATGACTTGCTGTGAGAGGTGTGCTGTGCAAGAATAAAATCTTGCTAGTCTTCAATTTCTAGAAAAGAAAAGTATATAACAAGAAGAAGGAACTGCTAGAAAATCTACCTTGTCTATTCTATATCTACTTCTCTACTCTTTAATGCATTGGTTTTCAGGTCCCATAATTTCAATATCGAGATATGATATACAACAATCTAAACTAAACGCCCATTGCTCATGCCAACTTGCACATACATATACTCCAACTCCGTTTCCTAAAGAGTAATACCCAATGCCCGTCCAATATTCGCCACCTCTCATCCAAGTTCATTCCAAAGAAAAAAAAAAGGAAGAAAAAAAAAGCCACCCACGCCCGAGTCAACCATGGGTTGGCGTATCGAGACAAGAAAGAATACTCACGAAATCCAAATCAACTCCACAACTCCATCCTTATCAAACATCTTCCATCCCTTCCCTCCCATCTCAAAGCTCCACCGCCAGTCATCGGCCTTCCTGATGTACGTCTGCCTCAAACTCCCGTTCTCCTCAACCCTACTCTCCTTCAATTCCCAGCTCGCCTTCCTCCCAGTCATAAGCAGACTCTTCCTCCCCGGCCCTAACATAAAGTCCAAGTTCCAACCAAAATCATCAGGCTGAGGACCGAATGTTCGTTCCATCTGATGGACGTTGAAATCGATGCCTTTGGGATAATGAGCGACCGAGAATCCATTTGAGATGATGTAGTTATCTCTCGTTCGGAATCGCTGCAGGAAACAATCTTCGCCACAAGCATGCATGATCTGGGCGCCCTCGTATGGACGCGCTTCATGCCAAATTCCGCCTTTGAAATGATGCAGAGAAAGTGGTGCGATACCTGATTCGTAGAATCCGGCGGGGTCGCCCCCAATATCAAGTTGGTGGAGATCTCGCAGCATTGTGAGACGTACTTCGGTGTTCTCGTAAATGCATTTGCGGAGGAGGATGTCACCTTGTGGGCCCCAGCCTGAGTTCGATTCTTCGATTTTCTGGGATGTGCTGCATTGTGAGAAGAAGGAAGAGACTTTTTTGGCGAGGGGTACGGAGACGAAGACGCCTGCTCCGCCGAAGGCTTGCGAGCCGTGCCGTTGGATGTTGTTCACGTCTTCGGAAAATGTTCCCATGTAGAGATCAGCGGTATGGTCGTAGGTTGCAAGGAGCTTGAGAAGTCGGTGCATGGATGGAAAGAAAGTATCGTCATCGCACATCACGAGGTATTTTCGTTTCTTGTGCTGTGAATCCTGGTATAGTGCTGGTAGGAGGGACAGGTATCTCTTCGCCATGTCAGTTTTGCTGTCAGATGGAAAGACCTTGACGTCCATTCCCATCTCCTTCATCATTTGACTTGTTGCTTCGAGTTCCGCATTGGATGCATCAACCAGACGTAAAATCAACCCTGCTCCATTGGACTTTCCGTTTCCATTGGTCAGCCAGTGTGACCATTCGATGATGGGGCCTGTCCTCGGGTCGCTAAGTCTGTCGAAGGAGGTGGAGATGCCGAAGAGGAGATCAGAAGCATCCACAGTGCTAGGGTAGGAAGACCGTGTGACGGCTACATCGAGGGGCTTCGAACAAGCCGTGCCCGTAGGAGGCTTGTTGACATTGATTGTATCGAATCCTCTTGGGAAGAGGTCGCTGTCAATTTCGGTTATGGATGCTCGCGGGATCTTCTCGCGATGGAATCGAATGTATCGTCGTCCGTAGTCGATATTTTCCTGGAGCCCATGGCGCCACTGTAGTTCCTGGAGATGGGTTGCATTCAGCGTGCAGTCCAGAACATGGCTTTCGTTGCCATTCTGCACGTAGATGACTTCCGTTCCCAACGGTTCAGCTCGGGATGCCGTGGAAAGGAAAGTGAAGAAGAAAAGAAACACACAAAAGAGAGTAAAGAGAACAACCCGTGAGAAGGAGCTTCGGGGTTTGATCACAGTTCCGCTTGCAATTGGAGAACCCATAACGAGCGAGGCAATTCAACGCAAATAAGTTGGAAGAAAAGAGGAGAGAGAAGAATGTAAAGAAGGTACAAAGCTGATCTATTCTGGAAGTCAAGAGTGATTTGCAAACTCATTCGGAAGGCACGATGGTATGTTCCGGGACATCAAAGCAAAAGACACTTTGCCCACCCCTCAACTTGAAGAAGCCTGAAATTTCCACATCTGCAACCACGTTGGCTGAAGATGGACCTCACAATGGAATCGTTTAGGTGCAAGATGTTCCTAGTTCAATTTCAGTTCTTCTCCCGAGTCTCTGCATTACTGATCCTATAGCGTGCTTGAGGAGCATGGGTGTTGTAGATTGCAGGTTGCTTTCAAATATCCGAGAAATAGGATATTGAGATGATCCGCATTTGAGATCTCGGGCTCTACATGCCCAA
>Ga0302325_10030120_pt1 | contig 11195 bp, 9 predicted proteins | sample Palsa_T0_2_FD_201948 | JGI IMG/M metagenome (GOLD analysis project Ga0302325, IMG submission 201948) | Peat permafrost microbial communities from Stordalen Mire near Abisko, Sweden - Palsa_T0_2 | ecosystem: Environmental > Terrestrial > Soil > Palsa > Peat permafrost | place: Sweden: Abisko...
GACATTCTTTCAGATTAGCAAAAGAACAATCTCGGATTGGTAAATTCGGGCGAGGTTCTATCGCTGGGCGGTTGGATTCTTGCGGAACCGCCCTTCGCCGATGAAGAAGATGGCTACTCCAAGTAATGACACCATTACGCCGACTGTCCGGCTCGACGCGAAAGCCAGAAGTACGGAAGGCAACGTACAGAGGGCCCACAGCGCCGCCAAGAAAAAACGCCGGGTTTGGTACCACCTTGAATCGCCTTTCACATCAAAACCCTCTCGTTCGGGAGTTCACTTCAGCTTCAAATTTACCAACTGCATCTCGGGATAGCTCTGGTTCCAGTCGGCAGAGATGTGCTCCAGCGTCATGCGCACGGTCTTGGTCTGGCCCGGCCCGATGGGGAAGCGCCCCAGATCAACCAGGTCGGGATAGCCGCCCATCTGGTTCTCCACCAGAACATGCAACGGAATCGTCTCCGTCTGCACCACTTGGTCCATGGAGTTCTTGAAGGTCAGCTTCATGTCGGCGCCGGTCAGCGCCTGGTCACCGGTGTTGGCGATGTTTACGTCGAGATAGGTCACCGTTCCGCCGACGTAGTTCTCCGCTGCGCTCAGCTTGACGTTCGAGATCTGCAGCTTGGCCGCATAGGGATTCGGCAGCGCCCCAGTCGCGCCCTTGCTACGCGTCAGAACGACGATGATGCCGACCACGATGACGACCGCCGCCAGACCAATAATGAAGGGCGTCCAGTGGCGCTCTTGCGTCGGCGGCTTCGTGGGTGCGAACAGGTCGGCCATGGCTGTGACGATTTTACTCCGCCGCGGAGCGCCGTGACCGCGATATTGGATTGATATGCCGTCGAGAATGGTGTGTCATTGCGGGAGAAGTATTACACCCTTCACATGCTTTTCACGTGCGGCAATCGCCGATGGCGGCGTTATAATAGATACATGGCGCGTGGATGGGAAAGTAAATCTGTAGAAGCTCAAATAGAAGAAGCTGATTCCGGGCCCTCAACAAACCAAGACCAATTGTTCTCCGCGGCAGAGCGGCAAACAACCATCAAGAAAAGCGATTTGCTGCTCTCGCGCAAGCGTATTCTGCAGGAACTGGAAAGCAGCGGCAGCGAACGCTATTCGGAATTACTGCGGCGCACTCTCGCCGGTCTGGATGCGCAGATCGCTGCGCTGGACTAGGTTGGACTTCGCTTAAGCCTCGGCGGTCCCGCGGATTCACTTCCGCGGACAGATGCTGAGTTGCGCTGGCCGACCAGATAGCTTCCGCCCAGGCTCTCACCGCCTGCGGGCGAACGCCGCGCCAGCACCTTGCGTTCAACCTCACACGCACCTGTGATTGCAATCACGGAAGCAAGTTTATTCCCGCCGCACAATGGCCTCAGAGGTGCATTATGCCAGTGCTCGTGATTGCGGTAGTTTTCTTCGCGATTTTCCTGGTGATGGGCGTGATGGCCGTGACGGCGATGGTTGCCGAGCATCGTGGCCATCTCTTCAGCGGGAAATGGAGCGATGAACCCAAGCCCAGCAAGCGGTGATCAGGTGTTCATGGGGTGAGGATCTCGGTGGGTGAGGGCCGCGCCCTGTACGCGCGCATTTACACGGCTTCGAGCGTCCGCGCTATGCAGTCCTCGCAGAAGCCGCTGTCCTTGATGTCGATCCACTCCACCGCGTGAGAAGGCGCCATGGCGCACTGATAGTCATGGCAATGGGTCAGGCGCAACGTGTGTCCCAGCTCGTGCACCGACTCCACCAGAAGGCGATTCGCTAGCAGGTCCGTGTCTTGCGGCAGCCCGTAGAATCCCTGTTGCAGACGATGATAGGAAACAACCGCAGAAGGCCCGCCTAACTGCGCCTCGCCAAAGACGAAGGTCAAAATCGGAATATACAAGTCCAGTTGCGTGATCCCGAGCAGCCGCCAGGTGTTGCTGTTGATGTCGCGCTGCATGGCGGCCAGAATCTCGGAGGAGTGATACTGCTGGCGCTCAGTGTGTAGCGCAAAGGCGGGATCGAGCGGCGGCGAAAGTATCTCTGTCCGGACGCGAAACTTCTCGGCGAGCGCCTGGGCGAGCCACTCCACCAGTTGAGCGTCGATCGAGCCGATCGGGAGTAGTTGGAGGCGTTTCATGGGGGAAGCAACTAGTCACCAGTAACTAGTAACTAGCAGATCGGAACAACGGACAATGGGGGTACGACCCTTCCCCTAGCCATTAATCCTCTTGCGCGCGCAGTCTACGCTTCGAAGCAAAGATGCGAGCATGCGCTGTATCTCTGATATTTGTTTCTGTAGTTTTCCGTAAGTATTTGTCGGAATGAAGCCCAAGTCGCGCGCCAGTAGAAGAAAGTATTCCAACTCTACAGCCGAATCAGAGAAAATGTTTAGAAAGCGATACAAATCTCCGTTTCCAGTTCGTCCGCATCCTTCAGCTATATTTGCCGCAACCGAGGCGCTACATCGACGCATCTGGCTGGCTATCCCAAAGAGTTCTTCACGGGGAAACGCTGCCGTTGCGCCATAGACATCGAGCGTGATCGCGTGCGCTTTTTCCCACACCTGGAGTTGCCTGAAATCTCTCATATCTCGCCCATTTGTAGCCTCTACTAGTTACTAGCTACTAGCTACTAGTTCCTTCTCCCTCCGATTCCACCCATACTTCTTCAACTTGTGATGTAGTGTCACCCGGTCAATGCCCAGAATTTCAGCCGTCCGCGTCTGATTGCCGCTACACTCGTCCAGCACGCGCAGGATGTGCGTGCGCTCCACATCTTCCAAATTGCGAACATCGCCGATCCCCAGCCCGGCGCCATTCTTTGCCTTCAAGGTGAAATCCTGCTCGCGCAACTCCGGCTCCTGGGCCACCACCATCGCCCGCTCGACCGCATTCTCCAGCTCGCGCACATTGCCCGGCCAGTTGTATTGCTGCAATCCGTTCATGGCGGCGGGCGAGACGCTTGTGATCCTCTTGCTCATCTCACTGGAAAACTTTCGCACAAAGTGATCGACCAGCGCAGGAATATCTTCCCGGCGCTCGCGCAGCGGCGGGATCTCGATGTGGAAGACATTCAGGCGGTAGTACAGGTCGGGACGAAACTTGCCCTCCTCAATCAGTTGCTCCAGGTTCTTGTTGGTCGCCGCGACGATGCGAAAATCAACCTTGATGGTCTGATTGCCGCCCACGCGCACAATCTCGCGCTCCTGAAGGACGCGCAGCAAGTCGGTTTGGGTCTTCAGGCTGATGTCGCCGATTTCGTCGAGAAACACCGTCCCGCCCTCGGCGATTTCGAACTTGCCTTTCTTGCGGTACTGCGCGCCGGTGAACGCGCCCTTCTCATGCCCGAAGAGTTCGCTCTCCAGCAGCGTCTCAGTCAGCGCGCCGCAGTGGATCACCACCAGGGGATGGAAGCGTCGCGGACTGCCGGAATGGACCGCCCGTGCCACTAGTTCTTTGCCGGTGCCGCTTTCGCCCGTGACCAAAACCGTCGCATCGGTTGGAGCTACGGTTTCGATGGCGTCGAAGACGTGCTTCATGGCCGCGCTTTGCCCAATGATGTCGGAAGGACGGCCAATTTCGGCGACCGTCTCTTTCAAGCGCACATTCTCCTGCTGGGTGCGACGATGCAACATGGCCTTGGCGATGATGTGGGCGATCTCGTCCGGATCGAGCGGCTTGTTGACATAGTCATACGCGCCGTTCTTGAGCGCAGCCACAGCCGTCTCCACCGAGGCATAGCCGGTCATAATGATGACCAGCATGTCGGGATAGATTTCGTGCAGCCGCCGCTGCAACTCGATGCCATCGGTACCGCGCATCTTGATATCGACCAGCGCGACATCGAACGTCTGCTCGGCGACACGCGTAAGCGCCTCGTTCGCATTCTCCGCGGTGGCCACTTCGTAACCCTCTTCTGCAAACCACTTGGCCAGCGAATCCCGAACACTCAGTTCGTCGTCAACAATTAACAATTTCCCTTGCGTCATTCTTCTACCTCACCTCGGCCAATGTGCGCTCGGTATTTGTCGCGACCGCAGGTCTCTGGCTGTCTATTGGCAGCACAATCTTGAATGTTGTTCCTTCTCCCACCACCGATTTCACCTGGATGTCTCCAGCGTGGCGCTCGACGATGTTTTGGCTGATGGCTAGCCCCAACCCGGAGCCGCCTGCCTCCTTCGTCGTGTAGAAAGGCTCGAAAATATGGGCGAGGTGCTCGTCGGGGATGCCAATGCCGTCGTCGCGAATTGTCAGCTCAATTGCGCCGGCGTCCACACGTGTGCTGATCCACAGATTGCCTTCCTGCGGCATGGCATCGATCGCGTTGATCACCATCGCCAGCACCACCTGCTCAATCTGCGCGGGATCGCAATGTGCTGGGGGCAGTTCCGCGGCGAGATCGAGGTTGAGCTGAATGCCGCCCATGTCCAGCTTGTGCTGCACCAGGCGCCCACACCGGTCGATGACCTGGTTCAGGTCGCACCACGCCAGGTTCATCGGTGACACGCGCGAGAAGCTGAGCAGGTTCTTCACCAGCTCGCCACAGCGCTTGCTCTCGCTGGCAATCAGGTCGAGCGAGCCCTTCATTTCGTCTGCCTTAGGAGACGGGCTGGCGGTCTTTTCGATCCAGCGCTTGATCAGCCTGGAGTAGGTCAGAATCCCGGAGAGCGGGTTGTTGATCTCGTGCGCCACCACGGCCGCCATCTTGCCGATGGTCGCCATCTTCTCCACGTGCAGCATGCTTTGGTGCGCCTGCTTCAGCTCGCGGGTCTTATCGTCAACGCGTTCTTCCAGGGTGTGCGCCCAGGCAGTGATCTCGGCCTGTGCGACCTGAAGCCGGTTGCTCATATCGTTAAAGGACTGCGCCAGCTCCCCAACCTCATCATGCGAGTGGACCGGAATCTGGTAACCGAGTTTGCCGCTGGCGACGCGCTCGGTCCCGGTCTCCAGTTCCCGCAGCGGATTGTGCACCACGATCCAAACGAAAAGACCGCTTAGAGAGACGACACCCAGCAAGGCCAACGCAGTGTAAATCGTCATCTCGCGAGTCTCGTGCGCCAGGCCCTGATCGACTTTGGCGAGCGAAAGATTGGTGTCGAGCACGCCCAGAATTTGCGTGCCCGCCGGGTGGGCGTGGCAGGCCGCATTCGAGCAGGCGGGCTCATTCTCCAGAGGTGTAATGACGCCCAGTACGCGCGAACCTTCGGCGCGATAAACCCGGAAGCGGTCGGAACGGTTCAGAACGGCCAGCGGCTTTGACTTCTCGTGGCAGGCGTAACAGGCCTCCGCGTTCTTGTTCACCATGGTGCCCACTTCGGCGGGCGCGGTGGAGTAGCTGATCACGCCTTGCGGATTCATGATGCGGACACGGACCATGCCCGGCTGATCGGCCATGTTCAACATCATTTCGTAGAGACCAATGCGGTCGTTGTTCAGCATGTAGCGCGAGGCGCTGCGCCGCAGCACTTCACTTTGCTGCTCCGCGCTGACCAGGGCCGCCTCTTCCAGATGTTTACGCTGGTCGCGAATGCTGAAGTATCCAAGGAGAGAGAAGATGATGATCAGGACGACAAAGATCGACACCATTAGTTTGGCGCTGATGCTTTGTCCCAACCGCTGCCACCAGCGGGAGGGCGTCGAAACGGGATCGCCCTGCTTCTTTGTAGTGGGGACCCCGCTCGAGTTGTCAGTCACCCGCATGGACAGGCACCGCGAATTCACTCATTACAACTTCCGGTTGGCGCATCGCCGGGACGCGCGCCTTCTCCTCGGGGAAGATAGGCAGATATTTTGCCGCGAAGCCGAAGATGGCGAAGCCCAGCGCGACGAACATGGCCGTGATCACAACTTCCGTCCACTTCGGCGTATAGCGGCCGCCGACCGCACTCTCCACTCCGGTAATAGCGACGTTCAGCCGATTGGTCACAAAGCCTAGCAAGCACAGCACCGCTGCGAGATATAGACCTTGCGCGCTCTCGCGAATCTTCGGCACCAGCAGCATTCCCAGGGGAATCAGCACCGAAAGAAAGATCTCCAGCAGGAAGAACCGCTGCTCGTAGCCCGAGACGAAGACCAGACCCAGCACGTGACGGTGATATAAATCTTCGAACTTAAGAATTCCGTACAGCGCCAGCACTACCACCAGCACACGTCCCAGATCGCGAAGGATGGGAAGCTCAATCTCGCGGCCAAAGTACTTCGAGCTCATCGACGATTCGAAGATTGTCATGGCCAGTCCGACCGAAATTGCCGAGAGGAAGAAGAACACCGGCAGCAGCGGGCTGTACCAGAAGGGGTGCAGCTTGTTGGGCATGATGAGATACAGCGTGCCCAGCGACGACTGGTGCAGCGTGGAAAGCAGCACGCCCAGGATCACGAACACTACCATCACGCTGCGAACGATCTTCAGCGCCCGGTGCAGGTGGAAGTGCTCCAGCACAATGGGCGAGAACTCCAGCGCCAGCACGGTGGTGTAGAGCATCACGCAGTAGGCGACCTCGAACATCACGGAGTGAGGATTGCGCATGACCAGCGGATGCCAGATGTTCCACGGCAGGCCGAGGTCGTACATGAGCGCAGCGCACACTAGCAAGTAACCGAGAAACGCCGTCAGGATCGTCGGCCGCACGATGGAATGGAAGCGCTTGATGTTGAAGATTTCGACCGCGGCGGTCAGGGTGAAGCCGCCGGCCGCCAGCATCACGCCGCACATCACGTCGAAGCCGATCCAGAGTCCCCAGGGGAACTGATCGGACAGATTCGTGGACGCGCCCAGTCCGCGGAAGAAGCGGACGAAGGTGCAGTAGATGCCGGCCACCATGATGACGAGAAAGACGGCCTTCCAGAAGGTAAACCTCATGCGGGGAACTGTCATCGGGCACCGCCTTTGTGTTCTTTTTCTTTCGCCTCAGCCTCGGCCACATCCTCGCGGCGATGGGTGATCCAGTAAATGCCACCCAGCATGGTGCCGAAGAGTGGAATGAAGTCGGGAATGCGCGACAACACCTGGTAGGTGTACATCGGGAGCGCGCGGTCTGTGAGATCGTTACGGAAGCCGAAGTTATTGAAGCCGATCGACGACAGCAACATTACCGACGTACCGCCGACCTCGGTCTCGCCGAAGATGTGGTGCAGGTAGGTATCAGGATTGTCGTGGATGCGCTTCTTGGCTTCTTCCAACAGCGCGTCGCGATCGCCGAACTTGGTGGCACCGGTCGGACAGATTTCCGCGCAGGCGGTCTGCTTCCCCTCTGCGACGCGCTTGCTGCACATAATGCATTTGCGCACGCCGGGTATCGCCTTCTCCCATTCGTATTTGGGCACGCTGAAGGGACAGGCCGCCATGCAATAGCGGCATCCCATGCACTTGCCCTTGTCGTAGGTGACCGGGCCGAGCGCGGTCTTCTTCATCGCGCCCACTGGGCACACCGAGACGCAAGCCGGGTCGTCGCAGTTCATGCATAACTTGCGCATGAACTTGTCGTCCTTGGCGAGGACGGCAGTGTACTTGTGCGCCGACGTTACTTCTTGAGCTGCTATCTTGTCGTCGTAGGGGAGGCCGTTTTCGGTGGCGCAGGCCTGCTCGCACTGCTTGCAGCCGATGCACTTGGTCGCATCGTAGAGAATTCCTTTGCTCATGACGTTCTCCAAGGCCTCAACCAGCAATGGGTTACGGAGGTTGGGGCCAGATCGCCCAGGCGGCCCGGTCGGACCTCGTGGAGGGAGAATCGGCGCGGTCGACTGCGCCGTCGGGCGATTACTAGTCGAGGACCCACTCCAAACCGGTCAGCGTCGGCCGGCCTGAGTGGATCGAGCCAAACGCGAAGCCTACTTCAGTGCCTTCACGTAAGTAGCCAGCTTGGCAGCGTCGCCAGCGCTAACGCCCTTATTGGCGAAAGCGTGCATGGCTTTCTTCTGCGGGCCGCCGTTCTCGATAAAGTCGACCAGTTCGGCATCGGACATCTTCTGCACGGTTGGGGATGAGAACGCCAGGGCTCCCATCTTCAGGCCGGCTGCGCTGCCTTTGCCGTCAGCACCATGGCAAGCGGCGCATTTTGCCTTGTAAACGTCCTCCTGTGCCCAGGAGAGATTCGGTAGCGCGAAAAACAGACCAATTGCAATGACCAGAACAGCTAGTATGACTTTCTTCATGATTTCTCCGGTTTAGACGTTATGAAGCGCATATAAAAGCTGAATCTAAGTACTCACGCTCGCTCTGCTTCTGGCTGGAGCCGCACCTGCTGCACTGCGCAACTCCCGTGGGTACAATTTCAGTGTGAGACTTGGGGTTAGGGGATGCTGTGATGGGGGTCACTTTCGCTAGTGATGGAATTCGCAACAAGGCGGGTCGAGTGAACATTGGAAGTGAGGAGGTTTGCCTCAGCTTCTTAGAGAGTGTCGAGGGCGAATAGCAAAGAATTGCAACAAGGCAACGGTGTTGTCGAGTGCTTTGATGAGAATTGCATCAAGGAAGAGGCCGAAACCGCTGCCCGGTAGCGGTCCATAATTGCCGCTTTGATCCGCGAAGCGGTCCCCAAAGGATGAATCAATCGCCGCTCGTCGTAGGCGCGAACGTGGTTGCCCGCGCGGGCTTGCCGCTGCGGCGGGGATTCATGAGATTGAGGAATCCGCAAATCACCCAATATCCGGCTGCGACCCCGAAGGCAAAGGCCGCCACGATGGTGAGCAGGAGCAGGATGGAGGAAGATAAGATCGTCATAATTCGCCAGTCAATCTTTTCCGATGCGCCGCCAAGCGGATGTTTCATCGGAGTCACCTAAGTCATCGGCATTCTTAGCGGCCAGCGCTAACTGTGATGCTTTACTTTACCTCGCATTGACGCCTGGCGGTGTTGACAACTAAGATACGTCAGTAGAACTGCATCTTCACCCTTCCGGACTTTCCAGAGCCGTTCATCACCCTGAAACGAGGGTTCGGGGCCGCTCCCGAAGCGCGCTCCGGCGTCGCTGGCGGTACAGGGAACAGGCAGGTTCGAACCAGAATTGTCCATGGGCATCACCAGCATCAGCGTCCGCGGAGCACGGCAGCATAACCTGAAGAACATTCACGTCGAGATTCCGCGCAACACCTTGACGGTCATCACCGGCCTCAGCGGATCGGGCAAATCGTCGCTCGCCTTCGACACGATTTATGCTGAAGGGCAGCGCCGCTATGTAGAGACGCTCTCGGCTTACGCTCGCCAGTTCCTCGATCAGATGGAACGGCCCGACGTGGACAGCATCGACGGCCTGAGCCCGTCGATCGCCATCGAACAAAAGACTACCAGCCGCAGCCCACGTTCCACAGTGGGCACCATCACAGAGATCTATGACTACTTGCGCCTGCTGTATTCGTCGATTGGCATTCCGCATTGCCCGCAATGTGGCCGGCAAATCTCGCGGCAGTCGGCTGACCAGATCGTGCAGCAGGTGATGGCGCTCAAGCCTGACGAACGCGTCATGGTGCTGGCGCCTATCGTGCGCGGCCGCAAAGGCGAGTTCAGGAAGGAACTCGACAAGCTGGCGCAGCAGGGATACACCCGCGCCCGCATCGATGGCGAGTTGCGCAACATTGCCGACGAAGATATCAAGCTCGACAAGCGCAAGAACCACACCATCGAGTTGGTGATCGATCGCCTGCTGGTGAAGGCGGGAATCGAGGGCCGTCTGGCGGCGTCGGTGGAGCTGGCGATGAAGGAAGCAAACGGATTGGTGCAGGTCGCCGTGGTCGGCGGCGACGAGCGGCTGTATTCCTCCAAACTGGCGTGTCCGGAGTGCGGCATCAACGTTCCCATGCTGGAGCCACGCTCATTCTCGTTCAACAGCATGTATGGTGCCTGCCCGGAGTGTAACGGACTGGGCAGCAAGTACGATTTCGATCCGGCGAAGGTCATCAACGACTGGTCAAAGCCGCTGCTGGACGGCGGGTTAGGCCCGGGGTCGGCTTCGCAATACTTGATTCGTATCCTGCAACTCGCCGCTCAGGCATACGGCTTCGACCTGGCGACGCCGTTCGAGCAACTGCCGCGCAAGACGCAGAACCTGATTCTCTATGGCCCGGAGCAGGCAGAGAAGAAGCGCGGCGGCTTTCTCGGCGTGTTTGCCTATCTGCGCCAGGGGATGGAAGACAGCTCGTCGGAGGCTTATCGTGTGTGGTTGCTGGACCACATGTCGGCGACAACGTGTCCCGCGTGCCAAGGCAAGCGGCTGCGTCCGGAAAGTCTGGCAGTGAAGGTGAACGGCATGTCCATTGCCGATTTCACGGCGCTGCCAGTGTCGCGCGCGGTCGAGGCAGCGGCGCAGATCAAGCTTTCCGAGCGGGAAGAAAAGATCGCGGGACGAATCCTCAAGGAGATTGCGGAACGGCTGGGATTTCTGAACGCAGTCGGGCTGGGTTATATCTCGCTCAACCGTTCGGCGGCAACGTTGAGCGGCGGTGAAGGGCAGCGCATTCGTCTGGCGACGCAGATCGGATCGAAGCTGCGGGGCGTGCTGTATGTGCTGGACGAGCCGTCGATCGGATTGCATCATCGCGATAATGATCGCCTGTTGCAGGCGCTTGAATCGCTGCGCGACCTGGGCAATACGGTGCTGGTGGTTGAGCACGACGAAGACACGATTCGGCGCGCCGATTACGTCATCGATCTGGGACCGGGCGCGGGCCGCCACGGTGGCGAAGTGGTTGCCAGCGGCACGCCCGAGCAGATCGAGATCTCGCCACAGTCGCTGACCGGGCAGTACATCTCGGGGCAAAAGCAAGTCACTTATCGCCATGCCAAGCGGCAGCCGAACGGGAAGGGCATCACGATTCTGGGCGCGCTCGAGAACAATCTGAAAAGCATCGATGTCAGCTTTCCGCTCGGCGTGATGACGGTGGTGACCGGCGTTTCGGGATCGGGCAAATCGACGCTGGTGAACGACATTCTGTACCGCGCGCTGGCCAAAGCGTTGTATCGCTCGCGCGAGGAGCCGGGCGAGCACAAGTCGATCACCGGAACTGAAAACATCGACAAGGTCATCCGCATCGACCAGTCGCCAATCGGCCGCACGCCGCGTTCGAATCCGGCAACGTATACCGGCGTCTTCACGCAGATTCGCGATCTCTATGCCATGCTGCCGGAGTCGCGGGAGCGCGGCTACAAGGCGGGACGATTTTCCTTCAACGTCGCCGGGGGACGCTGCGAAGCTTGCCAGGGCGAAGGCCAAC
>Ga0302325_10030124_pt1 | contig 11194 bp, 22 predicted proteins | sample Palsa_T0_2_FD_201948 | JGI IMG/M metagenome (GOLD analysis project Ga0302325, IMG submission 201948) | Peat permafrost microbial communities from Stordalen Mire near Abisko, Sweden - Palsa_T0_2 | ecosystem: Environmental > Terrestrial > Soil > Palsa > Peat permafrost | place: Sweden: Abisko...
GAGACCCGGTTACGCCGAGGAAAGATTCGCGTCCTTGCGCGAAATGAGCAGGCGCTACGTGCGTGTAAACGCCCGGCGCGGTTGCGTCGGGCGTCGATATTCGTGACTCGGGTAGGATTTGAACCTAGACCTAGGGCTTATGAGTCCCGCCCGGCACGTGACCCCTGGCATCCCAAAATATGCCAGGGGTCCTTAATTCATGCGGGTTTGCGCTGATTTTCACGTCGTCGCGGGACACCAGGGATAACAGGCCGATAGCCAAGGATAACGGGACCAATGGGGCTCCAATGGGGCTCCGAGTCGCGCTCTAAAGTCAAGCACCCGGGGCCCCGTCGTCCGCCCGCCGAAGAAGCACACCCAACGCACGGGGGGACTGTCGTCCCCAGCGGCTACGCGGCCGAGTGCATTGTAAGCAATCGGTTAGGACTTCATGGATACTAGCAATTTTCGCGAAGCGTGTCGCGAACAGAGAGACGGGACGCGCGGATGAACATCAAGCGGCGCAGGAAGACGCCGCGCGTAGAACGGCTTTGACGAATCAGGCTCGGACGCAGGGTCTAGCCGACTTCCGCCGCTTTGACGGCATCGCTGCCGTCTTTGTGAAGGACGCGAACGCCGAACTCGGCTCGGCGCGATTCCTGAAGTACACGAACAGCGGTAACGGCGTCGGCGTGCGGTGCGGAGCCATCGAGGCGTGGTTTACGCAGTCGACTTCGTCTTTCGTCGGCGAGAGCACCGCCAAGGTGACGGTGCGCCTTGCGACCCCCACGGGGGCCACGCTGAGCGAGGCGACGTACGATCCGGACATCGACCCGAAGACGCAATCATTTCGTTGGATTAACGCCCGCAATCGAGTGCCCCAGACCGCCGAGGAACTCGTCGAGCGCAGCCTCGACGAACTCCACCGCCGCGCCACGCCGTTAGCCAGGATGCCGACCGGCACTCGCGGCGCGGCCGGGCCGCACGCTAACGACGCAAAGCGCCTAAATGTTTGACTTCGCTCGCGGCCAAGGGGCGCCGGTCGCGCGCGTCGTGCAAGACGCGCCCGCGGCGATGCGAATGCAGCTCGTAGCCGCGATTTATAGGGCCGCCGAGGAGCCGGTCTTCGACGGTGGGCGCATTAGTGTCGCCAAGGAACTGTATCCGAAGATTAGCCTAGTGCTCGGCGTTAGACCCGTGGCGGTCATGCACGACGCTTACGCGCAGCGCATCGGCAGAGACCTCGAAGGTGTGCCATGGCCTATGGTGTTCGAGGTCGTCGTCGCGCTTTGGGAAGACTTCAGGCGACACGGTCGCTCGGAGATGTATCGCGCGGCCGTGAACGGAGTCTTTGCAATGCACGGCATCGCCTGGGACCTCGGCCCGGATGGCAACCTTCATCGGGTGCTGCCGGAACCGGCGCACGCCGCGGTCGACGAGATGTTCGCCGAACTAGCGGACCCTCAGTTTGCTCACGTGCGCGCCCTCGCACAGGCAGCGCAGGATCACTACGACGCGCGTCCTCGTCGCGACCGCGATGCCTGCCGCAACATCTTCGACGCGATGGAAGAGGCGGGCAGGGTCGCTCTCGGGCTTCCGGGTCGTGGCTTCGGCGATGTGGCTGGGGCGATTCGCGACCGAAACCTCGCGCCCGGCCTGTACCCCGTCTTGGATAAACTGAACGGAATGGCGCACCAGACTTTCCGGCACGGAAACCCGGTAGATTTGCCGCCCGAAGTCGTCGACTTCGTTTACGTCACCTGCGTCGGCGGTATCCTCATGTTCGCGCGGCTGCGGTGAGCGCGCCTTCTGCGAACGAGTCTCTGGTTTAGCCCCGAAGCACCGTCACCTCGATCGCTTGTAAGTCGTTCATGTCAGCCACAATGCTCACCGGGGCGCTCTTACTTTGGATCGCCGTGTACATCGTGATAGTCGTCGCGCTCCATACCGGGGCCGCCGCGCACGCTCTGCCGACGGCACCACCTACTCAGTCGGATGATCGTGTCGCGCTAGTAGGTCTGTTCGTTGCGATCGCAACTCTGGTCTTGGTTGCCGGACAAATTGGTCTTGCTGTTGTACAGAACTGGCTTTCAAAAAAAGCACTCGGTATCGTTCAAACTCAGACCGATATTCTTAAGTCTCAAGATGACCGCTTGAAGCGCGAGCAGCGGCGACGGGAAGAGATGCTCCCTCAACTCGATCTATGGCTCGACGATATACGACCGGGAAACCCGCCATCAGTCTCTGCGAGAACGCGCAACGTCGGAAGCGACGAGTTCACGCGTTCAATCATCGTTACGGTTCGCAATACGGGGGTTGAAACGGCTCACAGCTATCTCGTCGAGCTTTGGATGCCTTATCCGTTGCAAGTCGGAAGGTTCTTCTCCGTCCTTGAGGACGCGGAAGCTCCGGTTCGACGATTCGAATATGATGCCGAACGAGCACTTCGGAGAATAGCATTTACGTCGACGGTCTCGCTGTCGCACGGAGAAAAGCGGTCCCTGATGGGCATTCAGTTGCAAACGATGGAGCCGTCCGCCGAAGAGTTCGTCACCACGTTTTTTTGGCGCGTAACCTACCAGGGCTACCGATACCCGTCAGAGGACGAACTTGGCGAAGTCGTCGTCCGACTACCCCCGCTTGCTACATCATAAAATTCCGCGGTTAGGCGCGTGCTGAGCGGCAGTCCTTCGAGCCCATTACTGGAGAAAGACGAGACGAACGGCCGACCTGGGCCGTTATTATCGCGTTTGCAGCCCTACAGCGCGTTTTCGATCTCGCGGATGACTCGAAGGTCATGCAACGGGTCGAAAACCCGCTACGGCTCCGCTATCAGGCTGTTTCAGCCTGTTTCAGCGGGCCTGAGCGCCGGATCGCCGAGCATCTTCAGCAATCCGACTCTGTAAGCCATTGCTCGACCTCGTCGAGCGTGAACGAATAGTCGAACGGATGGGCCCCGACAACCACCCTGTTTCGAGAGGGGTCGAGGAGCCGATAGTTCCCGAACGACGGCGCCGTCTCGTTGCGTGTACGCGACTTTCGCAACGCGAGTCCCTGACGCTTCGCCATTCGCCGGACCTTGCTCTCGTGAATGATCATGCTCTCCAAAGGCTTCACCGGCTCCGCCGGAAGCGCGCTCGTCCTGGCCCAAGCATTCTACTCCAGCGCCGGTGCGGCGGGAAGAGCCAAATCGGTCACAGTTTGTTTTGCACTTAACTTACCGGATGCGCGGATAATCTTCGTGCGGTTCGACGAGCGGAAACCGGACCAACACCTTCGAGAGCCCCTTTATCAAAGCGGGAAGGTATGATTGGTAGATGCGCTTGCGCGAGCGATACTCATCCTGACCTTCGTATTCACCGGGACGAAACGCACGCTGAGGTCGATCTGACCCTGACGTAGCGCAGAAAACTCAAGCTCGAAGCCCGGGTCGAGCGTCGAAAACGCAAACTTCCCTTCGAGGGATTCGTGCATTTGTCTCGCCGCGTCGAGACTATGGGCAACGTCGCTGCCGTGCAGAATGTTGCCTTCGCAATAGACGACGCAATACTTCGTGATGAACGCTGCCGTTATCACTAACCAATTTCCATCCCAATAGTCTGTCGCTTCAGGATGTCCGCGGCGATCGACCCACAGCTTAAACTCCCCCATCGAAACGTCGGCTTCGGAATCGGGGAACCGTCTTTCGATCTTCATGGGAAGGCGTTCTTTGGCAGCGTGCGCGCTTCCGTCGTGAAGACCCACTCGCCGCGCCCTCGCAGACCGTGCGCCCTCGCAACGCTTGACGGCTTGGGACAGCGAATCCCCAGGCATCGGCGAGACGATCGCGCCGCGGCGCGACGCAAAGCCCCTTATCGTAAGGGCGCGCGGCGCAGTAAGGTCGCGCGTCGACCCGCGCGGACGGCATCGGAGCCCCACCAGGAGCCCCATTGCTCTCGTTTCTTGGGTAGGTGCGGCCGGGGCGCGGCGATCGCGCTCGCCGAAGGTTGCGTGACACGCTCGGACGTGTTGGTCATACTGACGCCTCCGCATCGTCGAGCGCCGCGGTGCTATCCTCGGCGACCCAAAAATCGAGCGCGCGTTCGAGACCGCGGTAAAGCTCCGCATCGTGCATCGCGTCGACCTCCCGATAGCCCGCGGCGTTCTTAACACTCGTCGCCGCACGTTCTGCCGGTGACATTGCGGCGAGTAACGCGCGCCGATTGCGAACCTCGCGCCGCAGCCGAAAGAACAGCACGCGATACCGCTCGGGACTGCGCGGCAAGTTCGCCCACCGCACGACGCGCTCGCCGAAGCTGTCGCCGGGCGACGGCAACGCTTCTTCGCACTTCGCGAGCCTGCGGTCGTTCACGCGAGCCCTCGGCGATCGCGCTCTTCCTGGCGACGTTCGACGCTCGCGAGCCGCGCTGCGAACTCCGTTGTGTCGACGGCCCGAGCGAGCGGCGCGATCGCGGCGAGGTAAACGCGCGTCTTCTCGGCGATGCTAACGCTCGAATCGAGTTCGAGTAGTCGCAAGTAGAACAACGTGCGCCGAACGTGTGCCTCGAACGCTAACGACGGCGATTCGGGCAGCGCGATCACATTGCCGGGGGACGCGTCCCCGGCGTCCCCCTGTCCCCCCGAAAGGCTGCTCCACGTCGCATCACGCTCGGCGCGGCGACGCGCTCGCTGCCGCCGCTTTTTTTCGCGATCACGTGCGCGCGCCTGTTCGAGCGTCATCGGCGCAGCATCGCGAGAAGCTCGCGCATGTGCGGCTCGGCGAGCCGAAACACGTCAGGGTGAATCGCGCGCCCATCTAGCAAGTCGTCGAGGGTGACGACAGCGAATCCGGGCATCCGTTCGAGCGCGATTTGAAACGCCTCGTCTTTGTTCAAGCGTCGCGCGACGGGCGCGCATCGAACCTCGCCGAGCGAGTCGATGTCCGGCTCCTCGTCGCCCTCTTCGTCGTCGTTCGCTTGCGCGAAGTCGATTTCAGACACCGGCCGCGGCCTCTTCGGCGAACGCGGTCGCGAGCATGGGATGCGCGCGATCCCATTCGGCGATCGCGCTTTCGAGCTTTCGAATCCCCTCACGTATCGGGCCGCTCGCGCTCGGACGATCCGCCTGCGCTTGCGCTCGAATGCGCTGCCTCTCGGCGATCTTCTGCGCGTTATCGTGCGCGTCAGGCTCCCGAAACAAACGCCCACTTCGACGCTCGATCGCGGGAACTTCGATCGTCGCAAACACCCCCACATGCGGCTGGTCCGGCAGCGCGTCGAGTTCGTCGCGAAGGCTCGCGATCTGCCGCTCGAAGTCGAGCCGTACGATAGCGTCGAGCAACGACGTTGCGCGCGTCACGCGGGCACGGAGCGCCTCGGCCGCGATCCGTGCCGGACCGAGCGACGATTCGCTCGCGAAGTCTCCGGCCACGTCATCTCGCGCCGCAGCGTATCGCGTCGCCGCTGCTTTCGATTCGAGTTCGAGTCGCCACAGTTGACCGTCGAAAAAGACGATCGCGTTCGACCACATCGGCGCGCAATAGCGTTCGTAGCGCGAACCCGACGGTGTTTTGTGTTCGCGCAAACGCCCGCACCATCGACCGGCAACCGCCTCGCTCGTTGCAAATGCTTCCGCGTCCGCGAGCGTCGTCGGCGCAACGCCGCACGCTTCGGCGAACTCCGTGAAGACGCGCTCCCGTGTCCACGGCTCCGGCTGCGGTTCGATGCGGGGCTCCGAATGTTCGATGGTCGACTCCTTGCGGAACGGGAGCCCGACGCGCCGGAGCGCGCCGGACAGGGTTGCGATCATGTCGGCACGATCCGAACGTCGGCGCAGTCGATGAATTGCGACGCTGAATAGAACGTCGAGCCACTCACATCGTCGGCGAGGCCGTCGATGGTTGCAGCGCGACAACGAACCACACCCGTACAACCGGCGACCGTGCTCGTGATGCCGTCGATCGTCAACGAATCTTCGGCGCCGCACACGTATCCGGCGATCGCCGCGCGCACGAATAAAATCACCGCGGAAACGTCATCGCCGGTCGTCGCGAGATGCTGCAAGCTCACGTCGAACGCGACTGCGATCCGATGCGTTGGTGCCCCATACAGGCCGACGGGCAGGCCGCTCTCCGTCACCGCAGCGGCAGCCCGCGACGCGCGCGATTCCAGCGATCTTCGGCAGCGGCGAACTCCATGCGGATACGTGCCTGCGCTGCGTGACCGAGGCGCCCGAGTCGACCGGCTACTGCGTCCTGAAATGCCGCGCGCTTCTCGATGAACTCGCGTTCGATCGCGCCCAAGCCGCCGCTCTTCGCGATCCCTTCGGCGCTCGCGTTTTGATCGCCGACATGGACGCGCTGTCGTTCGAGTGCGTCGCGCAGGGCCAAGGCTTTGTCGATACTCGCCTGGGCGTCGCGCACAAGCGCCTTCGCCTCTTCGGTCATCGCATCGACATCGGTCCCACGCGGCATGAGCATGGCGACGATTCCTCGGCTTGCGGACACCATCTCGTCGATCGCATCGAGTTTTCGCGAAAGGTCGATGTGTTCCGACGCCTCGCGCGCGCCGCCGAGGTCTCCATCGACCTTGCGAATCGCGCGGCCGCTGAAAATCTCTTCGAGTGTTTGGATCATCTTCCGTCCCTCCGTGGCGCTAGGTAACGCTCGCGGCGTTTGCAAGGCCGCGTTCGAGTGTCGCGAGTCGCTCGCGCTTGGCGCGCAGCATCGCCGCGAGAATCCTCGCCTCGGCGGCCGTTGGCTGCGAACCGCAATGCAATCGGCGAGCGCGATCGTAGCCGACGCACAAGTCCGTCGCGAGCTTCGACGCGTTCGGTTGAAGTTCGCGAACGAAAGCTCCGCGACGGCGTCGCGCTGCATCATCGTCGCCGAATCGAAGCCAAGTTGCCACGCACCTTTCGTGCGTTGCGTCGATCATGTCGGGCACGCTACCACAAGAACTTTGCGGGTGTCAATTTATTGTCGCGCTACAAAGTGCCACATGGTGCACTACTTAAACACTTTCTAGCGCGTATAAGTTCTCATCTCAACGTCGCACGGCGCGAGTTGGCCCGGCGCAGTCGGCGAGCGGTGCAGTTTTCGGCCCGTAGCGGTTCGCTCAGGCGTCGCAGTAACTACGCCGCGCATTTCGGCTCGACGATCGTCGAATGGCCGCGTGCAGCCCCTGGAAACGCGTCGCGCATCGACGCCCTGGGATACGGAATCCCCAGGCAGCGGAGCGATGATCGCGGCGCGACGCGCCGCAAAGCCCCGTCCGGTAGAGGAATGCGGCGCAGCAGGGTCCGGGCGTCGGCCCGTTCCGGCGGCACGGAGCCCCGCTGGGAGCCCCATTGCCCCCGTCTTCGCTGCCTCACGCTACGGGTTGCTCGGCGTCTGCGGTGCGCGGCGTGGTCGCTTTGGCGTCGGCGATCCGGCGATCGCGATCGACGCACCGCCGATGGCGTTCGGCTTGCGCTGCGGTTGCGATGGTTGCAGCACACGCATCGCCGCGATCACGGCATCGGAAGCGGTGACTAACTCATGCTCCTGAAGCCACGCCTGAAGTGCGGACCAGGCCCCCGAGTCGCCGATGTGCGCGGCGACCGCGTGCACAACGGATTCCGGCCCTTCTGCCATCAGGTTGCCGTCCGGCGTTAAGAACACGATGCAACGGCGCTCCCGTGCATATCGAATCGCATCAATTGCGTTCACGAGTCGGCCTCCGTTTTTGCCCGACCATCCTGGATCACAGTTCGGGATCGCCGCTCCTCTGCATCCCATGCCGCTCGTGCGGCTTCTTCCTCCGGTGAGGGTTCCGCGTCGCCGTCGCAGCCTGCCGCGACGCCATACCCCGGTGACGATTCGTCACATGGGGCCGGTGACGATTCGTCACAGGGGTCGAACCCGGGAATCTCTATCTCATCGACGTTACTCTTCTCTGCCGCCGCTCTCTGTATCGTACTCTCTGAGGGGTGACGCCCTAGGGCGCCCTGGCGCGTCACCGGGGCCCGTGACGAATCGTCACCGGCACCCCGCGCTGCGCCGTCGACCCCCCGTGACGAATCGTCACCGGGGGTGCGCCCCAAGTCGAACATCGCGAACCACGCGATCCGGCGCTTCTGTTCCTCGGCGCTACACCTCCCGGCCGCCGCGTCATCGAAGATGATATCCGTCGGAATTGGAGTGTAGTGCGTCGTGCCGGTGCCCCCGCGCGGGTTACGCGTAGGCGTCGCAATTAGAAGCCGTGACGCCACCAATCGTTTCACGATCCGCGAGACGGTCTCGCGCTTCATCCCGTAGTCGCTTGCGATCATGCGGGTCGAGTTCGCCATCTGTGCGTTGCTGCTAGGCTGCGCGTACTCACGCTCGACGTTGCGAACGATCCGGAAGAACACGCGCTTCATGTTGGCATCGACGCGGCGGCCTGCGTGCCGCTTGACGCAGTCAAGCGCGTCGTAACTCTTCGTGAATCCGATTCGGCTATCGTACGGCACGCCGCGCCTCTAGCCAACGTGCGGCACCTGCGCGATCGCGAGCGTGCCCAAAGGCGATGACGAGTTCGGCGACGCCGCCGCGCGCGTTACACCGATGGCAGTACCACGCCCGGCCGTCGCGCGAGACGTGTGCGTTTTTGCGACCCGAGTCGGCATGTGCCGGGCATCGAAAGTAGCCCTTGACCGGCGCCGGTCGATTCGCCAGGCGCAGCACGTCGGCAACCGTCGTCGATGTGAAAACGCTCTGTTCGTCACGCGCTCGCCCGCCGTCACTCGTCATCTTCACACATTCCCGCAAGGGTGCGTTCGAGCCATCCCACGGGCACGAGCACGCGGCGGCCCACGCGGAACGTTCGCAGAGACTTGTCCTTAACGGCCTTCCATGCGGTCTTTCGTCCAAGCCCAAGGATGACCGCGGCTTCGTCGACCGAGACCGCTGCGCGACCGCGAACGAGCAAATCGAGGCGCTCGCGCCAAGGCGTCACCGCCTCCGCGAGCACGGGCGAATTTTCCGACGCCTTAACGCAAACTGTTTTTCCGGCCGTCGATGCGGAGGCGCTGCGGCTCACGATCCCGTACGCGCCGGATGCGGGCGGCCCTTACGCTCTTTGCCGATGCCATCGAGGAGGATGCGCTCGATCGCGATGCAGGGCACACGCCATCGGTTCGGCGCAAGTTTCAGCACGGGTATCTCGCCGTTCTCGATCGCCTGGTAAACCAATTGGAGGCCGACGCCGAGCAGTTGCGAAGCCTGACGCACCGACAGCGTCGCGGAGTCCCCGGCGACCTTCCGGATGCGGTCGCGCATGTCGTCGGCCATCGAGGCACGGCGCGGAGTGCGTTTGGTGGATCGTGTGGTCGGCATAGTGGCGACTATCCTAGCCGCCTTTCCGTCTGACTGCAAACAATACTTTAGTGCCGGATGTTTACCAAGCGCCGCCCTAGCGGCCATGTCGTTTTTATTCGGGAGTGCTGCACTTTATAGCGCGACGAAAAGTCTCGCGGCGCACGTTATTAATGCGTCGCAAACCCGCATTCTACCGTTGCGATCACGCGCGATGAAAACACATCTGCGCGGCTCGGCCGTTGCGTGTTGCGATCACATCGAACGAACGAATGCAGGATGTGCCATGCGTTTGGCACATCCCCGGCCTACCATTTCCGTGTATTGGAAGGGGGTGATAGAGCGGCAACGTGACCGCCACGGCATCAAAACGACATAACGAATCACCGAAGCACTCGCTTCAGAAAGTAAACCATGAAACAAAAAAAGCTGCCGCCTGGCATTCGCCAAAGGACCGACGGCTCATATCAAATCCGCTACTATGCTCCGGACCCGTACGGAAAGCCCGAACGCATCCAAGAGACCGTCTTCGGTACGCTCACAGATGCAAAGACGCAACGTGTGAAACGTCTCGCCGAGGTGCAACGCGGCGAGCACGTACGCAAGTCCGACGCGACGATGCGCGACCTCATCGAACAATGGTTCGCAAAACGCGACGCCCTCGTAAAGCTCGGAAAGTTCAGCGCCTCGACTCTACACAGATACCAAAACCTCGGACGCTATCAGATATTTCCGAATATCGGTGGGGTTAAGGTCAGCGACGTAACGCCGGTAATGCTCGAAACGCTTTACGCGAAACTCGAAGCGAGTGGCGCGGTCGACGGCGGCCCTCTGAGCCCGACAACGGTTCGGCAGGCGCACAACATCATCTCTTCGGCCCTGAAGGGCGCAGTAAAGGCTCACATCATCGCGACGAACCCGGCATCGGCCGAGCGACTCGAAGAGCGACCGCAGCCGACGAAACCGGACATCAAGTTTCTGGAACCGGCCGAACTTGAACGGATGATCCTCGCAGTCGCGTCATCGCGGAAGCCTCGGGCCGCGCTATCGGTTGCACTTTAAGTTGCCAAAAAGCGGCAAACAGCGCCGAATCTCGATTCCGCCGCGTGTCCTCGAAGAACTGCGGAAGCACCGGATCGAACAAAAGAAACTCCGGCTCGCCATCGGTCCCGCTTACCAGGATCGCGACCTCGTTGTCTGCGAGATTGACGGCACCGAATGGAACCCGCGGTCGTTCACTCCGGCCTTCATCTCGATGGCCAAAGAACTTGGTTTCGGGCACGTCTACTTCCACATGCTCCGGCATACGGCGGTCGCGTCACTTATCGCCGCCGACGTGCACGTGAAGGTCATCCAGGAGATTGCGGGACACGCAACTGCAGGCTTCACGATGGACCGCTACGGTCACGTGGCCGACAGCCTCCAGGCGGAAGCGATGGCCCGCGCGAGCAGCCTCGTGCTCGGAAACACAGCCATCCCCGACGCCGACGAGGCGGCCGGATAGCGCCGCACCGCTCTCGTCGATCCCAATGGGGCTCCAATGGGGCTCCGCTCGCTGAAGTGGGATGATCGACTCGCCTTCGGTCGACCGAGAAAGCCCGACAAATAAGGGTTTTGTAAATGACTCGGGCAGGATTTGAACCTGCGACCTAGGGCTTATGAGTCCCCCGCTCTACCGCTGAGCTACCGAGCCGTTCGTGCGGTCGGAGGGACTCGAACCCCCAACCTACAAGTTCGTAGCCTGTTGCTCTATCCAATTGAGCTACGACCGCACATGTCCCTCGGCGGGGACCCGATATGATACCGCGCGATGCCTGCGTTCCCTGCAACGTTGCGGTGCCCGATCTTCAGCGAAAAAGCTCCCGTCCAGGAGCTTTTTGCTTGAAGTCATCGGAGGGAGAG
>Ga0302325_10030125_pt1 | contig 11194 bp, 9 predicted proteins | sample Palsa_T0_2_FD_201948 | JGI IMG/M metagenome (GOLD analysis project Ga0302325, IMG submission 201948) | Peat permafrost microbial communities from Stordalen Mire near Abisko, Sweden - Palsa_T0_2 | ecosystem: Environmental > Terrestrial > Soil > Palsa > Peat permafrost | place: Sweden: Abisko...
CGGGCTCCCTCCGGGGCTGACCATCGACGATTACACCGGCGTAGTCAAAGGCACGCCGATCTCGACCGGCAGCTACGACGTCGTTTTCCTGGTGCGCGACAGCGGCAAGACCGGCTCGTGGTACGGGTCCGACGGAATTACCACCCAGGTCCTTCCCGCGATCGGCTGATTACACTAAATCGCTGGCGGACGATTCCACGCGCGGGCCTGCAGCTCAGCGGTCAGAGCAGGGAACTCATAATCCATGGGTCGCTGGTTCGAATACAGTCCAGCAGTCAGACCCGCACGGCGACCACGACTACTCCTGACACCCTGTTCCACTGACCCCGCGCCGATCGCCGCGAACGGCGGCGTGACTCTTTACCGTCAAGAGAAACCCGGTGCCGCGTTTGTCCTTCTTGCCGACGCCGGCGATGCTTCCGCGCTCACTGATACTGTCCGCGCCGAAACCGCCGCAGATCGGCCCCGGTACAACCCAGGCGCCTATCGGGATGATCTTATGCAGTGGATGAATCGTCAATATCCGTGAGCCGGTGGACTTCGGAATCCATAGCGCGGTCGTATTCTTCGGGTTCCCTTCGCTGCCCACGCTCCAGCCATTCCCATTCACGTCGGTGAGAGACGCGTACTGCGAACCTTTTGAGCTGTCGGCCTGCACCGGAGCCCCGAATATGACCTTCCCCTTGTTGTCCTTGCCCAACCAGTAGCAGGGAACGACGTTCTGACCGGGTTGCGCGCCCGATATTCTGCACGCGCCGACTGCGTACACCAACCCCGATGCGCCGGCGCCCCCGGTGTCTACATGCGATGCGATCGAATTGACGCGCGTTGGTACCGTATCGCTGACCGGAGCCGAGCAGGTCGAGAGTTTGTTTCGGCCCTCGAAGAGTGCGCCGGCGCCTGCTCCACTGGTCCACACCACGCCCACCGAGACCATTGAATTGAGAGCGCAGCGTGCCTGCCCAATGACGTCGCCGTTGTCGTCGATCATGCGCGTGAATGCCGGAGGCGGACCGTCGAGTGCGGGCGGAGCGATCGTGGCAGCCGGCCACTTCAATAAGGTTGGGTCGCCATACCCTGTGCTCTTACTCCATTCGGCCACGTACGATGACCCGCCGGCGTCGCACATGCCGGCGATGACGCCGGCGTCATTCACGGAGATCGCCGAGCAACCGGAACTCGCACCGCCGGCGCTGTCGAGGACGGACACCGACAACGAACCGCTGCTGATTGAGCCTGTAATGGGCTGAATCGGGGCGGTACAGCTTGCGCCGGTCTCCTCCCAGCCGGCAACTTGCCCAGAGTTATTGAGTCCGGTGAGCTGCCAGCAGGTCACGTGCTTGGGCATCGCCGGACGATGAACCACGCCTGCGTTGACAAAGAACGGCTGCCCGTTGGGCTCCAAGCCGACCATCTGATTCGAGGAATTGATGACCAGCGGTTTGTAGGCAGCCCCGGCCTTGCCCACGGCGGATACATCGGAATACCTCGGGGTCGGCGCCGCAGCCACACCCCGGCCGGGTGTAGCCCAGAAGGCGGCGACCACGACCGCCAGCACCGAGACAGATCGAGCTTTCGAAGTCACGAATCCCTCCGTGAGCGGCTGCGTCCGCCGCGCCGGCCATGTGCCGGATTTTAGCAGCGGATGGCGGGAAGTACCCTATAGCGCTATGACCGTTGGCGGAGACGAGCAGTTCGGAGACCTGCTAAGGCGCCTGAGAATAGCCGCTTCGCTCACGCAGGAGCAGTTGGCGGAGAAGGCGGGTTTGAGCTACCGCGGCATCAGCGACCTGGAGCGCGGTGCGCGAGGCCGGCCGCGGCTGGACACGATCCGCAGGCTGACCGAAGCTCTTCAGTTGACCGGCGCCACATTGATGGCGTTCACCCGCTCCGGAACGGGAACAGCGCTGCCCAGCGTCGCGGCCGAGTCAACGCCGCCGGCATCCAACATTCCCGTCATGCCCAATCCCTTCACCGGACGAACCGCCATCCTCGCCGACCTTGAGGAGCTGCTGGTCGCCGGCGACCACCGGCTTATCACCCTCCGCGGCCCGGGCGGGGCGGGCAAGAGCCGGCTGGCCATGGAACTCGGTAGGCGAATCGGCGCGGGTCGCGGGATCGCGGCCATCTGGGTGGGATTGGCGCCCCTGACCGAGCCTTCACAGGTGATGGAAGCTATCCGGCTCGCCCTCGGCGCCGGAGAACTGGAGTCGTCCAAGACCGATGCCGTCATTAGGACTATCGGCAGCCGGGTCATCGTGCTGATCCTGGACAATTTCGAGCACGTCGCCGACGCTCGAATCGAGATAGCGCATCTCCTGACCGAGTGCCCGCGCCTCACGGTCGTCGCCACGAGCCGCACGCCGCTCGGGGTCTACGGCGAGCACGTCTTTCCCGTGGGTCCGCTGTCACTCAGTCCTGAGCCTTCCGATTCGGGTGAAAGTGAGGCGGCGAAGCTGTTCCGTTCGCGGCTCCCCGCGGACGCGGGCCGGAGCGATGACGGCGCGGATCTCGGCCGAGTCATAGACGCGATCTGCCGGCGACTGAACGGTTTGCCGCTTGCCCTTGAGCTGGCGGCGGCACGCACCTGGACGATGTCGCCGGCGGAACTGCTCCACGACCTGCAGACCAACTCGTCGCTTGACGTTGTAGAGCAAGCCCCAGCCGGTGGTCCGTCGATGCACGAGTCGCTCTCGGCGGCCATTGCCTGGAGCCTTCGGTTCCTATCAGGAACCGAGATCGAGGCTCTCCTTGCCGCGAGCGTGTTTCGCGGAGGGTTCGGTGGGGATGCCCTGATCGCCGTGTCAGGGCAGCCCACGGCGACCAGGGCTATGGCGGCTCTTGTCCGTGGTAGCTTGGTCGACGTCCACGACCGTCGATTCTCACTGCTGGAACCCATTCGGGAGTTTGCCGAGGAGCAGGCGGCGATCGCCGGCATGGCCGAGAGTTTGACTCGTGCCCACATCCGTTTCTTCGTCGACTTTACGGAATTGGCGGCGCTCAAGCTCTTCGGGTCAGAGCAGTCGGCCTGGCTGGCCAGTCTCGAGACAGAGCACGACAACTTCAGAGCTGCTCTGCACAACGCGATCGAGCGCGGTGAGTGGGAGGCGGCTGGTCGGATCGCCCAGGCCTGCGCTCGTTTCTGGCGCGTCCGCGGCCACCTGAGCGAAGGGCGCGACTGGATGCGACGGATTCTGCGGGCGGCCGATGATCTCGAGCCGGCTCTGGCGGCACGATTGGCGTACTCCGCCGGTTCGCTGGCCAGCGCCCAGTCAGACCTGGCCGAGGCAGAGCGTCTCCAGCTTCAGGGTCTGGAGCTGGCGCGCACGCTCGGCGACGCCGACACCGCCGCGAAGTGCCTCAACGGTCTGGGCATCATCGCTCGAAGTCGCGGCGACGAGCATGACGGCGATGAGCTGGTCAGCCAGAGCCTGGACCTTCGGCGCCAGATCGGCGATAACTGGGGCGCCGCCGCCTGCCTGGTGAACCTGGGAAACAGCGCCGTCGGACGGAAGGACTTTGATCGAGCGGAGTCGCTTTTCGACGAAAGTCTGCAGTTGTGGCGCGACTGTGGGGATGCCTGGGGCGTGGCGTTCTCGCTGGCTTCCTTGGCGGAGCTGAGTCTCAACCGCCTCGACTACGTCAGGGCCGCCAATCTGGCGGCGGAGAGCCTTGAGCTCCGGCGCGATCTGAACGACCGTCTTGACGTGTATATCACCGCCGGGCTGCTGGGGGAAGCACTGGCCCGGCAAGGGGCTGATGAAGAGGCCAGGACGCTGGTATTCGAATCCATCGAGGGGACGTTTGGGCTGAACAGCGCCGAGTCCACGATCCGGACGCTCGCGAACGCGGCCACGGTTTTGGGGTTGCGGCGACATCCGAGCGGCCCCACCCTGTGGGCCGCCATCGGGCCGCTGCGCGAGCAGGTCGGCGTTCAAACCGACACCGCCGAGGTCGACCGGATCTCCATGGCCATCGCGGACACGCAGCCCCTGATTCCCACCGATGTCTGGGCCGATGCCTGGGCCAGAGGTCTGGACCTGACGCTCGGCGAGGCCGTCGGGCTCGCACTCGAATCGCTGCGGGATACGACAGGCCCTCGCTAGATTCCCTGCCGTAGAGCGCGTCGTCTTCTTGGTCGAGGAGTCAGCGCGCTGCACGCCCATGTCGAATGCGTGCGTCATGCGTGTGTCATGCGTGTGGGCATTTCTCTCGAATCCTGTCACGGTGAAAGTGGATGCACCCGGGACGCAACATCCACGATACGAAGATTCAAATCCATCCAACACACACACAGGAGAACGTACGAAATGAAGACGACGCTTCGCAGCCTTACCGTTTCCGCCTCAGTAGCCCGTGCCCTCAAACCACTCTTCACGGGTCACGCGTTTTCGTGGTCTGCCCAATCCCAACGTCGCGGCATATCGAAGGCGCTTATCGCGGTCGTAGTTGCGGTCACCATGTTCGGGACCGTGGCCGGCAGCATCGCTCCGGCGAGCGCGGCCGGAACCCCCACAACCACGTCGAGCATCTCGCGGCCGGATTGTCCCGACGGCCGCTACGCACTTACCTTTCAGAGCGATGCCAACGACACCGTCAACAACCTCAGTAGCACGTTCGACGCGAATCTCTCCTACTGGCTTTGTTCCGGGACGCCCGTCGCGGGAGCCACGATCACGTTCTCGATCACTTCCGGGCCAAATACCGGGACCACCGCCGCCGGCGTGACCGATGCCAACGGCGACGCAACCTTCAACTACACGAGTCTTGCCTGTGGGCTCGACACCATCCAAGCCAGTTATGGCAGTCTTTCCGAAACCGTCACGGACGACTGGATCGGTTGCGACGGCTACCATTACAACCTCTGGATCACCAACTGGGGCTACGTGACCGGCAATGGCGGGCTCGGCGTCACCCCGGACATCTGGGTTCCGGCTCAGGGCAATAACTGTTCCGACACGTCGCTCAACAACCCGGTGATCAACTCGGCGCAGAACATCCTGTGCGTTCGGCTTCACAATGACGGCTCGCCCATCGGCTATGGCCAGGCTACGCTCACCGTCGGCTTCCGACCATGCTGCATCACCGGCACGGATCAGACGCTGGAACCCATGGACAACTCGCTGTATGTGCCGGTGCCCGTACCGGCGATGTCGAGCGGATCGACGACGGTTATGGCAATTCCGTGGACGCTCGCGTCGACGGACAACTTTGGCGGCGCGTGGGGCGGCTTCGGCGTGGGCCACTTTAACCACTTCTGCGTCCAGGCCATAATCAACTTCGCCGGCAACGAGGCGACCCCTGACGCCAACACCGAAACCACGAGCATGACCGGCCCTGGCGGCGGTGAAATCGGACCAGATCTCTCGAACGGCATCTGGGGATACCCGTTCCCCACCGGCAACCCGTCTTGGTGGACCAGCAAGTCGAGCTGGGCGCAAGAGAATTTCGAACTTCTCTACAACATGGTCGGCCCGGGGCCGTCACTAAAAGCCGAGACCATCCAGGATCCGTTCCTCCTTACGAACCCGTACCGCTCCGTCGCGACCGCCAAGTTCGAATACCAAACCGTACCCGGAGTTACGATGCAAATCTTCAATTCGGGAAAGAAGGTGAACGTTCTCTCGATGAAGAAGCACTTCGCGAGACGTCTGTTAGTGAAAATCACCGTGAGGAAGGCGTACTGGATTTACGAAAAGAAGGCCAGATTGAAAGGCCCAATCTATGCCGGGATCTCCACGCTGATCAACGGACATCAGGCCGGTGGGGTAACCTACGAGTTGGCGCCGATGCTGGGGTCAACCAGCAGAGGCAAGTAGCGCCCCAAGCCGTCGTCGGACGAAAGGAGCGAGCCATCCGATGGCTCGCTCCTCGTTCTCTTGCTTGCGAGCCTGGCCGGCGCCACCATATCGCCGGCGAGTTGTCTAGATCCCCGACTCGCCGCGTCCCAAATCTCACGTCCCCAGGGGCTCGCAACCTGGGACGGGAAGCCAGCGTCTCCCGGACCGTGCCGACGCGGCTCGTTCTCAGCGAGAAAACCATCAAGTCGGACGTGACCTCGCCGTTCAACAAGCTGGGCGTGGACTCCCAAGCCCACGCGGTCGCCCTGGCCGCGCAACGGGATTTCGTGTAGCCAGCACCAGCTTGACCTTGCCGACGATCTGCGTCCACACGTGTGGAAGGGTGTCGAGCGCGCTCGCCTTGCTCGGTGATCGCGTGGACGCTCCCTATCGCGACGTCGGGAGCGGCGCCCATCCGCCGCATCTCCGTCGACTGCGTTTGCGTGTCCATCGCCATGAGCTTGGGACATAGGGCGTCATAGCGCGCCGATGCCTCGATAACGGCTATGCCCGTGGCATCTGACCCGTATCCCTCGAGCGGGCGATTGCGCCTCAGAGCCTCCCCTCCCCATTCGGGTGGGCGCCATGCCTTGTAGAGCCCGCTCGCGGCCGGACGTGGCTGCATTCCCGGAGTCGCTACCATGATCGTTAGGCGTCGAGCCCGGAGCCCAATGTAGCTGGGACCCAAGGAGGCCGCCAGGACATGGGCGCCGATTCGCTCAACTCCGGTGGAACGGGATGAGAGTCTGTCGGCCCCAGCCCGCCGCTCGCCTGGTCAAGACGGCGACGAACGTGACGCCGGGGAGGACGGGAAACGAGGCACCAAGTTTCCGGGAAGTTTGCCGACAGTCGCCGGCGAGAGGGGAGGCGGGAAAGGGAATCGACATCTCCTCGCCCCGGAATGACCGAGCTTCGCAAGGGCAAACGCGTGAGCATCGCCCCTCGCACCAAAGGGCGGGGAAGGGCGCTGCACCTCTGCGGGCATTCGGGCGCCCTCCGGGCATGATTGTCGACGATTCAGCCGGCCCGTGGTATGGGTACGGCGAAATGACCGCCCAGTCCTTCCCGCCACGGCTGATTACACTAAATCGCTGGCGGACGATTCCGAGTGCGGGCCTGTAGCTCAGCGGTCAGAGCAGGGGACTCATAATCCCTTGGTCGCTGGTTCGAATCCAGCCGGGCCCACCACCTGTTTTTGGCTTGCTTTCGCCGCTTATCAGTTGTATGTCACCTTGCATCTCACGCCGAACCTTCCCATAGTGCAACCACTGGTGCAACCTTTTTGAATTCACGTCGGTCTACGAGACCTCCTGCTCGGGTAAAAAGAGTTCGTCCATACGTCGCGCCACGTCCTGGTGGAGTCCCTCCACCACATGGCTATAAATGTCCAAAGTCACAGTAATTGAACTGTGGCCGAGCAGTTCCTGGACGACTTTCGGATGTACATTCTGAGCCAGCAAAATCGACGCGCAGCTGTGGCGCAGATCGTGACACGTCAGCTGGTCAGGCAGATCAAGGGTCCGAAGTAGAGCCCGAAGGCTCTTGATGATGTGGCCCGGGTCCAGCCGCCCTCCCGTCTGTGTGCAGAACACGAGATCCTCGTCGACCCATGCTGGACCGGCCTTGAGCCGTTCGCTCTTCTGATGCCATCGGTGACGACGAAGCGCCGCAACAGCCCCGGGGGCCAGAAAGACGGACCGTCTACTTCTGTCCGTTTTTGGCTCAGCGATCTGCAGACCCTTGCCCTTCTCGCGCCGGACAGTCTGTCGAATGACGGTTTTGCGTGCATCCAGATCTACATCTTGCCAACGTAGTCCAGTCGCCTCACCGACCCGCATCCCTGAAGTGAGCAAGAGGACAAACAGCGCGTGGTGCCGGTGGTCTCGGCTGCCTGCTATCAGCCGTTGCGCCTGGGCTGCGGAGAGAACATTCATCTTCCTGTTCTCCGCCCGTGGGGGTGTAGCCTCCTTGCACGGATTCCGCGCGATGATTCCTGCGCTTACCGCCTGGTTGAAGGCACGTCGCAGTACCCGATGAGCCTGCGCCACAGTGCGCGGGGACAAACCGCTTTCCAGTAGTCGCTTGTAGCACTGCTGCAAGTGAATTCCCCGCAGCTTATCGAGACGATGCCGACCGAGTATCGGCACTATCCGGCGCACATTCGTCTCGTAACTGGTAAAGGTCGTGGCTTCCACCGCAGGCGCCACATAGTTCTCAAGCCAGGCCCTCAGGTAGTCCGCGACGGATTGTGACGACGTCGAAATCAGCCTACCCTCTGCCCGCGCGACTTGTGCGTCACGCAGCTTCTGAACTACCTCCCCGCGCTTCTTCGAGCGGAACCAGACTCTTCGGCCATCGATCCGCAATGCCGCGTACCACATTCCGTCCGCACGCTGTCCAATAGTTCCCTCGCCAGATGCTCTTCTACTCATAAGTAACCTCCACTTCAGCCGGCGGAACGCTCGAAGGGTCGAGCTGTCCGCCCGAGCCGGCTATCCAAATGGTCGTGGTAGTCGCGGTTCAACTCGATGTAGTCCTCGACATCCCGAACTGTGTATCGGACTGAGCCTCCCACGCGGACCGCAACCAAGCGACCCTGAGCCGTCAGCTCCCACAGTTTGGTCGGCCGAATCCTCAATATTTCGCAAACCTCTGCCCGCGTCAACAACGGGTCGATTGTTCTCGATTCCATCGTCGTGTTCTGTTCAAATCCTTTCTGTTATTGCGCTGTATCTAAACCCGCTTTAGTCGTCCCACCAGGGGCTGGTCATCACCGTGTCCAGGTCCGCAGGCCGAGGTTTGTTTGAACGAGCGCCTTGGTCGAGGACGAATGCGACTACAGTTAAGGCCGCGAATGCGATTAGTGCCAAGGTGTCGATCGTCGGGTATCGTCCGCCAGTGACCACAACCGCGGCCGCGAACACCCCGAACAAGCCAAGGCTCAGCCGAAGGGCCACCTGGTCATGGGAGTGGCGTATTACTCGTATCAGCAACGAGATGGTCTGAACCAATACCCATATGCCGCCTCCGACAAGGACGACGGCGACAACAACGATCAGTCCGACTAGACCATCCGTCGCAACGTCCTCGACGGGCAGCATGCGGTAGCGGCTCACTTAGATCGGCCTCCAAGAAGCGGACTCGGCAGCGCAGGCGGCCAGGCGGCGGGATTGTCCCCGGCGAGGCGCTCAAGCTCCGTTGTCGCCTCGCCTCTTGCGAGATGAAAGCGAAGGCCGACCTTCCGTGCAGTCTCAAGCACATGCTCCGCTCGCAGAACGCTAGCGTTGTTGCCTGCACTTGCCAACTCCAGACCTATGTTGACTTCGGTGCTGTAGAAGTGGTTGATCGAAGGGAGATTGTGATTACCTCCCTGCTCCCACTCCTTCAGCCAGACGTACGCAGCCAACGGGAAGTATCCCAGGCCATACGCGATGCCCTCGACCTGATTCAAGCTTTCTCGATCCCGTACCGGAATTCGGTTTGCAACGGCAAAGCTCTCATCTCGTCGAAAGCTCTGAATAGCCGCATTGTCCGAAGTGATGTCGCCCGCCCGATGCGGATAGGCGAACAGCAGCGCCATGCGCGCCTGATATTCGTCAAGGCGAATTGCGCCGCTCAGGCTTGCTATTGACCCTGAATTCGGCGGACACAACTCTCGCGGGTGCTCGCGCTGAACAATCTGAAGAAGGCTCAGGGCCGCTTGGTATTGATGCGCTGACCGCAGTGCGTCGATTGCCTTTAGGTCAGAGGATACCGATGGGCAGGAGCCAGCATTCGTCGCTGTTAGTCCAGGATGCACGAAATACATCACGCCGGCACCTGCGAGGAGTGCGACTACGACGACTCCCACCATACGCGGGAGCCAGCGCTCCCGTCTTTGTACAGGAAGATCGGCAAACTCGTCGATGGGAAGGTCAGTTGGAGCTGTGTACGTACTCACGCCAACTTCTCCTCTTCCGCCAGATCGCGGATGCGTGTCGGTTCATCGACGGGCTTCAGAAGTCCCAGCGGTATCGTTGCGGAGGGCAACAGAGCATGTATGTCAGGATGGTTCGCCAGCACGGCATGCTTAACAGTCTCCCGACCGCCGTGGATCCGCTGCAGCAGAATGCCAGCCAGTGGTTCAGCCTCGTTCGCTCCAGCGCTGCTCTCGACCGGATATCTGCCCCAGTACGGACCATGAATTTCTCCAATGACGCCCGTTTCCCTGTGCTTCATTCGTTCGGTGACGTCGGTCTCCACTTGATGGATTTGCCGCCACGAGGTGTCCGACGACGGTACGCTCATGATCATCGCTGCGTCCTCGGTCGGGACGTGAAACGCTGGGACGCCATGACCGGTTATCAGCGCTGACATTGCGGCGTCCGAACGCGCTACCAATACGGGGGTATCGGTGTAGGGCGGCAAAACCGGCCGGCGCAAGAAAGTACGCCCGAACCAGCAGGGCTTCCTGGGTTTCTTCACCGGGATAGGATCAACGACATACTCCAACGTGAGGTAACTCGTTTCCTTGGGAGGAACCTTGTTCAGGCGCATGAGTTCAAGAACGTTGAGCAGGCTCTCGCTCCCTGAACGTTCGCCTCTTACCTTGCTGGCAAGAGCTGCCATGAAGAGGGGAACGAGACGATCGTGCGTGCGCGGATCCAATCCGTTGTCGGTCAAGAGGAGATGGTGGAACAGCGGCTCCGCACGCTCATCGGTCTGCCAGGGGAACTCACTGTTTCCATTTCGGGACGAAATGATCTCCAGAAACTTTAGGAACTCGGCCGCTGACTTCGCGTCACCGGGAATCGCCGTTACTCCGACGCGCTTAGCCTTTGGAAACTCGATAGCTGCACGATGGGCGACATGAGCCGTTGTAAGGAGATGGCCTCCGCAGCTAAAAGAAATGATTGTTGCAGCGGGACTGATGAGATCGAGCTGAAGGCGCCGTACCGATGTGTCTAATAGGCGGTCCGTAAGAGGTATCCAAGACGATCTGGTTGCCCAAGATTGCTCGATAGTCGCTCGAACTTTACCTTCACCCTCATCGTGGAAGTCTTGGTCGCCGAGGCCAACCGGATACACAATCGGCACTCGGTCGGTCTGAGTGAGGATCCGGACCAGATTACCCATCTGCTGACTATCCATGTCCAAGAACGTCGCCACTGCCACCTCGTCGACACGACTGAAGTCGAGTTGACGACAAACCCGCGCCCCTAGCTTGGTGCCATAACCACCGAGCCCAATGATCCAGTAGCGGCCTCGGATGTTCTGACGCCTTGTCGGAAGATGTTCCTCGATTCGATATCTTTGCTCTTCGATTTGAACGCTCACTTTGTTTCCTTTCTTGCTTGTGAAGTGCACCCGGAGTG
>Ga0302325_10030126_pt1 | contig 11193 bp, 15 predicted proteins | sample Palsa_T0_2_FD_201948 | JGI IMG/M metagenome (GOLD analysis project Ga0302325, IMG submission 201948) | Peat permafrost microbial communities from Stordalen Mire near Abisko, Sweden - Palsa_T0_2 | ecosystem: Environmental > Terrestrial > Soil > Palsa > Peat permafrost | place: Sweden: Abisko...
GTTGACCATAGTGTCAACGACAACGGCCGTTTTGCCGGTTTGGCGGTCGCCAATAATCAATTCTCTTTGCCCGCGGCCGATCGGGATCATGCTGTCAATCGCCGTGATGCCGGTCATCAACGGCTCGTGGACGCTCTTGCGGTCGAGTACACCGGGCGCCTGGCGTTCAACGCGGCTGGTGTGCTTAGCTTTGATAGGTCCTAGGCCGTCCAGCGGGTTGCCCAGCGGGTCGACCACCCGGCCAACCAGCTCCGGTCCGACCGGCACTTCCAACACCTTGCCGCTGAGCCGGACGGTGGCGCCCGCCTTGACTTCGGTGTCTTCACCGAGCAGTACGGCGCCGATTTCGTCTTCGCCTAGGCTCAGGGCAAAAGCAGTGACAGGTTGGCCATTGATGCCTTCAATTTCGAGCATTTCGCTGTAGCCGGCCGCACTGAGGCCGTAAATCCAGGCAATGCCGTCGCCAACGCGCGTGACAATGCCGACGTTTTCGATCTCCGGCCGCTGCTTAAGGTCGGCAATAGCCGTCCGGATATCGGCTGATAGTTGGGCAATTGATAAATCGGTCTTGGCCACTCTAGTCCTTTCCTGCGGTTGCTAATTGCTTAAATCTATCTAGTTTTGATCTGATGCTCAGGTCCAGCTGCTGCTCGGCCAGGTTCAGGCGAACGCCGCCAATCACCGACGAATCCCGGACTTCAACGACACTGATGCGCCGGGCGTTCGGATAGAGCGGTTTGAGCCGCTTGCCGATGTCGGTTTTGATACGCGCCGTCAGAGGGTGGGCGCTGCGGGCAATCACTTCGACCTGGCCGGCTTCGGCCCAGTCGGCCTGGACGTCGCGCAGCACGGAATCCAGTTCGTTGACCCGCCGCTCGGTTAGCAAGTAAGCCGCAATTTCTCGAGTGAATTGCCAGGGTAGGCTGCCGCTAAGTGTCTTGTCAGCGATCAAGCGAGCTAGTTTGGTGCGGGGCTGCTTCATGCCGTCTGCCGCCCCCGGACAGCACGCTCGATCAAGGCAGCGTCTTTCTTGGCATCGACTTTTTCGCCAATGATAACTTCGGTCGCTTCTGAAATCAGCCCGACGACTTCTTTCTCCAAGGCCTGGCGGGCGCGGGCTGTATCTTGCGCAATCCGCGAATCGGCGTCTTTGACAATCAAGGCCGCTTTTTGGCGAGCCTGGTCTTCGGCTTCACGCACGGTTTGGCGGGCCGTGTCCTGGGCACCGGCAATAATGGTGTCAGCCTGTTGGCGGGCGTCGTGCAGGGTTTTTTCGGTCTCCGCTTCCAGCTCGGTCTTTTCCTTTTGCAGCTGCTCGGTCAACTGGACACTCTGGGCGATCGTTTCGCGGCGGCGCTTCAAGGCTTCCAGAATCGGCCCAAAAGCATAGCGCCGCAGCACCAGGTAGGCCAGTACGAAAGTTATCAGCTGGATCAGGAAAGCCTGGCCGCTAAAGCCTAGCGCTCCGATCCCGGATGAACTATCGGCAAATTGTGTGAGCGTCTGTACCAAAGTTTCTCCTTAGACTACGATGAAGATTGAGGCGAATGCCAGCAGGCCGAACAGCTCGACCAGTGCCACGAAGATCAGGGCCTGGCCCAGTAAGAACTTGGAAGCGCCTGGATTACGACCGGCTGCCTGCAAATAACTGCCGCCAACCAGGCCGATACCGATGCCCGGCCCAATGAAGCCGCCGCCCAGGATCAGACCTTTCGCGATCGTCTGCAACGCTTGCGTCTGAGTGACCGTAGCAGCAAATGTTTCCGTTGGTAGTACCATCTACTACTTCTCCTTTATATTACTTATCAAATTATTAAACAGCATTAAGCACCCGCCCCCTGTCGTGTTACCTCTATTGTTTCAGGAAGCTTATCCTCGGTCAAGTCGTCGTGGTTCCGGTGCTCGCCCGCGGCATTAACGGCAATCGCCAAATACATAGTAGCCAGAATGGTAAAGATGTAGGCTTGCAAGGCGCCGACTAAGACATCAAGCAATGTAAAGGGCAGGGCGGTTATCGGCCCGATAATGTGTCCTAGGTACGCGAATACGACGTATAGGATTTCGCCGATAGTGATATTCAGGAAAAGCCGCAGCGATAAGCTGACGACCCGCAGCAGATCGGAGATAATTTCCAAAAGCGCAATGAACATGTACAAGGGATTCAAGGGGTTGCCGACAAAAAAGTGCCTGAGGTAATTAAGCAGGCCGCCGGACTCGCGGATTGATGCCGTATAGACTAGGCCCATGGTGACCACTCCCAGGGCAAGCGTGCCGTCCAAGTCGGCGGTAAAAGGCCGCAGCAGCGGATGCCCGCCGACTTGGAAGCCTTCGCCGACAATTGGCAACAAACCGAGCCAGTTATTGAGCAGGATGAAGCAAAACAGCGTCACAAAGTAGGGCACGAACTTGCGGCCAACCTTCTCGTCATCAAAGGCACCTTCTACCAAGTCAACGATAAACTCCACGGCTACTTCTACGAGTTGTATAACGCCGCCCTTGGGCTTGACGGTGACCTGTCGTGCCACCCAGATGAAAAATACACAGATAAGCACAATGCAAATCCAGCCATACAGGATGGAATTGGTGATCGTCAGCCCGCCGAGCTGAAAGACGGCGCCGGGCGCAATATGTACGGCCGGGCCGCTGTCAGCCAGCAAAAGGGGCAGGCCAAAGCTCATGAACGGCTCTCCTTGCTGACCGGCGCCAGCTTGTTGGCTACTTGGAGCGTTCGCCGCATCACCAAGGCCACACCAGCCGTAGCCACTACAATGCCGACAATCGTCAGCAGCGGTGTCGTGCTCCAGCGCTTGTCAAGCTCGAACCCACCAATAATCGGCACCCACACGACCAGCGCCAGCCGCCAACTCATATCCAACGCCATACTGACAAATATGTAGGTCTGACGGGACGATCCGCCCACCTTATCTGAGTTAAAAGAGTTAGCAGGCGAGGGCGTCTGTCCGGGCGCTTTCGTCTTCTTCATTCCCCTGTATTATAGCAGATGTGAGCAATATCACGCAACACCCCAAGGAGACTTTGGTACTTTGACACTTTACAAAGTATAGTGATATCATAGGGACATGAGTGATTCACAAGTCATCGTCTACAGCGCCACCTGGTGCGCCTTCTGCCATGCGGCGAAAGATTACTTCGACAAGCTTGGCGTTAAATACACCGATAAAGACGTCGAGAAAGACCCGTCCGCCGGCCTGGAGGCCGTCGACAAATCCCAGCAACGCGGCATCCCCGTCATCGACATCGCCGGTGACATCATCATCGGCTTCGACCGCCCGCGCATCGATGCCAGCCTCAAAGCCCACAAACTAACTTAGCTAACGGCTAGCTATTGGTGCTTGATTAACCCTCGCCGTCCGTCGGCAGTAATGGTCCAAACCTTTGCTCAAACTCGGCGAATTCCTCGGCTGTAGCCGGTCTGCTTCCACGCTCAGCATGAACGTCAGCTATGGTTCTCCCGGCCGGGGCAGGTGGCGCCTCATCCACGCTGCCTACTTCTCCGGATGCGGACAGTACAGAGCTTTGTCCTAGTCTTTGCACATTAGGACCCCGCATCCCACCAGCTACGCCTTTTATATGATCATCCCAATCAGACAAGCTTTCGCCTGTCTCTCTTCTATCAGGTACCCAAAAATCGTGTCCTATTAACTCCATTTTAGTGCTCCCTTATTTAGGTATATTATACCATACTGTAAACTGAGAATGTATGGCTTTCGAGGATTATAAGACCAAAGATTCGGTGGTGATTGTCTATACCGGTGAGGGCAAGGGCAAGACAACCGCTTCGCTCGGCCTGTTGGTGCGTGCGCTGGGCAACCGTTCACGCGTGGCCTTTATTCAATTTATTAAATATTGGGGTGTCGGCGAGCACGTGTTCCTGCGCGACATCCAGCCGCTATTCAAAGACCAGTTTTACTTTTATAAAGGCGGCAAGGGCTTCTACCAGGCTGGTGAGCTGAGCGAGCAGCACATCAGCGACGAGCAGCACCAGAAGGCCGCGCGGGCAACCTACGCTGAAGCGCTAAAGGCCGCCGGCAGCGGCAAATACGACCTGGTGATTTGCGACGAAATCAACAACGCTGTGCACGACGGCCTGATCACCGCCGAACAGTTGGAGAAACTGATCACCAGCCGGTCGCCGCAGACCAGCCTCTGCCTGACCGGCCGCGATTTCCCCCGTCAATTGCTGGCCAAGGTCGACATCGCCACCGACATGCACAAGCTCAAACACCACTTCGACGACAAATTCCTAGCCAACAAGGGCATCGACTTCTAGACAGTTTGCTACAATACTAGGCGATGGGCAAACCGAAGTTATATCTGTTTATCGGCTATCCTGGAGCAGGCAAGACGAGCTTGGCCAGGCTGATCACCAGCCGGACCGGCGCCACGCACCTCTGGGCTGACGTCGAGCGGCACAAGCTGTTCGGCGAAGCCACGCATTCGCAGGCCGAGAGCCTCAAGCTCTACGATTATCTGAACCAAGAGGCCGAGAAGTTGCTGGCCGTCGGCCATAGCGTCGTTTTCGATACCAATTTCAACTTTCGCGCTGACCGGCAAAAGCTGCGCGACATTGCCGACCGGCAAGGCGCCGAGACCATCCTGATCTGGATCACCGTGCCCAAGGACGTCGCCAAGGCCCGCGTCGTCAACAAGATCGACAGCCGTAACGGCTACCGGGTCGCCATGACCGAACCGCAGTTCGATGCTATCGTAAATAAGCTGGAGCCGCCGCACGAAGATGAAAAAGCCATTAAAATCGACGGTGCGAAACTTGACGTCGGCGAGGTAAGCAAGCTACTACATTTGTAGTATGGTGCGAAACTGGCGGAAAACTTGGCTTTGGATAGGGCTACTTATAGCGGTGCCGGTTTTAGCCATATTATTGCTCCGTTCTGATCAAATTCGGCAGATCATCGAGAATCACCAACCTGGGTTGTACAGTGTCAACTACTTCATCGACGGTGACACCATTGCCGTCAACATGAACGGCCACGTCGAGAAAATTCGCTTCATCGGCGTTGACACGCCGGAGACGCACAAGCCGAACACGCCGGTGCAGTGCTATGGTCCGGTCGCAGCGGCCTACACCAAGACCACCATCGGCGCCCAGCGCGTCCGTTTGGTGTCCGATCCGCTCAGCACCGACCGCGACCGTTACGGCCGCCTGCTGCGATACGTCTACCTGTCGGACGGCACTGACGTGAACGAACAGCTCATCCAGAGCGGCCACGGCTTCTACTATCCGTATTTTCCTTTTAGCAAAGCCAAGCAATTCGCCGCTGACGAGCACGCTGCCATCACCGATAGGATCGGCCTATGGTCGGCTTGCCGTCCGACGCCAAGCGACGACGGCGGCTATAAAATGGAAGAGCAGGCTTAGGCCACGTTAACGGTCGGATCAACCCGGGCCACGATAGGTTTGGCCGTCGCCAGCTGTGTCCACGAAAACTTGTCGGTCAGGGGGTCGTAACCGCGATGCAGGACCCGCGCCGGCAGATAACCGATGGCGCAAATCGCCACCAGGCTGTACATATGCCTGCGAGCACGGATGCCGTGCTGGGCGTAGGTTTGGGGGCTCACCCATACGTAACGCATAAACTCCCAGTAACTGACGTCGATTCGCCGCGATGATACCTGTGCGCGTAAGCGTTCGTCAAAAATAACTGTGCCGCCCAATTCCTGCAGGTGGATTGCAATGTCATAATCTTCGTGCATGCCGCCTTTATTACAAAGTACCGGTTTGGCACGTTGCCAAGCGCTCCGGCGCATCGCCATATTGGCGCCCCAGAGATATACCCGGTCTTTCAGCTGCCAGCTCAAACGGCGCCGGAAGAACAGGTCAATGGCATTGAAAAGCGACGCGGCCGCAACGTTGTAATAAAGCGCTACCCCCGAGACAGCATCGACGGTTTGGTCGGCAAACACCGCCTGCACCGACTCTATCCAATCGGGCGGCAAGAGTGTATCGGCATCAATTCGGCCGATGATATCGCCGTGGGCAGCGTCGAAGCCGCGGATGCGGGCATGGACCACGCCTTGTTTGGGCTCGTGGATTAGCTTGACGAAACTATAGGCCTTGGCCACGGCTGCCGAACCGTCAGTCGAATTATTGTCAACCACAATCACTTCATATGGCGCCCGGGTCTGGGCCGCAATGGACTCCAGGCAAGCGCCGAGCTGTTCGGCTTCGTTGTATACTGGGATGACGATGCTGATTTTCATAAAAGACTGCTAATTATTATATGGCAAAGCGTCCATTATCATATCTCAAACGTCTGGCAAATGCCTTAAAAACTTGGCCGGGCCGTTACTGGCGCGGCGGCTGGTGGCACAAGCTGGTCACCGTCGTTGTGCTGACCGTCTTCGTACTCGTGAGTATCATGTACGGCATTGCCCAATGGTACATCCACTCCGAGGCCGGCCAGCCGTTGCGGATGGGCGTCAGTTTCATCCCAGATTACGCCCAGAGCCTCGGTGTCAATCCGCAACAGACAATGGACGCCCTAATCGGCATCGGCATCAAGCAGTTCCGGCTGGTCAGCTACTGGAGCGATATGGAGCCGACGCCCGGGCATTACGACTTTAGCCAGCTGGATTGGGAATTCCAAAAGGCTGAGGCCGCCCACGCCAAGATTATCCTGACGCTTGGCCTGCGCCAACCGCGCTGGCCGGAATGCCACGCGCCCAGTTGGGTCAACACGTCCGCGCTGCTCAGCCAGTGGCAACCGCAGTTAGAGCAATTCATGCAAAAAGTCGTCGAGCGCTACAAGAATTCGCCCAGCCTAGAGAGCTACCAGCTTGAGAATGAGTATTTCCTGCAAGGCTTTGGCACCTGCCAGAACGACAGCCGCAGCCGGTTGGTCAGCGAATACAACCTCGTCAAGCAGCTCGACCCGGCACACCCGATCATCATAGGCCGCAGCAACAACGCCATCGGCTTCCCGACAGGTCAGCCGCAACCCGACGAGTTCGGCGTCTCCGTCTATCAACGCGTCTGGGATGCCGGCGTCACCCATCGCTATATAGAATATCCTTGGCCGGCGTGGTATTACGCTTTCTTGGCCGGCACACAAAAAATCTTCCTTCACAAAGACATGATGATCGACGAACTGCAGGCCGAAGCCTGGCCGCCGCACGGCCAGACCATCCCCAACACCAGCCTGGCCGAGCAGAATAAGTCCATCAACGCTACACGGTTAAAAAACACTATTCAGTTCGGCAAAGCCACCGGCATGAAAAACATCAACCTCTGGGGCGCCGAATATTGGTATTACCGTGCCCAGGTCCTCCATGATCCGTCGCTCTGGAACGTTGCCAAGCAGGAATTTTCGGCCAAGCAGTAGCGTCTCGTCCGAAGTTAGTTCATACTATTTGCCATGGCTAAGAAGAAGCAGAACCAGCCGAAACGTATCACCAACCGCCGCGCCCGCCACGATTATGAGCTCGGTGATTCTTTAGTGGTGGGTTTGGAACTGACCGGCGCCGAGACCAAGTCGCTCCGGCTCGGCCATGGCCATCTGCGCGGCGCCTACGTGACCGTCAAAGGTGACGAGTTATATCTGATCAACGCCAGTATCGCCGGCACCAACGGCGTACCGATCGACGAGGCGACGCAGACTCGCGCTCGCCGTCTGCTGGCCAAGCGCCGCGAGATCCAAGCCCTGATGGCCGCCAAGCAGCAGGGCCAGACCATCGTACCGCTGGAAATCCTGACCGGCGGCCGGTTTATCAAGCTCCGCCTGAGCGTCGGCCGCGGCCGCAAGCGCTACGACAAGCGCCAGACTCTCAAGGCCCGCGACGACGCCCGCCGCACTGCTGCGGCCCTGAAACAGCATCCTTAAGGTTTGCGAAAGGGGTTCGCCTTCGCTATAATCCAGCTATTCGCCTGAATATTCCGGGGTAGCTCAATGGTAGAGCGGGGCGCTGTTAACGCCTAGGTTGCTGGTTCGAGCCCAGTCCCCGGAGCCACGTGATTTATTATCAGAGGTAGACCGAACTTATTTTGGTCTATTTTTTATTTTCTTGGAAAATTGCTAATCTGTTAGCAGGTTCGAGCCCTGTCTGGGCTAAATTTAAAGTCAATCTGTTAGAATATTTCTATGGACTTAGGAAAACTCAATTTTATTCCAGTTAATGAAGCTACGGAACTTGTAGGTAACGCCGTTAAGAAACACCTGTACCAAAACGAGCCGATTAGGGGCATATGGGTTAGTAAGATTGACCCAGAACTTGCGGATACAGTAGCCTTTTGCGAGCACTATGGTATTGGTATGAACATATCTGCAAATTGCGTAATCGTAGAAGCTAAACGTGCCGATAAAGTTTGGTATGCAGCCTGTCTTGTATTGGCAACAACTCGTGCTGATATTAATGGTATTGTTCGCAGACAACTGGATGCACGCAAAATCTCTTTCGCTCCTATGGATACTGCGGTTTCATTAGCAAACATGGAGTATGGAGGCATAACGCCAATCGGTTTACCTAATGATTGGCCAATTCTTATTGACGAAAGCGTCATTAAACAGAAGCAAGTTATAGTTGGGAGTGGTATCAGAGGTTCAAAGATTTTAGTGTCAACAGATGTTTTAGCTTCGCTACCTAACGCTAAGGTATTAGCCATTACTAAAACTTAGTAGTCGACTGTTTGGCTTTGCCAAACCTAATCTTTGCACTAAATCTTTCAGATAGTTTTGGTCAACTTCAAACTCGAAAGATAGGTTGCTGATTGAGTGGTGTAGGGGGAGTACGAACTCCTTGATTTTTGTGCGCATACGGAGTATATTAACTACTGAAGACCTTCGGCCCGTAGTTTCTAGGCTACCCAGCGCGGAAGGCCTTTTCTTTTTACTTTGATTTTGGCACTGGAAAGACTGACATGAAGTCTTTACGACCGGTACGTTTGTTTTCTCTGATCTGTACGCAAAACTGAAGACCGCCTTTGGTCTTGCCATAAAAACGGTGTAAGCCAACGTTCTTATTGTCATTGCTGTAGATAGTATCTCCCAGATGTGGTGAGTGCCGAATCAGGTCAATTGCACAGGTAAACAATTTAGCCCGCCGTAATTGATCGCCCGGGTGTTTTTGTTTCAAGTGCTCCCAAAATTGGTTAATGAAGACTTTGTCTTTTCTAAAGTACTGTGACTTTACGTAGGCTTGGCGTCTTGGTGTCCGTTTTTGTATCTTATGATATTCATAGCGCGCTGCTTTAATGACCTCCCAGTGAGAGCTGCCGGGTATCTGACCATATTTTGATTTGTACACCTGCATGGAGGTATTCTACCACCCCTTAAACTAATCTCTATCAGTCAGTTGGCGTATTTCTTTGACGTCACACAGTATATCTTGGCTAATGGTTATATTTAGGAACTGTTTGCCGAGCCAGACCAAGCACTAACAGAGGTAGACCGGGTTCCATGACCGGTCTTTCTTTATTTTTAGCAGTAACTTCTTGATTCTTCATCCCTGTTAGCGGTTCGAATCCAGTTCCCATTATTGTCATAATGAGCTGGAGCTTTTGAAATGGCTAATTTTCTAGTCTTTACCTCTGTCAATAGGTTCCAGGAACGACCTGTCCCCCTATGATGACCAAACAACACGAAAGCCGACCGAGTTCCTAGACCGGTTTACTCAAATCCACATAATTCCAAGAAGACAATTCTATTCCAGGTATAGTTTAGAGAATTTTTTGCCACCAATAACTTGTAGCACCGAACCATCGCCAAACGGGGTACCGTCAGGCATTGTAGAGAACGTATCTATACACCACACTCCATGTTTAACTTCATAACAGGTATCGGAAGGGGTATGCCCGAATACTTGAGGTATATTTTTGTATGTAATACTTCCGCCAGGTCTTGCCCAAATAGGACTCATGTCATTCCATAGGTCAGTCACATCTTTTAGACCAGACCACTCATTGGCTATGCCAGCGTGAGAATAAGTAACGCCATCAATTTCGAAAATAACAGGCAGGCCAGCCAGCCACGCTTTCAGATTTTTGTTTTCTGGGGCATCGATTAAAACTTGTGTCATAGGATTGTAGCCTGATTGCAATGAAGGCGTATCGTTTACATATATGTAGTCGTGATTACCCGTAACCAGCTCAATCTTGCCTTGGTTTTTAGTCTGCAGATCTTTTAGAGTGTTCCAGGTCTTTAGGGTATCTTGCGGACTAGCGCTAAAGTCGTCTGCATAATCACCACAGAAAATAACCTTGTCGTAATCGTTGATAACTTTAGAAACTTTCTCAATAATCCAGTTTTTCGTGTGGATGTCACCAATTGCTAGTACTTTTCCCATGCCAACAGTATTATAGCTAGTCGTGCTGACTGTGCAGTTTTCGTATGCGCTCCCGTACTGACTCTTGGGCAGGGTTTTGCATCTGGTGATAGGCACGAACAGCAATTACCTCAAAACGATCGTCATCCACAAGATACACAATCGCTACTTTATGATTTTCCATGGTAATCGTAATAAAGTTCAGTGTGGGACGCCATAGTTACTCATATGACTGAACCGCCAAAGCTTATGTATGCTACTGGTCTCTACCGTTATTTAATGTACGAGGCAGGAGTTAAAGTTAACCCGGTAGATGTCTCGAGAGAACTAAATGATTTTAGAGACGCTGGTCTGATTGTAGAGACTGCCCAGCACGAATTGCCAGTGTCAGGCAATGCGCGTGTTTATACTGAAGCAGAGTCTGAAGGCTGGTTAATGGTTAATGCAGTGGTGGAAACGTTCAGGCTATGGTATCCGGAATCTGTAAGCCATAACTCTGCACCCCCTTCGCCATAGTTAATACGACAAGGTGGACATAATGACATTTTTGTGATAATATATTTACCGGAATAAACAAGTAGGTATTAATATGTCTCACGAAGCTCCCTTGCAGCCCTACATTGAAAACGCCCGACCGCTCACTGCCGAAGCGGTAGACAGTCATGTGGTAAACAGACCGATTGCTTACTTCGGCATAATGCCTGAAGGCACTAGTGCAGAAGGCCGAGATAATCACCCGCCTATAGTGATTGAAGACGAAAGTGGTAGGACTAACTACAGCGTGCTTATTAGTGGAGACTTGTTAGATGTCAGTAGGGTGCTTATCAAACCGATGTCTTGGTCTGAACATCCTGGGCGTGGCTTCGAGGCTTTGAGAGAGGCTACTATTTCCGACAG
>Ga0302325_10030127_pt1 | contig 11193 bp, 10 predicted proteins | sample Palsa_T0_2_FD_201948 | JGI IMG/M metagenome (GOLD analysis project Ga0302325, IMG submission 201948) | Peat permafrost microbial communities from Stordalen Mire near Abisko, Sweden - Palsa_T0_2 | ecosystem: Environmental > Terrestrial > Soil > Palsa > Peat permafrost | place: Sweden: Abisko...
AGACGGGTTAGTTGGATCAGGCCATCGCCGGCAAAGAGTCTGCACTATGTCATTGACCAGCACACTGTACACGGGTCTCTCCGGGCTGGACGTCAACCAGACGCAGCTCAACGTGGTTGGCAACAACATCGCCAACGCCAATACCGTCGGTTTCAAGGCGAGCCGCGCGCTGTTCAAATCACAGTTTTACGTGACGACGGTGGCGGGAACCGCGCCAACGACCGATACCGGCGGAAGCAACCCGAGCCAGTTAGGTTTGGGCGCGCAGGTTTCGTCGATTCAGGAGGACTTCAGTCCCGGTACGATCGAGCCGACGGGCGTGAATACCGACATGGCCGTCAACGGCGACGGGTTCTTCGTCCTCAAAACACCCGCCGGCCAACAGTTCACGCGCGATGGCTCCTTCACGCTCAACTCTGACGATCAGCTTGTGACCACCAGCGGAAATTTCGTACAGGGCTTCGGTGTCGATGCCCAGAACAACGTCATCCCGGGCGCACTCCAGGACGTCACGATTCCGCTGGGAGCCACGAGCACCGCCAAGGCCACCACCAGCGTCACGCTCCAGGGAAATCTCAACGCTGCCGGCGCTGTTGCCACGGGGCAGAGCATCCTCAACAGCCAGTTGCTGACGACCGTCGGCGGCGCGGCGGCGCCCACCGGAACGACGTTGCTGACGAATCTTGCATCGGAATCGGCGCCCGGAACGGCGCTGATCAACGTCGGTGACGTGTATACGCTTGCGGGCCAGAAAGACGGCCGAGACCTTGCGCCGCAGACCTTTACCGTTACCGCGACGAGCACGGTCAATGATCTGAACACGTTCTTCAATCAAGGGCTGGGGATTGATACGACCGTCGGCGGCACTCCGCCGCCGGGGGCCACCATCGAGACCAGCACGACCAACCCGAACGCGGCCACGCTGGTCGTCACGGGAAACCTCGGAACGGAGAATTCGCTGTCTCTGGCCGGCTCCGACTTTGCCAGCTCGACCGGCAATACGCCTTTCGCGTTTGCCGATGGGACTGATAACGCCGGCTTCACCAGCAATCCCAACGGGGAGAGCATACATACCAGCTACACCGCCTACGATTCGCTGGGCAACCCAATCAACGTCGACGTGACGGCCGTGCTTCAATCCAAATCCACCAGCGGTAACACCTGGGAGTTTTACGCCACCTCAGCCGACAATCAGGGCGGCACCGGTACCGTTCTGGGTGATGGAACGCTCACATTCAACGGCAACGGCCAGCTCACACAGGTGACGGGCAATACCATCAGCATCAATCGCGCTGGCACTGGCGCGATTTCGCCGCTGACGCTCACGATGGATTTCTCGGGAGTGTCGCAATTGGCCGGCACCAGTTCCGACCTGGTGATGACTGCCCAGGACGGGTCGGGGATCGGGACGCTTCAGTCGTTTTCCGTCGGAACCGACGGGACGATCACGGGCTCTTATTCCAATGGATTGACCAAAACGCTGGGGCAGGTGGCCCTCGCCACGTTCAAGAACGACGATGGTCTGATTGACAACGGATCCAACACGTATTCAGCGTCTCCCGATAGCGGCGTCGCTGTGGTCTCCGGAGCCCAGGCACTCGGAGCCGGCAGTATTCAGGCCGGGGCTCTGGAGTTGAGCAACGTGGATCTCTCCAAGGAATTTACGAATCTGATTGTCGCCTCGACGGGTTATTCCGCCGCCAGCAAGGTGATCACCACCAGCGATCAGTTGCTGACGGACCTGCTGAACACGACGCGGTAGGCGATCGAACAACACAGCGCGTCGCGCCCGACACCGGCGCGGCCAATCGCGCCGGGCGGAGCCCGGACGACTCTCAGCCCTCGCGGCAGGGTGTTTATTCTGCTGTCGCGGGGGCATTTTTATTCGCAGCGGTGGAGCCGCCATGATTCTTCTCACACGCCTCAACGGTCAGCAATTCGTCATCAACGCGGAAAAAATCCGCTACGTCGAGTCCACGCCCGACACCATCGTCTGCTGCGACACCGGCGATAAGGTGATGGTCAAGGAAACCCTGCAGGAAGTCACCCGCAAGGCGATCGATTACGCCAGAGTGATCCGCCGTCCGATCACGGACTGACGGGGAGGTTCAGGGTTCAGGGTTCAGGGTTCAGGGTTCAGGGTTCAGAGTTCAGAGTTCAGGGTTCAGGTCTTGGGAGGAAGACCGGCGACAAGTCGCTCGGCTCTGCGCTGGCGCGACGGATTGAACATTTCTGCGATACCATTGGTTGCAACACGAACGAGGTCGCGTTGAACGTCAGAGTCGAACCACCATCGTCGCTCGGAGAGCGTCGGAGTCGCGGCAGCGCGGAGCCGGGCGACTTGTCGCCGGGCCGATTTCTTGCAGTCCGGAAATCAGTGGCGACGTGGCGCTCCCTTCTTCTTCGTCTCACTGGTGGCGTGGTTGGTCGCGTCCTTACCGCTCACGGAAGAATGTCGCGCACGGCAATCCGGCCCACCTCTCGACCATCAATCAGCACGGGGAGCAATTCGTCGTGGCCAAATGATCGAATGGAAGCGTATTCGGGTTGCTCGGCTGGTCCGGTGGGGCCCGTGCAGATTTCAACGCGGCGCGCGGTGACGTCCACGATCCAATAGACCGAAACGCCGGCGCGCGCATAGATGCGGCGCTTGATGCCCCGGTCCCGGCTGATGCTGGAATCGGCAATTTCCAGCACGATCGCAAGGTGTTCCGGTCCGGGATGATAGTCAACGTAATCGCGCGGCCGCCCCCGAACCACCGATACATCAGGCTCCGGTTCGCTGGTGCCTGTCGTCACCGGCTCTTGAGTCCTAACATACCATTCGGGCGGAACGACGGATCGCAGCGCCGCGGCGGCCAATTCAGTCGCCACGCTATGGGGTGGATTCTTCGACATTTTTGGAACCAGCCAGCCTTCGAGTAATTCAACCCGATCGTCTTCCGTCAGAATGCCCGAGCGAATCATTTCATGGTATTGACTGACGCTGAGGCGCAAGATGGGATCGGTGGGCACGGCTAAGTCGAGCCCCTGAACCTCAAAAGGAGGATGGGCAGCAGTTGACATCTCATTCTCCAGATGCCCGCCGGCGCGCCGACAGGTATTCTATTGGGAGCACTACGACTCGGAAATATACGACCTGGCAGCCGATCGAACAATCCAATGTGCGGGCATTCCGATTATGGAGCGCATAGACCCGAAACAATCTCCGAACCCTGAACCCCGAACCCCGAACTCCGAACCCTGAACCCTGAACCCTTCTTTGCCGATATCCCCAATAGCCCGTCCGCCCTGTCCGCGCACTATCGGACCTGGCGGCACGTACCGGGCCGGGACACATGGCTGAAAAAGCGGACAAGAAGCACGACGCGGCTCCGGCGGCAGACAAGGGCAAAGAAGGCGCAGCGGCTGAGAAAAAAGCCGGCGGGGGATTGCTCACCAAGCTGCCGGTGCTCCTCGGCGGGGTGATGATCCTGGAAGCGGCGGTTCTCTTTGCCGGCTTCAAGTTCATGGGCGGCGCACCCAAACTGGCGGCGGGAGCGGAACTGGCCAACCCCGATCGGCCGGGATCTGGTGAAGCCGGCGCCAAGTCCGATGGCGTCAGCGATCCGAACAAGGCTTGTGAGTTGCAGGTCGTCGATTTTACCTCGCCGAACAAAACCAGCGGGCGCACGTATCTGTACGATGTCAGTATCTACGTGGTGACCAGGTTCTCGCACCAGGAAAAGGTAAAGGCAATAATTGCCGACAGCGAGGCCTTGATTAAAGATCGCATTCGCACCATCATAGCGCAAAGTGATCCGGAAAAACTGGGTGGCGGTTCGGAACCCGGGCTGGAGACGTTTCGCAGGCAGGTCAAGTACCAGCTCGACGAGATCGTCGGTGACGGGCTGATCGATGATGTCCTGGTTCCCAAGTGCATCCCGATCCGCGCGGATTTCTGAGGGATGTGCGCGAGTACGTGCCCACGCCAGAGTTTCCGGTGCCCAACAAGGGGAGCGGCTAAAGGTGAGTTGAGAGCGCTTGGTGGCGCAGACTTACTTGCCGGGTTTGTCGCTGAAGGCGACGCGGCCGATTTGGAAGATCGGCGGGAAAATCACCAAGGACGGTGAATCATGCCAGAAGACGAGCCGGTCGATCCGGCGTCCCCACCTGCTCCTGAGGCTCCCCCCGACCATCCATCCGCCGCCGACGCGGTGACTTTCACCTCCGATTCTCCCCCTGATTCGGTCGGCGAGACACTCGATGCCTCTGCGATTGAAGAGCTGCTCAAAGCCGCCAGTTTTGAAGACCCCGCCACGGTTCACGCCAATGACAACGCCGAGGAGCCGGCCGGGCAAGCCGGCGAGGAATTCAAGCTTCCGAACCTCACCCAGGTCTTGCAGGACGCGCAGGTATCCAGCATCGAGTTGCTGCGCGACGTTGAACTGAACGTGAAGATCGAGTTGGGCCGTGCGCGGATGCTGGTGGAGGACGTGCTGAAATTGTGCGAGGGATCGGTCGTGGAGTTGGACAAGCTGGCCGGGGATCCGGTGGACGTGTTCGTCAACGATCGGCTGGTGGCGCGAGGGGAAGTACTGGTGTTAAATGACAACTTCTGCGTCCGCGTGAATGAGATCATCGCCGGCGTCAAGGATGAGGGGCAGTGACTCGAACCATGATGAGCCACAGCGCGAACAAGCTGAAAGAGCAAGAGCCGCGAAGGCGCGCCCTGCCCCGGGCGGCTTGTCGCTGGCTGCCCGCTCTCGTCCGGCCCCCTCTCCCGGTACTCCGGGAGAGGGTTGGGGTGAGGGTGATTCGAAATTTCGGTGCCGTTGGTACTCGAAATCACCCTCACCCCTGCCCTCTCCCGGAGTACCGGGAGAGGGGGGAAGCTGATCGGCTAGAGCGTTTTCACCGGACGTGTATCGCTTGCTGGTCGAAGCCGCGGATGTACATCCGCGGCTCCGCGCATTTCGGCCGCTACACCCCAAGTGAAGATACTCTACAGCGGTTTTCAAGTTGCTGGATCGGCCCGGACCGCCGGCATGGCCACTTTAGTGGCCATGTCCCAACGCGGACCCGCCGCACCATCCTGAAAACCGCTGTAAGCCGGGCCTTGTCCGCGACAAGAGGGATAAACTTCGCGTCTTCTCTTCGCGGCTTCCCTCGACGTTCCTCGGGGCAGGTCGCGGCTTCGCGGCTCGTCTCTTCTGTCCCCGCATTGGCCGTGGTGATCCTGTGCGGCATTTTGGCGGCGCCTGCTTCGGCGGCGTCCAGCGAGCCGTCGGCGAATATCCCTCTGGTTGCCGATCCCGCACCGCCGCCGACTCCGCGGATCACCGATACGTATGACAAGGAACCGATCCAGCGCACAGAGTCGTTGGTTCATTCCGAAGACCAATCGCCGGCGACCGACAGTGGAACAGCGACGCTCGAACTGCCGCGTTTGCTGGGGGCCATGGCGCTGGTGGTGGGACTGATCTTCCTCCTGCGCTGGATCGGTCGAAGGTTTTTCGGCGCGACTCCGATTGCCGGCGGAACCCGGGCGGTGCAGGTGCTTTCGCGATCCCTGATCGCTCCGCGGCAAAGCGTCATGCTCATGCGAATCGGGCGACGGCTGCTCGTTGTTGCCGACAACGGCTCGCAGCTCGCGTCGCTCAGTGAAATCACCGACCCCGATGAGGTCGCCGCTCTGATCGGCCAGCTGCAGGGTGAGAAGCTGGACATTGCCGGCCGTACTTTTGGCGCACTGTTCGGTCGATCGAGGAAAGATGAGGCGGGCGAGGCGGCAGTTGTTGAAACGCCGGTTTCGGTGGACGAATCCCAGACCGCCGAGCCGGACGTGTCGAGCGCCCGCGCCGAGTTGAACGGGCTGATGGATCAAGTGCGACTCGCCTCGAGTCGGTTCAGCCGGACGTAGCACTGGGTGGCTGTGCCGACGTCGAGAAAGGATGCTCACGTGAGTCCGCGGATAACCCTGATCGCAGTACTGGGTTTATTGACGCTGATTCCCTTTTCTTTGGCGCGCGGCGATGACAAGTTCTCGTCGCCAACGGTTCCCACGAACGCCACCGCCCCCACGGACGGAAGTTCCGATCCAGCCGCCGCCCCGGTCTCCAGCCCTCTGAATCCCCCGATTCAGCTTCCCGATCTGAGCAAGCGGGAAAATCTCTCCTCGGCGATGCAGATCATCATGCTGCTCACGGTGCTTTCGCTGGCGCCGGCAATTCTCATCATGATGACCAGCTTCACGCGGATGATCATCGTCCTCTCGCTGCTGCGCCAGGCGCTGGGGACGCAGCAGCTTCCGCCGAATCAGATTCTCATCGGCCTCTCGCTGTTCATGACGTTTTTGGTGATGCGCCCCACCTGGCAGCAGGTCAACAACGATGCGCTGCGGCCCTACATGAACGGCAACATCGATCAGCAGACCGCGCTCTCCAACGCGCAGGTCCCCCTCCGGCAGTTCATGATCGGGCAGATTCGCAAAAGCGGAAACGACCGGGACGTGTTTCTTTTCGCCGACTTCGCCCACGAAAAAGTTACAAACTGGGGAGACGTTAGCACCATCACGCTCATCCCGGCGTATATCCTTAGTGAATTGAAGACGGCGTTTCTTCTGGGTTTCAAAGTGTATCTGCCGTTTCTCATCATCGACATGGTGATCTCGACGGTTTTGATCAGCATGGGGATGATGATGTTGCCGCCGGTGTTGATCTCGATGCCGTTCAAGTTGTTGTTATTCGTACTTGTCGACGGATGGCGCTTGATTACTGCCGGTCTGATGGGTAGCTTTATAGCCTGAATGGGAAATGCCTTTCGCGTTGGCCGCATGGATGCGGCGGGCGCGGGCAGGGGATAGTCAACTCGCTCGCCGCGGCGCGGTTCCTCATCACGCCGGGGCAACACTCATGGAAGGGTGTGCCGGATGAATCTCGATACTGCCACCGAACTGGTTCGCCAGACCCTCATTCTTGCGATGGTCGTTTCCGCGCCGATGCTCATCATCGGTCTGGTTGTCGGCATCATGATCTCCCTGTTCCAGGCCGTCACGCAGATCCAGGAGCAGACGCTGACGTTCATCCCCAAGATTGTTTCGATGATCGCGGCGGCGATCGTGCTGATGCCGTGGATTGCACACCGCCTGCTCGAGTACACCGCCACGATGTTCCAACTATCGCAATAAACGTCCACTTTTTTCGGACTCCATCACTTGGGCGCCATGCTTTCCTCAGCCCTGAACTTCGTCCCGGTTTTCCTGCTGGTCTTCTTCCGCCTCGCGGGAATGGCGCTATTCGCCCCACTCTTCGGCAGCGCGCAAATCCCCAAGCGCGTCCGGATCATGCTGATTCTCATGCTGGCGCTGGGAATGACAGGCAGTGTCAAGCCGCCGCCGCGACTTCCAGACAACACCTGGGACACCGCAATCGCCATTGGCGGAGAAATGTTTTTCGGCCTGGCGATGGGGATGATCATGAGCTTCGTCTTCATCGCCTGTCAGTGGGCCGGTGAAATTATCGGGCAGCAGATGGGGCTCAACCTCGGCGAAGTGATCGATCCCTCCTACGGAGCGCAGACGTCGATTGTCGGCGATCTCTACTTCATGCTCACCCTGGTCACCTTCATCGTCGTCGGCGGTCACCGCGCCATGCTGCAGGGCGTGCATGCCAGCTTCGAGATGCTGCCGCTGCTGTCGCTGGGCATCAATCAGTCGCTCTTGCATTTGCTGACCGGGCTGCTGGAGGCGGCGACCGTCCTGGCCGTGCGTCTGGCGGCGCCGATGCTCATCACCATGCTCGTGGTCGATCTGGTGCTTGGGCTGATCGGGAAAACCGTCCCGCAAATGAATGTGATGGCCGCGGGGCTGAGCCTTCGATCGGGCGTGGGAATGTTCGTGATCATTGCCGGGCTGACACTTTCGACTCGTGTGATGCGCGAATCGGTTTTGCAGTCGATGCAGACGGTCTGGGACGGCTGGACGCTGCAATAGGAAGTTTTGAGACATGGCGGAAGAATTCGGCGAAAAAACCGAAGCCCCCACGCCCCGGCGGCGCACCGAAGCCCGCGAGCAGGGGAATATTCCCCGCTCGCAGGATCTGACCTCCGCGCTGCTCCTGCTCGCGTCGCTGCTGCTGCTCAGTGCCTTCGGGCCGCGGGTCGTCGAGACGCTCCACGCGTTGGTCAAAGACATGCTCGGCCCTGGGTCGATGTCCGATCTCTCCAACGACAGCGCAACGCATGGGGCGTTTCGCGGATTTGTAGCCATCGGCAAGGCGCTGGCGCCGTTTCTCGGAGGCGTGGCGTTTGCCGCAATCGCCGCCAACGTCGGACAGGTCGGATTCGTGCTCAGCGCCCAGCGCCTCACGCCGAACCTCGCCGCCCTCAACCCATTTGCGGGTATCGGCCGGATCTTCAGCGGCGGACGCGGTGGGGTCCGCCTGCTGCTGGACACCCTCAAGATTTTCCTGCTTGGCGCCGTTGCTTACTCAGCCGTTCACGGCCGAATCCTGCAGATCATCACGGTGCAGCAACTGAGTTTTGTGCAGGTCTTTCTGCTCGGATCGCAGGTGGTCTATTCCATCGGGCTGCGTATCGGCATCACGCTGCTGATCCTTGCCATCATCGACTATGCCTACCAACGCTACCGCATCGAGCACGACCTGATGATGAGCAAGCAGGAAGTGAAAGAGGAAATGCGGCGAATGGACGGAGATCCCAAGATCAAATTGCGCCGCCGGCAAATCGCCATGCAGGCCGCCGCGCAGAGACTGAAGAAGGACGTTCCCACCGCCGACGTGGTGGTGACCAACCCCACCGAATACGCCGTCGCCTTGAAATACGACCCCGAGACGATGAACGCGCCGAAGGTGATTGCCAAGGGACGCGACCTCATCGCCACGCGCATCCGCCAGATTGCCATCGAAAACGGGATCCCGATTCTCGAACGAAAGCCGCTGGCTCGCGCTCTCTTCGGCCTCGTCGAGGTCGGGCACGAGATTCCCGAGGAATTTTACGCCGCCGTCGCCGAAATCCTGGCGTACGTGTACGACCTGGGCGGAAAGATCAAACTGAAGCGAGCGGTGACGACCTGATCCGGGACAAATGAGTGTGCCCGAGTACGGGCACACGCCGGTGGGATTACGCTGCACAAGGGCAGCGGCTGAAGCTGAGTGCGGCGCGCGATGGCGCAAACGATTAGTTGACCATGAGCACTTTGGCGGCACATCCGATCCTCACCAAGCTCCACGAAAACCGTGGGATGATCTTTCCCATGGGATTCATCAGCCTGCTGCTGGTAATTCTCATCCCGCTGCCGCAGTTCATGCTCGATCTGCTGCTGGTGGCGAATATCACGCTCTCGATCATCGTGCTCGTCACCGTGATTTACATTCAGAGTCCGCTCGATTTCGCGATTTTTCCCTCGTTGTTGCTGTCCATCACGCTGTTCCGGCTCGTGCTCAACGTCGCAACCACCCGGCTCATTCTCACCGCCTCGGGCGATCCGCAGACCGCCCTCCACGCCGCGGGGGAGGTGGTTCTCACATTCAGCCAGTTCGTCACCAAGGGTTCGCTGCCGGTCGGCATCATCATTTTCATCATCATCTTCATCATTCAGTTTGTCGTGATCACCAAGGGCGGCGGGCGCATTTCGGAAGTCGCCGCGAGGTTCACACTCGATGCGATGCCCGGCAAGCAGATGGCGATCGACGCCGATCTCAACGCCGGCAACATCAACGAAGCCCAGGCCCGCGAACGCCGCGAATCGATCTCCCGCGAGGCGGATTTCTACGGGGCCATGGACGGTGCCAGCCGATTCGTCCGCGGCGACGCGATCGCGGGAATCATCATCACCTGCGTCAACGTCGTCGGGGGGCTGTACGTTGGCATGGTCGAGCACAATTGGGGCCTGATGGATTGCCTGCAGCTTTACACGAAGCTGACCATCGGCGACGGCCTGGTCAGCCAGCTTCCCGCCTTCATCGTGTCGCTGGGCGCTGGTCTGATCGTCACGCGGTCGAGCACCAAGAAAAATCTGGGCGACGAGATGCTCAATCAGCTTTTCGCCAAGCCCAAGGCGCTGATTGTCGCCGCGATGTTCCTGCTGCTGTTGGCGATCACCGGGCTTCCCAAGGGTCCGCTTTTTGTGCTCGGCTCCTGTTGCAGCGGACTGGCCTGGACCATCTCCAGGAACGACAGGCGCACGGCCAAGGTCGTCGCCGCGAAGGAGCGGGAGAAAGTCACGAAGAAGGAACCGGAAAAGGTCGAAAAACTGCTCGATCTGGATGCGATGGAACTGGAGGTCGGCTACGGGTTGGTGCGGCTGGTTGACGTTGCCAAGGGAGGCGATCTGCTCGACCGCGTCAGCATGATTCGCCGGCAGATCGCCACGGATCTGGGGATCATCGTTCCCCCCGTGCGCATCCGCGACAACATGCAGATCGGCGCCAACGACTACGTCGTGAAATTGCGCGGCCAGGCGGTCGCAAAGGGAGTGGCGTACCCCGAGCAGTTCCTGGCCATGGATAACGGCGCGGCCTCCGGTCCGATCCGCGGCGGAACGCTCACCACCGAGCCGGCGTTCGGCCTGCCGGCCTACTGGATTACCGAGCCGCAGCGTGCCCACGCCGAGCTGTTGAATTACACCGTCGTTGAAGCCACCGCCGTCCTGGCCACGCATCTCACCGAGGTGATCAAGTCTCACGCCCACGAGTTGCTCACGCGTCAGGAGCTCAAGAACCTGGTCGAGAATCTTAAGACGCGCTTCCCCGCGCTGGTCGAGGAAGTGATCCCCGCGCAGGTGAAGCCGGGCGAGTTGCAGAAAGTCATGCAGAATTTGCTGCGCGAGCGGGTTCCCGTGCGCGACTTGGAGACGATCGTCGAGACGCTTGGCGACTACTCCTCGCGCACCAAGGACATCGAGGTTCTCAGCGAGTACGTTCGCAACGCGCTGGCCCGCACCATTTGCAAGCAATACGTCGACGAGAGCGACCGGCTCTGGTGCATCACGCTCGATCCGACGCTGGAAGAACTGATCAACGGCCATCTCGAACGCTCGGAGCGCGGCACGACCAATACCATGCCGCCGCAAACGGCGCAGCAGATCGTCAAGCAGATCTCAACGAAAATGAACGAATTGACATCGGCCGGGCGAAGTGCGGTGCTGCTATGCACCCCGCAGATTCGCCTGGCCGTGCGGCGAATGATCGAGAC
>Ga0302325_10030128_pt1 | contig 11192 bp, 6 predicted proteins | sample Palsa_T0_2_FD_201948 | JGI IMG/M metagenome (GOLD analysis project Ga0302325, IMG submission 201948) | Peat permafrost microbial communities from Stordalen Mire near Abisko, Sweden - Palsa_T0_2 | ecosystem: Environmental > Terrestrial > Soil > Palsa > Peat permafrost | place: Sweden: Abisko...
TTATCTGTCAGGCCCGGCCCCTCCGCACCGAGGAGCAGGGCCACACCGACGGGGTGATTTGAGCCTGACATCCAGACCTTCAGCTCGGCGAGGCTGACGGCAGGGACACCGCTGTCGGCAGCCCGACGCGGTGCCAACGCGGCGACGACAAAGCCGGCGGCCCGCACCTGCTGGAGTCCGGTCGGCCACGGCACCAGGCGGGCGAACGGCATGTGGAGGACATGTCCAACAGACACTCGGATGGACCGACGGTAGAGCGGGTCCGCACACGTCGGGTCCAGGAGGATGCCTGCCACGCCCAGGGCAGCGGCGTTGCGGAACAGAGCCCCGATGTTCTCGTGGTCGTTGAGACCCTCGAGGACGGCGATGAGCGTTGGAGATCCTCCCGAAGCGGATGCTCCAACCGCCTCGGCCAGTAGTCGTCCCGTATCGGCGGGTGGAGGGCGGTTTGCGACCGCCACCACACCCCGGTGCAAGACGAAGCCCACCGTGCCGGCCACAACGGGCCGAGACCCCACGAACACCGGCGCCCCCCGGGCCCGAGCGGCCGCCACCACGTGACTGGCCGCCGTCAGCTGGTGATCATCGACGAGCAGCGAACGGACCGTGTACCGGGACGTGAGGAGCCTGTCGACGGCGAGCCTCCCCTCGACCACGAACACCGACTGATCGGCGTCCGTCTGGACCCGCCCAGCTGGGTCGTTGAGGTTCCGATAGACGTCCAGTCGCGGGTCGTCAGGGTCTTCCACTCTGACGAGCGGGCCCGGGGTGACGGTGGCGGGATACCGGGGCGCGTCCGACACCCCGCCAGCCTCGCGTAACGCAGGTAGGTACGACACCCGAGAGGAATTCGGACCTCTCACCCAAGGTGGGGCTGTGCGTCATTGACCGCCCACGAGCGGGTAGGTGGTTCTCAGGCGGGATGAAGCACGTGCTCCGTCCGCGCTCAGATTTGAGGTCGCTCTGCTAGCTGCGCCCGATCGTCCTCACCCTTCCACCATCGACCCGGTCTGTTGGACTTGGTTTGCGACAGCATGTGTGGGGAGCCGCGAGTTGCCAACCTCGATTCGGCGCGCCGGACGGTACGCGTGAATCTGAATGCCGTGGGAAAGCCGCCTTGGGTAAGGTTCCCGCGGGTTCGAGACGGAGGGCAGTGATCGGGGTGCCGACGCGACGCGACGTGCTGAAGGGCGGTGGGGGCGCCCTTCTCGCCGGCCTGGCGGGGTCGTCGATCAGTGCCAATTCGGCGGGGGCCGCGACACCGCCGGGTGACGCCGGAACCTCTGCGGCCGCGGCGGGACTAGCACCCCCGACCCCGCCCGCGTTCCGACCTGGTGGAGCAGGTCCCCTCTACTGGACCACCTACGGCTACGAGTACTCCAAAAACACCCTCATACCGGAGGATGTGTGGAAGGCAAACGTTGACTGGGTGGCGTCGACCTTCCGCGACTCGGGCTACAAGATGGTGTGCACGGACGGGTGGATCGACAACACCCAACGGATCACACCGAACGGCTATATCGTGAGCCAGGCCGACGACTGGGCGCACGACTGGGCCTGGTGGGCCGATTACCTGAAGGCCAAGGGCCTCGAGCTCGGCGTCTACTACAACCCCTTGTGGGTCACCCGGTCGGCGGTCACGAACCCGTCCGTGACCGTCATCGGCCGCCCCGACGTCAAGGTGGCGGACATCGTCAATCCGGGCGACTACTTCGACGGCGGAGGGCTCCTGCAGTGGGTGGACACCACCCGTGACGGTGCCGAGGAGTACGTGAAGGGCTACGTCGCGTACTTCCGCCAACTCGGTGCAGTGTTCCTCCGCATCGACTTTCTGGCCTGGTACGAGGTCGGATTCGACCAGAGCGAGGGCACGGTGGGGGTGGCCCACGGCCGAGACTCGTATCTGCAGGCACTTGCGTGGATGCGGGAGGCCGCGGGCGACATGCAGCTGAGCCTCGTGATGCCCAACCTGTTCGACCACGGGTCCGGGGAACGGCAATATGGCGACCTGGTCCGGATCGACAACGACGCCAGCTTCGGTGGTTGGTACAACTTGAGCAACAACCGCCAGACCTGGCAGCCCGAGTGGTCCCAATGGGACAACCCATTCTTGGGGTTCACTGGTTTCTCCGACATCTCCGGTCGGGGTCAGATGATCCTCGACGGCGACCCGTTGATCATGCAATCGTTCGCCAACGACCGCGAGCGTCAAAGCGCGATCAATTTGTTCACCATGGCCGGAGGCCCGATCGCAATTGCCGACCGCATCGAAACGATCGGGAACAACGCCCACATCTTCCAGAACCCCGAGATACTGGCGCTCCGAAAGGCTGGACTGGTCGGCAAGCCCGTCTTCAACAACAGCCGCGGATTCGACTACGACCCCTCGAGCCGGGACCCCGAGCGCTGGATCGGCCAGCTGCCCGACGGTAGCTGGGTGGTGGCCTTGTTCAACCGAAAGGACGGCTCGGGCACCCGCACCAAGTCGATCAACTTCGCCACCGTCCTCGGCCTCACCGGTCCGGCCGCGGTTCGCGACCTTTGGGCCCACCAGGACCTGGGGTCGATGACCAGTTACAAAGCAACCCTGGCGTCGCACGCCTCGGTCCTCTTGTCGGTCGTGCCCCAGGGTCCGGCGCAATTTCAGGCCGAAGTCGGGGCCTGGGCGGGATCGGCTCGGTTCGAGAACACCTTTCCCGGACACAAAGGCATGGGCTACGTGACCGGTCTCGATACCGAAGGGAGCAGTGTGGCCGTGGCCATCTCGGTACAAAGTGGCGGCAGTCGCCGACTCCTGTGCCACGTGGCCAACTCCACCGGGAGCGTGTCAAAGCTGACCGTCAGTGCGCTTGACCCCGCGACCGGCAACCCGCACGGCACGGCCACGCTGGACGTGTCGAGCACACAGGCCTGGACCTCATGGCAGACCCTGCCTGTCACGCTGACCATGGCGTCGGGCACGAACCTTGTGGTGTGCAGCGTCGAGACGTCCGATCCGGGTGCGGTCAATCTCGACTACCTCTCCCTGTCTTGAGGCCTGGTTGGTCCGCGCCAGGACTCTGTCCGGGTACGAGACCGACCTCCGGCGGCCAGTCCGGACCATCGATCATCACCGGGATTGACGCTCACTCCCGATCCTGGGCCTCGACCAGGTGGTTGCCCGGCCGAGCGCTCGCTCTCAAACCACGCACGGATGTACATTGAGCCCAGGGGGAGTGGGGGATATATGGGGGTTGGCGGGCTAGTCGACCATGCCGTCGTGACCGAGTCACGCGGCCCCTTTCATCCTTCGCGCCCGCTTCAACCCCGGGCCGACCAAAGCCGAGGCCGATGAAGGTCAGGCGCCTGGCCCGGCGCTACCTGCCCTTGGCTGTCCTCATAGCGGCGCAGGTGCTCATCATTGTGCTCTTTCCCTCGACGGCCCCGGGTCAGGGGCCCCCGGTGTCGAGTTCCTCCGGGGGCTCTGCTGCGGTCGGTTTCTCGGGCACCGCGGGAGGCACCGGTAGTCGGACCCACTGCGTCGGCGGCCGGGAGTTCTCGACGACGATCGACTACTACGCGCCTCCCTGTACACCCGGGACGATCGGCGGAAGCTTCGACAACGGCGGTAACACCTCCCAGGGGGTGACGGGCAAGACCATCACCATCGTCGACTACTACGCCGACGCGGGCGGGATCGTGGACACCATCCTCCGGGGGGAGGGGCTCTATACCAGTTACGCCCAGACGAAGCAGGTGAACGCGGCGTTTGAGAATTTCGTCAACTCCCACTATGTGCTGTGGGGCCGCAAGCTCAACATCGTGACTTTCAACAGCACCTGCGAGACCGTTCCGCCCGACACGGGCTGCCTGTTGGCGGAGATGGACACCATCGTCCAGACCTACCATCCCTATGCGGTCGCCTGGGGAACCACGCTCTGCTCGGTGTGCTTCGCCCGCCTCGCGCAGGACCACACGATCGCCCTCGGAGGAGTCGGCTTCAGCGATGCCTTCGCCCAGGCCAACGCCCCGTACTTCTGGTCGTCGGGCGAGAGCTCGACCCACATCGAGCAGGGCTTTGCCAGGTTCTGGTGCAATCAGCTGACGAGCAAGAACAGCGACCGGGTCGTGAGCTTCGCCGAAGACAAGAACCCCTCCCAGGACTTCAATGGCCAAAAACGAGTCCTGGGGGTGATCTCCACCAACGACCCCGACAACGAGGACACCGTCACCAATGTCCTCGTCCCGGCGCTCAATCGCGACTGCGGTGATGGGGGGAGCGTCGCACAGCACCACTACTTCTATTCCCAGGACATCAGCACGGCTGCACAACAGATCAGCGCGGGAATTTCCGCCATGGACACACCCACGGATCCCGCGACGGACGTGGTCTGTCTGTGTGACCCCGTCGCCCCCGAGCTCTTGTACTCGGGAGAGCAGCAGCACAACTACTACCCGGAGAACATCCTCGCCGACGTACAGGGCATGGGCGTCGACCCCGTGGCGCAGAATTTCGAGTCCTCGGCGACCCAGCAATCGCTCGCGTGCCCCCGGTACCAGACGGGCTGTGAATTCGACAACGCCTTCGGCATCACATCCGGCGCCACGCTTCCCCCACCCTCCAAGGAGCCCGGTCCAATCGTATTCAAGCTCGGGGGTGGGACGAACCTGCCGATGAAGCCCTATGTCGCCTCGGGCGCCTGGGAGCTGTGGAACATGCTGGCCAGCCTCATCGAGAACACCGGCCCTGATCTTACGCCGGCCCGAATGGCAGCGACCGCACCCTCGATGGGGACGATCGGCGGAGGCACGACAGGTCACTTCGAAGTCGGGTTCTCGAAGGGAAGCTACAACTGGACGATCGACTCCGCCGTCGTCTATTGGGCCAAGAACACACCCTCGCCGTACAACAACAAACCGGGGACCTTCGTGAGCATCGAGGGCTCGAGGTTCCTGCCCGGGAGCTTCCCCAAACTGTCGGAACCACCGATCCCGAAGACCCGATCCTGATGAGGCCGTCGTTGTTTCCCCGGCCGCTCGTACCCGTGGTCGAGGCGGTCCGAGGACCGAGCTGGGCGGCGCGAGCCGGGCGCTGGCTGACGGCTATCGCCGTCTTCATCGCCGTCATCGAGCTCGTCTTCGGGCTCTCGGCCCCCGACTTCATCTCCGGGCTGGCGCTGGGTTCGCTTTACGGGGTCATCGGGGTCGGCATCGTCCTCATATATCGGACGTCGCGCGTCATCAACTTCGCCGCCGGCGCGGTGGGTGCGGTGCCGGCGGTGATCGCGCTGGTGCTCGTGCTGGAGTACGGCGTCAACTACCTCGTGGCCCTGCCGATCGTGGTGGTGGGAGGACCGATCCTGGGACTGCTCACCGACCTCGTCATGCGCCGGTTCGACGCCGTGCCCCGCTTGATCGCCACAGTGATGACCATCGCGGTGGCACAGAGCCTGGCCGTGCTTGGTTTCTTCATTCCGGTATGGCTCGGCCAGAATGCCACCAACCAGGGCGCGACCGTCACGACCCCGTGGCAGCACCTCGTGTGGCACACGAGCCGCGGTCAGCCGTTGCTCACCGGGAACGAGATCGCCGCGTTCCTCACGGTCATCGTGGTGACCGTTGGTCTGGCTGCGTTCCTGCGCTTCACGCGACTCGGGATCGCGTTGCGCGCCTCGGCTGAGAACGCCGACCGGGCGCTGCTCCTGGGCATCCCGATCCGCCGCGTCAGTGCAGCCGCTTGGGCTCTGGCCGGCCTGCTGGCGGCGCTGGCGATCTACATCCAGGCGCCGCTCATCGGGACGCCGAACAACGCCACGTTGGGCCTCGACACCCTGCTCTACGCCCTTGCCGCCGCAGTGGTGTCGCGCATGGAGCGTTTCGGGGTCGCGTTGGCGGCCGGGATGGGCATCGGCGTGATCATCACCGCCACGATCATCAGCTCGGGGGACAACAGCATCGCCTCGTCCATCATGGTGCTCATCATCTTGGGGGCTCTGCTCACCCAGCCCCGCCGGACGGCGCGCGCCCTCGACGCCGGAGAGGGCCGTTGGCAGACGGTCAAGCAGTATCGGCCGATCCCCGCCCAGCTGCGCAAGCTCCCTGAGGTCGCCGCCGCCCGGTGGGGCACGGTCGTCCTCGGTGCCGGACTGATGATCGCGCTTCCCTACATCCTGGGCGTCGACAACGTCTCGTACCTGATCCTGCTTCCCCTGTACGGGATCGTGGCGGTGTCCCTGGTCGTGCTGACGGGGTGGGCCGGGCAGATCAGCCTGGGCCAATTCGGCCTCGTGGGCGCGTCGGCCGGCGTCGCCGGGGGCCTCGTCGCCAACCACAACATCGACTTCTTCGCCGCGCTGGGCGTTGGCATTCTGATCGGGGTCGTCGCAGCGGTGATCGTCGGCCTGCCGTCGTTGCGCATCCAGGGCCTCTATCTCGCCGTCACGACCCTGGCCTTTGGCTACGCCGTGCCGAACTACATCCTCAACGGCCACTACTGGCTCGGCGAGCACATCCTGCCGTCAGGCTTGTCCGCTCACCTCAGTCGGCCCGTGCTCTACGGCCGGATCAATCTGTCGTCGGATCGGGCCTTCTACTACGTCTGCCTGGTGTTCTTGGCCCTGGTCATGGTGGCGGCCCTGGCCTTCCGTCGGAACCGGTCCGGTCGGGTGTTGATCGCTCTGCGCGACAACGAGCGCGCCGCCGCCGCCTTCGCCGTCAACCCGGCTCGCGCCCGGCTGGCGGCGTTCGCCATTTCAGGCGGGATCGCCGGCCTGGCCGGAGTGCTCTTCGCCTACGCCCAGCAAAACGTGGTGCCCGGCACGTACGAGCCCGAGGCCAGCCTCACCATCTTCCTCGCGGTGGCCATTGCCGGGATCAGCTCGGTGCCTTGGGCGGTGGTGGGTGCCATGGGCATCGAGGTGGCGGTCGTGTTCGGCCCCAGGGTCTATGACCTGTTCCACTCGACCACGATCGAGACCACGTTGCCCCTCCTGCTGACGGGCCCGGTCCTGCTCGTCAACGCATACTTCAACCCGGGCGGTTCCGCCGAGCTCGGCATGCAGAAACGCGACGACTGGCTGCGGTCGGTGGCCAAGCGCCGAGGGATCGTGGTCCCGGCGTTGGTGGCCGATCCGCTCACGAGCGCGGAGCCCGTCCCCGCCCCGGCCCCCCTCGCTGCGACGCCCTCGGCCAGCGCAGCCCTCGCCGGCGTGACGTCCCCAACCGGCTCGGTTCCGGTGCAGAACCCGTCTCCTCCTCACGGCGCCGTTGTCCCGTGACGGCCTTCGTTGTCTCGCTGCTAGCGGTAGTGGTAGTGGTTGGGCTCGTCTTCGACGTCCGGCATTGGCTTGCCTCTCGAGACGACGTCACACCTCTTGGAACATTGCCTACTCCGGTGTTGCCCCAACAACATCCGGTACCCCCCGCCCCAGACTCGACGCCGAGGTTCGCCACCGCGCCGCCACCGCCGGTCCACTTGAGACCGCCTCCGCCTCCGCTTCCGCCTTCGCCTCCGGTCACCACCGATGCCGCCTGGCCGGCACCGTTCGTCCCCAGCGGAGCTCCGGTACGGGTCGCGGTGGCGGATCCGATACCGCCGGTTGGGGCGCCGCCCGGAGGAGCTGCGCTGCTCGTATGCCGGGGCGTGCAGGTCGCCTACGACAAGGTACGGGTCCTGTACGGCGTCGACATGGAGGTCCGCCAAGGCGAGATCGTTGCTCTCCTCGGCACCAACGGGGCCGGGAAGTCCACCCTGTTGAAGGCGATCTCCGGTTTGGTGGATCCCATTGAAGGCTCGATCGTCTTCGACGGTCGAGACATCACCCACACCGATCCGGTGGAGCGCGCCAGGATGGGGATCGTCCAGGTGCCCGGAGGCCGGGCTGTGTTCCCTACGCTCACTGTGGCCGAGCATTTCAAAACAGCCGCATGGCTCTTTGCCAAAGAGGACGCCGCTGAGGTGCGTGATCGCACGGCGCACGTTCTCGAGTTGTTCCCGCGCCTGAAGGACCGCTGGCACCAGATGGGGGGGAATCTCTCCGGAGGCGAACAGCAGCAGCTCGGCCTGGGCATGGCGTTCGTGGCCAAGCCGCGCCTGCTCATTATCGACGAGCTGTCCCTGGGCCTGGCGCCCGTTGTCGTCGAGCAGCTCCTGGAGATCGTCCGGGCCATCCACGCCGAGGGTTGCCCGGTTATTTTGGTGGAGCAATCGGTCAACGTGGCGCTGACCATCGCACAGCGCGCCTACTTCATGGAGAAGGGCGAGGTGCGGTTCGAAGGGGCGACCGCCGAGCTCCTGGCTCGGGGCGACCTCTTGCGATCGGTCTTCTTCGAAGGTGCTGTCAGCAACGGCACCACGGCTCCGGAAATACGGGTCAACGGCCAGCTAACGCAAGACGGAGGAGTCGATCCGCTGGCGTCGCAGCCGGTGGTCCTCGCTACACACCGGCTCACCAAGCGCTTCGGGGGGATCGTCGCCGTCGACGACGTCACGCTTGAACTCCGCCGCGGTGAGACCCTCGGGCTGATCGGCCCCAATGGGGCGGGCAAGACGACCGTCATGGACCTCATCTCTGGGGTTCTCGCCGTCGACAGCGGCGGGATTGAGCTCGGCGGAGTCGACATCGGTACGTGGTCTGCAAGCCGCCGGGCAGTGGCCGGCTTGGGGCGGTCATTCCAGGACGCTCGCATCTTTTCGTCCCTGACGGTGTCGGAGAACATCGCCATGGGTCTCGAACGACATATCGAGACGCGGGATCATCTGGCGGCACTGCTCGACCTGCCGGCGATCCAGCAGTCAGAGCGTGAGGTCGCGGCGCGGGTGGAGGAGCTCATCGAGCTCATGAACCTCCAGTCCTATCGGGACAAGTTCGCGTCCGAGCTCTCCACCGGTGTGCGACGCATCGTCGACCTGACCATGACCATCGCCCATAACCCGTCAGTGCTGCTTCTGGATGAGCCATCATCGGGCGTCGCGCAGCGAGAGACCGAGGCGCTGGGCCCTCTGCTCAAGGACATGCAACGCGCCACCCAGTGCTCGATCGTGATCATCGAGCACGACATGCCGCTCATCAGTGCCGTGTCCGACGAAATCATCGCTCTGGACCTCGGTCGGGTGGTCACACGTGGTCTGCCATCCGCCGTCCTGTCCGATCCACGGGTGGTGGCCTCCTATCTCGGCGACGACGTGGGCGTCATCCAACGGTCGGGCAGTGTGGTTGCGACTACAGGTGCCGGCGCCCCTGGACAACGGCCCGTCCCCGATCCGGTGTGGCGTTAGCAGGGACGGACGGCCTTGCCGTTACCTGGTGAGGTCAAGAGTGAGTAGGTCTGACGCCAACACCACCTCGCCCTTGAAATGGGCGGTGGCCTGGTCCAGCCATTCCTGTTCGGTTCCTGGCGCGGGTGTTGGCACAGGATGGCTGAGCACGAGAGTCTTGACGCCATTTCGGGCCGCGGTCTGGGCCGCGTCGGGCACAGACGAGTGGTAGCCGAGCACATCAGTCAGGCGGGGCAAGCCGATCTGCTCGATGAGGTCGCGACGCACAACGGTATGCACCAACACGTCGGCATCAGAGCACAATCCGTCAAGTCCCGGGCACGGCACCGTGTCACCGGCGATGACCACAGACTCGTTTCCGCCGTCGATACGGAAGGCAACGGTCGGACGGACCGGGGCGTGATCGGTGGAGGCAGCCGTGACGCGTACCGAGTCTTGGTCGAAGATCACACCCTGATTCACTTCGGTCACGACGGAGGAAGGCCGCCACTGCAAGTCGTCGTGGTGGGCCAGGCGGTAGCAGATATCTGGCTCGAGCATCGCCTCGGTGGCCCGTAACAGGGCCTCGGTGCCAACCGGTCCGAACACGATTAAGGGGTTGGGTGCGAACGACATGGCCCACCGCATCGTGAATATGTCATTGAGATCGGTGATGTGGTCGCTGTGGAGGTGAGTCAGGAACAACGCCCTGAACGCGCCCGCAGCCGACCCAACCGCCGCCGCCCGCATCAGGACTCCTCGTCCACAGTCGAACAGCAAGTCCCCCGCGGTGGTCCGAATGAGGGTCGACGGTCCGGCCCGATCGGGATCCGGGAGCGGGCTACCACTTCCGAGGATGATTACCTGCATGACCCACCTTTCATCCAGCTTGGCCGATGCTAGGGGGTATCGAACAGGTGCCCGCTTCTTCTCAGCCGAGATTCGGCGCAACCGGATACGCTCCTGCAGCGACAGGTGCCCCTACCATTCCGAAAGGAACCACAGATGAGCGGTCCGCTCCTAGCCGACGAACGAGAAGCGGTGGCCAGCGCGTGCCGCCATTTGGCAGCAGAGGGCCTGGTCATCGGCACTGCCGGCAATATCTCCGCTCGCCAGGGGGACCTCGTCGCCGTCACTCCGACTGGATCGGACCTGGCCACCGTGACATCCGACATGGTGACGGTCATCGATTTGGACGGCAATGTCGTGGACGGGGATCTCGCTCCCACCTCCGAGGTCCCACTTCACACCGGGATCTATCGCGCCACCAATGCCCTCGCCATCACCCATGCGCATGCAATGGCGTCCACTGCACTTTCCTGCACGCACGATGAGCTACCACCGCTGCACTACAGCTGCCTCAGCCTCGGAGGGGCTCCCAGGACCGCAGCGTACGCCACCTTCGGTTCTCAGGAACTGGCCGACAATGTGATTAAGGCGCTCGAGGGCCGCAACGCAGCCATGATGCAGAATCACGGTTCCGTCGCCTATGGAAGCACCATGGACCAGGCGGTTGAACGGCTCGAGCTCCTTGAATGGCTCGCCGAGTTGTACTGGCGTTCCGCGTCGCTTGGGACTCCGAGGGTGCTGACCGACAAGGATTTCGAGGCGATCATCGTCGCGGCAATAGAACGCGGGTACGGAAGCATCAAGAAGGTCGACAGGGGCTAGCGCCGGGCCGGCGTGAGCACGTAGGACACGCCTTCGTCGCTCTCCCTGGTCAAGGTGAAACCGAGCTTCTCCAAGACTCGTCGCGATGACCAATTGTCGCCGAGGACGTTCACGGCGGTAAAGCGCGTAGCACCAGCCTGGGCGACCAGCCACACACAAAGGCCTGCCGCGGCTTCAGTGGCATACCCGCGATTTCGGTACGGCTCCGCTACGCCGTAGCCAATCTCCACCTCACCTGACTCGTCCGGCCGGCTGAACGCACCGCAATCGACGATGACACGGCCTT
>Ga0302325_10030131_pt1 | contig 11192 bp, 8 predicted proteins | sample Palsa_T0_2_FD_201948 | JGI IMG/M metagenome (GOLD analysis project Ga0302325, IMG submission 201948) | Peat permafrost microbial communities from Stordalen Mire near Abisko, Sweden - Palsa_T0_2 | ecosystem: Environmental > Terrestrial > Soil > Palsa > Peat permafrost | place: Sweden: Abisko...
CCGTTTCGATCGTGCCGAAGGGCATGTGTTGTGAACTGGTGAAATCGCTGCGAACCAGCCGATTTCTATCCTCGGAGGCCCCGCATCTGCCGCTTCCCGAGTGTACGATGCCCAGCTCCTGCACCTGCGCCTACAAACATCACGAGGACCGGCGTGCCAAAGCGCGCCGCTCCGATGAGCTGCACGGAATTCGTCGAAGCCGCTGGACTGCGGAGGAGCGCCGTACCCGAGGTGATCGGCGTACGACCGATGGATAGGGATCCGCAGCGCGATTGTCAGCTGACGGGTTTCGGCGCGTTGTTGAGCGCCGCATCGGTCTTGGTGCCGCGGAGCTGATCCTTGCAGGCCTTCGCAGCATCGTTGTAGGACAGAGTGCGGTTGGCATACATGCGCCTGGTCATGCAGTCCGCCAGCTGCCGCTTGGAGTATTGGGGCGGGGGAGCGCCGGACTCGGCGGCGAGGACGTTAGCGCTTGCCAGCGCAATGCTGAGCGCGACGATGGTCATCGGTGCGAAGCGCATGTAATTCTCCCCCAAAACGTGTTGGCATAATTATCCGCGGTCGCGGCCGACGCTCAAGAGTCCATGAGCGGCATTCGGTGTAAGGTTTGCTCCGACAGAACTCGAGCTATGGAGGGCGGGTCGTAGTCCGATGCCGAGCGTCGAACAAATCGCGGAGGATCGCCGCTCTCAAAGGAGGCTTTTATGGCGCGAACAAATCTTCAGAATTTCAAGGTGGCAATTCTGGCCACCGACGGTTTCGAGCAATCCGAATTGACCGAACCGCGCAAAGCGCTCGATGCGGCGGGCGCTAAAACCGTCGTGGTATCGCCGAAGAGCGGCACCGTGCGCGGCTGGAATCACAGGGAGTGGGGTCAGGAGGTGGCGGTCGATCAGATTCTCTGCAATGCGGGCGGCGAGTGGGTGGACGAGGAAGTGGTCGTCGATGCCAATTTAGTGACGAGCCGCAAGCCCGATGACCTTCCCGCGTTCAATCGCGAGATCATCAATTTGTTTGCCCGCCATCACTCGAGCGGCGCGTAGGCCGAGCGGCGCGCGATTGGCCCAGGAGCGCGCCATTGGCGCTGCACGCGATTAGCGCCGTGATAGGCGCGTACAGCGGCTGCGTGACGGCAGGTAGTTGAGGTACAATCGCGCCCGGTTGTCCGGAGCGCAGCAATGATCGGAGTACTCAACCCGGCGGGACCTGTCGGTGCCGCCGAGCGGATCATCCTCTACGACTCGCTCGCCATCATGCTCGCCATCGTGATTCCCACCATGGTGTGCACCCTATTCTTTGCGTGGTGGTACCGCGCTTCCAATCGCCGTGCGCAGTATCGTCCGGAATGGAGTTACTCGGGCAAACTGGAAATGCTCGTATGGTCGATACCCGCCCTGGTGGTGCTGTTCCTGGGGGGAATCGCCTGGGAGAGTTCACACGATCTCGATCCTGCCAGGCGCCTCGGCGATGAGCCCAAGCCTCTCGAAATACAAGTGGTATCGCTGGACTGGAAGTGGCTGTTCATTTATCCGCAGCAGCACATCGCCAGCGTGAATCGCTTGACGATTCCGGCCGGGATGCCGGTGCATTTTCAATTGACATCTGCCACCGTAATGAACAGCTTTTTCGTGCCGCAGCTCGGCAGCCAGATCTACACCATGGCCGGCATGGCGACCGAACTGAACCTGCAGGCGGATCGGCCGGGCGAGTATGACGGCATCTCGGCGCAATTCAGCGGCGACGGCTTCAGCGACATGCGCTTTACGGTCGCGGCTGTATCGCCCGCGCAATTCGACGCGTGGCTTGCCGAAGCGCGAGGCGCGCCGGCGCTGGATACGGCCGCCTATGCGGCGCTGGCAGCCGATCACCAATCGAGCAGATCGGTGACTTACGGGTCAGTGGCCAAGGATCTGTTCGGCGACATCGTGCACATGCGGCGGCCGGGCGGCGAGGGTAGTTGAAGATGGGCAAACTTTCCTGGTCCGCCATTCCCTTCGATCAGCCCATCCCAATGACGGCATCCGCCCTCATGATGTTGGGGATAGCGGCCTTGCTCATATGGGTGCTGGTCAAAGGTCACTTCCCCTATGTGTGGCGGGAGTGGATCACCAGTGTCGATCACAAGCGGATCGGCGTCATGTATTGCTTGCTCGCGGGCGTGATGCTGATTCGCGGATTCATAGATGCGCTGATGATGCGCTCGCAGCTTGCCCTGGCCACGGGCGGAGCCGCGGGCTACCTGCCGCCGGAACACTACGATCAGATTTTTTCGGCCCATGGCACGATCATGATTTTCTTCGTTGCCATGCCCTTCGTGATCGGTTTGATGAACTTCGTGGCGCCGCTGCAGCTCGGTATCCGCGACGTAGCGTTTCCGACGCTGAATTCAGTGAGCCTGTGGTTGACCGCTTCCGGCGTGCTGTTGGTCAACGTGTCATTGGTCATCGGAGAGTTCGCGCGCACGGGGTGGCTGGCCTACCCGCCGCTTTCCGAACTGCAATTCTCCCCGGGAGTGGGCGTCGATTACTATCTTTGGGCGTTGCAGATATCCGGAGTCGGCACGCTGCTGACCGGGATCAATTTAGCGACCACCATACTCAAGATGCACGCACCGGGGATGACCTACACCCGCATGCCGGTATTTTGCTGGACGGCGTTGGCATCCAATCTGCTCATCGTCGCGGCCTTTCCGATCCTGACCGCCACTTTCGCCATGCTGCTGCTCGACCGTTATCTGGGGTTTCATTTCTTTACCAATGAACTCGGCGGCAACCCCATGATGTACGTCAATCTCATCTGGGCGTGGGGACATCCCGAGGTATATATCCTCGTGTTGCCCGCGTTCGGCGTCTTTTCCGAAGTCATCAGCACCTTTTCGGGCAAACCGCTGTTCGGTTATCGTTCCATGGTTGCCGCAACGATGGCCATTTGCCTGTTGTCCTTCGTCGTCTGGCTGCATCACTTCTTTACCATGGGCGCGGGCGCCGACGTCAACGGCTTTTTCGGCATCATGACCATGATCATTGCGGTGCCTACCGGCGTGAAGATATTCAACTGGCTGTTCACGATGTATGGCGGCCGCATTCGTTTTACGGTGCCCCTGCTGTGGTCGCTGGCATTCATGCTGACCTTCGTGTTGGGCGGCATGACGGGTGTGCTCATGGCCATACCGCCGGCGGATTTCGTATTGCATAACAGCGTGTTCCTGGTCGCGCATTTTCACAACGTCATCATCGGCGGCGTTCTATTCGGCGCCTTTGCCGGCTACAACTATTGGTTCCCGAAAGCCTTCGGATTCACGTTGGACGAACGTTGGGGCAAGGCGGCATTCTGGTGTTGGGTGATCGGATTCTACGTGGCCTTCATGCCCCTCTATGCACTGGGATTTTTGGGCATGACGCGCCGAATGCAGCACTCGGCCGAACCGAGCTGGACGCCCCTGCTGCACGTCGCCGCCGTCGGCGCATTGATCATTCTCGCGGGTATCATTTGCCAGGTCGTACAGCTCGTCGTGTCGGTCCGTGGACGGCACCAGCGCTTGGACCTGACGGGCGATCCTTGGGATGGCCGCACTCTGGAATGGGCCACCCCATCGCCGCCTCCCTCCTTCAATTTCGCCGTCTTGCCCAACGTCACCGGCGAAGAACCTTATTGGGGTGTCAAGCAGCGCGCAATCAAGGAGCATAGGCTTGCCGATGAGCCGAAGTATGTGCCCATAGAAATGCCGCTGAATTCTCCGACCGGCTTCATCACCGCTTTTTTCACCACCGTCACAGGGTTCGCGCTGATTTGGCACATCTGGTGGCAGGTGGCGTTCGGATTGCTGGGCGCATTCGCAACTTTTGTGGTGTTTGCCTGGCGGGATCGGGCGGAGCACGAGATATCGGCGGAAGAGGTCGCCAAGGTCGATCGCGAACGGCGACGCGTGCGCACCGAGGCACTGCCCGGACGCGGGCCGCCATCATGAGCGGCGCACAGGCCCTTGTCGCGTCACAGTCGGGCTCGCCTTCGAAGCGCATTTTGGTGGGCTACGGTTTCTGGGTATTTCTACTCAGCGACATCATCATGTTTTCGGCGATCTTTGCCGGCTACGCGGTGCTGTCGGGAGCAACGGCGGGCGGTCCCACCGGCGCGCAGTTGTTCCACCTCGATGTTGCGGCCATCGAGACAGGATGCCTGTTGGTTTCGAGCTTTACATGCGGTCTCGCCGCCATTGCAGCGGGCGTGCGCAGCCAGTTATGGACTCAAGTTGGCTTGGCAGTGACGGGACTGCTGGGTGCCGCCTTCGTCGTCCTCGAGGTGCGCGAGTTCTCTTTGATGGTAGCGCAGGGCGCCGGACCGCAGCGCAGCGCCTTCCTGTCGGCGTTTTTCGCGCTGGTCGGCTGTCACGGCATCCACGTGAGCGCCGGTCTTCTATGGCTGGGCACCATGATGGCGCAAGTTTATGCGAAGGGATTTCGCGCCGACATCATGCGTCGACTGCTGTGTTTCAGTTTGTTCTGGCACGCTCTCGACATCATTTGGGTGGCAATCCTGACGGTCGTGTATCTCATGGGAGCGGGCGCATGAGCGAAGCATCTCAACTCACGCAGCACAGCGATGCGGCTCCTGGCGACGAGGAAGCGTACGATGTTGCCGCGAATGTGCGCAGCTATGTCATCGGATTGGTGCTGGCCGCGTTGCTCACCGCCGCTTCTTTCTGGGCGTTGCACACCAAGCTCATCTGGCCGCCGGGAATCGGCATGGCGCTGGCGGTATTGGCCGTGGCGCAAATGGGCGTTCATCTGGTGTTCTTCCTGCACATCACCACTGGGCCGGACAACACCAACAACGTGCTGGCGCTGGCGTTCGGCGTGCTCATCGTGACTTTGGTGGTGGCCGGGTCGCTGTGGATCATGGCCAACCTCGATCACCACTACATGCCCGTGGACGAGTTGATGAAAATGACCTCGCTCGACGTGCTTTCCCCGGATGCAGGAACCCGCAAATTCAGCACGTGCAGTGCCATTTGCTGAGGGATGGTCGCCAGCGCGGCTTCGACAGCCTCGAAGCGCAGCGGCCGGCTGATGAGGTATCCCTGCAGATAGACCGAAGCATGGTCGAGCAGCCAGGCCAGTTGCTCGATATTTTCGATGCCTTCCGCGGTGACTTCCAGTTGTAGCTGCTCGCACAGCGCGACGGTGGTCCGCGCGATGGCGGCAATGCGCGCGTCGGTCCCCGTGATCAGACTACGATCGAGCTTGACGCGCGAAAGCGGCAACTGCGCGAGCGATGTCAGCGACGAATAGCCGGTGCCGAAGTCATCGAGCGCAATGGCGAAGCCCTGCGCCTTCAGCTCGTGCAGCGTGCGTATCGTGTCGGCGCCGGTTTGCAGCACCGTCTCCGTGAGCTCGATCTCGATGCTTTCGATCGGCAGACGGTGCAGCCTCATGAGCTCCTTGAGCCGGTCGATGAAGGAGATGTCGATCAATTGCCGCGATGAAATATTGATGGCGACACGGGCCTGCGGCCAGGGTCCGTGATGCCAGGCCGCGGCGGCCTGTACCGCCGCGCTCATCACCCAGTTGTCGATTTCCGTGATGAACCCGGACGCTTCAGCCACTGCCAGGAATTCCCCCGGCGCCGCCAGCCGGCCATCCGGTTGGCGCCAGCGCAGCAGCGCTTCGACCAATTCCACGCGCAGTGAGTCCACGCCGACTTCCGGTTGATAAACCAGCTCGAATTCGTCGCGTTCGATGGCGCGGCGCAGCCGCTGCTCGATCGAGAAGTTCTCGCTGACCAGGTTGAGCAGATCGACCGTATAGATACTGGCTTGATTGCGTCCCATGGACTTCGCGCGATACAAGGCGGCGTCGGCCGAGCTGAGCAGCTCAGCGCACGTCTCGCCGTGGAGCGGAAACACGCTCACCCCGCAGCTGATGCTCACCATCAGCTCGCGTTGCTCGATCTGTAGCGAGGCGTGGAATGCCTGCACCAATCGCGCGCCGGCATCGTAGATTTCCTCGCAGGACTCCGCGTCCGAATAGATGATGGAAAACTCATCGCCGCCCAGGCGCGTCGCGTGGCCGTACGAAGCGCAGAGGCTCCGCAGCCGTTCGGCGACTTTGGCCAACACCTGGTCGCCGAACGCATGGCCCAGGCTGTCGTTGATCGACTTGAAATTGTCCAGGTCCACGAAGAACACGCCGACGTGCCGGCCGCGGCCGCGCGCTGCGTCGAGCGCGCGCTCCATGAGCATGAGGCCATGCCTGCGATTGGGGAGCTGCGTGAGCGAGTCCCGTTCAGCCAGCTCCCGGAGCTCTGCCGTTCTGGCCGCCACGTCTGCCTCGAGGCGAGCCTGGTAGGAGCGGCTGGCTTCGCCGGCAACCTCCAGGCGCTGCGCCATCTCGTTGAATGACCCGGCCAATTGGTCGAGTTCCTTGATGCCCCCGCGCGCCACGCTGATGTGCGTATCGCCCGCGGCCAGCTTCGCCGCTGCATCGACCAGGCGCCGTACGGGGCGCACGATGCTGAGCACCGTGAGCACGCTGATGATGAACACCAAGCTGATGACCGCAATCGTGATGCGGGCAATCAACACATACCGCCCCTCATCGCTTTGCACCACCGTGGTTGTCTCGGGCGGCGGCGGATCTTGGGCAGAGGTTGCGGCAGCCGCTGCTGTTTCAGGAGCTGGTGCCGCCGGCGCGCTGGCCTCGCGGACTGTGCGCACATCGCGTACTCGAGGCTCCGGGGTGACCTGAGCGGCGGCGACGAGCGGCGAAACTGCGCATTCTGCCGCGGTTACGGCGGCGTCTGACATCTGCTGCGTCAATTTGCCCAGCCGGTCGTCGTAGGCGCTCTGCGCCCGGAGCAAAGACTCGCGGAACGCGGCCAACACCGACAACTGGTTATCGGTGGAGCTGACCCATTCTCGGCCCTGCACGCGTTCAAGGCTGGTTCGATTTGCGTCGAGGGTGGTTGAGTATTCGTGCTCGCTCGCGGCGAGTGTGAGCAAGGATGCTGACGATGCGTTGCTCGCGATCGTGTCCTCCATGCGCTCTCGAATGCCCTGCAGGTTCACATCCAGCTGCAGCAGGTATTGGCGGGCAATGAAGCGGCCGAATATTTTGAACGATCCGTCGAGAGCCCCCTTCATGCTCTGCGCGAGCTGGTCCAGATGCCGTCGATATTCCCCCAGCACGTGACGCCTTTCATCCGCCAAGCCGATCAATGCGAGCGCGCTGTCCGACGCCTCCTTGGTTCTCGCCAGTACCTGCGCGGAGAGCTTCTTGTCCGATTTTGCGACCTCCGTCGAGAGACGTGAGGCTGTCTGCCCCAGGTGAGCGGCGGTGGCGCGAAATTCTGCGTCAGCTGCGTCACCTTCCGCCGCCGCTCTTGCCGAGACGGCCCCCGAGAAGTGCTGCAGAGAGCGCGAATATTCGAGCGCCGCGTCCGAGGGCTTCGGCACCGGCATTGGCTTCGGCACCGGTACCGGTTCTGATATGACAGGTGCGGGCGGAGGCGGCGCAACGATCAGAACCGGCCGCTCCACCCGGGTGGTCTGGGTGACATATGAGTGGCCGGCTAGATAATTGGCGGCAATCGCCAGAATCGACACCGCAACGAACGACGCGGACAGGCGCGCGACGATTCCGATGCGCCTGATTTTCGTCAGGTTCGCAAAGAGGGCGGCAGCCTGCTCGCGCCACCTGATTTTCGCCAGGTGTGCAAAGAGGGCGGCAGCCTGCGCGCGCCACCTGATTTTCGTCAGGTGCGCAAAGAGGCCGGCAACCTGCGCGCGCCACCTGATTTTCGTCAGGTACGCAAACACGCGGGCCAGCTGCGCGCGCCAGTGTCGGCGGGGCATGAGTGAGTCTTTCGCCGTTACCATTCGTGCACGACGATGACGCTTGCCGGCATTTGTTACCGTGCCGCAGTTCCCACTCAAAAATGCCGTCCTACAGCAGTAGCGCACAGTCCGATGGCGCTGCGCGATTGGCGCTCATAATTTTACATAATGCAGGCAGAATTGTGATACTGCAATCGACTATGAAGCGCCCCCAAATGGGGGGATTGCTCCTTGCAGCGATGCTCCGCATAGTCGCTCCTGCTCGAGGAATGGACCCACGGCATGAGGTAGCTATATGCGGGCTCACTTAGCAAAGTGCTTCGTCCTATTGGCAACGGCCGCCCTGTCTGCCAGCTGCGCAACGACCAAGGTAGTCGGCAGCAACATCAAGACGGTGGCCAACGGCGGCTCGGTGGACCGCGCGCAAATCAGCGGTGCGCTGCAGACCGACATTCCTGTCATAGAATCTCAGTTGCAGCAATTGAAGCAAAAGTTCGCCGCCGCGCTCGCGGCTCTGACAAGCAATGTTCAGAAGCGTTGGGGCCAGAGCGACACGAAGACGGCGGACAAGACGACCTACGTCAAATATACCCAAGGATACAAGAGCCGCGTGGTCACGGATTTCGACCGCGGGCAGCTGACGATTGAAACCCTTGACCAAGCCGATCCTCAAGGCAGTTTGAAGGCGGCGATCATCTCCGCACTGCTCACTTCGAGCGACCCGGGGTCCGTTGACCTGTTTACCGACAAGGACGTCGATATCCAGCCCAATCGCCGGCCCTACCTCTACAGTTTGGTGCATGACGAACAGGGCAAGCCGATCGGCACGCGCGCGCAGGCTGACAAGTTCGCGCAGTACCTACTCGCCAAGAAGCTGCAATCGCGAACCGTGACGGGCGAGCAGGGCGCGCAAACAGCGCGCTTCGTGACCTGGCCGATGGTCAAGAACTTCGAAGACAAGGGTGCGGAGCGCTATCGCGCCAGCATCGAGAAGTATTCGGCGAAATGGAATGTCAGCCCGACATTGGTGCTCGCGATCATGCGCACAGAGAGCAATTTCAACCCGTTCGCGGTGAGTTCGGTGCCGGCCTATGGACTCATGCAGCTGGTACCGCCCAGCGGTGGCCGCGAAGCCTACAAGCGCGTCACGGGAGTCGATCAGACGCCGCCGCCCGAGTACCTCTATGATCCTGAGCACAGCATCGAGTTGGGCGCCGCGTTGCTCGGCGAACTCAACACCAGCGACTTCAAAGCCGTGGGAAACCAGGAATCGCGCGATCTGTGCGTAATCGCCGCCTACAACACCGGCGCGCGCAATGTGACGCGCACGTTCGACAAGGATCCGAAGGCAGCCTTTGCGGACATCAACAGTCTAGATTCACAGGCGCTGTTCGAGCGCCTGCGTACGGGGCTGCCTTACCCGGAGACTCGTCAATATGTCGTCAAAGTCACCGGCTATCGCAAGCAGTTCGCCAGCGTTGTCGCGCCAACCACGGCGTTGAAGTAGCGACTGCGTTTCATCACTCGGTGACGTCGATCATATTATCGTCCGGGATTCGATCGATGAGCTTGTTGTAGGGATCGATGCCCGCTCGGGTGGGCTTGGTGTCGACCACCACCTTATAGGTAGCATGCGCCTGGGTCATCTTTTCCAGATGCATCGACAGGGTCTTTTCCTCGCCCTTGGTGCTGCTGAATACGCCGATCTCGATGAAGTCCGACAACGGCATCGGCGTCTCGACACCATTGCCGTCCGCTTGCACCTTGTGCGCCTCCACCTCCAGGGTCACCTCGTACTTGCCGTCGGCGCGTCGATGCGAGGTCGCAGCCAGCGTTTTGTTGTCATACAGCACGATGCGGTCGAAGCCGTCGTCGATGAGGTATTGGTATTCAGCCGGCGTCTGCGCCCGAAGCGCCTCGATCAGCAGGCGGGTGTCGGGATAAGGCTTATCGACGGCGGCCGCACCGACGGCGCTATCGACGGCATCCCGTTGATTGGAGGCATTGGCGTAACGATACTGCATGAGGAAGTCATGCAGCGCCGCGTCAACCCGGTCCTCGCCTATGTAGTCGGCCAGCGTGTAAAGAATTTGCCCGCCCTTCTCGTACCACACGTAGGGCTCGTTCTGCACGACCGCCAGCGCGCGCTCCTTGCGCACTTCACCCGAGCGGCCGCGCAGGTAGCGATCCAGGAAATGGCTAAGCAGCCGATGCATGTAGTCCTTGCCGTATTTATGCTCGATCAGCATGTAGGCGGAATACTGGGCCAGCGTTTCCGACATCATGTTCGAGCCCTCGACCAAACCGCCGACCAGCTGGTGTCCCCACCACTGGTGCGCCAACTCGTGCGCAGTCACGAAGTAGGTTAGATCGACGTCGGTGGGTTTTTGGATCCGGGTAATGAAGCCGAGGCCCTCCGAATAGGGCACGGTATTGGGAAAGGATTGCGCAAAGGTTCGATAGCGCGGGTACTCCATGATCCGAAACTGCGAATACTGAAACGGACTGAAGCGGGATTCGAAGTACTTGAGGCCCGCGCGGCTGCACTCGAGCATTTCATCGATATTGAAGGTGTGGGCGGGATAGTAGTACACCTCCAGGTTGATCGGCCCCGACGCGCCGGGGTAAACGTCCTTGCGTACCGCATAGCGCGCCGACAAGTAGGCATAGAAATTTTGCACATGCGTGGAGCCCATGCCGTATTCGAAGTACCGGCGTCCACCTTCGCTCCAGCTCTTGAGCGGATACCCGGGCGCAATCGCGATCTGATCGTCGGCGGTGCTTACGATTGCATGGTACGTAAGCCAATCCGACGAGGGACTGAACAGGTTCAACCGCGAACGCACCGGATCGCCGCGCGGCGCCATTTCGCTCTGCGGCCCCAAGCCTTGTTCGCGGCGCCGCCGCGGATCGTCCAATTCCGCGGTGGCGTCATAGCCTATCTCGGGAAAGAATTCCTGGTCGAAAAAAGTGCCGTTATAGGCAAATTGCGGTTGCTCGTTGCCGTCGCGAAAGCCGTGCGACTGGAACGCCACGGAAAACGTCATGAGCAGGGACTCTCCCGGCTGCAGCGGCGCATCGAAGGCGTAGATCGCGTAGGCATCGCGCGCTGCTTTGTAGAGCAGGCGGAATGGCCGATCGAATTGCAATTGCTTGATCGTCTCGTGCCGGTCCGTGATATGGATCTCGCCGATGGGTTTGTCGCTCTTGTTCTGCAGGGTGAAACGCCCGGTCGCATCGAAAGAACGCTTCTCTGGATAGATGTTGACCGCGGTATCTATTGCGGTGAGCTTCGGCTGCGGTTGAAACTCGTATTTCTTGAACTGCCTTTCGTATTCCGCCTGCAGATGACGCCGAGAGT
>Ga0302325_10030132_pt1 | contig 11192 bp, 14 predicted proteins | sample Palsa_T0_2_FD_201948 | JGI IMG/M metagenome (GOLD analysis project Ga0302325, IMG submission 201948) | Peat permafrost microbial communities from Stordalen Mire near Abisko, Sweden - Palsa_T0_2 | ecosystem: Environmental > Terrestrial > Soil > Palsa > Peat permafrost | place: Sweden: Abisko...
GCGACGCGGCGCGATCCTGACCCATCAGGGCGACGGCTTCACCGCCATCTTCGGATTGACCGGCGGCAACGATCCCACCGTCGGCGCAGCGCTCGCGGCCGCGCGCGAAATCGTGCAAGCATGGCCCCTCGCCCTGGACCGCTCCATGGTCCCGGGAGTGCCCGATGTCGGCGCGGGCATCGATTTCGGCGGCGCAAATGTCGGCCTCGTCGGACGGGGACGCACACTCACGCTTCTGATGCTGGGCTCGCCTCTCGAACGGGCTCGGCGACTGCAGGCAGCAACGCGAAATGCGCCCACGCATATCCTCCTGGGCGGAGCCGCGGCGGCACAACTCGCGCATGAGGGAACACCACTCGAACGGGACGACGTTGCCGTCAACGACATCGAGGATTGATGCGCCCTCACTCGCTCCGTGCGATATCGACCAGACGCGCCGCGTCGATCAGAACGACGAATCCGCGCTCCTGATCGATAATGCCATCACGCCGCCACTTTTGAATCAGGCGATTGACGCTTTCGCGCGTCACGTTCATGTGGTTTGCAAGTTCCTTGTGGGACAATTTTACGGCGAGCGCGCGGCCGCGGGGCGTGTCCAGTCCGAAGTGCTGGGCGAGAAACAAAAGACGCTTTGCGAGCCGTGCGGGCAATTCCAGAAAGGCCGCGTCTTCGAAGGCTTCCGAGACCCAGCGTACGCGCGCCGCCAGCATCTCCATGATGCGCAACATGACCTCGGGCTCGCTTTGCATGAGCGGCACGAGTTCGCGACGACCAATCGCAAGAAGCTCGGAATTCTCGACCGCGACGACGTCGGCTGTCCGCTCGCCGCCATCGGCAAAAGCGATTTCGCCGAAGATCGCACCGGGCCCGAGGAGATTGAGCGTCATTTCCCGGCCGTCCGCCGCGCCCGTTCCGAACTTCACCTTACCGCGATAAATAACAAATAGATGGTTACCCGGATCGCCCTTGCGGACGACGGTTCCGCCTTCGGGCACGGTCCGCCATTCCGCAATCGCCGCCAGCCGGTCGATCGCTCTGGCGTCGAGGCCTGCAAAGAGTTCCGCGCGCGAAAGCGCGAGTTTTTTGAGATCGAGCGTGGTTTCGACAGTTGCCGACATGAAAACCCCGCCCGGAGGGAACCACGCGAGGGACGGCGAGTACAAGAGCGCAATCGGCCGTCCGTATCGTCTGCCCGCCTTTTGCGTTAACGTTCTGGCAGCATGGGAAGCGCTGCGTTTGCAGGAGGTTGCTTTGGGCGGTATCTGGCTGGTTGTTCCATTGATTGTCGGCGCTGCCGGCGTGCTCATCTTCTTCCTGGGCCTGGGCCACCTGTTTCAGGGCCGACCTGCAAGGGCCACCGGGCACGTGGTGGCTGGCGCGCCGCTTGCCGTCGTCGGCTTCGCACTCGCCCTGTTGGGCATCAATACGCAGACCTATTCCCGGCTGACCCATGAAGGCCCGGTTGCAGACGTGAGCGTGAAGGTCGTCGATCCCGCAACGAGCCGCTACGCCGTCACCGTGCATCGTCTCGACGGATCGAACCGGGCGCAAACGTGCCAGCTCCAGGGCGACGATTGGGTGCTGAGCGGACGCGTCCAGAAGTGGAAGTCCTGGGCAAACGTTCTGGGCCTCGATGCCACCTATTCGCTCGACCAGGTCTCGAACATGTATTCCTCCGCCGCGCGCGGCAGCGGCAAGATCATTACTGCATGCGACCTCGACGGGCCGCCGCCCCAGGTCGATCAATATGTGCCGCCGCAATGGGTGAACTGGCTGACCCAGCAGGCCTACACTGTCGACCGCCGCTTCGGCGACGCCAATTACATGCCGATGGCGGACGGCGCGGTTTATCGGGTGGTGATCACGCAATCGGGGTTCAACGCGGAACCCGTGAACGACGCGGCCAAGGCGGCGAACGACGCGGCGCGGTGACTCAAGAAATAATTCGCAATCCGTGCACGCGGGAAAAGTCGCGATCATGCGTTACTAGTGCGGCGGCGTTTACGGCGAGTGCGCTCGCCACTTGCACGGCGTCAGCTAACTTGAGCCGCAACGAAGCCCTCAGCCGCGCCGAACTTTCCGCAATCTCGCCATCGAGCGCGATCGGATTCCACGATTCGAGTATGGTTCGATAGCGACGCGCAAGCACGTCGTCGCGCGCCTGCATGGGGCCCGTTAGCACTTCGGCAATAGAGATCGTCGTCACCGCAAATCTCAAGCGCCCCGCGGCATGCGCCTCAAAGAGTGGCTTGAAACGCGGTCCAAATTCGCGATGGCTCTCCAGGAAATATATAATCGGAGCGGAATCCACCAATACCAGCGCCTGCTCGGGCAGGTCTGCGAATTCTAGTTGCCCCATTCGTCACGAAGTTTTTGGATTTTGCGCGCGCTTCCCCACAGGCCGCGCCCCGTGCCTTCCAGGCTGAGCAGCGATTCCTGGCGGGAAGCCACGCCTCGCCCGTCGACCGGGACCAGCGCAGCCACAGGTTTGCCATGCTTCGTGATCAGCGTCGAACGGCCCCTTGCGGCGGCTTCGAGCAGATCGGGAAGTTGATTGCGGGCCTCTTCCGCCCCTTTTCGTACCATCGCGCGCATCCTCGCTGTCGAGAATACTGTACGGAGCCGTACGGTCTTTGTCAATATGACCTTCGGGCCGTCATACCCTCCGCCACTGAAAATCTTTCAGTATTTCCCGCGCCGCGTTATGCCCCGGTGCGCCGGTGACGCCGCCGCCGGGATGCGTGCCCGAGCCGCACATATAGAGCCGCGAAACCGGCGCGCGATAATCGGCGTGACCGAGCGTCGGGCGCGCAGAGAAAATCTGATCGAGGCTCAGCGTGCCGTGCATGATGTCGCCGCCGACGAGACCGAAGGTGCGCTCGAGATCGAGCGGCGTGTAGGCCACGCGCCCGAGCACGGAGGCCTTGAACCCCGGCGCCGCGCGGTCGACGGTTTCAATCATCAGATCGGCGACTGTCTCGCGATGATCGTCCCAGCTTTGTCCGTCGGGCAATTCGGGTGCTACGTGCTGGCAAAAGAGGCTCGCGACATGGCGGCCCTCGGGCGCGAGCGTGTCGTCGAGCGTGGACGGGATCAGCATTTCCACGATCGGCTCCTTCGACCAGCCGAAGTTGCGCGCGTCCTGAAAGGCGCGGTCGAAATAGGCGAGGCTCGGGCCCATGATGATGCCGGCCGTCAGGTGATCGCCCTGCTCCGGCAGGCAGGTGAAGCACGGCAGTTCCGAGAGCGCCACATTCATGCGAAACGTGCCGGAGCCGCAGCGATAATGCGCCATGCGTTCGCGGAAATCGGCAGGCAGAGCACTTGCATCGACAAGGCGCGCGAAAAGCAATTTGGGATTGAGGTTCGACACCACGGCGCGCGCTTTGATCGCAGTGCCCGCTTCGGTCACGATTCCCGTTGCCCTGCCCCCCTCGACAACGACTTCGCGCACGGCGGTGTCGGTCGAGATTTTCACGCCCTTCTCGGCGCAGGCCTTCGCCATGGCCTGCGTGATTGCCCCCATGCCGCCGATGGCATGGCCCCAGAGCCCTTTCCGGCCGTTGGTTTCCCCGAAGCAATGATGCAGCAGCACATAGGCCGTGCCCGGCGCGTAGGGGCTCGTGTAATTGCCGACGATGGAATCGAATCCGAGAACCGCCTTGATCGGGTCGCTCTCGAACCAGCCGTCCAGCATTTCGCCCGCGGACTGTCCGAACAGCGCGAGCAGATCGCGTTTGGCCGTCATATCGAGATCGGCAAGCCTTTTGCCGAGCCCCGCGATGCGCATCATCTCCATCGCTGCACTCATCCAGCCCGCTTCGGCATTGGGGGGTGTCTGCAACAGCGTCGTGCGCACGAGATCGGCAAGGACGCCGAGACGTGCGTTGTAGGCATCGAGGCGTTCGGCATCGCGCGTCGAGAATTTGGCGACTTCAGATTTGGTGCGCGCGCCGCCCACGGCCAGGTATTGCCGGTCGTTCAGCGGCAGGAAATTCTGCAGCTTGCGATCGACGATCCTGAGACCGTGCGCCGCCAACTCCATGTCGGCGATGATCCTGGGATTGAGCAGGGAGACCGTGTAACTCGCGGTCGAATTGCGGAAGCCGGGATGGAATTCCTCGGTGACCGCCGCACCGCCCACGACCTTTCGGCGCTCGACGACCTCCACCCTGAGGCCGGCGCGCGCGAGATACCAGGCGCAGACGAGGCCGTTATGGCCCGCGCCGATCACGACAACGTCTGTTTCGTTGCGATTCGTCATGTCCGATCCAGCGCGCCCATAGAGCGGAAGGAGACCGAATGCGCAAGTCGGGCGAGCCGTGCCGGCGCATTCGAGACAGGCTCGCTCTCGCCGCGCCCCTGAGGGCACGCTATATTAAACGTCCCCGGCGACAGTCGACAAGCACAGCCAAACAAGTGCACACGAATTGATGACCGATGAATGGGACGAGATGCTCGATGATTTCCGTGCGCTGGGTGGCGTTGCGGAAAATATCAGCCGGCGTCGCGGCGCCCTCGGATGGGGCATTTTTCCCCTCGATCCGTCGCGAGCGATTGCGATGCGCGCGCCCGAGAACCTCCTGATCCCGCTGGCGCATCTCGTCTTCGAAGGCGAGAGTTTGAAAGTCGCCGATAATTCCCCCATCGGACTGCGCGAAAGGGAATTCTTCGCGCGTTACCAGGCGGCGTTCTCATGGGGCGCCGCGGGAAAGTACGAGAGCGCCGCATTCATCCGAGGAATGCGCGCGTTGCCTGGCCCGATCAAGAGCCTGCTTACGACGGATTTCATGCTTGGTTACGTGCTTGTAGGCGACGTCACGCGCGCGATCGAAGATCAATTTCTTGCAACCCGCAGCAGCCGGTGGGCAAACAAGCGGGTGCTCATGCCTGTCATCGAACTGGTGAACCATGGGCCGGACGGGCGCTATACCTTCACCGACGGCATCGGGGTCAGCGGAAATTTCTCCGGCGAGGTTACGGTGCAATACCGCCGCACGGACTCGTTCCAAATGTTCAGGGCGTGGGGATTTGCGAGTTCCCAACCGATTGCCTTCAGCCTTCCCCTTTTCGTGAAGCTCGGCGCGCGGATGCTGGCCGTCAGGCGTTTGCTGGAGCAGCAAGCGATAAACGAATCCGAAACAAGGTTGAATCCGGATATGCACGGACGATTTGTGGATATTCGTTGCCTTCTTCTCGGCGATCTCGGTAACCCCGAGCGTCCACGCCAGATTTTTCTGCGCTGTCTGGAGGAGATCGGCGCCGGTGACGGCAATCCCGTTTTCGACGAAATCCTGGCCATCAATCGCGCGCGCTTTCGAAACCTGGCCGCGGCCGTCGGCGATTCCGAAGACCCGATTTGCGGGATGCTGAGAGACATCTGCACATATGCTCTCGCCGCGATGGCCGAAGCTTAGAGCATCGCGACGATCGGGCGCTCCGCGCTGTTAACGGTGCTTCCGGGCCGCCGTTTGGCGTTTTGCCTGCCGCGTGTAGACTCTCCCGGGGTTCTCGGGGCGGGTCATGCGAAAATACGGACGTTGGGCGATCGGGCCGGTCAATGTTGCAACGGCGTTTCTTTTCATCGCATCGCCCCTGGCCGCCGGCATGCCTTCGATCAGCGAAAAGCCCGACAGCTACGATTACGACGACACGATGGGAGCCGATTGGATCCGTCCGGCCGACGTCATGTATATCGGGGATTCGGAAAGCCTCGGCTATTTCGGCGACAACATCTATCGCGCCGTCTCCACCGAGCATGATCCGCGCACGGGAAAACTCCTCACCGTGTGGACCTATTGGACGTGCGGCTCCGATGTGACGACGTGGCTGCACGGCGCGGTCAGCCATTGCGGCGTGCGCGCCTGCAACGGCTCGGGGCGCTGCGCCCGCGATCACGCGCCGCTGGACAAGCCGGGAAACATCCCCTACGGGCCCGTCACCCGCTATCTCAAGGGCGTCCGTCCGCGCATAACGCTCGTCTCGCTCGGGACCAATATCCTGACGAAGCGCCATTTCCGGAAAAGGGAATTCTACAACACCTATCTCGCAGCGGTGGGACAGTTGGCCGACGAGATCGTGCAGTCCGGCAGCCGGTGCATCTGGATCGGGCCGCCGCAACCCGCGCTCGATACGCAACCCGCAGAGGAATATGAGGCGTTCATGAGCGATCTCGGACACGTGGCCCAGAGCCATGGCTGCGGCTATATCAACAGCGACACGCTGAGCGACCGCAGCCTCCTCCTCCAGCGCGATCCCGAAGGCACGCATTATCGCGGCGCAGGCGAAATCGCCTGGGCAGCGAAGGTGTGGGAAAAACTCGAACCGATGCTGAAGGCGGCGCTGGCGGGATGACGGGGACCACTTTGCCCGCCAGCCTTGAATGTTAGCGAACTCTCGTTATTGTGACCTCATGTAGTCACAACGAGGCAACGGTGCGCTCTATACAGGTTCGCGACGCGAAAGCGGCATTTTCGGCACTCGTCGAAGCGGCGGAGCGCGGTCAGCCGACCACCATCACAAAACACGGGCGGGCGGCCGCGGTTTTGGTGCCCGTGGCTGACGCGCGGCGCCTTTATCCGGAAAATGCGCCGTCTTTGGTCGATCTGCTGCTGTCATTTCCCGGCGGTATCGAATTGGAGCGTGATCGCACCCCGAATCGCGAGATCGATCTTTGAGTTCAGGCTATCTTCTCGACACATCGGTGCTGTCGATGCTGGCGCCGGATAAACCGGTGCTGGAGCAACACGTAAAGGATTGGCTCCGGGCGCAAGCCGACGCTCTCTATCTGACGGCCGTTACGATTGCGGAGATCGAGCAAGGCATCTGCAAGCTCCGACGCACGGGCGGCATCGAACGCGCCATGCGATTGAGCGAATGGCTCGATACGGTGTTGGACAATCTCGGGGATCGGATATTGGCCTTCGACGGAAGGGTCGGACGGGTCGCGGGGGCATTGTCCGACCGTGCGCAGGCGGCAGGGCGTCATCCCGGCTTCGCCGACGTCGCCATCGCCGCAACAGCAATGTCGCATGATCTGATGCTGCTGACGCGCAACGGCAAACACTTTGCGCCGCTCGGCGTGACGTTTGCCGATCCGTTCGAAGCGCTACCGCCGGAAAACGTTGGGTGGAAGCCGTAATGTCTCTCGACTTTTCCCCTCACTGATCCTTCCTTTCGACGGGCGTCCCCGGTGACGGTTTCGGCGTGTCGTTGCGGGCCATGTTCAGCGCGAATAATTGGGTGACGTGAACATCGATCCCATTGCGGCATCGGGGCACATGCTGCTGACACCATATTCCAGCTCGAACCCATGCTGAAGGCGGCGCTGACGGGGTGACGGCTCGGCTTGCTCAGGCGGCCTTGCGCGCTTTTGGCGCGGCTGCGCGGCGCTTCGATTTGCGAAAACTCGACTTCAGGCCGCCGCCGAACGCCGCCATGACCTTGAGGACGGTCGCCAGTTCCGGCTTTCCCTCCGCACTTAACGTCTTATAGAGCTGCTCTCGGGAAAGCCCCGTCGCCTTTGCGATCTTGGTCATGCCGCGAGCCCGCGCAACATTGCCGAGCGCCGCCGCGATCCGGGCAAGCTCGCCGCTCTCGAAGGCGAGATCGAGATAAGCGGCCACCATCTCGTCGTCGTCGAGATAATCGGCAACATCATATTTGCTCAACTTCACGGTTTCATTCCTTTCGCCAGCCCGATCGCTCTGCCGATGTCCTTTTGCTGCGAGGACTTGTCACCGCCGCAAAGCAGGATGATCAAGGCATTCCCGCGCCTCACAAAATAGAGTCGGTAACCCGGTCCGTAATCGATGCGCATTTCGCTGACGCCGTTTCCAATGGGCTTCACGTCGCCTGGATTCCCGTTGGCAAGTCGTTCGATGCGCTCATCGATACGTGCCTTGGCACGGGCGTCCCGCAATCCCCGAAACCATTTGTCGAACGTGTTGGTTTTGAGAACGTCGATCACGGCTGATAGTAGTCTAAAAACTACAAAATAGCAACGAGATTTTTCCTGGGCGAGACCGGCCTGCTACCCAAAGTCCACCGGGAGTTAAGGTGCCGGGACCTATTGTGAAACCAAACCTCTCGACTTTTCCCCTCACTGATCCTTGCGTTCGACTTGCGTCGCCGGTGACGGTCCCGGCGCATCGTTGCGGGCCATGTTCAGCGCGAAGGCGGCGGCGCCCGGATTCATCGAATCAACCAGGCTGGTGGGCATGAGGATGGTGGCGCCGCGCTCCTTTGTCGTCTCATAGATGATGTTCATGGCGCGCAGCTGCAGCGCCTCCGGGTTCTGGGCATAGAGCTTGGCGGCGTTGACGAATTTCTGCGCCACTTCCTCTTCCGCCGATCCCAGAATCACGCGCGCCTGTTTCTCGCGCTCGGCCTGCGCCTGGCGGCTCATGGCGTCCTGCAGATTGTCGGGGATCGCCACGTCGCGAATCTCGACCGAACTGACGGTGATGCCCCATTCCGCTGTCTTGACCCCGATCACCGATTTGAGAGTCTCGTCGGCGGCCTTGCGCTCTGACAGAAGCTCCGACAGCAGCGAGGAGCCGATCATCTCGCGCAGACTGGTCTGGGCGACGCGCTGCACCGCGCTCGCATAATCCGCAATCTCCAGCGCCGCGCGCTCGGCGTCGTGCACCATCCAGAACACGATGGCATCGACATTCACCGGCACGGTATCTTTCGTCAGCGCCTGCTCGGCATTGACCTCGGTGGTGCGGATACGCTGATCGATCCAAGCCGTGATGGTGTCGAGGATCGGTATGATGAGGAAAAGGCCGGGGCCCCTGATGCCCGAAAACTTTCCGGCGCGCAGGACGACCGCCTTTTCCCATTGCTGCGCCATCTTCAACGCGGCGACGACCACGATGCCGATAATGACAAGAAGGATCGCGACGAAGGGCGGCAGACGCAGTGCGACGGAGCCCCCCGCCGCGGCGAGAAACACCAGAAACAGGGCAACGCTGATGGGATTCATGTGGGTCTCCTGCCTGAGCGTGAACTGCGGATAAGTCGAGGACGGAAAAGACGGAACGGTCGAAGCCCGGCGTGACACCGCCGGAACGAGGCCCGATGCACGGAACACGCGCTCGCGCAGCCTGCGCTGGCTGCCCGCGAATTGGATGAGCAAAACGAGCGCGAGGACGAGCAGGGGCCAGAACCTCATGGGGGCGCCTTGGCCAATTCGATCAGCGCTGCGGCCAGATCGTCGAGAGCGATGCCTTGCGCCTGGGCCTGCGCCGCAATCCTGAAGGCGAATTCCTGCGTCTCCTTGCGCCTGGTTCGCGCCGGCTGCGTGCGGGCCGCATCCGCCACGAAGCTGCCCCGGCCGCGCACCGTCGTCAGCACGCCTTCGCGTTCCAATTCGGCATAGGCGCGCTGCACCGTGTTGAGATCGATGCTAAGTGCCACCGCCACCTGGCGCATGGTCGGCAATTGCGCTCCGCGCGCGAGACTCCCCCGCCCGATCGCCGCCAGAATCTGGTCGCGCAGTTGCACGTAAATGGGAATCCCATTGTCCTGAAGGCGCAGGTCGTTCAGCATCTGTTTTCTTATTGTATGAACTTATTCATACAATAGGCATTGCGGCCGTCTGTCAAGGGAGCGCGCCGGACAGGACGCTTTCGCGGAAGGCGATCGGTTGGCAGTGCGGGCAACGGTTCAGCGTGAGGCTGTCGTCGTCCCGTAGCCGCTTCTAAGGCGTGCGAGATGGTAGTCGGCCGCTTCGCGCTTGTCCGGGTCCGTGACGGTCCATGTCTCGACTGGTCAATACAGCACATCATCGACGCGACCGATCCGCGTAGGCTTTCGGCGGATGCGCCTTATCCAAGTCCGCGCTCAACACCCCCCGGGGACAATGTTGAGGTCGGGCGGCCGAAGACGAGCCCGTCGCGGGTACGGTGAAAATCATGGTTGCGCGTGTCGTCATCATCACAGGGGGATCGTCCGGAATCGGCCGTTGCACCGCCGTCCTCTTCGCGCGGCGCGGCTGGCGGGTCGGCCTTATCGCGCGCGGCGCCGAAGGGCTGGCGGCATCCTGCGAAGATGTGGGAGCATTCGGCGCGCGGGCGGCCGCCGCACAGGCCGATGTCGCAGACAGCGCTGCCCTCCGCGAAGCCGCCAATGCGATCATAGCGCGGCTCGGCCCGGTCGATGTGTGGATCAACTGCGCCGGCAATGGCGTCTATGGTCGCTTCGTGGATGTGCCGGAAGCCGAGTTCCAGCGGGTGACGGACGTGTCCTACCACGGCACCGTCAACGGCACGCGCGTGGCGCTGGCCCACATGCGGGCCCGCGGGAAGGGCAGCATCATCAATGTGTGCTCCGCCATGGCGTTCCACGGCATGCCGCTGATGTCTTCCTATGCCGGCGCGAAAGCGGCCGTGCGCGCCTTCGGACAGGCAATCCGCGCCGAACTGAGGCTCGAACGCAGTCCGATCCGGGTCGGCACGGTGTTCCCGCCTGCCGTGAACACGCCCTATTTCAGTCACGCGAGCAGCCACATGGGGTGGCCCGCGCGTCCCGCCGGACTCGTCTATCAGCCGGAGGTGGTTGCACAGGGGATCTGGCAGGCCGTCGTCAGCGGAAGGCGGGAGATGACGATCAGCGGCACGGCTGCGGCGTTCTCGCTGGCGACCCGGCTTACGCCGAACCTCATTGCGTGGTGCATGGTTCGGATCGGGATCGATGGACAACTGACCAGAGACCCGGACGCCGTCAGGCTGCAGGAGCCGACCCTGTTCCTACCGTCGCGGCGCGTTTTCGACGTGCACGGTCCATTCGGACGCGGCGCGAGACGACGCAGCCTGCATTTGTGGCTGGAACGACGGCTCACATCTGCGAAGCAGTTGCTCAGCTTTCGCCGACAGCCGCCAAACGCTCCGTCGCCGACCACACACGCCTCACCAGGGCCGGGTCGAGAGCGCGCCGGTTTGGGGGTACGATCCGGCCGTTCTTGATATAGGCGCCGCTGACGCTCGCGAACGCAGGCGCGAGCGCTGCGATGAGCGGTGTATCGGCCCCCTGTTCTTCGGTCAGCGCGAACGGCGCCAGACGTCGCCACACCAAGCCGATCATGCCGCGTGTGCGCACCAGCCCCGACGCCACGAGGCCGGGATGCACGACATTGGCCACCACACCGGTTCCCTCCAGCTCTCTGGCGAGCGCGAACGTCATCATCA
>Ga0302325_10030134_pt1 | contig 11192 bp, 9 predicted proteins | sample Palsa_T0_2_FD_201948 | JGI IMG/M metagenome (GOLD analysis project Ga0302325, IMG submission 201948) | Peat permafrost microbial communities from Stordalen Mire near Abisko, Sweden - Palsa_T0_2 | ecosystem: Environmental > Terrestrial > Soil > Palsa > Peat permafrost | place: Sweden: Abisko...
AACTATCCCGAAAAAAAGGATTCCCCAAAAGGAAAGAAATGAGAAAGAGTAAAGAATGGAGAATTTGAATACGGATGAGGTAGTCCCTCGGTCAAAACAAATCTCCAATAGTACCCAATAGAGTTACGCAACTAACGGCTGTCGTTGCTTAAGATGAGTTCGTGATACCAGATTAAACTGAGGGGTAAGAATGATACTAATCCCCTCCAGCGCGGACCATTCGCGGAGTTTCTCCAGACCTACAAAACCGTTCATGTATTGATTTCCGTGGCCTTGATAACCTCCTTTAAAATCTTCAAAATCCTGAGGGCTAACGAGTGATTTATCGTTGAAACTTACCAAAACCTCTACGACGGCATCGTTGGAAAACGTGTTGGAATCTTTTTGTTTCCGTTTTTTATATTCATAATGGTAATCGTAGGTAAGTGCAGAAATATCCGAGAGCATGGCCGAACCCGTGGGGTAACTGCCTGCTCCTTTGCCGACAAAAAGTTGTTTTTCCGAAAAAGCCCCCTGCACAATCACCGCGTTGAATTCGTTTCGCACAGACGCCAACAAGTTTGTCGGTTCGAGAAATTGCGGCGCAACCAGTCCATACACCTTACCATTTTCTTTAAACGCACGAACAACCAGTTTGATCGTATAGCCATTTTCGCGCGCAAATTTCAAGTCAACCTCAGATATCTTGTCAATACCCAAATTGATAATTTGATCCGGTTTGACAAAAACACCAAACGTATGGGCGATGGCTATGGCTAATTTGAATTTCGGATCAAACCCTTTTACATCCAGGCGGGGATCCGATTCGGCAAAGCCCAATTCCTGAGCCTGCTTCAAGGCATCGGCGTAATTTTTCCGTTCCTCAAAAACTTTCGTGAGAATATAATTAGTAGAGCCATTGAAAATGCCCTCAATGCTCGTGATGAGATCGTTGTCGTAATATTCCTCCAGGTTGCGAAGAATGGGAATTGCTCCACAAACGGCGGCTTCATACAGAACGGGTTTACCATACCGTTGTTGAAGCTGATAGATTTCTTCCAGGTGTTCGGCTAACATTCTTTTGTTGGCTGTAACGACAGACTTGCCATTTTGCAACGCCGCTTTTACAATATCGAAGGCCGCGGTGGCATCATCGATCATTTCTACAACGACATCAATTTCGGGATTATCAAGGATGTCCGATTTTTCGTAGGTGAAAATTTCTGAAGAAATAGGGCGAATCTTGTTGCGGTTTTTGACACATATTTTTTGGATCGTTGCTTTTATTCCGTGGGTTTCGGCGAGTACATGGTAGAGGCCCTGACCTACACATCCAAAACCAAAAAAGCCTAATGTTAAATTATTTCTCATAAAAGGATTTGAGCTTTTTCTTGCTGGTAAAGTTTTCTCACTAGATTTTTCACAGGTTCTACGTCGGTCAAAAACCCATCGTGACCGTACAGGGAAGTCAGAACTTCAAGCCGGGCTCCCGGAATATGTTTGGCCAGAAATTGTTGTTCCGACAATGGAAAAAGGATATCATTTTCAATGCCGATAATCATTGTTTTCGCCTTTATTTTTTTAAGTGCTGCTTCGACGCTAGGCTGACCTCTGCCTACGTTGTGACTGTCCATGCTTTTGGAAAGGGCCCAATAGGTAAACGCATTAAACCGGTTAGCCAGTTTTTGCCCTTGATAATGCTGATACGAAGCCGCACGAAAATCATCGAGCTTGTCGGCTGTTTTTTCGGCTTGAGTTTCGCCAAAGGTCCTGTAGGCGCGATACGAAATCATGGCTATGGCCCGGGCGGCTTTCATCCCCTCCACCCCCGCGCGCAAGTCGTTATCCCGCCAGGTTGAATCGGCTTCGATCGCCATCCGCTGTGCTTCATTGAATGCAATTCCCCACGGTGAATGTGAGGCATTACACGCCATGGGGATCAGGTGCTGAAAAACATCAGGCTTTTGAATGGCCCATTCCAGGGCCTGCTGCCCACCCATAGAACCTCCGGTTAGGGTATGGACCTGATGAATGCCCAGGTGTTCACGCAACAGGTCAAAGGCCCGTACGCTATCCCGGTGTGTAACAGAAGGAAACTCATGGTAAAAAGCTCTTCCGTTCCTGGGGTTAATAGAAAGCGGACCCGTTGACCCGTAACATCCCGCCAACGTATTGGCACAAAGTATAAAATAGTCTCTGGGGTCAAGCGGACTTCCCTCGGAAAAGAAACCATCCCACCACGTCGTGATGTCTGAACTACCTGTCAGCGCATGACAAACCCAGATGACATTATTCCGTTCCGGATTCAACCTCCCCAGCGTCGTATACTTCAGCTGGAAGCCGTGGAGTATCCCCCCGGCCTCCAGCCCGAAGTCATCGGAGTGGTGAAATATGTGATCGGCTTTATGCATTTCGCTTTTTCCTGCGTATCCCCAGGATGAACGCATTAAAAATAATTTAGTTCTTAACCAATTCCTTTTCGAATGCTTTTTCAAAAGCTTGCTGTAGATCCGCTTTAAGGTCATCGATATGTTCAATGCCTACGGCAATGCGCAGTAAGTTAGGAAGAACACCGGATAGCAATTGCTCCTCCTCGCTGAGTTGCTGATGCGTCGTAGCTGAAGGTTGAATAATGAGGGTCTTGGCATCGCCCACGTTGGCTAAATGACTGACCAGTTTCACATGATCCACCAGCTTGGTTGTATTTTCTTTTGTGCCCCTTACCGTAAACGACAGAACGGCTCCGAAGCCATTTCGTAAATATTTTTTGGCTAGCTTATGATAGGTGCTTGAAGGAAGTCCCGGATAGTTCACGCTTTCCACGAGTGGATGGTGTTCAAGCCACTGCGCCAATGCCAAAGCGTTATCGACGGCGCGCTGTACCCGGAGAGAGAGCGTTTCCAATCCTTGCAAAAAGAGAAACGAGTTAAAGGGACTTACGGCGGCGCCAAAATCACGAAGACCTTCTACCCGGGTTCGGATGATGAACGCAATATTGGGAAGCCCTAACGGATTCCCCTCGCCAAATACGTCCCAGAATTTCAGGCCATGATATCCTTCGGAAGGCTCTGTAAATTGCGGAAATTTTCCATTAGACCAATTGAAGTTTCCGCCATCTACAATGACGCCACCAATAGAGGTACCATGACCGCCGATCCATTTTGTAGCGGATTCCACCACGACGTTGGCGCCATGCTCAAACGGCCTGAAGAGGTACCCCGCAGCTCCAAACGTGTTGTCCACAATCAAAGGAAGCTGATGTTTCCGGGCCAAAGCGGATATCGCTTCAAAGTCGGGAATATTAAACCCGGGGTTGCCAATGGTTTCAATGTAGATGGCTTTCGTCTTTTGATCGATCAGTTTTTCAAATGATTCCGGTTTGTCCCCTTCGGCAAAGCGCACATCGACGCCCAGACGTTTGAAAGCAACCTTGAATTGATTATAGGTTCCACCGTAGAGAAAGGAAGTCGAAACAAAATTGTCTCCGCTCTGCAAAATATTGTTTAAGGCAATAAATTGCGCCGCCTGACCGGAGCCAACGGCCAACGCCGCCACGCCTCCCTCTAATGCGGCGATACGCTTTTCAAAAACATCCGTCGTGGGATTCATGATGCGGGTGTAAATGTTTCCGAATTCCTTAAGTGCAAAGAGATTTGCTCCGTGTTCGGAATTTTTGAACACGTAGGAAGTGGTCTGGTAAATCGGCACGGCACGCGATCCGGTCGTGGGATCGGCTTCCTGTCCGGCATGAAGCTGAAGGGTTTCAAAACGTAAATTTGACATGATAGTTGGTGTTTTAGATTAGTAAAAGAATATTAATTTGTTTTTCTTAAAAGGATACGAAACGGTGAGTGGACTAGCCGGACAGCGTTTCTGGAGGCTCGATAAATGCCTAACTACCGCTTATCAACAACAAGCGCAACAACACATACAGGCATATGTGTCACAAACACCCACGGCTTTAATAAACTTGAAATGGAAATTAAGAGAATTCTCGATCGAAGCGATCAGGCCTCCGGGGCTTGATTTTTTTGAGGGGTAAGTGTTTTTTGTTTTCATCTTTCTTAACCGTTTATAGTTCCCCAAGACCTTCCTGGGGCAGGATTTAGCACCTTTTTCTCCGGATGATTCCAGTAGAGGGGTTGCTAGCGCTTCACAGAGCCTGTCTCTCAGCGCTTCTTTATAAATCGATTAAGCTTTCGCTTCATCGACTATGATGACACAAACGTATACTAGTTTAGTAGAGTTTCCAAAAGTTTGGCTAAAAAATTGTTAAAACTTTTTTTTGACTGACGAGTGTTCGTTGAAAAAAAGACGGTTGATCATCAAAATTTCCAACTGATTTGCTTTACTATGTTTTACAAGGATAAATTTTTTCCAGCTAATTTTTTCAGAAGAACAATTTGACCCAGATGATAAATGTCATGATGAATAACGCCATGGATCAGGGTAAAGAAATCGTAGGTTCTTCCCGGTACAATTTCATGTAATCGAGCATCGGGGAATTTTTTGAGTTCTGATAAAAGCTCGTTTTGACTTTGACGGAGAGATGTTAGTGTTTCAATCCATGATTCTGCAGCAGGGAAGTTCAGCGTATCGGATACTTCAAACAGTGTATTCCCGCTCAAACGCCGGGTCGCAAAATCTCTCCAGGTGATCACGTGAGAAACTAATTCGATGATCGAATGCAGCGAACCCGTTTTGTGATGCACAGTTTGGGGATCAATTTCGTCCAGCACCTCCATGATGGAAGGGCCATACCATGCATTTTTTTCAAACGCAGTGGTAAGAAGATCCGTGATTTTTTCAACCTCTGATGTCATTCCGCGGCGTTATGTCAACATGCCACCGTCGACCTGAAGGACCTGGCCGGTTATATAGGAAGACATGTTGGAACCCAGAAAAATACACGCATCGGCTACGTCCTCGGGCTTACCTCCCCGCTTGAGAGGAATGGCATCGCGCCAGTTCTGCACTGTTTTCTCATCGAGCTTTCCAGTCATTTCTGTTTCAATGAACCCCGGGGCGACAGCATTTGAACGGATCCCCCGGGAACCTAATTCCAGGGCTACGGATTTTGTAAATCCTATGATGCCGGCTTTCGAGGCGGCATAATTGGCTTGTCCGGCGTTGCCTTTTAGTCCTACCACCGATGTCATATTGATGATCGAACCTCCGCGTTGTTTCATCATGGGTTTCGCGGCTGCTTTCACCGTGTTAAAACAGGATTTCAAATTAACGGCTATGACCTTGTCCCACATCTCCTCAGTCATGCGAAGCAGGAGATTATCCAGGGTAATCCCCGCGTTGTTGATGAGAATGTCGAGCGAACCAAAATCAGTGACGACGTCGTTGATCAACGTATCCGCCTGGGCAAAGTCGGACGCATCCGAACGATAGCCTTTAGCCTTTACTCCTCTCGACGTCAGTTCCGTCTCCAGGGCAAGACCTTCTTCGATACTGGATAAGTAAGTGAATGCCACGTTGGCGCCATGTTCAGCGAACTTGATCGCAATGGATTTGCCGATTCCTTTTGACGCCCCGGTGACCAGCGCATTTTTTCCTTGGAGAAGTTTCATGAGTTTTAGGAAATTCGAGCTTACGAATTGTTGGTGGATATCTGAATGATCAAAAATAGCGATTTCTACTAAAAATCATTATAATCCGATTAATCGGCAAATACCGAGAATAAAAGATTGCAGGCTCTTTATTTCACGCAGTCATGGTTTTATCTTTGGCAGCATTTTAAAATTACAGATATGGCACAATATGATCTGATCGTCATTGGCAGTGGACCCGGAGGGTATGTGGCCGCCATTCGGGCATCCCAGCTAGGATTAAAAGTGGGTGTGGTAGAGCGGGCTGAACTGGGCGGAATTTGTCTTAACTGGGGTTGCATACCCACGAAGGCGCTACTAAAGAGTGCCAATGTATTTGAGTACATCCAGCATGCCAAGGACTATGGCGTTGATATCAAAGATGCAACGATCGATTTTGCCGGAGTCGTAAAACGCAGTCGTGAAGTAGCCAATAGCATGAGCAAAGGAATTCAGTTTTTGTTCAAAAAAAATAAAATTGACCACATTGTCGGAACCGGGAAATTGAAAAAGGGAGGTAAAGTAGAAGTTACCGATGCGGCCGGAAAGAAAACAGACTTTGACGCGAAGCACATCATCCTCGCCACGGGGGCTCGTTCGCGGGAATTGCCGGCCTTGAAAATTGACGGTAAGAAAATCATCGGCTACCGGGAAGCTATGGTGCTTCCGGAACGGCCCCAAAAACTCGTCGTCGTTGGTTCCGGTGCGATCGGTGTCGAGTTTGCGTACTTCTACAGCACGCTGGGGACTGAGGTTACTATCGTTGAGTTTTTACCGCGCATTGTACCAGTCGAAGATGAGGAAGTCTCCAAACAACTCGAGAAATCGTTTAAGAAAGCTGGCATTACGATATACACCAGTTCCGAGGTAACGGCTGTGAATACGCAAGGAAAGGGATGTGTATCCACCGTGAAAACACCCAGTGGAGAAATTAAAATTGAATCCGACATGGTCTTGTCGGCAGTAGGTGTTACCACTAATCTTGAAAACATCGGGCTGGAAGAAGTAGGTGTGAAAACGGAGGCGGGTAGGGTGGTCGTTGATGATTTTTATAAAACAAATGTTCCCGGCGTTTATGCCATCGGTGATATAGTAAAGGGTCCGGCACTGGCGCATGTAGCCTCGGCGGAAGGAATCACCTGCGTTGAAAAGATAGCCGGCAAAAATCCGCATCCGTTGAATTACAACAACCTTCCGGGGTGTACGTATTGTGCCCCTGAAATTGCATCCGTTGGATATACGGAAGAAGCCGCCAAAAAGGCGGGGTATGAGATTAAAGTCGGTAAGTTTCCATTCTCTGCTTCGGGAAAAGCGAAAGCCGCCGGCGCCCCGGACGGGTTTGTCAAACTCATCTTTGACGCCAAGTATGGTGAATGGTTGGGCGCACACTTTATTGGAGCCAACGTTACCGAGATGATTGCCGAAGTAGTAGTCGCTCGCAACCTGGAGACTACCGGGCACGAAATCATAAAATCGGTTCACCCCCATCCGACCATGAGTGAAGCCATCATGGAGGCGGCGGCCGCGGCGTATGGCGAAGTGATTCATTTATGATTAAACGCTAAACGTATCAGCACACGAACCCCTATATCGGAAGATGAATTAGTCGAAGGACTAAAGAGAAAAAGCCAGCCTGCACTGGATTATCTTTACGATTATTATTCCGCCGCGCTCTATGGTATTATTTTCCGCATTGTACGACGGGAAGAAGTGGCAGAAGAAGTGCTTCAGGATGTGTTCTTAAAAATCTGGGACAAGGTGGAAAGCTATGATCCGGCGAAAGGCAAACTCTTCACCTGGATGTTGAATCTTACCCGCAACCAGGCCATCGATAAAACCCGTTCCAAAGAAATTAGCAAAAGCAGGAAAACCGATGACCTCGATAACCTCGTAAATCAGATTGACAATGCAGAACACGCCGAGCTCTTCGTGGATTCGATTGGACTGAAAGAGGTTCTTGACCGACTGCCCGAAAGTCAACGTTTTGTTGTGGAATTTTTATACTTAAAAGGATATTCCCAATCCGAACTGGCCAAAGAATTTGATATTCCACTGGGTACAGTGAAGACCCGGTTGCGATTGGGAATGATTGAATTGCGTTCAATTTTGAATACACCTTGAACATACAGGAATACATATCGTCAGGAATTTTGGAAGCCTATGCGTTAGGAGATGTAACCCCTGCCGAACGGGCTGATGTAGAACAGGTCCTTTTGCAGTACCCTGAAGTGAAACAGGAGTTCGACAAGGTGGAAAAAACCATGGAGACCCTTGTGCGAAAGAGCGCGATAGCGGCTCCTGTTTGGGTGAAGGAAAAAATAATGGCCAAGGTTTCGTTGAGCCAACCGGAGGCTAACATCGTGCCGATCAGGAAACTCTATACCCCGGTATGGAGATATGCCACGGCAGCCTCCATCGCTATCGCTTTGCTCACTTCCTATCTGGCATACGATTACCGGTCGCGGTGGATTGAAAAGGAGATCGCGTTCAATGAACTAAATGCGAAGAACCAAAAGATCGCCGAGGACTATAATGTGGTCAACGAAAAACTGGATAAGATTCAAGGCGACTTATCCATTATGGAGAGCACGGCCTTTAGAAAAATAGTGTTGAAGGGCACGGCCAATGACCTGACTGCGCTGGCTTCTGTTTATTGGAATGAGTCGACCCGGGAAGTGTATATCAGCGTTCAAAATTTAAAGAGAATCTCGCGCGAGAATCAATTCCAATTGTGGGCGATTGTCGATGGCAAACCCGTGGATGCCGGTGTGTTTGACGGTGGTTTTGCCGGTCTGCTGAAAATGAAAAACATTTCCGGAGCTGCCGCCTTTGCCGTGACCGTAGAGCCCCGCGGCGGAAAGGAAAGTCCTACGCTGTCTACTATGCAGGTTATCGGTGCATTACCCCGGGAGAAAAGTTGAAATTCGGTATTTTTCATCCTCCCCGTGAATTGACTTTCACGACTGATAGGTTAATCCATACCCCGCAGAGGGCGATTTAACGGAAAAATTGAACCTTATGTGCATGACTTTCAGTTATACGCGTATAAATGTGGTTGAATCTCAGAATCTTACCCAATGCTATCGACCAAATTCTATTTCCGACGAGCCCGAATTTTTGCAGCTCTTCTGGCGGTTTGCCTGGTGGCTTATATTATTGTTAGCATTTTTGCTTAACCCGCAAAATTGAAGACAAAAAAACGACATAGCGGTGAAATGCGTGTAAAAGGATATTATACCCGCGCTAAAGTGTTTGGATTCCTTTTGTCGGCTGTCGCCATTCTATACCTGATCTATTATTTTTATCTTCATTACCATTCCTGAAATCTCCCTTCTTCCCGCAAGAAACAGTGGAGCCTATACGTTTATGATTTTATCGGTCAATTTTATGAAGCACGGAATTTTACTTTTTTCCATTTTTTTTACGATTTCTTTTCACGCTTTCGCTCAACATGACTCGTCGCGGCAAGCTTTATACCGGGACGCTGTCGAAAAAATGAAACAGGGATCTTTCGCTGAAGCGTCGTCGGTGTTTTCAAGACTTATCAGCGCGGGATTTATCAACAGGGAAATCTACCTGAATCGCGGGATTGCCTATTATCGCCAGGATAAATTTGACAATGCCAAAGCCGATTTGGAGGAAGCCTTAAAAGCCGGCGATAAAACGAGCGAACTTTTCGAATACCTCGGCAACACGAAGTTTCATCTGGGTGACTATCACGGAGCGTCTGTCGATCTCGATCATGCCTTGGCATTAGGGTCACATGGCTTTACGATTCTTGCTCATCTTGGGACCGCTAAGTTCAAGATAGGGAATTACAAGGAAGCTATTGTCGCCTACGATAAAGCGCTTGCCATCGAAAAAGATCCCACACTTTTCAACGAACGGGGTAAAACCAAAACTCTTCTGAAGGATCTGAACGGAGGCTTGGCGGATTTTGATGAGGCGCTGATGTTGAAACCGGATTTTGAGGCGGCTATGGAAAACAGGGCCCAAACAAAGTATCAATTGCAGGACTGGAAGGGAGCTATAACGGATTTCGAAATGCTGTTGAAGAAAAACGAAAGCGATGCTGTCCTGGCTCAGAAAATAGGAATTTCCAAATTTATGCTTGATGATTTCACGGGGGCCTCCGACGCCTTAAGCAAGGCGGTTAACGAAGGGGTAAAAGATAAAAATACCTATCGCGTGCTCGGGTTAAGTTTAGCAAAAACAGGCCGAGATCCCGAGGCGGTGAAAGCGTTCTTTTCGGCGATCGCTTTAGGAGCCAGCGATAAGGAGATTTTCGAAGTACTCGGTATAAGCCAGTACAAAACCAGGGAGTATGCTAAGGCCCTTCAATCTCTAAACAAGGCCTTACTTCTCGGAGTGAATACGAAAGACATTTTTCTTTACAAGGGTAATTCGGAATATGCTCTGGGTACAATAGACAGCGCAACGAAGGACCTGGAAAAAGCCTTCGCGATGGGGGCATCCGATTATGAAGCCTTCCGGAATATGGGCGACATACGGTTTGCTGCGAAAGATTTCGCCGGGGCTATTCAGTATTATACGAAAGCGGCGACTTTTCCGTCTGCAGAGGCGCCGGTGTTTAACAACCGTGGTAAAGCGAAAGTTAGCCTTGGTGATTTGCAAGGATCTCTCCCCGATTTTGACAGAGCGATTGTCTTGAAGCAGGGGTATTCGAAGGCCCTTTACAATCGGGGAACGGTACGTTTTGCTTTGGGTGATTTTTCTGGAGCCGCCGAGGACCTGGATCAGGTAAGAAATTCCGAGAGTGAATCGGCCGAACTTCTACGGATACTGGGGCTGTGTAAATACCAAATGAATGAGCGTGGAGCTTCGAAAGTTTTTTTGGAACAAGCCGTCAAAGCCGGAACAAAAGATGGCAAAGTCGACCTTTACCTGGGGTATTTACGATTCGAAATCCAGGACTATGCGGGGGCAGCCGGAATATTGAAGACGGCGGAAACAGCCGGAGAAAAAGAAATTACACTGTACGAAAAACGGGGAAAGTCGCTGTTCAAAACTAAAGATTATGCGCATGCTGTGACCGATCTTCAAAAAGTGGTGGAGCAAGGTTCGCCGGATTTGGCTGCGTTTGAGTGTCTGGGTCTTTCCTATGCCTACCTGCAAAAAGACAAGGAAGCTTTACTGTACCTGGACAAAGCCGCCTCCCTGAAAAGTAAAATCGGGGAAGTTTATTTTGAATTAGGCAACGAACGATTCAAGGAGAGCAATTTTTCAGCGGCCATTGAAGCCTATGACCAGGCGGTGACACTGGGATCGTATGATGAAGTTATTTTTAACAATCGCGGCCGCGCAAAGACCATGATCGGTCAGTGGAAAGAGTCGATCGCCGATTTCGACAAAGCCGTTGAAATCAAAAAAAATTATGCTCTAGCGTTTAAAAACCGGGCTGTCTCCCATTTCCAATTGAACGAATGGACCCAGGTTATCATTGACGTCGCCATGGCCAGGGCATATGGACAGGCCGCCCCGGGGGACCTCGCTATTTCCGGTGTAGCAAAGTATAACCTGAAGGATTATAAAGGAGCGACAGAAGATCTTACCCAAGCGATAGGCCAAGGTGAACACGGAGAAAGAGCCTTTCGG
>Ga0302325_10030135_pt1 | contig 11191 bp, 9 predicted proteins | sample Palsa_T0_2_FD_201948 | JGI IMG/M metagenome (GOLD analysis project Ga0302325, IMG submission 201948) | Peat permafrost microbial communities from Stordalen Mire near Abisko, Sweden - Palsa_T0_2 | ecosystem: Environmental > Terrestrial > Soil > Palsa > Peat permafrost | place: Sweden: Abisko...
ACGGCGGCACGCCGGTGCATGGGTCGCAGCCGCCCGGCGCCGGGACGACGACGGCGCGCCTTCCGTCTCAGCGCCGCTACACCGGGCCGGTCGTTCGCAACGGGCACGCGCCCGGCAACCCCTGGGGCTGGAATCACGGTGTCCCCTGGTCACCCGCTCCCGCTTATTGGGGCGGCGGCTTCTGGGGCCCGTGGGCGTTCGCCGGACTGCCGACGGCGGTCTACTTCGGCGCGGTTCCCGAAGCGCAAATCGTCTATCCGTCGTATCAGGTCGAGTCCGACAGCCCCGGAGCGGAGCTGCTCCAGGACTACGGCCTGCAACAAACGCCGTGCGGTCCGCCGGACCTCGTCGTCATTTGGGGACCTGACAACAGCGTGATCTGCGCGTACCCGAACAATAACGTCGGCCCCGGCAATTATTCCGTCGATCCCGAAACGTTTTCGCTCGTGTCGGCGCCGCCGCCGTGACGCCGCGTTTCATCCCAGCGCTCTGAGGACAGTCGAGATGTTGAAAGCCGGCGACCGCGTCTATATCGATGGGACGCAAGAAGAAGGCACGGTCAAGCAGGTTCACCCGCATGAGATTCTCGTGCGCGTGACGGTCCCGGGTGGTCACGAGGACCGCAAATACGCGCTCGAAGCGCTGCGGCGCGATCCGACGATGAACGAAGCGTCGGACTTTATCGACCACTAACCCGCAGCGCCTGCGCCTCGTTCAGCCTGCGAGGCGCGCGACGTCGACCTTCTGTCCGCCCATGAGGATCAGCGCGGGCGCCGTCTCCATGAGCCCGATGCTGCGGCTCGGGTCGCCCTTGAAGACGACAACGTCGGCGAGTTTCCCGGCCGCCAGCACACCGCGATCCGGCGTGCCGATGAGCTGCGCGGCACCGGACGTCGCCGAGCGCAGGACGTCGATGGGCCGCATCCCGAGGCCGACCATGAGCGCGAAGTCCTTGTTGTTCTCTTTGTGCGGAAAGACGCCGGAATCGGTGCCGTAGGCGATCTTCACGCTCGACGCGATCGCGCGATGCATTCCGGCGTTGCGAAGTTCGGCCGCATATTCAGCCTTGCGCATCGAGTCCGGCTGGACGTGGTTCGGATTGCCCGGCTGCAGGATCGAGTCGAGCGCCCAGAGGGTCGGCACGAGGTACGTTCCGCGCTGCTGCATGTTCGCCAAGGTCTTCTCGCCGACGCCGGTGCCGTGCTCGATCGAGTGCACGCCGCCTTCGACCGCGACCGCGATGCCCGGATCGCCGTGCGCGTGCGCCGCGACTTTGCGTCCGAACTTGGTCGACTCGTCGACGACCGCCTGTACTTCGTCGAGGTTGAATTGCGGAATGTTCCACGTGTCGCCGTACGACAGCACGCCGCCGGTGGCAAGGATCTTGATGAGGTCGACGTGCAGCTTGACGTTTTCGCGGACTTTCTCGCGGAAACCGTAGGGCCCGTACGAGATCGCGCCGCCCCGCACGTGGGGATCCATCTCGACCCATCCGGGCACGTCGTTCGAGTCGCCGTGGCCGCCGGTGATCGAGAGCGATTGTCCGGCGGCCAGGACGCGCGGCCCGAGGATCGCGCCGTTGTTGATCGCGTTGCGGATCGCCAGGTCGATGCCGGCGCCGCCGCCGACGTCGCGCACCGTCGTGAAGCCGTTGCGCAGCATCGCCTGCGCGTTGTTGATGCTGTATACCGTCGCCTCGGGGACGTTGTCGGCCGTTCTGAACTTCGGAAACACGTAGGTCAGATAGAGCGACGGGACGACGAAGTCGGCGATGTGCGTGTGGCAGTCGATGAGGCCGGGCATGATCGTCGCGTCGCCGAGGTCGATCACCGTCGCCGCGCTCCCGGCGTCGCTTTCGCGCATCGAGACGATGCGGTCGCCGTTGATGACGAGCAGCCCAGGCGTTTGCATAGCCTGACCGTCGAAGAGCCGCGCCGCCTTGAGGACGGTGACGGAAGCGGCGCACGCCGGCCGGGGCAGCAGCATCGCCGCCCCCGCGGCGGCGGCGCCGATCAGAAACGAGCGTCGTCCGAGCGACTGCTGCGCCTCGCGGAAGACGGCCGGCGAAAACGGAGCGTGCGGGCAGCGGCAGTCAAAGTGCATCGCGCGCACTTCACGCCGCGGGCCGCTGCTCCTGGCCGCCGCGGGATGAGGCGCGGCGCGGGCAGAACGCCAGACCAGTGATCCGGTTCTTCATCGAGCGTCCAATCTTCGCATTGGTCTGCTCGTTCGCGATTTTATTGGCCGGTATCGTCGTGATCCCGTCGCTGCCGATCGCGCAGTTTCCGAAGATCACGCCGCCGGTCGTCACCGTCACCTCGGTGTACACGGGCGCGACGGCGGCGACCGTGGAGTCGTCGGTTACGACGCCGCTCGAAGAAGCGATCAACGGCGTCGACGGCCTGCGCTACATCTCGTCGACCAGTTCGAGCGACGGGACGAGCACGATTCTGTGCACGTTCAATTTGGGCAAAGATCTCGACATCGCGGCCACCGACGTGCAGAGCGCGGTCGGGACGGCCAGCGCCCGGCTTCCCGCGATCGTGAATCAGGCCGGGATCGCGATCACGAAAAACGCCGGCTCGTTCGTCATGGCGTACGGCTTCTCGTCGACGAACCCGCGCTTCGATACGCTGTTCTTGAGCAACTACGTCAACCTCAACGTCGTGGACGCGCTCAAGCGCATCTCAGGCGTCAGCAACGTGATCGTCTTCGGTCAGCGCAAGTACGCGATGCGGCTGTGGGTCGATCCAAAGCGGCTCGCCGACTACGGGCTCTCAGACGACGACGTCGTCAACGCGCTGGGTCAGCAGAACGTGCAGATCGCCGCCGGCGGCGTCGGCAACGCACCGACCCCGAACGATCAGCCGTTCCACATCAACATTCGTGCCGTCGGGCGCCTTGCCACGCCGCAGCAGTTCGGGAATCTGCTCTTGCGAGCGCTTCCCGACGGCGGCTATGTCCGCTTCAAAGACGTCGGCCGCGTCGAACTCGGCGCCGAGGACTATTCGCAAGCAGTCCGTTTCGACGGCAGTACGGCCGTCGGTATCGGTATCCAGGCGCTGCCGACGGCGAACGCACTCGACGTCTCGAAGGCCGTCCGCGCCGCGATGGCGGACTTCGAGCACGACTTCCCGCCAGGCGTCACGGCGCGAGTCGCCTTCGATGCGACCCGCTTCGTCACCGAGTCGCTGAAGGAAGTGCTGATCACCCTCGGCTTGTCGATTCTGCTCGTCGTGCTGGTGGTCTTCATCTTCCTTCAGGATCCGCGCACGACGCTCGTCCCCGTCATGACGATCCCGGTCTCGCTGATCGGCACCTTCGCCATCATGCAGGCGCTGGGGTTTTCGATCAACACGCTGACGATGTTCGGGCTCACGCTCGCCACCGGGCTCGTCGTCGACGACGCGATCGTCGTGATCGAGAACATCGCCCGCTTCATCCAGACGAAGAAGATGCCGCCCCTGCAAGGCGCGATCGCGGCGATGGACGAGATCACCGGCGCCGTCGTCGCAAGTTCGCTCGTGCTGCTAGCGGTGTTCGTGCCGGTGGCCTTCTTTCCGGGGACGACGGGGCTGCTCTACCGGCAGTTCGCCTTGACGATCGCGGGATCGGTGCTGATCTCACTGTTCATCGCGCTCACCTTGACCCCGGTGCTCTCGCGCATCTTCCTGGCCGGCGAAGAGAAGACGTACCGTATCTTCCGGCCCGTCAATGCCGTCATCAACGCGGTCCGCGCGGGTTACGCGCGGCTCTTGCCGGTGCTCGTGCGCGGGCGGCTCGTCGTCATGGGGGTGTTCGTCCTGAGCCTCGGCGCAACGGCGCTGCTCAACGTCACGGCGCCGACGAGCTTCCTGCCCGACGAGGATAACGGCTACTTCTTCGTCACGGCGCAGCTGCGCGAGGACGCCTCGCTCGTGGAGACGGAGCGCGCGATCGACAAGGTCGCGCGCATCATGCGAACGCTGCCCGAAGTCTCCGACGTGTTTGCCGTCAGCGGCCGCGACTTCGTCGGCAACGGTGCGAATCGTGCCTTCGCCTTTGCGAACCTGCGCCCGTGGAGCGAGCGGACCTCGAAGGAGCAGCGCCTCAACGGCATTCTCGCGCGCTTGCGTCCCCAGCTCGCCGCCCTTCCCGACGCGCAAGTCTTCGCGTTCGGACCGCCCGCCATCCAGGGGTTTCCCAACGTGGCCGGTTTTCAATTCGAACTTGAGGACCGCGCGAATGCGGGCTTCCCCGCGCTGGCCAAGACCAGCGGTGCGCTGATCGCCGCGGCTCGCAACGATCCGGTCCTGTCGTATGCCTCGACGGGGTTCCGCAACGACGCGATCCAGTACGTGGCCGACCTCGACCGCGAGAAAGCGACCTCGCTCTCGGTCCCGCTGCAGAATATCGCCGATACGCTCGGGATCTCGCTGGGCTCGGAGTACGTCAACGACTTCGATTTCCAGAATCGCGCGTATCGCGTCTTCGTCGAAGCCGACGCACCCTTCCGGGCGCGCATCGGCGACTTGAGCACGATCTACGTCAAGTCATCAACGGGCGCGTCGATCCCGCTGTCCTCACTGGTGAACATCTCGCAAGAGCGCACGGCGCCGATCATCACGCATTACAACCTCTTTCGCTCGGTCGAGCTGAACGGCGTCGCGAAGCCGGGCTACGGCTCCGGCCAAGCGCTGCAGGCGATGCAGGGGATCGCCGCGCGCATCCTGCCGCCCGGCATGCGGTACGAATGGTCCGGACTCTCGCTCGAGGCGCTTTCGGGAGCCTCGCAAGGCACGCTCGTGTTCGTGCTCGGCGTGATCGTCGTGTTTCTCGTCTTGGCCGCGAAGTACGAGAGCCTGACCGACCCGCTCACGATTCTCATGTCGGTGCCGCTAGCGGTGTTCGGCGCACTGCTTGCGCTGCGGCTGCGCGGTTTTCCGAGCGACGTCTACGCGCAGGTCGGCTTCGTCATGCTGATCGGCCTGGCGAGCAAGAACGGAATCCTGATCGTCGAGTTCGCCAACCAGCTGCGACGGCGTGGGCACGACGTCACCTCGGCGGCAATCGAGGCGGCCGAAACGCGTTTCCGGCCGATTCTGATGACCTCGCTCGCGTTCATCTGCGCGATTCTGCCGCTCGTGTTCGCCAACGGCGCCGGGAGCACGAGCCGGGAATCGCTCGGCACGACGCTGTTCGGCGGCATGATCCTGGCAACGGTCGTCAACCTGACCTTCGTCCCCGTCCTGTACGTCGTCATCGTCGGACTGCGGGAACGCGTGTCCGGACGCCGGATGCACGTCATCGAGGGGACCGGACCGCCGACGATCGAGCGCTCTCCGGGCGGTCTGACGGTGACCTTTGCCGACAACGGCGACACGGTGCGGCTGCACGTCCCGGCCGTCGAGGAGCCGGACCGATCGTAGCAGCACGCCTCCGCACCGCCGCCACAATCGCCGTGCTGGCGTGCGCGACGATGGCGCTCGCGGCATGCACGCGCGGAACGGCGCCGCACCCCAACAGCCTGAGCATCGCAGATCTCACCGAGCCCGATCAGTTCAATCCGCTGCTCTCGACGATGGATCTGACCGAACATCTCTCGGCGCTCGTCTTTTCATCGCTCGTGATTTCGGATGACAAGGGCCGTCTGATCGGCGACCTGGCTCAGGACGTGCCGTCGCTCGCGAACCACGGCATCTCGGGCGACGGAAAGACGGTGACCTACCATCTGCGCCGCGGGGTGACGTGGCACGACGGCGTCCCGCTGACGTCGCGCGACGTCGCCTTTACCTGGCGCACGATCATGAACCCCAGCAACAACGTTTTCCATCGCGAGGGCTACGACGAGGTCGAACGCATCGATACGCCCGACCCGCTCACCGTCGTCGTGCACTTGAAGCGACGCTCGCCCCCTTTCGTCACCCGCTTCTTCACCTCGCTGCAGGAGGGTGCGAAGGCGGTGCTCCCCGAGCACGTCCTGCGGGGTCAGGCGACGATCAATCAGTCACCGTTCAACGCCGCGCCGATCGGCAGCGGTCCGTTCAAGTTCGTGCGCTGGGATCGCGGCCGCGGCATCGAGCTGGCGGCCTACGACCGTTACTTTCGCGGCCGGCCGAAACTCGACCGCATCTACTTCAAAGTCATCCCCGACGAGAACACGATGCTGAGCCAGACGCGCACGGGCGAGCTTGACGTGCCGTCGGTCACGAGCGGTCTCTACGAGCGGTACAAAAGCATCCCCGGCGTGACGACGTCGCTCGCGAACTGGGATGCGATGGCCATCCTGGCACTCAATGACGCACGGCCCGGACTGCGCCATGTGGAGGTGCGCCAAGCGATCGCACGCGCGATCGACTATCAGACGATCATCAACAAAGTGACGCACGGCGTGCAGACGATCGCGCGCGACATCGTTCCGCCCAGCGCGATCGGCTACGTCGCCAATCCCGCCTACCCGTTCGATCCCGCCGGCACACGCCGCCTTCTCGACGCGCACGGCTGGAAGGTCGGCCCCGACGGCGTCCGGGTGAAAAACGGCGAACGGCTGGCGTTCGTGTACTACTCCGTGACGGGCGCCGCGACCGGGTACGCCATCGCGGTACAAATACAGTCGTGGCTGCACGACGTCGGGATCGCCGTCACGATCAAGAACTCACCGTACAATCAGATCTTTTCGTATGAAGGGCCGGTTCAGACCGGCAAGTACGATATGGCCGCGTACTCGTACACGATGCCGCGCGATCCGGATAACCTGATCTACCTGGGCTGCGACAAATTCCCGCGGGCCGGTGAAAACGTGTTCCGTTACTGCGATCCCATCGTCGACGCCGGCGAACGCCGCGGCCTCGAGACCGACGATCCTCGCGAACGGGCGGCCATCTACGAGCCCGTCGAACGCCGCATCCGCGAGACGGTCCCCTTCCTCCCGATCTACAAAGGCCGCCGCGTCGTCGTTCACGTCAACGGCCTGCAGCACTACTCGATCGCGCCATCCATCGCCGAATGGTGGAACGCCTGGCAATGGAGCTTCACGCGCTGACGCGCGCTTTGAGAGCAAAGCGTTGTAGCGGTTAACTTTTGATCACGTCATCCCAAGCTTTATTTGCCTGGTCATACACAGCTTGCGCGTGTTTCGTCATGTCCTGAACCGCTTGCGTCTGCGCTTCTTGGAGGTCGCGCCATATCTGTGCAGGATCGGCGTTCGCGGCGCCGGCCTGCGCGGGACCGGACGGAGCTGTCGCGGGGGGTGCGCCGGCTGCTTTCACGACGAAGGCGAACGAGGCGGTCATGTGCTGCATCAGCTCGACAGCCGGCGCGATCGTTGCGGCGTCGGTGACGGCGACGCGGTTGATGAGCGCGACGTCCCACGTGGCGCCGGTAGTACCGGGCATCGGGCTTCGTCTCACCACTGCGAAGACAACGCCGGTCCCCGGTCGTTGCGGCGAAAAAATGGAGAATTGCGCTATGCCGGCAGAGACGGAGGCCCCCGGCAAGAGGAACTGCCGTGGGAAGTTCATTTCCGCCGCGGGATCGGGATTCGAAAAAGCAAGCGTTGCCGGCTGCCCGGAAAGCCAGCTGAAGAATTTTAGCCCGTACTCCCGAGCGTACTGCTCTCCCGTGCGAAAGTTCATCACCATCATTCCGGGCGAGTACCAGCTGCCTTCCGGGGCGGCCATCATGAAAAAGTTCTGGGGCTCGACGAAGATCGGGATCTTCTCGTCCCCGATAAAGATAAGAGCGCTGCCGTCGGCATTACGCGCTTGGATCACGCAGCGCGCGTCAGTCGGCACCGGTCGAAGAGTGCCGCCGGTAACCTGCCAGCCCGCCGGGACATCGATCGTGAAGGCACCCTCGATCGGGTCCGTCCACTTCACCCAAGCCGCGTCGCTTATGTCGTCACCCGCACTTTGCCTGTTGCCCACGGCGATGGGCAATCAAGCTTTTATTGATATGCGCCGTGCGTCGTGCAGTGGTGGGTTCCGAGATGCCTGCCGTTTATGTCCGTTTGTACATCGCACACCCGCATGCAGTTCGGGCACTGTGTTGTGCAGTTATGATAGGTACCATCGTCATCACCCACGGACGTAGTCCTCTCTTCAAGAACGTCGGTATGGTCAGTCAGCGCCGCTTGCCTGCCCTCGGGTCACCGTGCAGATACTTCAGCAAAACGCCCTTAGCCGGTGCGGCCGTCTCATCCTCGCTTCAGAACGCCCTTTTTCGATCGCGGAGATGAGCCGGCAATTTCAGAGTGGAATACGAAGGCACATTCCAGTGGCTAGTTCTCTCGCCATAACCGCGAGTTCGCTTGCGCGGGGCCTGCTCTTAGCGGCGTCGCGTAGTTCGGTGCTCCGCAATCTCGCATCTGCGAACGGCTTGAAGTTCGGAGCGGCACGCTTCGTTGCGGGCGAGACGATCGACGAATTCGTCCCGATCGCCCGCCGGCTCAACGCCGACGGGTTTTCGATAGCATCGGCGATCCTGGGTGAAGAAGTCGTCGAACGGCCGCAGACAAGCGGTGTCGCGCGCGAGTACGTTGGATTGCTTTCGCGCATCCACGCGGAGGGGCTCAACGCAAACGTCGCGTTGAAGCTGACGCATCTCGGCCTCTCAATCGACGCCGATCTCGCGGCAGGCAATCTCCGCGTCATTGTCGATTCCGCAGCCGGCGTCGGAAATGTTGTCCGCATCGACATGGAAGATTCTCGCTGCGTCGAGCAGACGCTACAGATCTATCGCGGCCTTCGAAGCGACGGCTTCGATAACGTCGGAGCCGTCCTGCAAGCCTATCTCTACCGGACGCTCGACGATTTGCGCTCGCTTCTTCCGCTGCGTCCCAACCTGCGGCTCGTCAAAGGAGCGTATCTGGAGCCTCCGTCCGTCGCGTTTCCGAGAAAGGCCGACGTGGACGCAAACTACCGCAGGCTGATCGAGGAGGCGCTGCAAGGCGACGGCTACACGGCAATTGCCACGCACGACGAAAGCGCTATCAGACACGCGCTTTCGTTTGCGAGCGCACATGGCATCGCGCAATCGAGGTTCGAGTTTCAGATGCTGTACGGCGTGCGGCCGGCGCTCCAGAGGAAACTCCGGTCAGAGGGCGTTCCCGTCCGTATAGCCGCGCCGTTCGGCCGTGAATGGTACCCATACTTCATGCGCAGGCTCGCGGAGCGTCCAGCGAACGTGTCCTTTCTTTTGAGCAGCCTCATCCGAGGCTGATTTCCCTGCCCTGCTCGCCGATTCCGGAGGTTACGTGATCAAACTCTACGCGGCAATCGCCTTAGGCTTCGCTTTGGGAAGCATCGTATACGCGCACCCGGCGACAACGGCGGCGGCGACGACGTCGGCGCCGATCGTGTTCTTCGACGTCGCCGGACCGGATGCGGCCGCGCTCAAGACGTTCTACGCGAAAAACTTCGGCTGGACGATCAATGGCGCCAACGGAATAACGACCGCGAACCTCCCCGGGACACTGCGTCAAGACCCTCCCGAGACACTGATCTATCTCGGCGTATCGGATATCGACGCGTCGCTCAAAGCGATCGTCGCGTCCGGCGGAAGCGTCGTGGTCCCGAGAACGGTGGTCCCCAAGGTGGCAACGTTCGCATTGTTCAAGGATCCGGCCGGAAACCGCATGGGTCTCGTCGAGACGCCGCGCTAGATGGAGAGGGGTTGAATCACCTCGATTTTATTTGCGCGACGCACGTCCGAATGCGATTCGCCCGAGTTTCCTCGCGTTTTGCATCGGCCACGGCGCGGATCCATTCCTTGCGATGCGTGAACGCCATAGCGTCGAACTTCGCCCGCACGCCGGCGGCCGATAGCGCAGCGGCAAGATCATCGGGTACGTCGATGGTCCGCTCCGCACGATCTTCGCGTATCGTGAGCGAGACCGCGTCACCGGCGTTGACTCGGGCACCCTTGCGGACATCAGCATTGACCGGGAGGACATGGCACCCGCCCATGGGGGCGAGCGAGGTTCGCCATAGGTAACCGTTGATCGTTGCCACGACCGGAACACGATTCTTTCGCCCGAACTACCGAAGCACGTCACCGCTGGCAACGCGAATGCCGCACGCGGCACTGTCCTCGTCCTTCTCAACCGTCGCCTCGATCATGATGTCGCCTGCCATTATTGCTTAGGCTAGGCTAGTGTCGGGACAGGGTCTTCCTCGAGCGGCATATTCGCAATCTTTATCAGTTCCTCAGCAAAATACCACACCTGCGTCCCATCTTTCGTCCCTCTTTGTAGGATGCCGGCATCCACTAGCTTCATGATCGAAGCGCGCGCGGGCTTCGCAGTAACGCCAAGCAACTTCGAAGCGTGCGTGATCGATATGACTGGAATTTCGAAAAGAGCATCGATGAGGCGGAGGACGCCTTGGGCCACTCGCGGGCCGGCGACACGCCTATGATACGATGCACGGAGATCAAGTAGGACCTCCATGCGCCGGGCAGCGTCGCGCGATTGCTGCGCGACTCCACGTAAGAAGAATTCAAGCCAATTAGACCAGTCCCCGTGTGTACTGACACGAAGGAGTGCGTCGTAGTAGCTAGCGCGGTGGCGCTCGAAGTACGCGCTCAAGTAGAGCATCGGCGCGGTTAGAATTCCAGCGCGCTGCAACCAGAGCGAGATCATCATCCTGCCCAAGCGCCCGTTGCCATCGCGATATGGATGGATCGTTTCGAACTGATAATGCGCCACAGCCAACTTGAGCAAGGGCGACTCGTCGTCGCTGTCGAGATACTGGCCAAGATTCTCCATTAAGTCGTTCACGAAATATTCTGGTGGCGGCACAAAGCGGGCCGCAGAGAAAGGGGGAGCCCCCACGAAGACTTGGCAATCCCGAAAGCGACCCGCTGTCGCCGCTTCGTCCGGATAGCCTTCCATTAAGAGTGAATGGAGCTCGTTCAGCAGCGCCCTGTCGACCGGCAATTCAGCAACCCGCGTACGCCCGTAGAGAAAGGCCCTTACATAATTTTCGACGTGCACGTCGTCGGCGGTGCGGGGAATGCGCGTCGCTTCGTATTTGACGAGGTCAGCGAGTGTGGTGTGCGTACCCTCGATTCTGCTCGACAGGAGGGCTTCGCGGCGTATGAAAGCCCGGAACAGAAGGTGTGGCCTCTCGATCCGCTTGGCGACCGAGTCAAGCCGACCGATCTCCCGGTCGGCCTCGGAGAGTGCGAGCCGGATGCTCTTCGTGCCAAATTC
>Ga0302325_10030136_pt1 | contig 11191 bp, 9 predicted proteins | sample Palsa_T0_2_FD_201948 | JGI IMG/M metagenome (GOLD analysis project Ga0302325, IMG submission 201948) | Peat permafrost microbial communities from Stordalen Mire near Abisko, Sweden - Palsa_T0_2 | ecosystem: Environmental > Terrestrial > Soil > Palsa > Peat permafrost | place: Sweden: Abisko...
CCCGCTGATCAGCTAACCGATGGGAGCCTGCCGTGCACCTGGTCATGATCGGCGGCAGCGACGCCGGGATCAGCGCCGCCCTGCGCGCCCGCGAGCTCGACCCGGCCGCCGACGTCACCGTGGTCCTTGACGACGCCTACCCGAACTTCTCCATCTGCGGCATCCCCTACTACCTGTCCGGTGAGGTCACCCACTGGCGCAACCTGGCCCACCGCAGCCTCACCGACCTGGAAGCAGCCGGGATCCGGCTCCGGCTGGACACCACCGCCCGCCGCATCGACGTACCAGCCCGCAAGCTCCTGATCACGACCCCGGCTGGCGGGGAGGAGCTCCTCAGCTACGACAAACTCGTCGTCGGCACCGGCGCCGTCCCGGTCCGGCCCCCGATCGCCGGGCTGGCGGGGCCCGGCGCGCTGGGCCCCGCCGACGGGGTGCACCTGCTGCACTCGATGGGCGACACCTTCGCCGTCATGGCGACCCTGGAACAGGCCGCGCCCGCCAGCGCGGTCATCGTCGGCGCCGGGTACATCGGCCTGGAAATGGCCGACGCCCTGACCATCCGAGGGCTGGCGGTCACCCAGATGGAACAGCTCACCGAGGTCCTGCCCACCGTCGACCCCGGACTCGGCGCGCTGGTCCACGCCGAACTCGCCGATCGCGGCGTGCAGGTCCTGACCGGCACCACCGTCCAGGCCATCACCCGCGCCCCGGCAGGCCAGCCCGGACGGCTGCACGTCCAGGCCACCGCCGCCGACGGCTCGGCCGCGACCCGCGTGGCCGACATGGTGCTGGTCGTAGCCGGCGTCCGTCCCGAGACCGCCCTGACGGCCTGCGCCGGAGCCGCCCTCGGCGTCAGGGGCGCCATCGCCGTCGACCGCGGCATGCGGACCAGCCTGCCGGACGTGTTCGCCGCCGGAGACTGCATCATCACCCATCACCGGCTGCTCGGCGAAACGTACCTGCCGCTGGGCACCACGGCCCACAAGCAGGGCCGGGTCGCCGGGGAGAACGCGCTCGGCGGGAACCGGCAGTTCGCGGGCAGCCTCGGCACCCAGGTGGTGAAGATCTTCGACCAGGCCGCCGCCCGCACCGGACTGCGCGACCACGAAGCGGCCGCGGCCGGGTTCGACCCGGTCACCGTCCAGTCGCAGGCCGATGACCACAAGGCCTACTACCCCGGCAGCCACCGCATCACGATGCACGTCACCGGCGACCGCGCCACCGGGCGACTGCTCGGCCTGCAACTGTTCGGGCACCGCCACGCCGAGATCGCCAAGCGCATCGACATCGCCGCCACCGCCATCTTCAACACCATGACCGTCGACACGGTCAGCGACCTCGACCTGTCCTACACCCCGCCGCTCGGCAGCCCCTGGGACGCGGTGCAGATGGGCGCGCAGGCCTGGGTCCGGCACGTCCGTCCGCACTAACCCGCTCCGGAACTTCCAGCAAAGGAGCGCCCATGTCAGGGCATCACGCAAGGCCCGGCTGCGGCCGGGCATCTGCCGGCGGTGCGGCGGGCTGAGTCCTGCTCGTTGCTGGGCGTGCTGGCGGCGGGCTTGTAGGCTTGCTGGCGAGCTTGTTGGCCGCCCCCCGGTAGCCAGGCCGCGCCGGGTGAAGGCTTCGGGCCGGGCTGGTGAGGGGCGGTGGGGCCCGTGGCGGAGCAGGCTGGGCCAGGTTTTGCGGCGTCCCCGGCGGCGGGTGCGGTGGGAGGCGCGGAGACCCTCACGTTCCTGTTTACCGACATCGAGGGTTCGACGGCGCTGCTCGGGCGCGTGGGGGATGACGTCTACGCGCAGGTGCTGGCCGGCCACCAGGCGATCATCCGGTCGGGGCTGGCTGGCCACGGCGGCCGGGAAGTAGATACTCAGGGAGACGGGTTCTTCGCGGTGTTTCCCTCGCCGACGGCGTGCGTGGCGGCGGCGCTGGAAATTCAGCGGGCCCTGGAGGCGCACGGGTGGCCGGCCAGGGAGCGGGTCCGGGTGCGTATGGGGGTGCATACCGGTGAGGCGTCGAGGGCGGCCGCGGGCCTGGTGGGGCTGGATGTGCATCGCGCCGCCCGGGTGGCCGCGGTCGGGTACGGGGGCCAGGTGCTGGTGTCGGAAACGGCGGCCGCCTTGGCGCGCGGCCGGCTCCCGTCGGGCGCCTCGCTGGCCGATCTAGGCGTGCACCGGCTGAAGGACCTGGGCCGCCCGGAACGGATCTTCCAGCTGCAGGCGGCGGGCCTGCAGGCCGGGTTCCCGCCGCTACGCTCGCTGGGCAACCCGGCGCTGCCGAACAATCTCCCGGCCCAGCTGGCGACGTTCATCGGCCGTGGCCGGGAGCTGGCAGAAGTCCGCGACCTGGTCGGATCCTCTCGCCTGGTCACGCTGACCGGGGCCGGAGGGTGCGGCAAGACCAGGCTGGGCCTGCAGGTGGCCGCCGAGCTGCTGGACGGGTCCGGGGACGGAGTCTGGCTGGTGGAGCTGGCCGCGGTCACCAATCAGGACGCCGTGGCACGGGCCATTTCCCAGGCCCTGGGGATCACCGGGCAACCGGCCCGGCCGGCCGTAGACGCCCTGCTCGACGCCCTGGCCCTCCAGGACATCCTGATCGTGCTGGACAACTGCGAGCACCTGATCGGCAGCTGCGCCAAGACCGCCGATGCCGTCTTGCGCAGGTGCCCGAGGGTCCACCTGCTGGCGACCAGCCGGGAGCCGCTGGGCATCGGCGGCGAGATCATCTATCGGGTGCCGTCACTGTCCCTGCCCGGACCCGGCCAGCCCGATCTTGCCGCAGCGGAGTCTTCCGATGCGGTCGCGCTGTTCGCAGACCGGGCCCGGGCACAAGGCGCCGGGCTGCGCGTAGACGAGCAGACGGTCCCGGTGGTGGTGTCGATCTGCCGGCAGCTGGACGGGATGCCGCTCGCCATCGAGCTGGCCGCGGCCCGGCTGAGGTCGCTGTCGCTGACCGACCTGCATGACCGCCTAGGCCAGCGGTTCCGGCTGCTCACCGGGGGGAGCCGCACCGCGCTGGAGCGGCAGCGGACGCTGCGGGCGACGGTCGAGTGGTCCTATTCGCTGCTGAACGGGGCCGAGCAGCTGCTGCTGGGACGCCTGTCGGTGTTTGCCGAGGGCTTCGGCCTGGACGCCGCCGAGGCCGTGTGCGGTTCCGGCGGCAGCGAGTTGTTCGATGTCACTGATCTGCTCGGCTCACTGGTGGACAAGAGCCTGGTCGTGGCCGAGCCCGCCGGGACGGGCCTGCGGTACCGGCTGCTGGAGACCATCCGCCAGTTCGCCGCCGAAAAGCTCGCCCAGGCCGGCCCAGGCGACGCGGCCGCGACCGCGGCGGCCCACTGCGCGCACTTCCTGTCGGTGGCCGAGACGGCGGCCCGGCACCTGACCGGCCCGGATCAGGGCTGGTGGCTGGCGCTGCTGGATGCCGACCAGGCCAACCTTCGGCGCGCTACCGACCATGCGGCCGGCCACCCCGACCGGACCGCGCAGGTGCTGCGCTTCGGCGCCGCCCTGCGGCGCTACTGGATGACGCGGTCCCGGTACGCGGAACCCTTCGCCCTGCTCGTGCCGGTGCTGGAGCGGCCCGAGGCCCGCGCGGACCCGGGTCTCTTCATAGCGGCGCTCCTCACTACCGAGAACGCCGCTCGCTTTGTTGACATAGCGGTAGCACTGCAACTTGGCGAACAGGCGGTCGTGCTGACTCGTCAGCTCGGCGACGACCGGTTGCTCATCGAGTCCCTCAGCGCACTCTTCTTCGCTTACTATCACGCCGGCCAGCCGGACGGAGGACTGCACCTCGGCGAGGAGGCTGTGGAGCGCGCCCGGCAGCTTGGCGATGACGTCCTGCTGGCCCGGAGCCTCATGGGGTATCTGCTGGCTAGCGACCCCGTTGACCCGGCTCGCTACACACAGCTGTTCACCGAGGCCATCGCCTGTACCGAACGATCCGGCGACCGGTTCATCAACTGCCAGTTGCACAACAACGCCGCCTGTCATGCGCTGAACGTAGGAGATATCCCTGCGGCCCGGGCTCACCTGCAGCAGGCGGCACAAGTAGTGCAGGCGATCGGAGGAAGCAGCTACCACGTGCCGGGCAACCTGGGCTGGGTGCTGCGCCAGGAAGGCGACCCGGACGGTGCGCGGTCCATGTTCGAGGCCGCCCTGCGGATAAGCCGCCGGAACGGGGAATTGGCGGGTCTGGCTTACGCCAGCCTAGGCCTGGCGTGCCTGGCCGCCGACCTGGGCGACTGGCGCCGGGCCGGTGAGCTGCACGGCGCCGCGCAGGCCCTTCTTGACCGGACCGGGCAACGATGGGAACCAGGCGAGGCGCGCAGTCGTCAGGACAGCCTGGACCAGGTGCGTGCGCACCTCGGCCAGGAGCAGTTCGACCGGGTCTACGCCCACGGCACCACGCTCAGCCTCGAGGAGGCCATCGACGTGGCCCTCGCAGCACATCGGTTATGAGCGGGCTGTGCCTGTCCAGGGAAGTGCCCGAGAACCGCACCGAACGGCGGCAGTGTGCGCGGAGGCCCGTGCCGGGCAGACCGCGTTCCGCGTTCTTTGCCTGTGCGGCCGGCGCGGTGGCGTTGCGGGCGATGCCGGGTCACAGAGATGCGATGGCGGCGGCTACTTGGTCGGCCCGGCGTCCGCAGCGACGACGGCAAACGACCTCCCAGGCCGACCTCGCGAGGCTCGCGGCCGGCGATCGCCACGCAGCGCGACTGATGCTCCAGAGCGTGAGCGCCCTGCCGAATACGAGCAGTCACGATGACCGGATTGCGGCCCGTGCGCTGGCGCCCTGATCATCTGTATATGAGCGAGACGCTTGCCTCGGCGAGGCTAAGACGTGCTGTCCGGGCGATCATCCTGGCCGATGATGACCGTGTTCTGCTGTGCCGGTTCGGCTTCCCGCATCCGGCTGTGCCAGCGGGTGCAACGGTCGTACGGGCGGCCCCCGGCGGCGGCATCGAGCCTGGCGAATTGCCGCTGGCGGCCCTGCGCCGGGAGTTGCACGAGGAGACGGGGTCGTCATTGACGCCGACCCGCCTCACGTCTGGCACCAGGAAGTCGCCGCTCCCGGCCATGCGGACGGCTACGACGGGGTGGTCAACGACTACTTTCTTGTCCGCACACGCGCTTTGATCCCCGCGGCGCGCTGTCCGATGATGAACTCGCCGTCGAGCACATCACGGGGATGCGATGGTGGCGGCACAGAGGCATCGCCGAATACAGCGGAACCGACCTGTTCTCACCCCGTGACATCGCTACACCGCTGGCGGCGCTGATCGCCGGTGACATCCCGGACACGCCAGTGATGCTCGGCCTGTGATCTCCCTCGGCACTTATAGGAAATCAGAAGGACGTCGCGATGAACGCCGAGAATCCGGTTCAGATCGACCTGGTCGGTGTCTCCGCGACACGAACCAAAGACACGAGGCTGGCTGAGCATATCGGCAGGTTCCGGTGCGGCGTGTGCGCTGACGTTCCGTGATGAAATGCAAGAGCAGGCGAGTACTGGTTGTGCTGGTGCCTGGTGCGATGATGAGCCGGTGTCTTCCCCGGGTGAGCAGGTGTTCCGGATGGTGATCGAGGTGGTCGTTACCCTTACTGGCCGGCCGGGCGTGCACCTTGGCGGTGAGATCAAATCTGGTGTCGTGCAGGTCGGCGATCACCTTGACCTCCTCGACGGCGGAAAGCTGGCCGGGGAAGTGACGTGCGACGGTATCGGCTCCCTGGACGGCTCTGAGCGCTGCCTGGTCACCGTGTACTGCGCCGCGCTGAGCGCCGACAAGGTCCGTGAGGGCCAGGTCCTGGCAGGCACGCAGCTCCGGCGGTCCGAGGACGCCGCCTGGCCCGGCAGCATCAGCGCGCCTTTGTACCAGCGGCTGACCGCCGCGGCCGCCGCCTTCGCCGATCGGTACGCGCCCCACCTGATAACCCAGGCCAGCGACCCGCAGCTGCCCACTGACACCGATCACGAAGCCTGACATCCACAAGCCGATCCGATCATTCCCTGCCGATTCCGCGTGGGCTGCTCTATTGTTCGTCGCCGCGGTGGCAAGCGTGCGGAGAAGCTGACCGGCGGGCGATCTTCCCAGCTCGGGGCACCCTGGCATGAACTCTCCAGGAGCCCGGCAGCGAGCAGCCGGGTTCCCTCAGGCGGGCCCAGCCCAAGGCAGGCCGCTCACCGCCCGGATCGAGATGACCGATCTGATGCTGATCTCCGGCGAGCATCCGCGGAGACCCTCGCCCGGGTCCGCCGGCCGGAACGGCGGGGCTGAGGATGCCGGTCATCAGGGTGCCTGCGCGGGCATGGCGGCGGGCGGTGGCTGGTTGCCGGGGCGGTGGTCGTCGGGGTCGATGGCGCGCGTGATGCGCCGGCCGATCTCGCGCAGCTGCCGGGACTGGGTCTTGGTCAGCGGGTCGAAGACCAGGCGGCGGACCTCCTGGACGTGGCCGGGCGCGGCCTGGGTCACCTTCGCCTGGCCCTGGCCGGTCAGGGTGGCCAGGGTGTAGCGGCCGTCGGCCGGATCGGGGGTGCGGCGCACCCAGCCGTGCTGCTCCAGCCGGGTGACGACCTGGGACAGGCGCGGCAGCGAGCCCTCGGCCTGCGTCGCGAGTTCGCTCATCCGCAGGGTGCGGCCGGGTGCCTCCGACAGCAGGGCCAGCACCTGGTACTCGAAGTGGCTGATCCCGGCGTCACGGCGCAGCTGCGCGTCGAGCGCGGCCGGCAGCCTGACCAGCGTGCTGGCCAGGGCGAGCCAGGCTTGCCTCTCCTCGGCGTCGAGCCAGCGCGGTTCCTGCGGTGCGTCCACGAGTACAGGATAACTTAACAATTGAAGTGATACAGCCCTTCTATGACTTGTATCGTGAAGTAATATGAAGGTACTGTCAGTTAACGCGTTAAGTCAGTAGGGAGCTACCAGAACCTGTTCGCCCGGACAGGTCAGGGCCTCATCCTCGCTGACGCGCCAGAGCCGCTGGTGCCCTCCACCGAGCGCGGCGGTCCATGAATGAACCCATCGGAAGGAAGCAATCATGACCACCACTGTCAGTCTGAGTGTCGCAGCCCTGACCATCGACAGCGCCGATCCCGCCGCCCTGGCGGACTTCTGGGGGGAGGCCCTGGGCCGCCCGGTCAGCCCGGGCGCCGTCGCCGGGGACACGGCAGTCGACGCCACCGGCCCCGACAGCGGCCCCCGGATGATCCTGCACAATGTCCCCGAGCCCAAGGGGATCCATCTCGTCCTGATCACCGACCGCTACGACGAGGAGATCGACCGGCTGACCGGCCTGGGTGCCAGGCCGCTCAACGAGATCAAGCTCCCGGCGGTCCGCACCGGCGGTGCGACGTTTAGTGTGTCGCAGACCACGTTCGCCGACCCCGAGGGCAACGAGTTCGATCTGGTGAGATGGCAGCAGCAGCCCGAATAGGTGCCGAGTCCGAGCACTAACCGAGGCCCTATCGATGATCTTGGATCGGCGGCTACCGCCGGCGGTGACCCTCGATCCAAGATCATTTAAAACTGGCTTCGCCTGCGCTGTCCTCCAGGAAGAAAGCCGTGTACCCGCGGAAGCCGCCGTCCCGCTCGCCGCTCGAGCCGAACCCGACAGTACGGTGGTTGCGCCCGGTCAGCAGCGCCGCCCTCGTCGGCGAGCCCGGCTTCATCGCGCAGAGGGAACCCAGCACTCAGAAACTCGACCAGTGCCAACGCGCCAGAACAGCCGGTTCTGGATGTGCCCAACCAACGCATACGCGGCCTCCTGGCGCGGCAGCCACTGCTCGAACTCGTCCTGACTAGGAGGCCTGAGCGCGGCTCAGTACCTGATCGCGGCGATGCGCGCGCGTTCGGCCATCCGCGCCTCGTGCCGGGCCTGCGCGCGGCCCGGTGGCCAGAAGAACGCGGTGGAGGCCGGGAGCCGCAGCAGCCCTGCCGCGGCCAGGCCGATCAGCCAGTTCAGCACCGAAAGGACCAGGCTGGGCACCGTCATGCCGGCCACGTGCCCGGGACCCCCGAGCGCGAAGACCGCGAGGGCCAGGGCCAGCGTCACCACGCCGGACAGCACCGCGGAAAAGATGCGCGCCCCGTTCCGGCCCTGGCCGATCGCCCGCGCCATGCACAGCCACAGCGCGGTCACGACCAGGCCACCCACGATCCCTTTCGCGGACAGCGTGACAAGCCCGAGGACCAGGCTGGCGGCGGGCATGACCGCGCCCGCGCACGTCAGCCAGACGGCCGCCCGCACCGTCCGCGCCGACCGCGGCACGCCGGGCACCAGCCGCAGCCACAGGCCGCCGCGGATCAGGTCCGCGGACCCGGCCAGGCCGGGCCGGCGCTGCCCGTCCCGGGCCGCGGCCAGCAGCACCGCGAGGATCTCCGGCCCGTGCTCATCCCGGAACGCCCGGGGATACCAGGCCAGCAGCCGCCGGCAGGCCCGCTCCAGGTGCTCCTGATCGGTCATGTCGCCATCCCCCCGGCCAGGTTCAGCCGCCTCAGCGCGGCGCCGGCGTGAGCCTGCAGCCGGGCCGCCTCATCAGCGAGCCGCCCGGTGCCCGCGGGGTGAGCCGGTAGTACCGGCGCAGCCGCCCGTCCACGACCTCTTCCCGGTCCACCCCGATCAGCTCGTCCGCGCGGAGCCGGTCCAGGGCGGTGTACAGCGTCCCCGGTCGCAGCCGGACCCGGCCGCCGGAGATCTGCTGGACGTCGGTGATGATCCCGTACCCGTGCTGGCTGCCGTCGGCCAGCGCGGTCAGGATCAGGAAGGTCGCCTCCTGCCTCGCCCGCACGCCCATACCGACGTTATATACCGCTGGACGAGCTATGACAAGTCCCCGGCCCGGCCTGCCCTCGCCCCGGTCCGGACACCCAGGCCAGCCTGGGGTCAGCCGTGGAGATCGAGTAGCTGGCGGGCTGCATCGCGCAACAGGTCGTCGTCGCGGCGCGGTGGTTCCCGCCAGCCCGACAGCAGCATGCGAACCGGGTTACCGGCTATCTGCCGCAGGAGAGGGACGCACTGCGGCGGGCATGCTCCGGCTTCCTTCAGGGCGCGTAGGGCGTCCAGGCCGGCGTGGGCGGACGGTGTGACAGCTCTGGCCAGCAGGGGTGTGCACCGCTCGGGGTCGCCGGTGATCTGCCACAAGGTTACGCATGCCTGATCTCGGTCGTGCGGTCTGGCGAGTGCTGCCTCGATGAGCGGCACGCAGTCTGCCGCGGCGGGTCCGAGCAGGCCGAGCGCCTCGATCAGTTCGGTCCAGTTGGTTGCGCCGGTCTTGAGCACGATGGCGGCGGCCTGGCGTGCTACGGCGTCCTCCCCGGTCACCGCACGGTGCGCGGCGGCGGCGCGCACCCGCAGGTCCAGTGGCCTGTTGCTGCCGGCTGCGGCGCCGGCCAGAGCCTGCGACGCGGGCAAGGCCGCCGGCCCCAGTGCCCCGAGTGCGGCGATGGCATCAAAGGTGAGCACGCGGCGTTCGAGCAGGCCAGCCAGGTCCGTGACCGCATCCTGTGCCCCCGGGCCGACGGATCGGATCGCGTCGAACAGCGGCCTGGCGGCGTTCCTGTCTGAGCGGTGATCCAGCCGTGCCAGCCGTTCGCGTACGGCAGGCATGATGAACGCGGCATCGCGGCCGAACACTTCGCCCAGAGCCGCCAGCGCCCACGACGGCCACGCCTCCGGGCCGGCCGCTCTGCTGGCGCTGTCCAGCGCGGCAGGGTCACCGAGCCGGGCCAGCACGGCAAGGGCGGCACCGGCAACGGCGGGCTGCGGGGAACGGCTCCATGCGGCCGCCGCGGCGAGCAGAGCCGGATCGGGCACGGCGATCCGTTCCGCCAACGGCGCGACCCGGCCCAGCAGGGCGGTTGCCGCGCCGGCGGCAGCAGGCGTCGCGGCGAGCAGGACCTTCGCGGCTTGCGCCTCGCAGTCTCGCCAGCTGTCGACGACCTGCCCGGCGAGCCTGATCCCGTAGCCAGCGTGCGGCTCACCTGAACGGGTGATACGCCCGGCTGCGCGCAAGGCCGCGTGCGGGTCCTGCACCAGGCGGTCCAGAACCCGGACCAGTACGGGGCCGGGCCCGTCCGCCTGCGCCGGGTCGGGCTCCGGCCCGTGGCACAAGCTCTCGATCGGTTTCAGCTCGCCATCAGGTGCGGCATGCCGGGCCAGGACGTCCGCGACCACATCCACCAGCCGCGGATCGAACGGCGGGCCCGATCTGCGCATCAGTACCCGCGCCGCCTGGTAGCGCACGACCCACGCGGGGTCCGACAGCGACCGCAGCAGCCGTTCCTCCAGCCCCGGCCAGTCCGCGAAGCGGTACTCCAGGGCGGTCAGCACATCCGCGCGCACCCACTGGTCCTCATCGGCCAGCCCCCGCAAGTCCGCCACCGCATCGACCACGGCCCGGGGGCACGCCGCCGCTAGCATGACCATCGCCCGGCGCATCGCCGGATCCGGGTCATTCAGCAACGGCGCGAGCACCGCGAACTGGCCTGCAACTGCCTCACGCACCCGGCCGAGGAAACCGCTGCGCTCCGTCTCCGCGTCCTCGCGGGGATCGCAGGACCACGCCAGCCAGTACACGAACGCCTCGCGGTCACCGGGCGCACCAAGTGCGGCCTGCACGAGGAACGGGACCACGTACAGTGATGCCTCGCACGTGTCACCCTGATGCCGGACCTGATTGCGTGCCTCCGCCAGCGCGGAGCGCCGCTCCTCAACCTCAGGCGACAACGTCGCCCGCAGCAAATCCGGCAAGCCGGCCGCCGGACCATAGCAGTCCCTGACCAGCGGCCAGTCCACCGCATCCACAGCGGCCAGTGCTTTCTGAACCACGGACTCCTCCGCGTCTTCACTACTCGTAATCACAGCGCGAAAAACCTGATGCTGGCAGCCCGGACCGAAGCCGTACCAGTCGGCGGATCTTCACACCGGACCCGGCAACAAGATAATCATCCGCGCCTGCCGCCCGGGAATTCAGATCCCAGACATCAGGATCACCCCTATCCCCACCTGCGTTTCAGACTCGCTAAATTCGCGCTGTGGCAGGAACGGGCCCGTGGCCTGCGACAGTCACGAGGATGGTCAGGACCGCCATTTGATTGAGCAGCCCATGCTGGCCCGGTGGGGCTCGGGCACCGGCTGGCCGGCCAGGGTCAGCTCGATGGCCACGCGGAGCAGCTCGCCGGTGACCGGCTTGCCGT
>Ga0302325_10030139_pt1 | contig 11191 bp, 9 predicted proteins | sample Palsa_T0_2_FD_201948 | JGI IMG/M metagenome (GOLD analysis project Ga0302325, IMG submission 201948) | Peat permafrost microbial communities from Stordalen Mire near Abisko, Sweden - Palsa_T0_2 | ecosystem: Environmental > Terrestrial > Soil > Palsa > Peat permafrost | place: Sweden: Abisko...
TGCGCTTGGAGAATGCAGAGAGGCTTGATGTGGCCCGAGACCCCCTGGAGAATCCGCTTGCCTGGCCAATGGCACCCAGCCTTGATGGTGCAATTCGCAAGGTTCTAAGCCAAATAGCACGTCAGTCCTAGCTATCCCGGCCTACCTCGACCTTGGAGCTGTTGCTCCTCTCTCCCCAAGGATCATGACAATTTTTGCGACAACTTATTTATTGTCATGTCCCGTCCAGACCGCGTGTCCCACGGAAATCCCTCTCGAACTCCACCTCAATTACCTCATCAGCTAGTCTCACCATCGAATGTCGATCTCAGCCTTGAGCGTAGCCCGTAGGGAGGTGGGAACTTGACGGGTTTGCTAAGGACTTCGACGACACGCAGCGCCATTCCACCAATATTCCGCTGTAGCCATGCCGGGAAAGGGATGACAATAAGCCGATTGGAAACTCAGCAGAGGCCAAGCCTTAGAGGGCGTTTGTGTAGGGGCTGGTATCCAGTGCTTTCCAAACAGCTGCTGTTGTTTCCTTGGTTGAGTAAACCTCATCGCACGTTGGAAAACAGTCTCCATTATCAATGCAATTTCAACACACCTTGACCTTCTGCATGGTATACAACGAGCCTCTGGCTTGTCTGTCAGATTGCGTTTGCACAAGATGGTGATGTACGGTTGCTTGGAAGCACAACACTCTCCTCACGTGATCAAGGTTTTCTTGATCCCATTCTCTCGTTTTGAACTTGCCGTCCCATAACCTCTTCTTCTTCAATTCAATTTTTATACCGAGACAGAAACTGATCCTCCTCACCTGATTCAATTGTAGGTTTCACGCAACCACAACCAATGGCCTCGCGGAAGCCACCCAGCACCTTGAGCCCTGCAATCCGAACACTTGTCGGTTGAACCCCCTTCTCGCAGTCTTGCTCGCTTATGAGAAGCCTCCTCCCGGCATGGCAGAGACTGTCCACCGCAATCTGATCGCAATCTGTTGCTTTCGATATGCGCGAGACAAATGAGTAATTCACCAGTTCCCAGTGGAAAAGCGGGCTATGACGACCGACAAAAGAATCGGAAGGAAAGCTCTTTAAGGAGCGTTGCGCTTCATAAGTACGCATGGACCGGTGTCCATTATACATTCGTGTTGAACTGGGAGGCGGGGAGCAATGGAATATTGGACTCTTCCTCTGCAAGAGGAGAGAGAGGAGCTCACGTTAGTAAAGAGTGGAGTGGAGTTTAAAGTGAAGTAATATGAGGTTTTGTATTTGGGGGCTACTCTCCAACAACATAAATTTATCCGAGAATTCCGCCTTCTGTGCCTAGACATTAAACTACAAGCAATATTGACTCCTGACGAAAGAGCATACCTAGGAAGCAGGTCCACTTCACGTGACCTCACTCATGACAGATTCGAAATGCTTTTATGAGTCTACCTAATTGAAAGAATCCGAGAAACATACCAATTAATACCCTAAATACCATAGCCTTAGAATAAGACTGGCTATTCATGATAAAATGTGGGTGAAAGTTCGGTCAACTAACCGACTGGGTGGAGAAAACGCGTACACGCGATTCGGCGCGTCTGTTGCTGAGCGACAGTTATCAGCCTCAGGTTTGAACAATGATGGAGATCTCAACACCTTAAAACATTCTCAGCTTCCTTTAATTAATCGATTGTAATCTCTCCATATCGTCAAATGTGGAGTGTCCTGAGTACGGGCGCTCAACAACCTACGCAATGTCGAGTTCGCCGACGAAAGAAAGCATCCCACGGTTGGGTGTCCCGCCAAACTTAACACCCCTCCATGATCCTCCCTCTCCAGGAACACATCGCCTGAGACGACTGAAGTCTGCACATGTTCTGGGACAATCGGCGAATCAGCCTTCACTGATCTCTCAGCAACATAAACAAGCATTGCAAAGAAACCATTCCCCAGCGAACACTTCCGTTGTTCAACATAGCCGAGCAAGATCGAACAGTGATGCCACGAATATGACTCCGGGTAGCAATGCAGGTTCTGCTAGCAGACGAGCGGCAACGGGAAAGAGACCTATTCTTGCAGACGCGCTCTCTCTAGACAAACTCGTCAGAGACGGTCCTCCAGATGGGGACTTGCTAGGCGCATTGGAGAGTACGAGGCTGAAGATATTGGACCAAGGAATCAAGAGCGACACAGATGGCATGGTACAGACTGCGTATATCTTCTGTAAGCAATTGCTAACCATCTAACAGTCATCTCTCCGCATCTACGTCTGGCTCATTCTACTCAATGCGCCTGTCCTCGAGACAGACTCCTACCTTGCGCTTATCCACCGCGGAGCTTCGCCAGCCTACTCCAAGATCCGGAATGATACTTTCCGGACACTGGCAACAGATCCGCTCTTTCGGAGACGCGTCAGTGAAGCCAGTCTCATCCGGTTGCTGAATGCGGTGGCATGGAAACTACATGATGCGAAAGAGGCACGGGCAGAGAGTCTTGCAAGTGCTGCTGTGAAGATTACACACACTGCAAATGAGCACGGAAGCCCTGAATTGCATTCGTCAACACCAGTCATGAAATCCAGAGCACGAGCTTTAACCTTGACGACTGAGGGATCTGATGCTGGAGCTTCTGAGCCAGGCACATATGTTCAAGGCATGAACGTACTGGCAGCACCATTTCTCTACGCCGCACGAAGCGAAGCTGAAGCATTCGTTGCCTTCCATAGGTTTATTACACACGAGTGTCCTGGCTATGTTCGTGGTGCTATGGACGGAGTACACAAAGGTCTTGCGCTGGTTGACAAAGTATTAGCAATTGTCGACCCGAAACTCAGTCTCTACTTGATTGGCAAGGGAATGAATGCGGAGCTATATGCATTCCCATCCGTTCTCACTCTGTGTGCATGCACACCTCCCTTACCAGAAGTTCTACGCCTTTGGGACTTTCTCTTTGCCTATGGTGCACATCTCAACATCTTGTGTATTGTAGCTCAGTTGGTTATCCTCAGGAACTCGATCTTGAGCTCTCCAAGGTAAGTTGAACGTTTCAAGTCACGATTGATCTTGCTAACATATCCCAAGTCCTACGAAAATCCTCCGATCCTTTCCACCACTGCAGGCTGAGATCGTCAAGGAGGTAACATTGACACTCATCCGGAAGATTCCAGATGATGTCTACGCAGAGATCGTATCTCACGCAAAATAAGTTTTGTTGGAGGATTGCAATGGCGTTCGGGTACTGCATTTCCCGGTGTTGGCGATACAAAATGGGGTTTACCAGTTGGTTTATTATGTGATGAAGTTTTCACGAGAACGGGTAATGTATTCACATTTGTATTATTGGCGACACGAATCATGACTTGCTATTCACTCGATTCAAACCACATACTGCAGTCCCACCTTCGATCAGATGTTCAGCTTAGTTTAAATCGAACACGTACGCCTCGTCGATCAATCGACCTGTTTTCATAGTCCGTTTTCTTGCACACCCCACCTTCCACCTTGAGACTTTTCTCCAAGACTTACCCCTCCTCCGGATAGATAAACCTGCATCACAAACACGCAACAAATCACGAAATTCCCTTCTAACATCCGAGACACGAGCCATCCCAATGGGACTAGATGAGAATAAACGTTGAGATCGCTCCTGCAGGTCCGCATTTCCCAACGTCACATCCTCCTTCCGATCCAGAAAGAAAGACTGGACCCTAACCGACTATCTGAAGGCCCATGGTGCCATCAACCGACCATCTCGTACTTTCGAGCACGGGATCTCGTGGCTCTTTGACAAGTCAAACAATCCGTATCTTTCCAACCCATCCCTTATAATGATTTGTTTAAGCTACGATTCTTAGTCCTTGCTCCTTTCCATTATGATTCGGTTCTCAACGATCTGGTCTATAAGCCTTGCGCTTTCGGGCATATGGAATGGGAAAGTATGCGGAGAAGTTATCGCTGGACAGGATTTGTCTCCTGATTTACAGGATATCTTGAGCAGGCGCATAAGGAGCCACTTTATACTTATCCTACGAGTTTGACGCAGGGGGTTGTGCCAGTTAGTTGAGTGGTATTCCAGAATCTCGTGTGAGAAGAGAAGAACAGTGAATCTATATGTGTGAAGCAGATGTCTGGCTCCACAACGGCACTCTCCACGTTGGCCATGAACAAGGAGCTCTCAACAATGACAGAACCTTCGAGTCTTTGTACATCAACCCGATTCTGAATGTCTTGACCCGCCAAAACCCTCCCAGTTCAGCATTCTTGACGTCGAGGACTTACAATGGTGTCTTTGATACCAGTGCTGGCCAAACGCTGTACCTGTTTGTTGATGTCAAAACAGATGGAGCTACCACTTGGCCATAAATTGTCAAGGCGTTGGAACCGCTGTATGTTCTCCGTAATCTCGTTACCCCTTTTCAACTGACGCGACACGTGACCAATGCCCTCACTCCCCTCCAAATTCCTTTGACGTGACTAACACCTCTCACAGACGCTCAGCAGGCTACCTCTCTAGCACAAACGGCAGCACCTTCACCACTGGCGCCGTGACCGGAATCGGCACCGGCAACACGGCCCTGAACCTCGTACAGCCCATCCAATCCCGAGACTACTTCTGGGACGCTCCCATCCCTCTCTCAACAGCACTTCCTCCAACATCACCGCTCTCATCTCCCCTATCGCCCACGAACTTTGCTGAGAATTTCGGTCCTGTGCTAGGCACGAGCTTGAACGATCCGCAGCTTCCATTGTTGAGAGCTTAGGTGAAGACTGTGCATGGAAAGGGGATGAAGCTAAGGTATTGGGATCAGCCTGCTTGGCCTGTTGGTACCAGGGATGGGATTTGGAGGCAGTTGTGCACGGAGGGCGTGGATTTGATTAATGCTGATGATGTTGCTGCTGCCGCGGGGCTGGGCGATGCTTGGTAACTGAGCAGCTGGGAAGTTCTTAGCTTAGGTATAGAAAAGAATTGAGTCTGGCAAACGTTGTTTGTGGATGATAATTGGATAATGAAAAACGGAACCAGGGTATTGCTTTGATGCTTCATTTGCGAATGAAATACAGTCAAGTGGTGAGTTGCGAAGTTCTCGTAATCAGCTCCTTCGTTCTGGACATGGGATCTAGGTTAAGTGATGGACAGTGTAGCGAAGGACCTAGACTAGATAATCGGCATCTTGCCTCTGACCTAGGGTGAGCCTAGGGGGCGGGGAAAATGCCCTGCCATAATAAAATAAGCGCAACCTGAGCTCTTAGTCCGCAAGTGTTCTTTTGCCGTTCCAAACTCCTAGGAATTCTGTGACCTTGAGATTTTTTGGCACAAGCGAGGAATAAGCGAGTTGATAAAAGGGGGCTCGGCAGTCGGTATCAACAATTCCCCGTTTCCCGACGTCAAGAATTTAACCATTATATACTGAAATAAGTACTTAGGTATGATTTTCAATAGGAGGTCTCGGTTGTGAACCAGTAGGCTTTGCCGAAGTCTAAACTAACTCCATAACGCCGTCAAACCGGTTCAGAGATATGCCCTGCCACAGTTAAGCAGGCTGGAAGGTTGAGTTTCTGGTCCGAAAGGATTCTTTTGCCATTTCATCCTCTTCAAATAGGTTTTTCTCTTCTTGATTATGCGTTGAGATTGAGGTGCGACTTTTGCATTTTCTGGGTTTTGTGAAAGCGGGGATTTTTGGCGAGTGATCACTGTGGATATAAGATAATAGGGAGTGTCGTTGCAAACACAGCGAGACCTCGATGGTGAATATGAGAGGATGTAAAAAATGGTTGACGTCGTATATTTGTCGGGCTTGGACACTAGAATCTTGCTCGTTCCTTCCCCTATTGCGATCAAAACAAGGCCATTTCGCTTTCCTCTTCTCTCCAACATTTAATCACAAAGCAACCCCCAGTATTTCTCATTCGCTGTAGTTTCTATCCAGCCTCAATATACTATATCAATCTTGTGGTCATTGTGGACAAACATAGAACACTTCCACGTTCCAACTGCTTCAGATGTCTTCAAGATCGCAGTCGCAGTCCGGTGATGGTGACCGTACCAAGCTCGACTCGGGCGAAGGACGACCCGTGAACAAAAAGCAGGATGCCAGGGGGTCTACTCCAACGAACGAGGATGAAGTACCGCGGACCAATAATCCACGTCCATCGATACCCTGGCCGCCGCCACGTCCCCAGAGCGATGACATTCAAGCGCATCTTGGCATTCCAACTGAGGAGATACAACCACGAGCACCCGAATCTCAACAGGTTTATCTAAATGCAATTCGGAGTCAGGCAAACTCACTGTCCGCGAGATTTCGGGGAAGTACTCAGGAAGTGCGGGGAGTGATCGGGCGGTCTATCGAGCGTGTAGGGGACTTGATTTACAGGTACGAAATTTTTACATGTTCTTCGATGCTGCTGGCGTTCCCTGGGGTTTTACTGACAGTGACCAGAGATAGGGGAAACAACAGTAGTTACCCGGGATGGGCGGGTGATAATGCAATAGCTCCTCAAGAACAACAAAGATGGCCAGGAACACAATCCTCAGTATCGAATGCACCGACGTGGCCAGGGCAACAAAACTGGTCAGCCTTTCAATTCCAATTCAGTGCACCTGAATATAAACCAGCGCCTCAAGAACATCAAGGAATGCCAGGACCTCACCCTAATTTGTCGTCTATACAGAACCAACCTGCAAATCATTATTCGGCAGTTCCTCAGAAGAGACCAGTAGATGAAGAGCGACGAAGATTTCCAAGGCCCCTGTCCTTGTTGTCCACTGCACAGAACCAACCTGTAAATCAAAATTCGGGACTTCCTCACTTCCAATCCACGGTTCCTCAGAAGAGACCAGCAGATCAAGAGCGGCGAAGATTGCCAAGACCTCACCCCTATTTGCCGACTGTACAGAACCAACCTGTAAATCACAATTCGAGAATTCCTCACTCCCAATCCGCTGTTCCTCAGAAGAGACTAGCAGATGAAGAGCGACGAAGACTGCCAAGGCCCCGGTCCTTGTTATCCAATGTACCAAACCAGCCTGGACATCAAAATCCGGCAGTTCGTCACTTGCAATCCGCGATTCCTCAGAAGAGACCACCGGATCAAGAAGAACGAAGAGTGCAAGGAACCCGGTCCTTGTTGCCTACTGCACCAATGCCACCCAGAAAACCAATATCGAAAACATCTCTGGACCCCTTTTCAGGTTCCGAGGACCCCCCCGAACTGCTAGAACCCTCTATGAGAGAAAGCAGAGAGCAAAATGTTACGCCGAATACTATTCCCAAGAGGATGGTTGAGACTGCACCGTATGGGGAACGAAAACTTTCGCTCGATCGCCCCAAGCTTGGGCCGCGCCCAGTTGGGTACAAACCTGCTCATGCACCACAAGGGAGATCAACCGCTCGGTCCTTGTCGCCCATGGCAGAGCCGCCTTCAGAATCGCCCAGAATGTCGAATCACGAGAATAGACAAGAGAGAGTAAGTGGAGTGTTTGGGCCTGTGGACAGAAATCATACTGCTACGAAAAGGCCTGCTGCAAACGTGGACGACACTGGTGGCAAGCCGCTTGGTGCCTCAGATAATGAATTTGGTCTTCCGCGGACTTGATGATCGGTAAATATGGGTATGGAGTGCGACTAGAGTCAGAAGACTGCACTAGAAGCACGAGACGGAAGCAGCGAGCAAGCAAATATAATAATACCTTGAAGCAAATGTGCTTCTGAGGCTTTCAGAGAGTAAGTAGCTAGAACACTCTGAGAACAAAACAGAGACAGCGTAACCACATAAGCTTCAGTGACGGCATCTTAACCGTGAAGACTACTTAGATTCCACAACGTCCAAAGGCTACTAGCATCTGGATCATCAACCAGACTCTAATTTCATTAACTAATGGTTATTTCTACAAGAATCATGACATTCAATTTCATTCGACTCATCACGTTCGAGCTTAGCAGCTGAGCCTACCCAAAACTTTCATGAACGTCAATGTACCTCAGCACTCCCAAAGAGAAGAAAAGAATGGTATCTTCGCTCGCATATAAACGACTTCCACGCAATGCCCCCCAAATGAATCTAGCGAAGGAAGTAGAAGAAAACTTTATCCAGTCATGATGCTGCCATGCTGATACATGCCTCCGCGCTAAAATGCATCTTCAAACGGGCAATCTATGCTATCGTGCCCCTCGCGCTCGCAAACTCCGCACCACTTATCCATGTTAATTACTCCGCTCTCCTTTCCTGCCACGGGTCCAGATTCCATCGGGTTTGGAATGATTCTGACGGCTGGTGGGACGGCTGAATGAGCTTTCTTGGCTGGTGAGAGAGGTGCTGGTGTGTAATCATCGTAAGAAGGCTTTGGTGAAAGCCCTGCCTTGACAACATCCTTGCCTGTTCTCAGTTGGTGTGATCCAGAAACATCTCTTGAATGGGTGCCGTTCGAGGTTCCATTAGGTACAAACATGTTTGTGCATGTTAGAATGTCGTGTCCAGATGTTTCACAAAGCTCGCAGAAACTCTCATTGGCAGACGAGTACGTATCACTCTCCGGCATGGTCTCGAGGGTGTTTCCTCGCCGGTGGGCCTCTGGTGATGAGGGTTGTCGGTCACGCCAGCTGACGACAGTCCCTTTAGAATCCCGAAAAGATGTTCGATCCTGGGTGACGGTTCCCGTACTCATTGCACTGGCGCGGTGACTGGGGGCAGCATTGATTGCACTGCCCCTACGCAATCGTTCCAGCTCCCGCTCCAGTTCATCCTCCCGGCTGACTTTAGACTCGACAAGTGCGCGAAGTTCCATGACCTCCCGTTCCAGTTTCTCTTTCGCAAGACGTTCTTTCATTGAATCAACCCCATCACTTTGACGACGTCGAGAAGAGAAACTACCTTGTCTCTGCACTGGCGTTTTCTGGGGGTCATTTAAATTCGCTGCATCTGGCACAGCGTCCCGACTCAATGAATGGATGATGGCTTTTAAACCTCGAATCTCGTCATCTCGCTGTTCAACTTCCTTGGACATGGATGGAGATTCTCCGTTCGCAGCCTCGTTCATTGCTGCTGCCGCCTTCTCTCTCTCTCGGCGCAATTCTGATCTGGTCCGTTCAACTTCTCCTCGCAGGAATTCGACTTCACCACGAGCCTCAGCTTCTCCACGTCGAGCATCCTCTAAACCTTCTTCCAGTTCCTGCACGAGCTCCTCTAGTTGCTTTAGTTGCCTCGCAACACTGTCAACATCTTCGCTTCTTTCTTGTAATTCTCTAACCTCTTGCAGGAGGTCTTCCACCCGCTTCTCATATACTCGTTCAGTCTCAGTGCTAGCTAGCTCCAAGGTGTCGATTGTGCTCCTGAAATCTGCTCGGTGGGCATCAAATTCTGCAGTTAACATAGCGATTTTCTCGTTCTTCTCCCGGAGCAATGCTCGCAACTGTGATGCATCCTTGTCCTCCATGCTCCCTCTATTATGTCTTCCACCATCTGAATTACCCATTAATGTCTGCACTTCTGCCAGACTGCTCTCCATTTCCGCCAGACTAGATGCTTGCTCCTTTAATTGACGATCGCGTTCTTCAAGCTGCCCTCGTAACCGTTCAACTTCATCGTCGTTAGCCCGAGATGCTGGCCGTAATTTCGCATTGAAAGAAGACACAGAGCCAATGCTGCCATTCGTGGCGGTTCTTGCAACGCCAACAGGTGTTGTTTCGTCATCACTATAGTTCAAGGGAGCCTGCCCAAGCGCAGAAGCACTTCGAGGACCAACGCTCGCTTTCATTCCGTTTTTGGGTGTATAGCCAACCTTCTTGCTCGGATCCCTTGAGTCTTGTGTGCCTCTGATACTTTGTCCAAACTTTCCCGGTGCGGGACTTGCGTAGCGAGCAGGGGTTTTCGCGGCAGGTGTGCCTATGGAAGGTCTCCCTGCCAGTTGTGGCTTTCGCAGCGGCGATTCTGGTCGTGGGAGGGATGGTCGAGACTTTTTGAACTGAGGACTTGGTGCTCGACCTGGTCCAACCGACTGACTAAACTTTGGCACCGACGGGGTTGGTGGGGTATATGTATTTGATGCCTGTCCAGCTATTTTGAAACTTCCCCCTCCCCCTATTGATGGAGTTGTAGGCGTGATGGGGAATGAACCATCGTGGGATGAGGGCGAACCGCGCCTTGTCGCTCTATTGATCGGGAGGAATATACCGGCTCCGGATATGGAGGTTGAGAAGTAGGAAACTCTGAGTGACTCGTCAGTAGTTTTCCTTTTCGCGGCTGTTTGCATGTCTTACCCTTCAACGTCGCCATTATTCTTGCCCCGAGAAGCAAATTCTTCACTGAGTTCGACTCCGGCAAAAGTACCCTTCTTGCCATTCACCGTGCCTATGAACTTGACGGTTCCGTGCATGCTCCCGGGAACGTCAACCAGGTCACCGACCTCAAGGTCGTCGTCGGACCCGCGTGACGGAGTAAAGGGCGGCATTGTTCCAATTGTAGGTGAGTCCTCGTCCAACACCGTCAACCCGTATCCTACGCTGGCATCGGGAACGGTTGCCAGGGAACTTGATGTGAGTGTGCTGAGGGATGATTTGCGTAGAAGCGTAGGCGCGTTGGGTCTGCTGCTGAGCGCGGGCGTTTGCAACGCGCTAGCCTTGTAAGAGAGGTTCAGATTAGGTGTGGAAGCGGGTTTGGTGTTGCTACTCAGTGAGGGACGAGGTCGTGCAAGGGATCGTTTGGGTGTGTAGTTGTTCATAATCGAGCGTTTTTCGCGTCGTTGCGCAGAAAAACAACCGTTGCCCGCGGTAGCGGCGACCCCTGGTGCAGTCCAGAGCTGGTGGAGGACTGGATCGCCTTACCGTCGATAGCAATCTCAATGCTATAGGCCTTCATAAGCAGGAATCCTCGAAGAATAAGTTGGCGGAAAGAACAAGAACACGAAAAGGGGTGCTGGTGGCGATTTGAGTTGATGAGGATTGAATTCCAGGGGAGTTGTTGCTGAGAAGTGAGAAGTTGAGAGGTGCAGAAGGTGAGGTATGGAAGTCGTTGCCCCCTGCAGGCCATACACCACCGCTAAATCGGATATTCTCCAGCCGCAACAAAGAAGCTTTGGAGCTTATGGTTGCTTGTTTCAATGGCGCAGATTTCGAGGCTTTGTGAGGTGTCGGGTGTCGAGAGTCTCGTCAGATACGATATTATGTGTTCAGGCTCGTAGCTTGCTTGGAATGATTGTCGAAGTTGCGAAGCACGATAGAGATA
>Ga0302325_10030140_pt1 | contig 11191 bp, 7 predicted proteins | sample Palsa_T0_2_FD_201948 | JGI IMG/M metagenome (GOLD analysis project Ga0302325, IMG submission 201948) | Peat permafrost microbial communities from Stordalen Mire near Abisko, Sweden - Palsa_T0_2 | ecosystem: Environmental > Terrestrial > Soil > Palsa > Peat permafrost | place: Sweden: Abisko...
AACGCGAGCGCGAAAGCTACGATGCCCGCGATCTCGAGGTTCAGACGCATGCGTACCGGCGCACGGGTTTTTCGACGTACGCGAGCCATTGGATGATATTTTCGAGCGTCACATTCGCACACCTGTTCGCCGCCGGCGCGGCCGAGGCGTAGCAGGCCCCACGCGGACCTAGCCAGGAGAACGGACGCGATGCAGACACCCACGATCGTCGTCCTCGCCGGAGACGAGACCGGCCAAGAACTCCTGGTCGAGTCGCTGCGGGTGCTCGAGCCGACGGTCATCGGCATGGACGTCACCCTCGAGCACTTCGATCTTTCGCTCGAAGCGCGCCGCGCGACCAAGAACGGCATCGTGCACGAAGCCGCCGCCGCAATGAAGCAGGCCGGCCTCGGCCTCAAGGCCGCGACGATCACACCGGAAATCCGCGGCGACGTCGGCTCACCCAACGCCATCCTGCGCCGCGAAATCGACGGCAAGGTGATCGTGCGCACCGGGCGCCGCCTTCCCGGCATCCGGCCGATCGCCGGCATCCACTCGCCGATCTCGATCGTGCGCATGGCCGTCGGCGACGCCTACGGCGCGACCGAATGGCGCGAGCGCATCGGGGACGATGAGGTCGCCTTTCGCACGGAGCGCATCGAGCGCAGCGTCTGCCGCGTCGTTTCGGAGTACGCCTTCTATCACGCTCGCAAGACGAAATCCAAAGTTTTCGGCGGCCCGAAATACACGGTGAGCCCCGTGTACGAGGGCATGCTCAAAGAAGAGATGGATGCCGCGGCCGAGCGCTATCCCGATATCGTCTACGAACCGCAGTTGATCGACGCGACCTACGCACTGCTCATCTCGAGCGCGGGCGACCCGATGGTGATTCCTTCGCTCAATCGCGACGGCGATTGTCTTTCCGATCTCGTGATGCAGCTCTTCGGTTCTATCGCGGGCGCGGAGAGCGTGCTGCTTTCGTTCGACGAGGAATTGCGTCCGAAATGCGTGATGGCCGAGGCCCCGCACGGCACGGCACCACGCCTCTTCGGAAAGAACGTCGCGAACCCGATGGCAATGATCCTCGCCGTCGCGGCCCTGCTCTCGCACGTCTCCGATCAACGCGCGGTCGACGCGTCGCGCGCAATCTACGAATCGACCCTCGAAACCGTGCGCTCGGGGATCGCCACGAGCGACCTCGGTGGCCATGCTTCAACCAGCGACTTCACGAACGCGGTGATCGAAAAAGTGCGCTCGAAACTCGAAGTTTGGGCAAGCCTCTGACGCGAATCCTACGGTAAGAAGTCGTCGCCTGCACTCCGGCGCGCTTTCGCTAGCGATAGCGCGCGATCAGCACAACCCCGCACGCAGCGAGCCCAACGCCCAGCCACTGCGAGCGCGTCAAACGTTCGTCCAGGAATGCGCGGGCGAGGAACACCGTGCTTGCGGGATAGAGTGATGTGAGCACAGCCACGATTGCGAGCGCACCCGAATTCGCCGCGAAGACGTACAGGATGTTGGCGCTCATGTCGAGCGCTCCGGCGCCGAGCACCAGGCGCAGCGACTTCGGCGCGGGCCGCAAACTTTCGCCGCGCACGAGCGCGTACGCAACGAGCACGGCGACCGACACCACGCGCGCGACGGCGAGCAAAACAAACGCGCCATCGTGATGCCCGCGTGATAAGAGTACGAGCAGCACGCCGATCGCGAACCCGGAGAGCAGCGCGAGAACGAGACCCGGCTCGCGCAGCGACAGCGTGCGCGTTTCGAGATTCGCCGAAACGAGCGCCACCGCAACGAATGCGAGGACGACACCGATCAGCGCCGGCACCGCCGGCCGCTCGCCCATCCCGAGCCCGACGATGACCGGTACGCTCGCGCCGACGACGGCCGTAATCGGCGACACCACGCCCATGCGCCCGACGGCGAGCGCAGCGTACAGCGCGGCGATCGCTGCGCCGCCCGCAATCCCGACGCCGATGCCGAGCAGCACGTCGGACGCGTGCACATGTGCCGAGTTTGGGAACGCTAACCAAGCGGCTCCGAGCACGAAGATACCTGCGATTTGCGACAGCACCACGACCGCCGCGGCCGGCATCCGGCGGCTGGCGAGGCCGCCGAAGAAATCCGCCGCGCCGTACGTGAGGGCGGCCGCCAGGGCAAGCGCGATCGGCACCGTTAGCGGTCGGCGGGATCGAGCGCGTCGCGCAGCCCGTCGCCGAGGAGGTTGAAGCCAAGCACCAGCACCGTGATGGCGACGCCTGGGAAGATAAGCGCCCACGGGGCCGAGATCCAGTAGTCGCGCGCGTCGTTGAGCATCGCACCCCATTCCGGCGCGGGCGGGCGCGCGCCGAGGCCAAGATATGAGAGGCCGGCGGCCTCGAGTTCGGCGGTCGCGATGCCGAGCGTCGCCTGCACGAGGAGCGGCGCCGCGATGTTCGGTAACAGATGCCTTCCGAGCATGCGCATCGTCGAAACCCCGAGCGCTCGCGCGGCTTCCACGAACTCGAGTTGGGCGACCGCCAGCGTCGACGAGCGCGCGAGACGCGCGTACTGCGGCACGTACACGATACCCAAGGCGATCATCAGGTTGGTGATGCTCGGGCCCAAGATCGTCGTAATGGCGATGGCTAAGATGATCGACGGAAATGCGAGCATCATGTCCATCGCGGCCATGAGCACGTTATCGAGCGCGCCGCGAAAGTACCCCGCCACGAGGCCGATCGCCGTTCCGAGCGTGATGGCGACGCCGACCGAAACGAAGCCGATCGCGATCGAAACGCGTGCCCCGAAGAGGATGCGGGCGAACACATCGCGCCCGAGTTTGTCGGTGCCGAAGAGGTGGTCGGGGTTCGGCGGGATGCTCCCGATTCCGAGGTCCTGCGCGAGCGGATCGTGCCCGCCGATGATGGGCGCGAAGATCCCGCCGATGAGGATGGCGAGGATAATGGCCGCGCCTGCCGTGGCGCCCGGCGTGCGGCGGAAGCGGCGGAACGCATCGCCCGCGTACGTGCGCGGCGCGACTGCCTCGCCCTCGGCGATGTCCGCGCCCGGGCGCCGCTCCCCTTCAACCACGCGCGAGGTGTTGCGCTCGCGGTGCCGTCGGCCCTGGGGATTCGCAAGGTCGCTGGTCGAACGCTGGGACATGGGCGGCGTGTTTGGTGCGGGACTCGTACTTTCGATCATGCTGGCGGCGCTCGGCGATCCGCAAGCGGCGCAGCCCGTGCCGTCACCGGCCCCTTCGAGCAGCCTCCGGGAGATCGGCCACGTCAAGGCCGTCACCGAGTTCTGCCGGACGGCGCTCGACCACACGAACGCGAGCATTCTTCTGTTGCTTGAAAACGACCGCCGGATCGGCGACGTGCAAAACACACTGCGCACGAACGATTTCGATGCGAGCGAAATCTCGCGCGGCACCGGGCTTCGCCAACTGAGCGCCGAGTACGTCGCCTTGCGCGCGGCCGCGGTAACGGGGAACGGCCAGATGGCGCTCCTGCGAGAGCAGATCAAAGAGAGCCCGAGCGGCGACCAGCGCGCGGCGCTCTTGCAGCTCGAAGAAGCCCTCGACGGTGCGCTGACGCGGCAAAAACGGCTGGCGGACCGCATCGGACGCATGATCGCATACCTCGAAAGTAACGACCGGATCGATCCGGATACGCGTCGCCAGGAAGAGTTCGATGCGCTGCTCTCGATGAACGATCGGGACGCCGTCCACGACCCGGAAGGACCGCTCGCAAATCTGCCCTGGTCGCTGGACGAGGTGGCAAAGGCGGCCGACGCAGATATCGGGGGTTGGGCCGTGCAGGTACGCCGCGACGAAGACGACGCCTCGGACCGGCTCGACGCGGCCTTCGCCGGCTGTCTCTAACCCGCAAAATCGGCGGCGGGCCCCATGGCCGAAGGCTTTTTTGCCTCCTTCGGCGATGACCTCATAGCAGAGTAGCCCCGCTCGCCCATGAAAACTTAAGGGAGACGACCGCAATGAATTTCGATTCACGCAGCGGCCGATTCGGCATATTCTCACGGCGTGTCATCTTTGGAATGGCGCTATGCGGAATGCTCTTTTCGGCACTCACGCTTCCGGCCTACGCAGCACTCACGGGCTCAATCAACGGTACCGTCACCGATCCCAAAGGCATTCCGCTCCCTGGCGTCGCCGTGACCGCGGTTTCACCGACCGATCGCGCGACCGCGACGACCGACGCCAAGGGGTTCTTCTCGATGACCGGCCTCCAACCGGATACCTACACGCTTTCGTTCGAATTACAAAGCTACGAGCCGAGCGCCTTAACCGGTGTAACGGTGAGCGCCGAGCAGATCGTCAGCCTCACCCAGATCATTTCCAAATCGCTCAAACAGATCGGGCGTGTCGCCGCGCACGGCCGCGGCTCCGCGTTCCAGCCGAACCAAACGACCGATACGTACACGGTAACGAATCAGCAGATCATCGATGCGCAAGGCAAGGATAATGCAAACGACGAGGTGACGCTGGTCGGCTCGCTACCGGGCGCCGAAACCGACGCAGACGGATATCCTTCGCTGCGCGGCGGCCGCGAGAACGAGATCGGCTTCGAGTACGAAGGCATCAACTACGACGAGCCCTATTCCAATCAATTTGCGAACAGCTTGCTGCTCAACGGCGTCGGGTCGCTGCAGCTCTCGCCGGGCGCGGGCGACGCTTCACAAGGAAACTCGGGCACGGGCGTCATCAATTTGATCGCCAAACGCGGCACGAACCCCGCCTTCGGCATGTTCTCGGTCGAAAGCGGGTCGCAAACGTACTGGCACGATCTTATCGCCGAGTACGGGTTCGCGACACCGAACGGCGCGTTCTCGAACTACTTCAAATACATCGGGCAACGTCAGGCCGAACTGTACGGCGACGAAAATAATCAGCTTTCCCAAATCGGCCAGTACGATGGCAACAGCTTCAACACCGTCGATGATTACGTCGACAACATGGTCTTCAAGTTCGGCAAAAACCAGAACAAGTCGCTGCAGCTATTCTACGAAGGGCAGGTCGTGCAGTACGGGGTCGGCGCGGGTCTACCGCCCGGCACCACGTATTACCGGACGGGCGACGCCGCCTCGAATTCGTATATCGCGGGCGCCTATTTCGGCGGACAGTTCTTGCCGCCGGGACCAGGTTTGTCGAACGGTCTGGCCGCGACGCCGTCCGAAATCAGTAACCTGCTCTCGTTCTATCCCGGGCAGCATTCGGCGAACGAAGCCATCAGCGGCGTGCCGTCGTACAACCAACCGCTGCAGGCATTCAAGCTCCAGTTCAACGAGAGCCCCGATTCGGCGTCGTACTACGACCTGCGCTACTATCGCTTGGCGGCGGTTACCACGTTCGACTTTCCAACCACGATCCCGGCGCCGGGAGACGTGTACTCGTATCAAATATTGCAGGGGGGTTCGCGCACCGGCGGTGCGTTCGACTACAACAGGCAACTGAACTCGCAAAATTTCTTGTCGCTCGGGGCACGCGACGATTACGATACGCCGGTGGACTCGTACGACGTCCCCTTTTCGGGACTTCTCGACGTCTCGGGGCCGTTCGGGTATTCGGCCGATCAAGGGTACGAATTGCTCGACTTCTTGCCGAAGGCCGCGTGCCCGCAATGCGGCTATCTGTCCTCGTATTTTCCGAACGGCGTGCGGGTGCCGGCCTCCGACACCTACGAACCCTACCAGCGTCACGAGTACGGCGCGTACCTGAAAGACGACATCCAATTCAACAGCCGGCTGCGCCTCTCGGCCGGGCTACGCCTCGATGGGTCCAGCTACAATTTCGGCAACCTCGAGCAGCAATTCGCGATTCCCGACGGCAGCTCCAACGCGGTACATCCGCTCGTTCTACAGCCCCGTCTCGGAACGTCATATCGCCTAACGCCGCACGACAGCATCGCGGCTTCGTACGGGCGCAGCATTCAGAATCCGTACTTCTCGAGTTCGGTCAATTTGGAGAATCCAGCGCAGTTCAGCCAGTTTGCGAACATTCCGGCCTACAACAATCAGGCGCCCGGAACGCCCGTGATGTTTTGCGGCGTCAACGCGAACCAGCTCTGCAAAAACTACGCGCAACAGCTCTTCTGGGAATACCAAAACTCATCGGGTATCCCCGTATTTACCGTACAGCCGGAGCAATTTCTGAACCTCGACTTCAGCTACTCGCATGAATTTCCGGCCGGATTTGCTACGAAGGTGACGCCGTTCTACCGAAAAGGCGAGAACATCCTCGCGACGACGAATCCGATTCTTGGTGAAGTGAACGGCCTGCCGGTGATCGGGCCCTCGTCCACGACGAACAACGGAATCGAGCGCACGTCGGGCGTCGAGTTTTTGCTCACCAAAGACGCGCAGTACGGCTTCTCGGGTCAGTTGACCGCCACGTACATCAACGAATTCTCGAACATCCCGCCCTTGCAGACGTCCGGAAGCGAAGACGCCTTCCCGACGATCACGCCCGCGTCGCTCGCGCTCGGAAACGTCTACCGCGTGGGCTTTCTCTCGCCGTTCGTCGCGCAGCTTTCGCTCGAGTACAAGTCGCACAGCGGCCTGCGCATCAATCCCGTCATCCAATATACGCGCGGCTACCCGTACAACGAAGGTTCGCTCGCACCGTACCTCGTGCCCGGGCTCGGCTTCGCGAACGTTCCGAATACGAACCTCACGTCTCCGAACGGATCGAACATGGCGCCGTGCTATGTCGATCCTGGAAACCCGGGGGGCCTGACAAACCCAAACCTCGTCGCATGCCGCGGCACCGCGGAAAGCCCGAGCGCCGGCGGTATCCTCTCGAACGGCCGCTTCGATACGGATTTGACCCTCGAGTACTCAGCGCCGAAATCGAGAGTACTGTTCGGCGTACAGTTCATCGGTCTGTTCAATAACCTGTATGGCTACCCGACGGTGAACGATTGCTACCAGCCGGTCGCATACGGCGTTTCAGGCGCGGCTTCCGGAGCCGCCGGCAACGGATACTGCCAGTATAGTCAATCGACATACGGAAACGGATTCAACGGCTACACGAACATCCGCGGAGGCTCGCCGTATCTATTGATCCCGAACAACAATCTCTCGTTTACGGCGCAGACCCAACAGACGCCGTTGCTGACGCTCTTCTACGTTCAGGTGAAACTCTAGTGCGACGTATCAGTCTTTCACGCGGCGCGGCGTTTCTCGGCGCGGGCGCACTCGCCGTATTCGCATCGGGGTGCACCTCGGGGAACTCCGCGATCGAGCCCCCCTTCCAGTCGGCGAACATCTCCACGCTCGGCGTCCTCAAGTTCGCCGTCGGCACGGCGAACATCGCGCAGGAAGACGGTTCGGCGGCGCTCACGGGCCTGAACACCGTCGTCACCTTCCGCAATTCCAGAGGCGACTCGGCATTTGCCGTCGATTCGCCGCAAATCGTTGGCCCGGCGGGATTTTTGGTACCGGCCGCCACGACGCTAGCCGGCGTGGATGCCGGTACAAACACGATAAACTACACGCCGCAAATAGGCGGCAATCCCACGACCTTCGGGCAGTCGGGATCCGCGACGATCTACGGCTTCGGACCGAACAACTACACCACTTCGGGAGCCGCGCCGTTCGGCACGTTCCAACTGCCGATGTACAACGACATCCTTAGCGGCGGAACGTACGAGCCGCAATCCTTCGATGGCTTGCCCCCGGCCTTTCCGGCCCCGCCGGCGGGCACGGGTTTCACTGGCTACAACCTCGGCTTCGTCGACTTCGCCGCAAAGGCCGTATCCGGTACGTACGCGCTCAACGTCTTGATACCAACCTCGGCCGGGTCGAGCCAACAACCGTACACCTATACGGCTTCGGCGACGTTGCTCGCTTCGAAAGTGCTGCCGACGCTTTCGGGGCCCGTGTTTACACCGGACTCGACCGGCACGGGCGGAACGCTCGCCGTAACGTTCCCGGCAGGCGTTGTCGAGATCGTCGTGGAGATCGCCGATGAAACGGCCGGCGGTGAATCGACGTACGTTTTCACGACGGCCGCTTCCGCCCCACAAAGCGTCCCAGACGGAACCTTTGCCAGCAACACCGACGAATATCTCGTCTCCGCCGTCGGCTGCGATTACGACGCGTTCGCACTAGCCGCGCCGGCGAACATGCAGCAATCCCCGAACGTCGTCGGCCCCGCAGGCCAAGACGACATCACCGTCGCCGCCCCACAGGACGACACGCTTCCGATGGGCACGTCGGTCGCGCGCAAACGGGGCATGCGGACGCTGCGGCACTCGTCACCGTTCCGCCGAGCCTAGAAAGGCAACACGCCGCCGTCGAGTGGTGGCGACGGCAACGGTTGAGCCGGCGCGGTATTCCGCGCCGGCTCTTCATGCCAAAGGTATAGCCAGGGACTCTTAGGTCAAGGTCAGGCGAAAAGGGTACTACCCGAAGGGCCATAGCAGCCGAGAATTCCCAAGAAATCGCGAGGACTAACAGCCGTGATCAATCTCCAAAAGACCGTTCTCCCGGTAGCCGTCCTCCTGGCGCTAACCTTCCCGGCCGCAGCTTGCGCAGACCAAACTGCTCCCAAGCAGATCAGCTTCCAGACGTCCGAGGTAGACGTCGACCACCCCGATGGCGCGATCGAAGGTTCGCTAAACGTAACGATTGCCGCCGACGGCACAATCTCCGGATACTTCCACCGCGCCGACAGCGGCCGGTCGCGCGACGTTCACGGCGCGCTCACCGGAAAGACGATCTACCTCGACATCGGGAACCAAGTGCCGGTCGAGGGTACGTACGTGAACGGAACGATTGTCGGCTACCGCACCATGGGCAAAAATAGGCATCTGGACCAGTACCGCTTCACCGCGACACCAGCGCCGTAACGGCTCCAGGCGGGCAAGACGACATCACCGTCGCCCCCCGCAGGACGACGCGCTCCCGATCGGCACGGCTGAGGCACACAAGCCCGGCTCGCGGGGGTTCCGGCACCTGTAAGCCTTTCGCAGAACCGCAAGTTACGGGTCTCAACGTCGATGCCGGCGCCAGGGCGCTTCAGACGAGGCGGCGGGCTTCTCCTAGTGGGTGACCGCGCGTCCGCCCCATCGGCCATCTGTACGCCGTCCCATCCAGGAATTAATCTTTTTTTAACACAAACGTCTCTTTGCCGGGACCGATTGAGGTCCGGGCTTTCTTTCACACTCTGAGGAGATATCGAGTGTATTCTTTTTCTCGTTCCGCGCAGCGCACGGCACGGCCGATCGCCGGCGCCATCCTGACGCTCGTCATCGTTTCTCTCTCGCTTGGGACCGTCAACGCGGCCGGGACGACGGGAACGATTTCGGGCACCGTCACCGATGCGAAAACGGGCGCTGCGGCCGCCGGGGTGACCGTCGCCGCCATTTCGCCAACGGAGCGCGCTAAGACGACGACCGACTCGAAAGGCTTTTATTCGTTCACGGGGCTCGTTCCGGACTCGTACGAGGTTTCGTTCGAACTCGCAGGTTACGAGCCGATCGACGTTGCGGGCATCAACGTATTTCCCGACGTCACGTCACACTTGGATGAAAAGCTCTCTAAGTCGCTCGTCACGATCGCGCGCACGACTGCTCACAGCGCGGGTGGTGCGTTCCAGCCCACGCAAACCAACGACGCGTACACCGTGACTTCCGATCAGATCCAGACGATTCAGGGCAAAGATAATAACACGAACGAAGCGCAGCTCCTTACGTCATTGCCGGGAGCCAGCCTCGATTCGAGCGGCTACCCGGTCCTTCGCGGCGGCCGCGAAAACGAGGAGGGCTACCAATTCGAAGGGATCGACATCGTCGATGCCTATTCGAATCAATTCACGAATTCGCTTTCGGTCAACGGCATCAAGAACTTCCAACTGACGCCGGGAGCCGGCAACGCAACCAACGGGAATGCCGGAACGGGTTCGATCAACTACACGGCCAAGCGCGGAACGAATCCGGCATTCGGAACGATGGAAACGGACGTGAACTCGTTCCCCTTCGGGCACCAGCTTTCGATGGAGTATGGCCTTGCGAGCCCCGACGGCTCGATCTCGAACTACATCTCGTACATCGGGCAGCGCGACGGTGCGCAAGACGGCCAGCCGGGCACCCGGGCCGTCGACATCGGCGAGTTCAATGGCGTCGGCGCATTCTCGGAAGATAACATCGTCGATAACTTTATCTACAAATTCGGCAAAGATAAGAATACCGAGCTCCAACTGCTCTACCAGAATCAAGTCGATTTCTTCCAAGAGAGCTACGGCGGCGCGAACGGCCTCTTGGGCATTTTATCGGACCCGTACTACAGTCAGGTAGCGTCCCTTCCGTCGCTCGTGCCGCAGATCTACGGCTTCAGCACGGCCGACGTCTCGTCGGCCCTCGGCGCCTTGCCCGGTCACCCGAACAACGCTCCCTATGGGCAGGACGCGCAGTACCAGCCGCAGACGGTGTATAAGATCCAACTATCGCATAACTTCGGAAGCTCGGCATATCTTCGCGCCGCGTATTTCGGAGTCGACGCGGTGACGCTCTTCAATCTTCCCGACCCGAGTGAGGGAGTCTACGAAGGTCAAGGAGGCCTCGCACACGGGTTCAGCCTCGATTTCACCGACCAGCTCAACAGCAAGAACCTCGTGCAAGTCGGCACGAAATTTACCTACAATCATCCCGTGTTCTTCAACGACAACCAACAGTCGAACACCGAAGCGATCGCGCTCGGGCTCGGCGGCATCATCGGAATCGGCGCCGGCCAAGGCTTCGAGTTTGCCGACTTCTTGCCGGCGAGCAACAGCACGTGCAACACGGTCCTCGCCGAGCTTGGCGCCGCTCCGCCGCCGGGGAAGAGCGCGGCGACCTGCGGCTACATCAACTCCTTGATGCCCGGAGCTACGATTCCGCTCTACGATCGAACCGCATCGGTCGATCGCGCCGATTATGCGGCCTACATCAACGACCAGTTCGCGGCGAGCGATCGACTGCGGTTCGAAGGCGGTCTGCGACTCGATGCCAACGATACGAAATTCCCGCACGACGTCGACGAGTATGCCTTCAACGTGCCGGACGATGCCGAGCATCCGTTTATCCTTCAGCCGCGCCTTGCGACGAGCTTCCAGCTGACGAAGAACGATGCCATTCGCGCCTCGTTTGCACGCAGCACCCAATTTCCACCGCTCGCCGACCTCGCGCGCATTATCAATCCGGAGCAATTCACTGCGTTCTACAACATT
>Ga0302325_10030141_pt1 | contig 11191 bp, 9 predicted proteins | sample Palsa_T0_2_FD_201948 | JGI IMG/M metagenome (GOLD analysis project Ga0302325, IMG submission 201948) | Peat permafrost microbial communities from Stordalen Mire near Abisko, Sweden - Palsa_T0_2 | ecosystem: Environmental > Terrestrial > Soil > Palsa > Peat permafrost | place: Sweden: Abisko...
CGATCTCATGTTCAGCATCAAAAACATTCCCGCAGTCTGTTGCGATGGCAAGGTGAATATCCCCGATGGCGAAGTCTTCACCGCTCCGGTCAAAACAAGCGTCAATGGCGTGATTCGCTTCAACTGTCCCACCATTTATCGCGGCGTCACGCATAACGATGTTCGCCTGGTTTTCCGCAATGGAAAAATCGTCGAGGCATCCAGCTCGGCCACGAACAAATTGAACGAGGTATTGAACACCGATCCCGGCGCTCGCTACGTCGGCGAATTCGCCATTGGATTCAATCCCCACGTCACCAAGCCGATGAAGGACATCCTCTTCGACGAAAAGATCGCCGGCAGCATTCATTTCACGCCCGGCGCCTGCTACGACGAGGCCAGCAACGGCAACAAAAGCAAAATTCATTGGGACATCGTGATGCGTCAAACCCCCGACGTCGGCGGCGGGGAGGTCTGGTTTGACGGAAAGCTCATTCGCAAGGATGGGCGGTTTGTGGTGAAGGAACTCAAGGGGCTGAATCCGGAAAAGCTAATATAACCGGCAAGAAAGAGCGAAACGCAAAGCCAATGGAAACCCTTGTTCGAATCAAGCGGGCCGTTCTTGCTGGAAACGTCATTTATACCACCAAAGCTGAATTGGAAATGGAAGTGGACCAGCTACTTCGCCGGGAAGTGGAAGAGTCTATCCTATATGCCAATGCAATCTATAAAACCATCCGCTCCACGCTTCCGGGGCACCGCCGAGAGTCCCTTCACATTATCCATGGTACGACGCTAAGTGGGATCGTTGTATATACAAAAGGGAAACTAATTGTCCAATCGGGCATAGAAGCGTATTATGTCCTGGTGTCCAGCAAACGCGCCGATTAACCTGTGGGAATACTAAACATCAAATCTTGTCCGTCTTGTGGCAGCAATCGGATCAAGCGCGTCCGCCGCACACTTACGCGGGTGCACCATGGTCAATCCTATACCGTCCCCAATGTTGTGTTCTATGCGTGTCCCGAGTGTGGGGAGAATTTTTTTGATCGAAAGGCCACGGACAAAATCCAATCCCATTCACCGGCGTTTTCAAAACCCACCCGTGCCAAGAAAGCACACTCGGTTGGATAAGGCCACCGCGACGAACAATTCGGTCCCGCACCGATGACCCCTCTGCCGATTGATTCCCATCTACCGGAAATTATCCGGCGGCTCACAGAATCCAAATCGCTCGTCATCGTCGCCGAACCGGGCGCGGGCAAGACGACGCGGGTGCCACCCGCGATTCTGCGAAGTGGAATTCTTCCGCCGGGGCATCCGAATCTCGTGATTCTTCAGCCTCGCCGTGTCGCGGCGCGAGCGGCGGCGCAGCGGATTGCCGAGGAAAACGGCTGGCAAATCGGGCGCGAAGTCGGCTACCACATCCGTTTTGAAAAGAAGATCGGGCCCGAGACCCGTCTGCGTGTCCTAACCGAAGGCGTGCTCACGCGCCAGTTGCTGGATGATCCGTTTCTCGATGGCGTCGGGGCGGTCATTCTCGATGAATTTCATGAGCGATCGCTGAATGTCGATCTGGCGATTGCCATGCTGCGCGAAGTGCAGCAATCGGTGCGGCACGATCTGCTGATTGTTGTGATGTCGGCGACATTGGAGGCCGGCCCGGCCGCGAAATTTCTGGGGAATTGTCCGGTGGTGACCGGGCCGGGGCGGACGTTTGGAGTGGAGATTGAATATCACCCAAGTGCCAGCGCGCCGGTTGTCGCGCGCGTTGCTGCTGCCGTCGAGGAAATCGTTGGACGAAATGAATCCGACGGCGACGTGCTGGTATTTTTGCCCGGCGCGGATGAGATTCGCCGGGTGCTCACCCGTCTGGAGCCGCTCGCGGAGCGGCTCGATCTTTCGTTGCTGCCGCTTCACGGCAGTTTGCCTCCGGACCAGCAGATGCTCGCCCTGCGGCCGTCGACCCGGCGCAAAATTATTCTGGCGACGAACATCGCCGAAACGTCGCTGACCATCGACGGCGTTCGGTGGGTTATCGACAGTGGCTTGGCTCGCATCCCGGCGTTCGATCCTCGCCGGGGGCTGGATCGGCTGGAGCTGAAGCGCATCAGCAAGGCATCCGCCACCCAGCGGGCCGGACGAGCCGGTCGCACCGCACCCGGCCGATGCCTCCGCCTCTGGTCGGCGAAGGAGCATGCGGCCCTCGATGATTTCGAATTGCCCGAGATAAAACGCGTCGATCTCTGCGGCGCGGTTCTCGATCTTCACGCGTGGGGCAAGCTGGCCGCGACAGCATTCGGCTGGTTCGAGCCTCCATCCACCGAAGCGCTCCAATCCGCGGAGCGATTGCTGGAAATGCTCGGCGCGCTTCTCGGCGGGAAAATTACCCCGCTGGGGAAGAAACTCAACGCGCTTCCCCTTCATCCGCGCATTGGTCGATTGCTTTGCGCCGCGGCCGAAGCGGGATGTCCGAGCGAAGGCGCGACCCTTGCAGCGCTGCTCTCCGAAAAAGACATCCGCCGCCCGGATGACAGTCTGCCGCGCCATTTGCGCCAGCCCATGATGCGGGGTGACAGCGATCTGCTTTTGCGGATGGACGATCTTTCCGACGCCGAGCGGCACCATTTCGCGGCTCATCTGCGAGACCGCGGAATCGACACGACCGCCGCTCGGCAAATCGTGCAAATCCGAAATGAATTACAGCGGCTCGCCCGACAACTTGATCCAGCGCGAATCGAATCACCGACGCGGGAAACGCTTTTGAAGCTGATGCTTCTGGCATACCCCGACCGGGTCTGTCGTCGCCGCGAGTCCGATCGCTCCGCCGCCACCATGACCGGCGGCAGCGGGGTTCGGCTCGATCCCGAATCGGTGGTCGGACAGGATGAATTCTTCCTGGCGCTGGATGCCCGCGATGATCCGCGATCCCAAAATCGGGAAGCCATGGTCCGTATCGCCAGCGCCATTCGCGTCGAATGGCTGATGGAAATGTTTCCCCATTTCATCACGCGACAGCGGACGACCCTGTTCGGCGAAGACCGCCAGCGCGTCGTCGGCCGGGGAATCGTGCGCTATCGTGATCTGATTTTGTCCGAAGAAAGCGACGCCGCGGTCGATGCGGAGGCGGCGGGCAAAACCCTCGCCGCGGCCCTGCGGCCGCGCGCGATGGGAATTTTCAGCGAAGACGAACGCGCTGTGAATCTGCTGGCGCGCGTGAACCTGCTCCGGCGACTGATGCCCGAGCATCCGTGGCCGACGTTTGAGGATGCCGAACTGGCCGATGTTCTGGAGGGTTTATGCGATGGAAAATCCAGCGTCGCGGAAATCAAGCGAATGCCGCTGGCCGATGCCCTCGCGGCAAAGCTGCAATATCCATTGGATCAGTTGCTTCGCCAGCACGCGCCGGAGACACTCGACGTCCCCAGCGGCAGCCGGATTCAACTGCAATATCGTCCGGACCAGCCCCCGATTCTGGCCGTCCGGCTCCAGGAGATTTTCGGCTGGCGTGAAACTCCCCGGATTGCCGCCGGTCGCATGCCAGTGCTGCTGCATTTGCTCGGCCCGAATTTTCGGCCGGTTCAGATTACGGGCGACCTGCGAAGCTTCTGGGCGACGACCTATTTTCAAGTCCGCAAAGACCTGCGCGTCAAATATCCCAAACATTCCTGGCCGGATGATCCGCTCACGGCAATGCCCATGGCTAAAGGCAAGCCGCGATAATCATGATATGGTCTCCAGCCTCCCGTCACGGTAATCTGTCCCCCAACCATGCTCTGGTTTTCACTCTATGTCACCTATGCCGTGATTGGATGGGCGATTCGCGCGGCCATGGTCACCGTGGTCCTGCGGCGTCAGTTCGCTCCCGGGGCATCGGTGGCGTGGCTGGGAATCGTTTTTCTCCATCCCTATATCGGGCTGACTTTGTATCTTCTGGTCGGCGAGAGCCGGCTGGGTCCTCGCCGGACCGAGCGGCATCGGCAGATCGTCGCCAAATTCCGCGATCCCTCGCGAAACGCGGAGCGCGCTCCGCACGAAATAAAACCGGATTCGCCGCCCGTCTATCAGTCGATGATCGTCCAGGCGGAGAAAATCAGCGGGCTGCCGGTGCTCGCCGGAAATCAGATGGATTTCCTGCCGGAAGCGTCGCAGTTTCGCGAGCGTTTGTGCGCCGAGATCGCCGCCGCCGGCAAGTCCATCCACCTTCTCTATTATATTTTCTCCAACGATCAGACCGGCCGCGCGGTGGCGGATGCGGTCATCCAGGCCTCTCGCAGAGGCGTGAAATGCCGGGTGCTGGCCGACGCTCTCGCCTCCCGCGCGTTCTTCCACCATGATGGGCTTTCCACCGAACTCATCGCCGCCGGGGTCGAGGTCGCCGCCGCGCTGCCGGTCGCGCCGCTGCGCCGGCGGATGGCGCGGATGGACCTGCGCAATCACCGCAAGCTGGCGATCCTCGATGACAAGATCGCCTACGCCGGCAGCAATAATCTCATCAACCCCGACTACGGCGGCCGGCGCGGAAATCCGTGGATCGACCTGACCGGCCGATTCACCGGGCCGATTGTCGGCGAACTGGCATCGATCTTCGCCGAGGATTGGGCTTTCGAAACCGGCAAGGAAATTGATATTCCCTATCCCGACCCGCACGAAGCGGCATCGGACCAGAACGCCGGCGACGTTTTCTCGGCCCAGGTCGTGCCGACCGGTCCCACCGTGCCGGATGCCACGTTTCGCCGGCTTTTGCTCGCCGCGATACAATCCGCGCGGCAGGAATTGGTCCTCACGACGCCCTATTTCGTCCCGGATGAAACGACGCTGCTGTCGATGATGATGGCCGTGGATCGCGGTGTGGACGTCAAGTTGATTCTTCCGCAAACGGCCGATCATTTTTTCGCCGCCGCCGCCGGTCGGGCCCATTACCATTCGCTCCTTCGATCCGGCGTCGCGATCCATCTCTATCAGCCCGCGCTTCTTCACGCCAAGACCATCACCGTGGACAACACCTTCGCCCTTTTTGGCTCCGCCAATCTCGACGTCCGGAGCTTCGGCCTGAACTTTGAGTTGACCGTTCTGCTCTACGGCCAAGCAATCACACAGCGTCTGCGCGCCATTCAGGCCGAATATCTGGCCCGCTCCAAGGCATTGGAGTTATCCGAATGGGATCAGCGCCCCTCCGCCAGCGAATACGCCGACCGCGCCGTATCCCTTCTGTCGCCGCTCTTGTGACTCAAATTTTAACGCTGACGATAAATTTGATCAGCACCGGCGCCGTCAACTGGTCGGCAGTGAAGTGCTGCCAAACGGGAAATTCCGCGTCGAGGTAAAACATCCATGGATGAATGTCGAATTCGATCCCCGGAGACAAAAGAAGGCGCGTGTATCCGGAGTCCACCGGAATATCCGCCTCATCGCCGGAATCCTGCGCTCGATATGAACCTACAACTTGCGCCAGCGGCGAAATGCGCACGCCGTGAAAAACCAGGCCGGTGTAGTAAATCCCGAGAGCGCCGTCGGCTTCGCAGCCGGGAAGATATTCATCCCGCCCGGTGAACGGCAGCTCCAACTGCACCTGCGCGAACCAATTCCATCGAAAACTGTTGCCCAGGGAATTGCGGTAAAAACCGCCGAGAAGAACATCCGTGCTTCCGGTGCCGAGTTCGGCATCGCGATCGATGTCGCCATACAGATCGTTGTGTGTATAGTCGCCGGTCGGCAATTTGAATCCGAAGGTGATGCCGACGGACATGTCCGGGAAAAACCCGGTGTAAATCCCTTCGACTCGAATGTCGCCGAGTGCGGCCCAGGTATTTCCGACGATTTCGTTGCCGGTAGCGCCGCCGGTTGTTTCGAAGTATCGGTAGTCCAGCGGAACTTCCGCCTGAATCCCCCAGCTTCGGTCGAACATGTACTGAATGCCCGCAGTAAAGAAACTCGTGCGGGTTTCCTTGTCGTCATTGTCCGCGGCCGGGGCGCGCGAGCTGCCGCTCCAATTGACGTTCTGATCCTGAAAATCGTACTCAAAGTAAGCCGTGCCTCCCTTTCCCTCGGGAATCATCGAGCTTGTGCCCACCTCGAAAATCCCGCAGCCGCAGGCACACGCCCGGACAATGCGAGGCGACACGATCACGGTCAACAGCGATAAAGACGCCAATATGGAATTGGTTTTGTGTTTCATTTGCAAATCCAAGTATGCGAGACGCCGCGATGCGCGGCTCTCCAGGATAAAATCTGGAAGCCATGCCCATGCGATCCAGCGTCACGGGCGATGGCGAAACGTGGGTGATCAGGCGCAGATTGCGCGCGGCGGCGGGTTGGGCGGCTGTTGCGTGAGTGATTGGACGATTTTCTCGGCTACGGACAAAAACAAAACACGATCCAACTGGACCACGGCCAACGTCCGGCAGACCGGCAAAAATTCCTGCCTTGCCACCGGCGGGATCGCTTCGGATTTACCTTCCGACTTCTTGCCCGCGGCGATCGCCTTGCAGAGATTGCACGGATGCTGTCCATCGAACGTCCGGGTCATGGCCTCGGAAAACGGCTGGGCGCGTAGATTGTTCGCGAGCATGGTTGTCCAGGCCACGGCCTGCAGGATGGGCCAGGGGCCGCCCGTAATAGCCAGCAGCATGAAACCAATGAGAATGGAGCGAAGCGCACGCAACTATTGTGATCCTTATAACTCAATGATTGCTTTCAGTACACCCGAATTTGGCTCAAGCAATTTTGGAAACTCTTGCACCGCCCGGTCAAATCCGACGCGATGCGTGATCCAGGGCCTGGTGTCGATCTGGCCGCGCTCGACCATGGTGATGATGCGATCAAAATCCGCCGGCCGCGAATTGCGGGATGCCAGCAGCGTCAGCTCCCGCCGATGAAAATTCGGATCGTTGAACGTCAACTCGCCCTGAAACAGCCCGACAAAAACGATTCTGCCACCGTGCGCAGCCAGCTCGAAACATCCGGCCATCGACTGGGGATTCCCCGTCGCGTCCATTACACACGTCGGCAGCTCATCGGAGGTCAGCTTTTTCAGAATCGCCACGGGATCAGATTCGCCCGGGTCGATCGTGTTCCGCACCCCCATGCCGGCGCGACAAAATTCCAATCGCTCGGGGCTGATATCCATCACGATGACCTTCGCTCCGGCCGCCTCGGCAAACGTAATGACCGACAATCCAATCGGCCCCGCGCCGATCACCAGCACCCATTCCCCGGAAGCGATTTGAGCGCGATCCACGGCGTGACAGCCGATTCCCAGGGGCTCCACCAGCGTGAGATCATCCAGCGAAAGTTTTTCCGATCGATGCAATTTCCCGGCCGGCACCACGATCCGTTCGCACATCCCGCCATCCACATGCACGCCCATGACCTTCAGATTCATGCAGCAATTCGGCTTATCACGGCGGCACGCAATGCACTGACCGCAGTTCAAATAGGGCTCGACCACGCAGCGGTCGCCGGGCTGGAGGGCGCTTTGCGGATCATTCACCCGCTCGACAATGACGCCCAGTTCATGTCCCAGAATCCGCGGGTATGAAAAGAACGGTTGCCTGCCCTGGTACGCGTGCCAGTCCGTTCCGCATATCCCCACCCGATGGACCCGGACCAGCGCGCACCCCGCCGGCAAATCCGCCGGGTCATCTGCCTGCGCGTTCCGCAGCACACCCGGCTTTTCCAGGACGATCGCGTTCAAGTGGTTCAGCCCAGTCCATACGCCTTGGCGGCATTCAAAGCGAAAAACCGCTCGTTCTGCTGCTCCGACATTTCCGACATCCATTGCCGGAGAATGTCCCACCATCTCTTGTATCCGCACGCCAGCAGACACACCGGCCAATCCGATCCAGCCATCAATCTTTCGGGTCCGAACGCCTCCAGCGCGACATCAAAATATTCCCGCAGTTGCGGCTGGGTCCAGTTTTGCCAGTCCGCCTCCGTCACCATCCCGGAAATCTTGCAGTAAACGTTGGAACGACGCGCCAGCTCCCTGATGTTCTTCGACCACGCCTCGCGGTCGCCGGTCTTTATTTTCGGCTTGGCGAGATGATCCAGCACAAAAATCTGCTCGGGATGGCGGTCCACGAATCGGATGGCCGCCGGCAATTGCCGCTCGAAGATCAGGAGATCAAACGCTAGGCTGAACTCCTTCAGAAGCGCTATTCCGCGATTGAAATCCTCGCGCGCCATATATTGTTCGTCCGTTTCATCCTGGATGACATGCCGTACGCCCCGCAGTTTTGGATCCGCGCCGACCGTCGCGAGATCCTGCTTCACGCGCTCGGAGATCAGCGGCACCCACCCCACGACGCCGCGAACAAACGGGTTCTCGTCGGCGATGCTGAGCAGCCAATGTGTCTCTTCCAGGGACTGCCGGGCCTGCACGGAGATCACGCCGTCCACGCCCGCCGCTGTGATCGCCTCGTGCAAGTCCTCCGCGAGAAAATCACGCCGGATCGCGGACATGGATTCATCGACCCACGCAAGCTCGGCCGGATTGTATTTCCAGAAATGATGATGAGAGTCGATAATCATATTGAAAAGTCGTTGGTTGTTCCGCGGTTGCTATTCCGCGGTTAGTTATTCTCCGGCCGGCCCGACGTCCACGCCAGGTTGTGCACCGGTTTCAGAATCGCCAGCACTTCATCCAGCAGTTGCCGATCCATCGGCTCGGTTGCCCATTGAATGTTCTTTTCCATCGTCTGCGGATCGGCCGAGCTGATGACCGTGGTGGCGATGTCCGGTTGGGTCATCGTGTATTGGATCGCCAGCTTTTCGATGCTGGCCCCTTTCGCCCGGCAATGTGCCGCCGCCCGAGCGCAAATATCCTTCAGCTCCGCGGGCGCCGGATGCCACTTCGGCCCCCCCCGGTTGGTGAGCAAACCCATCCCCAGCGGAGATGCATTGATAATCCCCACCCCCCGGCCTTTCAGCAGCGGCGCCAAACCCAGCAGCGCTGTGTCATTCAGGGTAAACCGGCAATAACTCAAAATTGCATCAACCGGCACCGCCTCGACCACGCACCGCAGCGCGTTCAAAGGGAACCCCGTCACGCCAACAAACCGCGCTTTGCCGGCCTTTTGCACATCTCGCAAAGCTGGGATCGTTTCCTCGATCACCTGCCGCAAATCCCCAAACTCGATGTCATGCGCATGAAGCACATCCAGATGGTCCACGCCCATCCGCTTGAGGCTTTCATCCGCGCTGGCGATCACCCGCTTGGCCGAGAAATCAAAGCCGCTGCCCTCCATGCCGTATCGGCCCACCTTGGTCGCCAGGATGTACATGTCGCGCGGAACCGTTTTCAGGGCTTTCCCCAGCACGGTTTCCGATTTGGTCAGCCCGTAAAACGGCGAAGTGTCAATGAAATTGATGCCCTTTTCCAGCGAGACATGAACGGTGCGAATGCAATCGGTTTCGTCCACCTCGTGGAACGCGCCACCCAGTGAAGACGTTCCGAAACTAAGCGCTGAAATCTTCAGCCCCGTACGGCCCAGTGCGCGGTACTCCATGGCCGAATGATACCAATCGCACGTGCCTTTGGCGATCCGGCGAGATAATTGCGCGGCCGCGGACTACGCAGCCTCATGTTTTCGGACGGACGATTCGCTTCCCTCATGCTGTTTGAGAAAAGTCGCAAGGTCGGCGATGGCGTTGTCGTCCGCTTCGGATTTGTCCCGAAGCTCCGCAAGCTTTTTATTGGTATCTTCCAGCTCCGAGCGCAGGGATTCGATTTCCCTTTCAAATCGCTCACGCTGGCCTTTCAACTCCTGCCGCTGGGCCTCGATCGACTGCTCCTGCTTGACCAGCAATTCCTTGACGCGGGCCAGAACGGAGTGATTATTCGCATGTTCCTCATGGGCCTCCGGACTTGGCGGCGCGGGATCGACGGAAATGACGATCTCCTTCGGCTGCTGTTGGATCGGAAAGACCCGAAAAACCGGATCGCTCGGCTCCGCCGCGGCCTTCGATGCCCCGGCCAAACCACCGTCGGACCAGTATTCTTCAACCACGTTCGCGGCCGGGGCCGGATCGGGGGATTTGAATATCGTCGACGATTTCACGGGCGCGGCCGCGATCGGAACCGCCCGCGGCACAAGCGGGGCCGCCTTCTCTGCCTCATGCGCGGACTTTTTCAGCCGGTCGATAATGCGCACCTGGTCCTTCACCGAAATCGGCTTATCGGCATGTGGCAATATTTCCGGCGTCGGTTCCAGTTTCAGCGGTTCCAAAGGCCGCGCTTCGGCAACAACCGTCTCCGCCGGCGCCAGCTCCACCAGTTTCGGTATCTCGATAGGCTTCTGCGGCGGCGCCTCTTTGGTCAACAATTCGACGAAAGATGCCCCGACCACAAACTGAACTCCGCCGGCGCCGCCCGCCTCGCAGCGGGCAACCATGCAGCGCAGCTTCACGGGCCTGTCCTGGTATCCCTTGAATTCGATCACCAGCGGCAGCCCCGCCTTCAACGCCTCCCCATGCAAAAAGCTGACGCCCGCGGACGAAACATCGCGCATCATCACCACGGCAGGCGTCGCGTCGCCACCCTTGCGGTCCAGCGAAATAGTCGCCCGGTGTCCAAAGGGAACCCGCCGATGCCTTCGGCGTTCATAATCCGCCTCATCCACCGGCGGCGGAAGGTCGGACAGACCCGTAATCTCTTCGTATATTGCTACCGGAATTTCCACAAACAACTCCTCCCGGTCGTTCCTGTTTTTCCCATATCCAATTCATCGCCCCTAATGCCAAACGGCTGCCGCGACCTCAGTGATTTTCCTCCGGTCCGGTGCGTCCGAATATTCCGATTATTCCGATCAAGACCGTCCGCAACGATTATGCCGCCCCGATTGGCCGCCGATCCAGGTTCCGATATCATCAAATCATGACCAAACCCATCCTCCAGACCGCCAGATTTCCCGCATCGGCACAGGAGTTATATGACATCTACCTCGACCCCAAACGCCATTCCGTCTTCACTGGCCACCCCGTAAAAATCAGCCCCAAACCCGGCAGCAAATTCGCCGCCTTCAATGGCATGCTCAGCGGCTCAACCCTCGTCGCCATCCCCGGAAAACTGATCGCGCAAAGTTGGCGCAGCACGAATTTTAGAAAGACCGATCTCGATTCCATTCTGATCCTGACCTTCTCGCAGGAGGGCAAACAGGGCCGGATCGACATGGCGCACGTCAACGTCCCAGCGCAGGATCACAAGGGGGTC
>Ga0302325_10030145_pt1 | contig 11190 bp, 12 predicted proteins | sample Palsa_T0_2_FD_201948 | JGI IMG/M metagenome (GOLD analysis project Ga0302325, IMG submission 201948) | Peat permafrost microbial communities from Stordalen Mire near Abisko, Sweden - Palsa_T0_2 | ecosystem: Environmental > Terrestrial > Soil > Palsa > Peat permafrost | place: Sweden: Abisko...
CCGCCTCCGCCGCGCCGCGCTTTTCCTTGCCCGCCAGCGGATGCCCTCCCAGAAACTGGCAGCGCCGCACGAACTGGCGCGCCTCGCTGACGATGACGTGCTTGGTGCTGCCGGCATCGGTGATCAGGGCGGTTGGCCGCACCAGCCCATCCAGATGATGCAGCGTATCCAGAATACGCCCGATGGGCTGCGCCAGGTAGATCAGATCTGCAGCGCCGGCCGCCTCCCCGAGCGTCACGCCGCGGTCGATCGCCCCACGCTCCAGCGCCGCGTCAATACTCGGTTCCGAGCTGACTCCCAACACCGCGCCGCCGAACCCCGCCTTCTTCAGCGCCAGCCCGAAGGAGCCGCCGATCAGCCCGACCCCTACGATCGCAACCGTTTCCATCAGGGCGCTTCCGTCAGATGGTCCGGCCCACCGCCGGCGCGATGATGCGCAACTGGTTCATCAACTCTTCGAACTGCTCCACGCGCAGCGACTGCGCTCCGTCGCTCAGCGCGCGATCCGGGTCCGGATGCACTTCGATCAGCAGCCCGTCCGCCCCCGCCGCCACCGCGGCCCGCGCCATCGGCGCCACTTTGTCGCGCCGCCCCGTACCGTGCGACGGGTCCGCTACGATCGGCAGGTGCGAAAGCTTCTGTACCACCGGAATGGCGGAAATATCCATGGTGTTGCGCGTGGACGTCTCGAAGGTCCGTATGCCGCGCTCGCAGAGGATCACGTCATAGTTGCCGCCCGCCATGATGTATTCCGCCGAAAGCAGCAGCTCTTCGATGGTCGCCGCGATGCCCCGCTTCAACAGCACCGGCTTGCGCTGCTTACCCAGCTCCCGTAGCAAATTGTAGTTCTGCATATTACGCGCGCCCACTTGCAGAATATCGGAATACTCGGCCACCAGTGGAATCTGCGTCTGGTCCATCACTTCGCTCACCACCAGCAGGCCGTTGCGATCCGCCGCGACACGCAGCATTTGCAAACCTTCCGCGCCTAGCCCCTGAAAGCTGTAGGGCGACGATCGCGGCTTGAACGCTCCGCCTCGAATCACCCGCGCGCCCACCCGCGCCACCTGCTCGGCGATGCACTCGATCTGCTCCCGGCTCTCCACGCTGCAAGGCCCCGCCATCACGACCACACGCTGGCCGCCGATGGCTACCCCGCCCACCTGCACCACCGTGCCGCCCGGCTTGAAATTGCGGCTGGCCAGCTTGTACGGCGACGCGATGCGATGCGCTTCCTTCACGCCATCCATCACCTCGTAGATCTCGAGGTCCGTGTCCGTCTTGCCGCCCACTCCACCGAGCACCGTGTGCAACACGCCGGTCGAACGATGTACGTCGAAGCCCTGTTCCACCAGGCGATCGATCACCGCCTGAATCTGGGGCTCCGTGGCCCCCTGCTGCATCACCACTAACATTAAGAATCTCCGTCCACGCTGGTTTCCATCTGAATCCGTTGAATGCTGCGCATCTCGTCGATGATGCGCTCGAAGATGCGCTTCACCGCATCCTGCGTGAGAGGGCCGCCGTTGTGACTCGTGACGTTCTGGAAAACCTGCTCCTCGCGCCTCGGCTCGTAAATCGGCAGCTTCCCGGCGCGTTTCACGCGGCCAATCTCCTCCACCACGCGCGTGCGTTCGTTAAGCGCCGCGAGCAGCCGCAGGTCCAGCGCATCGATCAGCACACGATACTCCTCCAGCGCCTTCAGGGCGTCTTCGCGCGTCATCACGGCGCCGGCGCCTCCCCGGCGGCGCGCATCTCGAAGCCATGCTTCAACTCGCGCGCGAAGGATTCCAATTGAATCTCGAGAGAGGCGTTGTCCGCGTTGCGCTCGATCAGGTCGACGATGGCGCTGCCCACCACCACCGCCTCCACCTGCCGTCCCAGTTCCGCCACCTGCTCCGGTCGTGAGACGCCGAAGCCCACCGCCAGCGGCAGATCGGTCACCGCCCGCATGGCTTCGACCAGCGGACCCACGGCCTCGGAAAGCGATGCGCGCGCCCCGGTCACGCCCGTGCGCGAAACCAGGTAAATGAATCCGGTGGAGTACTGCGCCACCAGTTTCAGGCGCCGCGGTGTGCTGGTAGGCGCGACGAGGAAGACCGTGTCGAGGCCGTGGCGTCGCATCGCTTCCACGTACTGGCCGGCTTCTTCCACGCTCGCATCCGTAAGCAGGCAGCCATCTATCCCGCACGCCGCGGCATCCAGCGCCAGCGCATCCAGGCCGTAGCGCAACACCGGATTTAAATATGTAAACAGCAGTAGCGGGATCTCCGACCGGCGCCGTATCTCCGTCGCCATCTCCAGCACTTTGCGCAGCGTGGTGCCCGCCGCCAGCGCTCGCTGCCCCGCGCGCTGGATCACCGGACCATCCGCGATCGGATCCGAAAAAGGAACACCCAGTTCGATCAGGTCCGCCCCCCCGCGCTCCAATGCTTCTACCAGCGCGGGCGTTCGCTCGGGTGTGGGGTCGCCGGCCGTGAGATAGGCGATCAGCCCCTTCCGCCCGTTACGCTTCAAGCCGTCGAACAGGCGCGCGATGCGGGTTTGCCGTGTCACTCGATGTCGAGTTCCTTAAGATTTTCGCGGTAAATATCGATGTCCTTGTCGCCCCGTCCGGACATGTTCACGATGTAGATCTGCCCGGGCGCCCCCGGAGCGCGACTCGCTGCCTCGGCGACCGCGTGAGCCGATTCGAGTGCCGGGATCAAGCCTTCGGTGAGGCACAGCACGCGGGCCGCCTGCAGCGCTTCGGCGTCGTCCGCTGCCACATACTCCGCGCGGTGCTGGTCGTGCAGCCAGGCATGCTCCGGCCCGATCAGCGCATAATCGAGGCCGGCGGAAACCGAATGCGTCAGCGAGACCTGGCCGTCGTCGTTCTGCAACAGGTAACTAAATGCCCCGTGTAACACCCCTGGCGCTCCACCCCGGAAGCGGGCGGCATGTTCGCCCAGCTTCTCGCCGCGCCCGCCGGCCTCCACCCCGATCAGCCGCACCTGCTCGTCCTGCAAAAACGCATGAAAGATGCCGATGGCGTTGCTGCCCCCGCCCACGCACGCAAACACCGCGTCCGGCAGGCGCCCCTCTGCTTCCAGGATCTGACGCCGCGCCTCCTCGCCAATCACCTTCTGGAAATCGCGCACCATGATCGGATACGGATGCGCGCCCAGCGCCGAGCCCAGCAAATAATATGTCGTCGAGACATTGGTCACCCAGTCGCGCATGGCTTCGCTGATGGCGTCCTTCAGCGTGCGGCTGCCCGTGGTCACCGGCCGGACCGTAGCGCCCAGCAGGCGCATGCGGAACACATTGAGGCGCTGCCGGCGCATGTCCTCCTCGCCCATGTAGACCACACACTCCAGCCCCAATAGCGCACAAACCGTGGCGGTAGCCACGCCATGCTGACCGGCGCCAGTTTCCGCGATGATACGCTGCTTGCCCATGCGTCGCGCCAGTAGCCCTTGCCCCAGGGCGTTATTGATCTTGTGGGCGCCGGTGTGCAGCAGGTCCTCGCGTTTGAAGTAAATGCGTGCGCCGCCCAATTTCTCCGAGAGCCGCCGTGCGTGATAGAGCGGCGTGGGCCGCCCCGCATAGTTGCGCAGCAGGTCGCTTAGCTCCGCCTGGAATTCCGGATCGCCGCGCGCCTCCAGATATGCCAACTCCAATTCCTCGAGCGGCGCCATCAGCACTTCTGGCACGTACCGCCCGCCGTACGGCCCGAAATGCCCACTCGCATCCGCTTGTGTACCCATCATGATGTCGCCGCCAGCGCTGCTTTCAGAAATTCGGCCATTTTGAAATGATCCTTGCGGCCCGGCGCGCGCTCCAGGCGCGAGCAGGCATCCACACCCCACGGATGCGTCTGTTGGATGGCTCTCCGTACATTGCCCGCGTCCAGCCCCCCGGCCAAAATCAGCTTTCCCAGGTGACGCGAAATGCCCGGAATGTTCCGCCAATCGAAGTTCTCACCGGATGCCGGTCCGTCCAGCAGCACAGCTTCCGCCGGGCAATCGAGCGCCTGGGGGACTTGTCCGTCCCGCACCCGAATCGCTTTCCACACGCGCATGCCGGGCGGATAATTCTCCGGCGATTCGCTCCCGTGCAACTGCGCCACATCGAGGCCCACCTGCCGCGCGATCCGTAGTATCCGCTCCGGCGCTTCGTCTACGAACACGCCCACCTTCCACACAGCCGGCCATACCGGCAAGCCGACACCGATTTCGGCAGCCGTTTCTGGCGCGATATAGCGCGGGCTTGCGGAGTAGAAGTTGAAGCCCAGCGCGCCCGCACCTCCCTCGATCGCCGCCAGCGCGTCCTCGCGATTGGTGATACCGCAGATCTTCACCATCATGCCGTCATCGTCATGCCGCAATCAGGGCGCGCAGAGCGCCGTCCGGGTCGCTCGATTTCATCAGGTGCTCCCCTACCAGAAATGCTTGATACCCCGCGTCCAACAGCCGTCGCACATCCTGCGCGCAGTGGATGCCGCTCTCGCTCACCTTCAAAACCCCAGCCGGAATGCGCGCGGCCAAGGACAGCGAGGTTTCGAGCGTAACCTGAAACGTGGTCAGATCCCGGTTATTCACCCCCACGATCTCCGCGCCCGATGCCAGCGCCTTGTCCAGTTCGCGCTCATCGTGGACTTCCACCAGCGCCGCCATGCCATAGCCCGCCGCCAGCTCTCGCAATCCGCGCAGCTCGCCTTCCTCCAGGATCGCCGCGATCAACAGGATGGCATCCGCTCCGTGGGCCGCCGCCTCCAGCACGTGGCTTTCCTCGAGCGTAAAATCCTTCCGCAATACCGGCAATCCGCAGGCTGCGCGGGCCGCCCGCAGATCTGCCAGGCTGCCTTGAAAAAACGGTTGATCGGTCAGTACCGACAAGGCCGCCGCGCCTCCCGCCTCATACTGCCGCGCCAGCCGTGTCGGGTCGAAATCCCGTGCCAGCACGCCCTTGCTCGGCGAGGCGTGCTTAATCTCGCCGATGATGGCCGGGGTTCGCGAGCTTAGCGCCTGCCGGAAATCCCTGCGTCCGCTCCGCGCCAGCCCCGCCATGCGTTCCCATTCCAAGAGCGCATCCGGACTCGCGGCCGGATGTTCCCTCTTCGTGGCGACAATGCGGGCCAGGATATCCGGAACGGTATCGGTCAAAGTGATATTTATGGTAACAAAACGCCGCGCGGGAACGCTGTAATACTTGTGAACAGGCGGCGAGCTGCTTGCCTCTGAGGCAGCTACGGAGTGGGGAGGAACCAAGCTGGCTTATGGAGGAGCGCAGCTCGCTGTGCCGGTTCAATTAATAGTGATACCAAATCATGCAATGTTTCAACTGTTCCCAAAAATTTTGCGGGCGGGTGCTTCATCCGGCCCCGCCCGGCAAAGCGTCAGGACCGATAATGCGAGCGGCCGCCCAGCTTGGATTGCCGAATTTTTGCGGCAATGCCGTCAGTACAATCGGAAAGCTGGCTTCATCGGCGGGGGGTTCCGGCGGCTTCCCGGACCTGTTTTGAACCAGTGCGAGATACTTGAGAACCGTATACACATCGCCTTCCTCGGGCAGCCGGAGATCGATCTCCTGCGTGCGGAAATGAATGCCGACGGCTCGCCCGGCCAGCCGCCACGCCAGAAAAGCGCAACAGTTCACCGCCTGCTCGAACCATTGCTGCATACCCGGCGGCGCTTCCAGATCGAGAAATAGCTCGACCGTCTGCTCCTGCTCTCGCGCAAACTCCCGCACCTGCAAGTCGCCGGTATGCGCCGTGGCTTTCCAGTCCACGTGCCGGGCGCTCTCGAACGCTTCGTAAGGCCGTATGCGGTAAAAGTCCCGTCCCAATCCCCGGTAGTGCGTCTCAATTTCGCCCGTCAGATCGGCCAGCAGATCTTCGAATCCCTCCTGCGCGTCGATGCAGGGATAAACGATCACTTCCCGCAGCAGCGTCACGCGCGCCGTTTTTTCCAAAAATCCAAACGGAAACTTGGTGTGAAAGGCGAAGCGGTTCTGCTTATACGCGCCCCGCCGCGCGAAGCGCACCTGCACCGTCTCTTCGAGCGTGGCCCCGCCCGGGATCACCGGAAAATAAACCGCCGATTCAAGCACAGGTGGCGCCTCCGCCTCCATCCCTGCCACGTGAATCGAAAACGACGGCATCCAGAACTTTGTGTTTCTCACGTACAATTTGGCCGCGATGGTGCGCCCCGCCGACACGTGCTCCGGCACCAGAAAATCCAATTGCAGCCCCGCCAGGCAAAGCCGGCTCACCAGGCCCGACACCATCAGCGTCGAAAGCATGGTTGCCAGGATCAGGAACAGCAGGTTGTTGGCGGAGGCCACTGCCGCCAGCGCCACCATCACGATCGCGGCCGTGAAAAGCAAGCCTCCGCGCGTGACTCTGTAGCGTATCCGCCGCAGCAGCAGATGCCGGATCTTCGCCCAACGCGCGCGCACACTTCTGTTGTGTCACAATCGAGACTTCATGTCGAGCCTGGATAATTCCGGCAAGATTCCATCCGGCGCGCATCTCAAGCGCACCCTGAGCCTGTGGGATCTGGTTTTTTACGGGATCATTCTCATCCAGCCGACCGCCCCCATGCCATTGTTCGGCGTCGTCAGCCAATTGGCGCGGGGCCACGTGGTAACTACGGTATTGATGGCCATGTGCGCCATGTTGTTCACCGCCATCAGTTACGGTCGCATGGCCCGCGCTTATCCGAGCGCGGGCTCGGCCTACACCTACGTGGGTCGCGAGATCAACTCGGGACTGGGCTTCGTCACGGGATGGAGTCTGGCCTTGGATTATATACTCAATCCTATAATCTGCACGATCTGGTGCAGCAAGGCCGCCATGAACCTGGTGCCTGAGATTCCGTATCCGGTCTGGGCGGTTTTCTTCGCGCTGCTGTTTACTCTGCTAAACCTGCGCGGCATCCGAGCCACCGCGCGCACTAACGAAGTGCTCGTGCTGGCCATGTTCGTGGTGATCGTCTACTTCTTCATCGCGGCGGTGCGCTATATCCTGCATCAGCACGGCGTGTCCTTCACGCGCCCGTTCTACGATCCGAACACATTCACGCTGAGCAGAATCTCCACCGGCACTTCCGTCGCCGTGCTGACATACATCGGCTTCGACGGTATCTCCACGTTATCCGAAGAGGCCCACAACCCGCGACGCAACATCCTGCTGGCTACCGTGCTCACCTGTGTCATCACCGGAGTGCTCGCATCGCTCGAGGTCTATGCCGGGCAATTGGTGTGGCCCGACTATCGGAGCTATCCCGATGTGGACACGGCATTCTCCTACGTTGCCGGGCGCGCGGGCGGACCCCTGTTGTTTCATGTGGTGAACCTGACCCTGCTGGTAGCCACCATCGGGTCCGGCATGGGATCGCAGCTCGGCGCCGCCCGCCTGCTTTACGGCATGGGCCGTGACAACACTATTCCGCGCGGTTTCTTCGGTGTCATTGAACCCCGGCGCGGCGTCCCCCGTAACAACGTGCTGTTCGTAGGTGTGCTGGCGTTGGCCGGCGCTTTCGCAATGACCTATCAGCTCGGTGCCGAGTTACTCAACTTCGGCGCCATCATCGGGTTCATGGGTGTCAATGCCGCTGCCTTCATCCATTATTTCGTGCGCGGCGATCGCCGGAGTTGGAGCGCGGGTCTGCCGCCCGTGCTGGGCTTCTTCTTCTGTCTCTATATCTGGAAGAGCCTGCACACGCCCGCTTTGGTGGCGGGCGGTATCTGGCTGGCGATAGGTATACTTTATGCCGCCTATAAGACTAACGGCTTCCGGCAGGCTATAATATTTTCCGATCCCCCGCCGGAGTAAGCTGCACGTCGCCGGAGCGCCCGTCGGCGGGGCTCTGCAAACCCAACTCCAGCCCGCCACACTGGGCGCTTGGAGTTCGAGTGGGATCCGCGCAAAGCGGCCGCGAATCTCCGCAAGCATAGGGTTTCTTTCGACGAGGCCGACCCCGACCACTCTAACGGGGAAGACCGATACATCGTCGTTGGATTGTCGGATCGGCGCCGATTACTGATCGTCGCTCACCTAGACCGCGGCGAGCGGATTCGGATCATCAGTGCTCGAACTTTGACCCCAAGTGAGAAAGAAGCCTATGAAGAAACGCAAAGATGAGATGATCGACGAGTTACGCCCCGAATACGATCTTCGGCAGTTACTGAAGGGAGGGGTGCGCGGTAGGTACGCGCAGCGTTATCACGCCGGCACGAATCTCGTGCTCTTGGATCCTGAGGTCCGAAAGGCCTTTCGTAGTGACAAAGCGGTGAACGATGCCCTGCGCCTGGTAATCGAGCTGCGCAAAGTGCGGATCGCCGGCGGGAAGTCTCAGTAAAGCAATTGGTACTGCACCACAATCGAGCACACGGACGCAAGGCTGGTTGCAGGCGCACCGACTGTTAGTTCGTTCAGGCCGGTAGATGTCGTGAAAGCGGTGGTGTTCGCAACGATCAATCCACTGAGACTGCCGCCTGAATTCTGGCTGCCGGACATCGCCTGAATCGGCCCCAGAGTTAAGGCCGCCGCCGTAGCTACCTGCTGCGCCTGTGTCTGTGCCTCCGCCACCAGGCTTGCGTCCGGGCACGATGGCGGCTGTTGTGCCTGGGAAGACGAAAGGCCGAAGACATAGAACGTCAGAGTTAGCCCGGTACTCTGCTGCTGTATCGTCTGCTGGGCATTGGTTAACTGCGTAAGCGTCGCGTTCAGCTTGGATAACGGTACGATTAGTGTGAATGACCACTGCAGAGCAAAGGTGGTGGTAGGCCCGTCCGCCGATAAGCGGCCGTATTTACGCCGGAGAATGTTGCGCCGGTAACGCCGGCTCCCTGTAGCGCGCCAGTGACTTCATCCAGGCTGGTAGTCAAGCCGGAAGTGACAGCAATGACTATGGTCGTCTGGTCCAACGGCAGAGTATTAGTCTGAGAGGCGCCGATGGTGATAGTGTTCACCGTAGGCTGATAGGACGCGGAACCTAGCGCGAAACTTACAGTCAGCGCACAGGCTGAGGAAAGAGAGTTAGATATAGAGCCGGCAACTCCCACAATGGCGCCCGCGCTCAGGCCGGCGGCGCTCGCCAAGCTTTGTGCCTGCGTGCGGGCGCTCGAGACCAGCGCCCCAAGATTGCAATTCTGCGATGATGATGGCGCAGCTTGGAAGGTCCATTGGAGCCCTGGCTGCGGCTGCGGAGACGGTGGCGCAAACAGATTGGCGGGGCTGGAAAGGGAGACCAGGTTCGCCGCCGTAATGCCGAGTCCCGCCAGCGCGCCCACGATCTGGTCCAGAGTTTTGTTGAATCCGGAGGAGACCGTCAGCGAGAAAGTAACTTGGCTGGGAGGCACGCCGGCGGCCTGGCTGACAGTGACGGTGACTGCATTCGGACTAAGCTGCCCAAAAAGAAGCGCGGGAGCGAGCACCAGAGCAACAACCAAAGGGCGCTGCGACATGCGGGAATTATATATCAAAACGCCGGTAGGCACATTTGACTCCGCCCTGCCTCCTTCGCTATCCTGGGCTTGATCTGGTAGAGGCGCGGCGGCCATGAGTAGCCGGGCGGGCGAGTTCCGATTGAGCTTCGGAGGCCCGGCAAAAGGGGCTGATAATAGTTCCGCCGAAGCCGGCGCGGTTGGCTCAATGCCGCGGCGGTTGGGGGGCTACGGTTAACACCTGCCCACTGTCACCCGTTCTTTGGGCGGGTGGAGCGCTATCGGAAGCGAAGACACGCCGCATCTCTCCGCGTCTTTTCTTCTGCCATAGTCTCCAGCCCGCGCGTGACTGACTATGCATTTATTCGAGCTAACGCGGGCGCTGGTCGATACCGAATCCATCACCGGCAACGAGGAGCGTGTCGGGGTCCAGTTGCTGGACCACGTCTCGGCCCTCGCCGCGCGCCATGGCGGCCATGCCGAGCGCTCGGAAGTTGAGCCGGGCCGCTATAACGTATTCGCCTTCTGGGGCGAGCGGCCCGCCGTCACGCTCTCCACCCATATGGACACCGTTCCGCCTTTTGTCGCCTCCCGCGAGGACGCGGAATTCATCTGGGGCCGCGGCGCCTGCGACACCAAAGGCATCATCGCCGCCATGCTCAAAGCGGCCGAAGCGCTGCTCGAGAGCGGCCAGCGCGACTTCGGCGTGCTCTTCGTGGTCGGCGAAGAGCGCAATAGCGCCGGGGCTTATCACGCGGCGGCCCATCCTAAGGGCTCGCGCTATCTGATCAACGGCGAGCCTACCGAAAATAAGCTGGCCCTGGGCTCCAAGGGCGCCCTGCGCTACCAAATCGCGGCATCCGGCCGCATGGCCCATTCCGCCTACCCCGAGTTGGGCGAATCCGCCATCGACAAGCTGCTCGAGTGTCTCACGGAAATCCGCAAAGTACCTTTGCCGTCGGACGACCTGCTCGGCCCCAGTACCTTAAACATCGGGACCATTAGCGGCGGCCGCGCGCCCAACATAGTCGCCGACGAAGCCGCCGCGGAAATCATGATCCGCCTGGTGGGCGATTCGGCCGCTATACGGGACGGCATCGCGCAAGCCGTGAATGGACGCGCCGAGGCAAAGGAAGTGCTCGAAATCCCGGCGTTGCGGCTCGGCTCGCTCCCTGGAATGGACACAACGGTGGTTGCCTACACCACGGACATCCCGGCATTCGGGGGCGCGTGGGGTACCCCGTTCCTGATTGGTCCGGGCTCTATTCACGTTGCGCATACGCTCGAAGAACGCGTCCCCAAGCGGCAACTCGAAGACTCGGTCGGCATCTATCGAAACATGGTCTGCCAACTGCTGCGGAATTAAGTTTATGGAGAACAGAATCGAAGTCGGCATCCTCGGCGCCACCGGCATGGTGGGCCAGCATTTCGTCAAATTCCTCCAGGGCCATCCCTGGTTCGACCTGAAGTGGCTGGGCGCGAGCGACCGCTCCGCCGGCAAGAAATACAACGCCGCCACAGCCTGGCATCTGGGCGGGGCGACGCCGGATTCCGTTGCAGGCCTGGTGGTCGAAGAATCCCGGCCGGGCAACGCGCCGCGCCTGCTTTTCTCCGCTATGGATGCCTCCGTCGCCACCGACATCGAGCGCGCCTTCGCGCAAGCCGGCCACGTGGTGGTCTCCAATTCCAAGAACCATCGCATGGAGCCGGACGTGCCGCTGCTGGTGCCCGAAATCAACGCGGACCACCTCAAGCTGG
>Ga0302325_10030148_pt1 | contig 11190 bp, 9 predicted proteins | sample Palsa_T0_2_FD_201948 | JGI IMG/M metagenome (GOLD analysis project Ga0302325, IMG submission 201948) | Peat permafrost microbial communities from Stordalen Mire near Abisko, Sweden - Palsa_T0_2 | ecosystem: Environmental > Terrestrial > Soil > Palsa > Peat permafrost | place: Sweden: Abisko...
CCGACGTCGACGCGGGAACCCATACCACCTACACCACGACGTTCAGTATCCTGCCACCCCAGCCGACCATCTGACGGCACCTCCAGGATTCCCGGGCCGGTTCACCGACGAGTTTGGAGAATCCGTGGCTCGGAGAGGAAATATCGACAGTGCCGCTCGGCCCGAGTCGGGCTCGTCGGCGGGGTCACGAAGCGCTGAATCGGAGTAGGGAGGTCACCTCGGTCTCCTTGCCCTTCGGCACCGGGTCGACCTTTCAACTACTTCGTGCAGCAGCTGGTCGAGGCCACCGAGAAGGACGCCGTCGACGTGCTCGAGGCCTCCCGGGCCGCCCATCCGGCCCTCGAGCTCTTCATCCTCGAGGCCGAGCACGCCCCCCGACTGCTGACCGAGGAGCTCGAACGCTGGTCGTAGTTCCACGCGTTGCTGTCGGATTGCCGGCCACGACGCTCCATCGCTCAGCCGCTGTGACCTGACGGGCCTGTCCCTGACCACCACCGGTTCGGGGCGTAGCTTCTCCCAGGTAGGCGATCGGTGGTAGGCAGGGCGGATGGTGGCAACGGGGACCGGCGGCGACCGCGGGCTGGGGGGGGCAGAGGACAACTACCTGCGTAGTCTGGTGGACCAGTTGCGCAGTGAGCTCGAAGAAGGCGCCGCGCTCCTGGCCTCCGAGCGGCAGCGCTGGGCGGTCGAGCGACAGGCCGATCGTCTCCAGGCCCGCGACGAGGTCGACGCCCTGCGGGTCGAACTCGAATCGTCGGTCCTCGAAAGGAACGCGGCGGTGCAGGCTGCGACGGTGCAGGCGGCGGACGAGGTGGCGCAGCTCAGGGCGACGGTCGACGAGCTGCGTAGCACCCTCGTATCGATGCAGACGGAAGCGAAACGGGAGTGCGACGTGCTCGAACGCCGGTTCCGCGAGGAGCGGGAGCAACTGCAGGGGACCATTTCTGCGTTGCGCTCCCAGATGGAGACCGACTGATGGCCACTGACATGTCGGACACGACCAACGTCACAGAGCAGGCCAAGCGCCTCCACTTCGCCGAGACGCTCCTGCTCGTGTCGCGGACCGTCTCGGCCATGGAGACCCTCGACGACGTGCTCGGGGCGCTCATCGAGATGACCGTCCTCGAGACCGATTCCGACCGCGGGACCTTGTTCCTCAACGATCCTGCCACGGGTGAGCTGTACTCGCGGGTACTGCAGGGCGAGCAGACGCTCGAGATCCGTCTGCACAACGATGTCGGCATCGCCGGCTGGGTCTTCACCACGCACGAGTCCCTCATCATCAACGGCGCCTATGAGGATCCGCGGTTCAACCACGAGGTGGACGAACTCACCGGGTACGAGACGCGCAACCTGGTGTGCGCACCCATCACCACCGCTCTCGGCGTCGTGATCGGCGTTGCCCAGGTCCTGAACAAGCGCGAGGGCGACTACGACCACGACGACCTCAAGCTGCTCGAAGCCATGACGGGCCAGGCATCGGCGGCACTGGTCAGTGCGTCTCGTCTCGAGGACGTCGACGCGCGCCGTTCGGAAGAGATGGAGTTCCTTCGTCTGGTGTCGGACATCACGGCCGAGCTCGACCTCGACGCGCTCCTCCAGCGGGTGATGGCCGAGGCCACGCGCATGCTGCGTGCGGAGCGTTCGACGCTGTTCCTCCTCGACGAACGCACCAACGAGCTCTTCGCCCGGGTCGCCGAGGGCGACTCGGTCGGCGAGATCCGGTTCCCAGCAACAGAGGGCATCGCCGGCGCGGTGTTCAGCTCGGGGGAGAGCATCAACATCGCCCACGCCTATGCCGATTTGCGGTTCAACCCCGAACTCGACCGACGGACCGGGTTCTTCACCCGGTCGATTCTGTGCGTTCCGGTGATCAGCAACGACGGTCACATCATCGGCGTGACCCAGGTGCTGAACCGGCGAGGTGGGCGGTTCACCCCGGAGGACGAGCAGCGACTCAAGGCGTTCACGGCACAGGTGTCCATCGCACTGCAGAACGCGAAGCTCTTCGACGACGTCCAGAACATGCGCAACTACAGCGAAGCGATGCTGGCCAGCATGTCAAACGGGGTCATCACCCTCGATATGGCAGGCACGGTAGCGACGTGTAACGACGCGGGCGGTCGCATCCTGGGCACCGACGTATCATCGCTCGTCGGATCCCACTACTCGAAGGTCTTCGGTAGCGGCGAGCAGATCATCGGAGCGATGGTGGCGCGGGTGGCGGACGACGCCATCCGCACACCGGAGATGGCGATGGACGTCGACATCCAGCGACTCGCCACGGAGGGCTCGGATGCCACGAGCGCGGTGGTGTCGGCGAACGTGAGCGTGCTCCCCCTCATCGGCGGCATCGGCGAGCCCCTGGGGACGATGGTGGTAATGGAGGACATCAGCCGCGAAAAGCGGGTCCGCGCCACCATGGCCCGGTACATGGACCCTGCCCTGGCCGACCAGCTTGTCCGGGGGGACGAGGACATCCTGGGCGGACGGAGCGTGGAAGCGAGCGTCCTGTTCTCCGACGTGCGGAGCTTCACCTCGCTGGCCGAGGAGCTCGGACCACAGGCGACCGTCACGCTCCTGAACGACTACTTCACGATCATGGTCGAGTGCATCCAGGAGCAGGGGGGCATGCTCGACAAGTTCATCGGCGATGCGATCATGGCGGCATTCGGACTGCCGGTCGCCCATGGGGACGACTCCGACCGCGCCGTGCAGTCTGCGATCTCCATGATCTCGTCGCTCTTCGAGTGGAACAAGGAGCGGATGCAGGACGGTCGTCGTCCGATCGACATGGGTATCGGCATCAACACCGGGACCGTGGTCGCCGGCAATATCGGGAGTCCAAAGCGCATGGACTTCACCATGATCGGCGACGGCGTGAACCTCGCGTCGCGACTGGAGAGTGCCTGCAAGCAGTACAGCGCACGGATCCTCATCAGCGAGTACACCCTGGGGCAGCTCAACGGGGTGTACCGGACACGCGAAGTCGACCACGTGGTGGTCAAGGGCAAGACCCAACCCGTGGCCGTGTACGAGGTCCTCGACTACCACACGGCGCAGACGTTCCCCAACCTCATGGACGCGGTAAACCACTTCCGGGACGGGATCGAGAAGTACCGCAGCGGCAACTGGGAGACCGCAGTCAACGCGTTCCGTGAGACGCTGCGGGCGAACCCCGACGACACTCTCGCGGAGACCTACATCGATCGGTGCCTCGTCCTGAAGGAGAACCCTCCTGCCGACTGGAACGGCATCTGGGTTATGACCTCCAAGTAGCCGACGGCCGACTTCGGCTTTCGCCCCGGACAGCACGACCGACCACCTCGCCGAGGCCGCTCAGGCGGAGCATCAAGTCCAGTTTCTCAGCCGTAGTCATTCACTTAAGAAAGACCCGTGGCGGCTGGAAGACACATGGGCGGAAGATTTCCGACTTCCGTCCCACCTTCAATCACATTTTCAGCGCTCGTAAGCGCAGCTTTGAATTGGGTTAGCGTTTGTTGTTGGGGAATCTGTGAGGCAGCGTTGTTGTCGATGCGCGTCACCGTCTGGGTGCTTGGGTCATATGCAAGAACGCCCCGAACACCACCTACGATGCAATCGGTCTTATCAACGGGATCGAATGCGTAAAAGAAGACGTACGAATTGCCAACCGTGAGATGAGCAGCCTGAAACTCTTGCACAGAAATACCAATATCCGGCCCGTCTTGACCACCGAGTAACAGATAGTCGTCGAGCGGATAGCCCGGCGGGTTCGTCGGAATCTCGGGCTCGACCTTGGCCAAGACGACGAATGAGGCATCGGCAGCCAAGGACTCAAGAGTGTCGTAACTGGGCGCATACGGATTCGGGTACTGAACGATCGTTGTGGGAGGGTTAAGGGCCGTTGGGCCAGTAACAGGTGTTGAAGGAGTAACGTACGTCGTCGAAGAAATCGATGACGTGGAAGATGAGTTTCCCGCGTCATCCGAAACCACCCTTGTTGCTTCCGGGACGCTCGATCCACACGCCGTCGTCCCCAGGACTATTAGGGCCGCGGTCCCCATGAGAATCATCGGACGGCGGAGCTTGACCATGACTCCATTGTGCCACGGCCGTAGTCGACGATCATGTGGTACCAGGAGTCCGAGCGCGATCTGTATTCGGGAACTATGCGCACCCTGTGCATCAATCGGGGCCGGACTAAGGATGTCAGATTCGGGGATCTCGGTTCGTCGACACTCCCGTACCGTATCGCCCGGTGCCACGCATTTGTTGGGTCGAGGCTGGCATCAGTCCGACATCTCGGCCAATGACGGACGATGAGACTTCGTTCTCCATCTACGCGCAAGCGTGTGATGCGCCCTCGTGGACTACCGCACCGGAAACGCAGATTCCACCTTCGTCAGGGCCGAGATCATCTCTGGAAGGTAGGTCTGGTCAATGTCGGGAAGTTGAAAGCGGAGCCAAGGGCCTATCGCTGCGTTTGGGCACGCCTCTCCTTGCACCGAGATGTGACCGATGCCATCCCCATGGAGCTTGACGGCGAGGCTGCCCTCCCAATCAGGCCGGAAGGTGGCGTCCCCCTCCAAAGACTCGTAGAGCCTTTCCAACTCCCTTCGGAACGGAGCGACGAACTCGGCACGCCACAGAGAGCTGTAGGACCCGCTCTCAGAGGCCTGGAGAGCTTTGGCGTATGACGGTCGTCGCGCGTGATTCTACCGACCTGTGGTACCAAGCAGTCCAGCCAAAACCCTCTATTGGCGCCCAGACTCGCCTCGGGATGCCTTGACCGAGTCAGAGTCATTCCGGCGCCTCGGGCTCCAATGGCCACAGGTCAGCTATCAACTCAGCCCGTCCGCCATCGCTTCTCTCAGTTCGGCAAGGAGCTACCGCTGATTGGATCTCAGTCTTCTGATAGAGCAGCGCCTGGAACTTATGGTCGCCAGACCGCGTCTACGGCAGAGACCGAGTGGCCGCGCTGGGCACCGACGCCGACGGCGACGTGGCCGATGGAAAGGTGGATGTTGTTGTCGATGTCGTCGTCGTCGGAGGATCCTTAAACCGAATGTTGGCGTAGGCCACAAACGTGCTTCCCGCCGTAAGGTCCTGGGCCGCGATCTCGCAGTCCAAGGCATCCGCTGCCGACGTCCCACAGGTCCCGGTGCCGATAGTTCCCGTCATTACCGTGAAGCTGGTGGCCGGAAGCTTCCCGGTGGCCGAGACTGTGACCAGCGACGTCGTCGTAGAGGGGTCGCACCCACTCACATCGGTGGCGGTCCTCAGGCACTGCATGAGGACGACTTCGTCACCGGGGTTGAGGCCCCTGCCATACACCACGATAGACTCGTCATTGGTAAGCTTCTTGAAGGGTTTGGCGTGAAGACCACCACTCCCTTCAGAGCCGTTGGCGCCGGGCGCGGTGAGCGTCGTGACCATCAGTCCGGTGAGTACGATTCCGACCGCTGACGCCGTAAAGCGAGCCGTTCGAGTCGTCAGCACGACCCCGAGGACACGCTTGGCGCGACCTCGACCGATTCCATCCATAAACATCCCCCTTGGTGCCGGCAGTTAACAGCCTCTCAAGCAAGACTCGTCAGAGATAGCCTCCGACGCCACCAGCGAAACTGCGTACCGCGTATAGGTGGTAGTACCTGCTTAGTTTCTGCCCTTCACTGTCCGTGAACCGCAGGGTCAGGTTCGTAGGAGCAACATCGCCCGACCTGCTCGTTCTCGTACCGCAGGCCATTGGCAGCTTGAGCCCCCTGGTGAACGGGGATCTCATGTCCCAGCACCACCTGGAACGATGAGTGTTACTGCCCGTCGGTAGCTTGCAGGGTGCCCCGCATTTCCGAGTTTTACGGTATCGCCATCTACATGTACTGGAAGGACCACGGTCCCGCCCACGTCCACGCCTTCTACTCTGGAGACGAGGCCCTCGCGAGGATCAGCGACGGCACCGTCATGGCGGGAGCACTTCCCCAAAATGCCGCTCGTCTAGTTCGAGATTGGGTGGCGCTGCGACAAGAGGAACTTGTCGCAGACTGGGAACGGGCGCAGGTCCCGGAACCCCTTCTTCCGATCGAAGGTCTTCGGTAAACTAGGACAATGACTTCGCTAGCCCGGGTTGCGCAGGTTGAACCTCTGGGAGACCTCCGTCTCCGCCTAACTTTCACTGACGGTCTCGTCCGGGAGCTCGATTTTGAGGACGCCCTCAGTGAGAGTCTGTTCGACCAGCTGAGGGAGCCGTCATACTTTTCGCAGGTGGCAGTCGATCCCACTACTGGCACGGTCACGTGGCCAAATGAGATCGACTTTGACCCAGATGTACTTCATGGTGATCATCCGCCGGCCAGCGGTCAGGGTCCACGGCTGATCAGCGAACATCACCTGCGTGCCACAGGTTGACAGCCTGATGCCCAGCCAAGACGGACTGGTGTCGGAGAACCGACCTGCAGGTTCTCGTACCAGCCGACACTGGCGGCTTTCACCCTGGAAAGGAACTGACACAACCTCGTGACAGGCTGCAACGGTGGAGGATCCGTCAGCTCAGGAACCGCCGGCCAGAGTCCAATACGGGCTTGAGGAGGCATTGGACCTGCTTGCCGCCCTGGAAGAGGCTCGTGACGCCCTCATCACGACCGACCACCTCGCCGAGGCCGCCCAGGTGGAGCATCAAGTCCAGCTTCTCAGCCGTAGACTGGGTTTCAATGAATCGGGAGGCCAGGATGGTTGAAGAGCAGCCACTGCGGGCGGCTCAGGCAGCTCGCAGACTGGGGATTCCCACCAAGGAGCTACTTCGCCTCGTCTACGAGCGCAAGATCCGCTACGTGATGGTGGACGGGATCGCCCACGTCCCGATTGACGCTGTGGAGGAGTACCGCTCCAAAGCGTCGTGAATTTGCGTTCCTGCCGAATCGGCCCCAGTGTCGGAGAGGGGACTTGAACCCCTACGCCCTTGCGGGCACTAGCCCCTCAAGCTAGCGCGTCTGCCTATTCCGCCACTCCGACGAGAGTGCCCCGGCGAGCGGGGGTTACGCAGGCCGCATGTTAGCGCGCCCGTGCCCGAGCTCTTTCGACGCCGATGCCGGTTGGGTCGGCCCGGCCACGAGAGGCGCCCACTCGCTCATGTCCCACAGCGCGCCGAGCCCGCCGGGATCGTCCCGGAAACCGACCAAGGACGCCGAGAAGGCCACGAAGTCGGGTTCGGCCAACAGGGGCAGCGTCGGCATGTCCAGCCACAGGTCGGTATCGATCTCCTGGTACATCGCCCCCGACTGATTGGCCGACAGATCTTGCTCGGCCTGGGTGAACAGGGCGTCGACCTTGCTGTCGTCGAAACCGGTCCAGTCCTGGGCCAGACCGGGACTGCCGGCGGTGACGGTGGACGAGAAGACCCCTCCGAGCTGGCTCGGATAGGCGGTGGCGTCCACCGGCACCAGGGCCAGCTGGAAGTCTCCGCTGGGCAGCACGGCATCGAACAACTGCGAGCCCGACACCGGCAGGGTGTCGACGTCGAACCCGGCCCCCACCAGCTGGCCGGCAATGAGAGGACCGACCGCCGCCGACCACGGATCGTCGTCGGCCCACGTCAGATCGAGGGTCACGGGGGCGCCGTGGAGTGTCCACGTCCCGTGGGCGTCGGCCACCAGCCCGCCCTGGGCCAGGAAGGCGTCGGCCACACCGGGGTCGGCCGTCTCGTAGTCCGTGCCGTTGTCCTCGTAGGCGTGCTCGAGGTTGGCGAACAGATGGCTGTCGTCGACCCAGGCCAGGTGATCGAACGGTTGCGTCACCGACGTGGCGATGGTACTGCGGTCGAGGGAGTGGGCGATCCCCTGGCGGACCGCCACCGAGCTCAACGGGGCGTGGCGCACATTGAACTCCAACTGCAGCATGGTCGTCCCCAGATTGGACTGGGACTCCGTTTTCGGCAGCGACGAGAGCTCGGAAACGAGAGGGGCGGCGAAGGTCGACGGGGCGGCCACCGTCAATCTCCCCGTGCGCAGGTCGCGAGCCAACACCGTCGGATCGTTTACGACTTCGAGGACGATGCGGTTGTAACGAGGGACAGTTCCCCACCAACGGGGGTTGTGGACGAGCACGACCTCCTGTCCCGGGATCCACTTCTCTATGAGCCAGGGCCCGGCCGACACGAGGACGTGGCTGTCGAACTGGTCGAAACCGAGGTTCCACCCCACTTGTTCGGCGATATGGGCGGGCAGAAGATCGTCGAACAGCGACTCCCAGTCGGCATAGGGCGTCCGGAAGATCACCGTCACCGTGCGGCCGTGGTTGCTCGACGCCACCGATTGGATGTCGTCATAGCCGAGGGTCGACGCCACCGAGTCGGGCGTTCCGTCGACATCGAGCGCCCCGCCGCGTTGAGACCGCCACGCGTATTGGAAGTCCGCCGCCGTGACGGGGACGCCGTCGGACCACTTGGCCTGCGGGGCGATCTGGTAGACGACGGTCTGCGGGCTCACGCTCACGACCTCGGCGCTCTGGATCACGGCGGTGTCGAGTGCGGGACTGAGGCTCGGGCCGACCTGGAAGACCTGGACCCAGACGGCGCTGGCCACCAGTCGGCCCGCCTCGGTGTCACCGAGGACAGTGTGGTCATTCAATGTCGTCGGTAGGGAACCGAGGGCCACGGTGGCCGTCCCTCCCCGGCCGGCGATGAGGAGCGGTGCCGTCGTCTCGCCGGCAGCACCCGCGGCCGCCGTCGGGGTGGCCGGCCCGCAGGCAGCGACCAAGGTGGCTACCACCACGGTCAGGGCCAGCGGCCCGGGGGCGAGCTTCGAGAGGGACCGGGATCGTCGTGATCGAGGACGGGGTGGCCGGGAAACGGGTGGGCCGTGGCGTGGTGCCGGTCGCCGGCGGGCGAGGCCGACCGCCCGGCCGATCACTTCAGGCGAAGAGCCAGGATCACGGTGGTGAAGGCGAAGATGACGGCCACGGTGACGGTGATCCGGTCGAGGTTCTTCTCGACCACGGTCGAGCCCGCCGCCGCCTGGCCCACCGATCCACCGAACATGTCCGACAGGCCGCCGCCCTTCCCGGAGTGCATGAGAATGAGGAAGATCAGCGACAGTGTCGCCAACATGTGGAGAACGAGGAACGCAATCGTCAGCACCGGTGGTCCTCCTCGGGCCGTCTGGACCTCTCCACGCTACCAAAGGTCGGGGTTCATCGAACGGCACTTCCCGCCTCACGGATGATGGCGGCGAAGCTGGCCCCGTCGAGGCTGGCCCCCCCGACCAGGAGTCCGTCGATGTCACGCTGCCTCATAAGCTCGGCCGTGTTCTCGGGGCGGACCGATCCCCCGTACTGGATGCGCAGCGTGCCGGCGGCCTCGTCCCCGGCCAGCTGGGCCACCACGGCCCGGATGTGGGCGCACGCCTGCTGGGCGTCGTCGCCGGTGGCGGTGGTGCCGGTGCCGATGGCCCAGATGGGCTCGTAGGCCACCACCAGAGCGCCCGTCTGCGGGCCCGGGAGGCCGGTGAGCGCCGCCGTGGTCTGGTCGGTGAGCCGGGCCTCCGTCTCGCCCGCTTCCCGCTCCTGCGCCGTCTCCCCCACGCAGACGATGGGAGTCATGGCGTGGCGGAGCACGGCCCGGAGGGTGGCGGCCACCTGGGCGTCGGTCTGCCCGAAGAGTTGCCGGCGCTCGGAGTGGCCGACGATGACATAGGTCACGCCGAGGCGCGCCAACATGGGTGGCGCCACCTCCCCGGTGAAGGCGCCCTCGTCCTCGCTGTAGCAGTGCTGGGCCCCCAGGGCCACCGGAATGGCCCGGTCCTCGAGCACGGTCTGGACGGAACGGAGGTCGGTGAACGGTGGGTGGACCGAGACGTCGAGCGGACCGACGTCGACGGGCGTGAGCCGCAGACCGAGGTCCTGGACGGTCCGGATGGACTGGAGGTGGTCGTGGTGCATCTTCCAGTTGCCGCTCACGAGCGGCCGGCGGCGCTCGGCGCCCGGGGTCACGTCAGCGATCCGCGGCGGCGTTGGGGGCGTGGCGCAACGCCACCAGACCGGGAAGGTCCCCGTGCTCGAGAAGCTCGAGCGAGGCCCCGCCCCCGGTGGAGACGAAGTCGACTTGTCCGGCCAGCCCCAGTTGATCGAGAGCGGCCACCGAGTCCCCGCCCCCCACCACGCTGAAGCCGCAGCCGCCGGCGATGGCCCGGGCCACGGCGTAGGTGCCCGCCGCGAAGCGGGGGTCTTCGAACACGCCCATGGGACCGTTCCAGAAGACCGTCTTGGCCTCGGCCACCACGGCGGCGAAGTGCTGGGCGCTGCGGGGCCCGATGTCGAGACCTACCGAGTCGTCGGGGAGGTCGGGACCGACCACCTCGATCTCCTCGCCGCCCCCGGGAGTCACCCGCTTCACCACCACGTCGACGGGCAGCATCACCCTGTCCCCCGCCTCTGCCAGCAGAGTCCGGCACGACGGCAGCGCCGAGGCGTCGAAGAGCGACTCTCCGATCGCATGGCCCTGGGCGGCGAGAAAGGTGAACGCCATCCCGCCCCCCACGATCAACCGGTCCACCGAGTCGAGAAGGGAGCGCAGGATTCCGAGCTTGTCGGTGACCTTGGCTCCTCCCACGACGGCCACGAAGGGACGGGCCGGGTGGGCCAGGAGGCCTCCGAGGGCCTCGACCTCGCGGGCCAGCAACCGGCCGGCGGCCGACGGCAGGCGCGCCGGGGGGCCCACGATCGAGGCGTGGGCCCGGTGCGACACGCCGAAGGCGTCGTTCACGTAGCTGTCGAAACCGCTCACCAGCCGGTCCACGAAGGCCGGGTCGTCGGCCTTCTCCCCGGGATCGAAACGGAGGTTGTCCATGAGCTCCACCCCCGGGGCCAGCTCGGCCAGCCGGGCCCGGACCGGGGTCATCTCGAAGCGGTGGTCCTGGCGTCCCTGGGGACGTCCCAGATGGGAGCAGATGGTGACCTCGGCGCCGTGGCCGGTGAGCCAGTCCACGGTGGGCATGGCGGCCCGGATGCGGAAGTCGTCGGCCACCTCGGCCGACCCCTCGGGCCCGTCGGGCCACCGCAGGGGGACGTTGAAGTCGGCCCGCACGAGTACCCGCCGGCCCCGCACCTCGGGAAGGTCCTCGAGGAGCGGGAGACCGACCAGGGGATCACTGCGCGGCGGCGTCACGGGCCTGACCCCGGCGGCCACAGCGGCGTCACGCGGGGGCGGGACGCGCCCCG
>Ga0302325_10030149_pt1 | contig 11189 bp, 10 predicted proteins | sample Palsa_T0_2_FD_201948 | JGI IMG/M metagenome (GOLD analysis project Ga0302325, IMG submission 201948) | Peat permafrost microbial communities from Stordalen Mire near Abisko, Sweden - Palsa_T0_2 | ecosystem: Environmental > Terrestrial > Soil > Palsa > Peat permafrost | place: Sweden: Abisko...
CGAGGGCGCCGCGAACGTCATCGCCGCCCACGAACGGCCGGGGGACGGCATCGTCTTCCAGCGGGACAACCGCTGGATGGTCGACATCGGGATCGAGTACTACCTGCGCGGCCGGCCCGAGCCGAAGGACGTGTTCCTGGTCAGGACGCCGGCCCAGGCGGACAGCCTGACCGCCGTGGAATGCGCCGACCCGCTGCGCTGCCTCCGGGGCGAGCCCCGGCTCTGGGTGGTGTACCTGGCGCGCGATCCCGACCTGTACACAGCCATCGAGCCGGGCAAGGTCGCGGCGCTGCGCGCGGCGCACTACGTTACGGCCCGCATCTACCACGAGGCCGGAATCGACGTGGCACTGATGGTCCGCCGGTGAAAGGGAACCTGTGACCCGGGAGACAGAGGCGGCGAGCCGGGAGACCACGGCGACGGCTCGGCAGACGGCACCACCGCTGGGCCGCGGATCCCGCTGGCGGCTCGCGGGTGGCCTGCCGGGCCGGCTGCGGTCGGCCCTGTTCCGGCCGACCCCGGGCGGCCCCATCGGCTGGCGGAAAATCCTGGCCGCGGCCGCCTTCGTCGTCGCCGGGGCCGCGATCAGCCTGGCCCGGACCAGGGGCGCCGGGGCCCTGAACACGACCTGGATCGAGGACGCGGGCGACTTCCTCAACAACGCCCTGCACGAATCGGTGCTGACCACGCTCACCACCCAGCTGAACGGGTACTACAACGTGGTGCCGCGGGCGTTCACCGCCGTGGCCGTGGCGTTCCCGCTCAGCTGGGCGCCGGGCGTGATGTCGATCTTCGCGGCGCTGCAGTACGCGCTGTTCGGCCTGATCGCCTATATCGCGAGCGGGCCGCACCTGAGCAGCCGCTGGCTCCGGCTGCTTATCGCGGCGCCCGCGTGCGTGATGCCGCTCGGGTACAGCCAGGTGAACAATGACCTGGCCACCGTCCAGTTCATCGCGCTGTACGGGACGTTCTGGCTGCTGCTCTGGGTCCCGGGCACGCGCGCCGGGCGGATCCTGTCACCGGTCATCATCCTGGGCGTCACCCTGTCGAGCATCCTGCCCATCGTCTTCATCCCGCTGGCGCTGGGCCGGCTGCTGGCCGACCGCTCCAAGAACGCCTGGTTCCTGGCCGGCTGCTACGCCTTCGGCCTGGCCGCCCAGATCAGCGTCGGGCTGCGCGGCCTGAGCAACCGGCCCACCAACTGGTACACCAGCCCCACCTGGGTGCTGGGCAAGTACGTGACCAGGGCGGTGCCCCGGGCAATCTTCGGGGAGAGAGCCCTCGGCGGGGCCGGCACCAACGCGGCGGGCATGCCGGTGGCCCTGGACATCGCCAACCAGACTGAGCACCTCGCCCTGATCGGGCTCGCCTGGCTGGTGGTGCTCATCGCCATCGGCATCGCCCTGACCCGGTTCACGGCGCCGAACTGGCCGCTCGCGGTGACCGCCGGCCTCTTCAGCGTGCTCGTGTTCCTGAGCGAGATCGTCGACAACCTGACCATCGTGCAGCCGCGGTATGTGATCGCGCCGGCCCTGCTGCTCTATACGGCGGTCGTCGCCCTGCTGCGACCGCGCGGCGTCATGGGGGAGGCCGCGGCGGACTCCGCGCCGCCCGCTGGCCGCTTCGGCCGGACCTGGTATCCCGTCGCCGCCTTCGCGTGCCTGCTGGCCGTGGCGTGCGTGCTCAACTTCCGGGTGACCAACGGCCGCTCCGAGAGCCCGGCCTGGACCAGCGTGGTCGCCGCGGCCCGGACCTCCTGCCAGAAGCCCGGGGTGACCAGCTATCTCTACCTCCACGCCTGGTGGGGGGTGCACATTCCGTGCCACCGGGTGGACGGGTAGCCGCTGGGGCCGGCCGCGCCTCTATCTGGCCATTTCCGTGCCGGTCACGTATGGGGACCGTCGGCCCGTACTTCCTCGACATGGCGCAGCGCCTCCCGCAGCTGAGCCAGCCACGAGTCCTCGTGCTCTCCGACCAGCCGGACGCACCACGCGAGCGCGTCGCTGCGGCTGCGGGCCACCCCGGCGTCCACCAAAGTGTCGAGGACCCGCCGTTCAGACTGGCGGAGCCGGGTCATCACCGGGACCGACAACGTGGTGAACATCACCGTCCGCCCGTCACAGCTGACCCCCCACGACACCTTCCGGCCGAACGCGTGTTCGGCCTCCCGGGCGATCTCGATCCGGTGGTCACGGGTGTCCTCCCGGAACCGGCGGGTGCGGCCGTCGGCCGCCGCCGCGCGCTCGGCGTCTCCCGCATCCGGCTCCCCGGCCGGGGCGTCGAGGTGGCCGACCACCGTGATCTCTTCCCGGTCCAGCCCCACGGTCGGCGCTCCGGTGAACCAGTCGTCCGGGAGGCGCCCGGCGAACCAGGCCCGCAACTGCTCGGCCGGGCTGCCCGTATCTTCTTTCGCAGTACTCATGTAATAAAGATTACATCGTTGCTCCCGCTTGACAAGTACCTGCTGCGGGCGCGGGGAGATACGGATGGGCGGGTGCGGGAGCCGGCCGGTCAGCTGACGGGGGACGCGGCCACGGCGGCCGCGATCCGTGGTGACACCTGGACCACGCCGGCGAACTCGCTGCCCAGGGCGACCGGGACGACCTGGACGTTCTCGCCCGGTTCCGGCGCCTGGATCATCCAGCCCTTGCCCAGGTAGATGGCCACGTGCGAGACGTAATCAGGCGCCGTCGGGTCGGTGTGGTAGAAGAGCAGGTCGCCCGGCTGGGCCTGGCTGAACGGGACAGCCGGGCCGGTGAGAGCCTGATCGGCCGCCACGCGCGGCATCACCACGCCCGCCTGGGCGAAGGACCACTGCACCAGGCCGGAGCAGTCGAACGAACTCGGCCCGGCCGCGCCCCATACATACGGCATGCCGAGCCTGCTCGCGGCGGCTTCCAGCATGGCGGTGATCTGGCTGCTGGTCAGCCCGGTGCCGGAGACCGACGCCGGGGCGGTCCCGGTGGCCTCCCCCACCGTGCCCGGCCGCGCGGTCGTCGAGGCCACCAGCGGCTCGACCAGCGTTCCCTTGGGCACAGCCGATTTGATCCGCGCGATCAGCGAGGCGACCGTGGCGTGCGGCGCGCTGACCACCATGGCATTGCCCACCGGGAAGCCGAGTGACTTGGCCACCGTGGTGGAGACGACGGCGTCCACGCCGCCGATGCCCACCGTGCCGAACCCGCCCACCCGCAGTGACTCCACCGTCTGACCGGCCACCCGCACGACGCCACCGACCGGCAGCTTGTCCTGGCTGCCCATGGTGTAGGAGACCGCGATGCCGCCGTTCGCGACGCTCTGCCAGAGCGCGCTGGCCGCGGCCGTCGGGCGCTCGGTGAAGGCCCGGAATGTCGCCGGGTCCACCCCGAGCATGGCCACGTACTTCCCGTTGACCTGGACCCGGGCCGCGTCCACCAGGCCGGCCGCGACCACGCCGTGCACCCGCCGGACCGCCGCGTCGCTGCCGGCGGGCAGCGACGTGCTCGAGACGATCAGGACGTCCGCCGTCAGCAGCTTGCCCAGCGGGGCGAGGCTGGCCGTCTGCGGCCCGCTCCCGGGCTGCGGAGCTGAGGACGCGCCGGGTGCGGGCAACATCCGGCCGGCCGAGATGTCCAGGAGCGAGGCACCCGCCGCTGGGCCGGCGTCCGGCTGGGCGGTCCCGGTGGCGGCCACCAGCCAGCCCGCGCCGATGCCGAGCAGGGCGAGCGAGGCACAGCCTGCCGGCAGCGCGCGGCGCAGCCAGGCGCGCGCCGACGACAGCACTTGCGCCCGGGTGGTCACGCTAAGCTCCCTACCCACACTGGATCGCCTATACCGGATATTCCAAGACTTCCCGCAGAGCCTCCGGATCCGTGACCGGGACCAGGCACGTAAAGTCCCGGCACACATAGGCCGCTGGTGAATCTTTCACCAGATTCCGCCCCGCGAGCAGCGGAATGCCGCTTCCACCAGCCGATCCTTCGCTGCCCGGCCCGTCCCTGCCCGGCCCTCCACCAGGCGGCACGCCACCGGCCGTCCCGCTTTCCGCGGCCCCGGCCGGCCCGCCGCTGCCGAGCGCGATCACCGCCCCAGGTGGCGCCGCCCGCAGGGCGGTCCTGTGCAGCGCGGCCGTCCTTTCGTCCCCGGGCGGGCCAACCACCGCGATCTCGGCGGGCCCCGAGATGATCGCCTCCGCCACGGCCAGGCCCCAGCCCGCCGCGCGCGGGTACCGGGTCGCGATCGGCGGGAGCACGCCCAGGGCCGCCATCGCCGCCTGCCGGTGCCGCTCCGACCCGGTCAGCGCCGCGTAACTGAGCAGCGCTCCCGCAGCGGCGAACGCACCGGACGGGGTCGGGCCGTCCGCCGGGTCGGCGGGCCGGTAGACCAGGGCCTCGCCGTCGTCCGCGGTGTCGTAGAAACCACCAGCCCCGTCGGTGAACCGGTCCAGCACCGCGCCGAGCAGCTCCCAGGCCAGATCCACCCATCCGCGTTCCCCGGTCACCCCGTAGAGGGCCAGGAACCCCTCGGCTGCGCACGCGTAATCCTCGAGAACGCCGGCGCTCGGCCCGGCCACGCCGTCTTTCGATGTCCGGGCGAGCCGCCCGTCGGCCAGGTGAACGGTGGCCAGCAGGCTGGCGGCGTCCCGGGCGGCAGTCACGAAGCCGGGCTCATCCAGCAGCAATCCCACTTCGGCCAGGGCCGCGATGGCCAGTCCATTCCATGCCGCCACCACTTTGTCATCACGGCCGGGAGCAACCCGCTGGTTCCGTTTGGTCAGCAGAATGTCGCGGATGCGGGCCAGGCGCCCCGCGTCTTCCGGGTCAGCCAGCAGCTGCAGTACCGAGCGTCCGGCCTCGAACGTGCCGGCCGCGGTGACGCCGAACACCTCCGCCGCGTACGGCCCGTCGGCCGGCCCGAGCGCCTCGGTCAGCTCCGCGGGCGTCCAGGTGTAGAAGAGGCCTTCCTCGCCGTCGCTGTCAGCGTCCAGCGCGGAGGCGAACCCGCCTTCGGCCGTGCCCAGGTCCCTGATCATCCAGGCGCAGGTCTCGCTGGCCACCCGGCGGGCCAGCGGGGAGCCGGTGCGCCGCCACAGGTGCGCATAGACCCGGGCCAGCAGGGCGTTGTCGTAGAGCATCTTCTCGAAGTGCGGCACCACCCAGTCCGCGTCCACCGAGTAACGCGCGAATCCCCCGCCCAGCTGGTCGTAGAGGCCGCCACTGGCCATCGCCTCGGCGGTGACGGCCGCCATGATCAGGGCCGGCTCCCCTTCCACCGCAACCCGCTCGGAGTACCGCAGCAGGAACTCCAGCACCATCGAGGGGGGGAACTTGGGCGCTCCCCCGAAGCCGCCGCGGGCCGCGTCGTATCCCGCGTTCAGCGCGGCGACCGCGTGATCGCATACCTCCTGCAGAGCCTCCGCGCCCGACGGCGCCGCCGCACCCCGCCACGGCGCCGCGCGCTGGGCCAGCGCGGCGGCGATGCTCTGGGCCTGGCCGGTCACGTTGCCACGATCCTCCCGCCAGGCCTTGGCCACCCCGGTGACGAGGCGCTGGAACTGCTCACGCGGGAAATAGGTGCCGCAGAAGAACGGCTCGCGGTCCGGTGTCATGAAGACCGTCATCGGCCAGCCACCCTGGCCGGTCATCGCCTGGGTCGCGGTCATGTAGACCGCGTCCACATCGGGGCGCTCCTCGCGGTCGACCTTGATCGCCACGAGGTTCTCGTTCATCAGGGCCGCGGTGGCGGTGTCCTCGAAGGACTCGTGGGCCATCACATGGCACCAGTGACAAGCTGAATAACCCACCGACAGCAGAACGGGAACATCGCGGGCTCGTGCCTCAGCGAACGCGGCGTCACCCCAGGGCCACCAGTCCACCGGATTGCCGGCGTGCTGGAGGAGGTACGGGCTGGTGGCGTCTTTGAGCCGGTCTGCCATACCTCCATCTTGACCCAATGCGGCAGACCTGCGGCACATCACCGGGCCCATGGCCCGGGCCAGGCCCGCGGCGACGGGTTTGACAGCTAGAAGGCGTAATGGTTATCGTTTTCATCTAGGAGCTGGCCACTCCTCCCCGGATTTCCCCAGCGGTACCGACCGGAGATGGAACCCACCGATGCCTGTTCGTAGCGGCGCCATGCTCGCGGCGCTGTCGATCACCGTGGCCGCGCTCGCCGCCGCGTGCTCACCCAGCCCAGGATCGTCCGGCGCGGCCGATCCGGCCGGGACCATCGTGGCGGTGGGGGCCGAGAACGAGTACGCGAACGTCATCAGCCAGATCGGCGGCAAGTACACCCGCGCGACCGCGATCGAGAGCAACCCCAATACCGATCCGCACAGCTTTGAGGCCAGCGCGAGCGTGGCCCAGCTGGTCAGCAGTGCGCAGCTCGTCGTCCAGAACGGCCTGGGCTACGACACGTACATGAACAAGATCGAGGCGGCGGCGCCCAACGCCAGGCGCCGGGTCATTGACGTGCAGAAGCTCCTCGGGCTGCCCGACAGCACTCCCAACCCGCATCTTTGGTACAAGCCCACGACGATGCCAGCGGTCGCCAGACAAATCGCCCGGGACCTGTCCGCGGCGGCGCCCGCCCATGCCGCGTACTTCGCGGCGAACGCCGCCTCATTCGACCGTTCACTGCAGCCCTGGTACCACGCGATCGCGCAGTTCAAGGCGGCTTTCCCGGGCACTCCGGTGGCCACCACCGAGCCGGTCGGTGACTATATGCTGCAGGCTGCGGGGGCCCGCATCCTTACCCCGTTCGCATTCCAGGCGGACATCATGAACGGCGTGGACCCGTCCCCGCAGTACGTTTCCCTGCAGGACAATCTCTTCTCCGGCCGCAAGGTGAAAGTCTTCGTGTACAACCAGCAGGTGACCGATTCGCTGACCCAGTCATTCCTCGCCCAGGCCCATCATTACGGCATCCCCGTGGTTGGCGTGTACGAGACCATGCCCACCCCCGGTTACCGCTACCAGTCATGGATGCTGGCCGAGGTGCACGCGCTGCAAAAGGCCGTGACCGACAAGGTCTCCACGCAGAAGCTGTCCTGATGAGCCACCAGCCACCCGGCGGCAGCCAGGATGAAATGCTCGCCGTGGACGGTGTCAGCGTCTGGCTGTCGGGACGCGAGATCCTCCATGACGTCCGCTTCACCTTGCGCCGCGGCGAGTTCGCCGGCCTCATCGGGTCCAATGGCGCCGGGAAAACGACCTTGCTGCGCGTCATCCTGGGCCTGCAGGCACCGTCATCGGGCACCGTGCGGGTGAACGGCCAGCCGCGCTCCCTGCGCCCCTCGATGATCGGTTACGTTCCGCAGAAGATCCTGCTGGATCCAGACATGCCCATCCGGGCCCGCGACCTGGTCGGGCTCGGGCTGGACGGGCACCGGCTCGGTATCCCGCTGCCGTCGCCGGGCCGCCGCAAACTGGTCGACGAGATGCTGCAGGCGGTGGGCGCCGACCGCTTCGGCGATGCCCGGGTCGGCAACCTGTCCGGAGGAGAGCAGCAGCGGGTGCTGATCGCTCACGCGCTGATCAGCCGGCCCAGGCTGCTGCTGCTGGACGAGCCCCTGGCCAACCTCGACATCGCCAGCGAGCAGGACGTTGTCACGCTGCTCGCCCGGCTGGCCAAGGAGCAGCAGATCGCGGTGCTGATCTCGGCCCATGAGATGAACCCGCTGCTTCCCGTCATGGACCGGGTCGTCTACCTGGCCGGGGGCCGGGCCGCCTCCGGGACCGCCGACGAGGTCGTGCGGTCGGACGTGCTCAGCAAGCTGTACGGCCAGCACGTGGATGTGATCCACGTGCATGACCGCGTCCTGGTCGTCGCCGGTCGCGGCGAAGTCCTCGGCGCGACCCACCCGGACATCAGCGTCCACCGTGAAGACCCCGAGATCCCCCGCGAAAACCATGGCATCAGCCCCGAAGAACCCGGCGCCAGCCCCGACGACCCTGGCGCCAGCCCCGACGACCCTGGCGACCCTGGCGCCAGCCGCGAAGACCCCGGCGCCGGGCGCGAGCAGCAGACCGGTTCCCGCATCGTCGGCAGCGTGTGATCAGCAGTGGGTCACTTCTTCAGCGTTGTCGTCGAACCAGGCTTTTTCCAGAGCGAGCCGGTCCGGCTGGCTCTGGTGGCGGGCGGCGTGGTCGCCGTGGTGTGCGGCATCGTCGGGTCGTTCGCGGTCATCCGGGGGCAGTCCTATGCGGGCCATGCGCTCGCGGACGTCAGTGTTACCGGCGGGTCGGCATCGTTCCTCATCGGGATCTCTCCGCTGTGGGGATTCGTCGGGGTCGGCGTGGTGGCGGCCGGGATCATGGACTTGATCGGTATCCGGCGGCCCCGAGGACGGGACCTGGCCACCGGCATCGTCCGCGGAGCGGGCCTGGGCCTGGCGGCCCTGTTCCTCTACTGGGACACCACCCACAGCAACACGACGGGCGCGACGATCACGATCCTGTTCGGATCCATATTCACCATCAGCAGCTCGATCCTCCCGGTCGTCGCGCTGCTCAGCGCACTCGGCGTCGGCATCGTCGCCGCGATCTACCGTCCCTTGCTGCTTAGTTCCGTGAGCACCGAACTGGCCGCAGCGCGGGGAATCCCGGTGCGCCTCGTCGGGCTGCTGTGCCTCATCGCGATCTCGGTCGCCGTGTCCCTGTCGGCCATGACCATCGGCGCGATTCTGAGCACCGCACTGCTGATCGGCCCCGCGGCGACCGGGATGCGGCTGACCAGCAAGCCCGGCCTGGCCATGGTCTGGGCGGCGCTGATCGGCCTGGCCGCCACCTGGCTGGGCATCCTGCTCGCCTGGGACAGCTTCTACTGGCCCCCGGCGCGGCACGGCTGGCCGGTCAGCTTCTTCGTCGTGGCGCTGGTCTTCATCTTTTACGTGCTCGCCCGCCAGCCTGCGGCGTGGAAAGCGAGGCGCGCCGCCGCCCGGTCCGGGGCCGCCCGCCGGGCGGGTGTGCTGGCGCCGGTGGCGCCCGGAACGCAGCAGGGGTAGCGCTATGTTCTCTGGATTCATGGCCAACACCTGGGCGGTCGCGACCATCGTCGCCGTGGTGGCCGGGGTCGTGGGCTTCTTCATCGTGCTGCGGGGCGCCGCGTTCGTCGCCGACGCCGTGCCCCAGGGTGCCTTCGCCGGGGCGGCCGGGGCCAGCCTGCTCGGGATCAACACCCTCGTCGGCCTGGCCGTGGCCTCCCTGGCCGGCGCGCTCAGCATTGGCTGGCTCGGCCGCCGAGGGCGGCAGGACGTGGCGACGGCCCTGACGCTGGTCGTGATGCTCGGCCTGGGCGCGCTGTTCCTCAGCTTCAGCGTGGAGTACGCGCCGGAGATCGAGTCGCTGCTGTTCGGCGAAGTGCTCGGGGTCAGCGCCACCGAGATAACCCCGATCGCTGTAGGGGGCGCCCTGTGCGTCACCGCGACCCTGGTCCTCTTCCGGCCGCTGCTGCTCGCCTCGGTGATGCCGGAACTCGCGGAGGTACGCGGGGTGAGCAGCCGCCGGATGGAGACGTACTTCCTCGTGATCGTCGCGCTGGCCACGAGCATGACGCTGCCGGTGGTGGGCGCACTGCTGATCTTCAGCCTGATGATCGGGCCCCCCGCCGCGGCCCGGTCGTTCACCGATAAGCCGATGCAGGCCATGGCGCTCTCCGTGGCCCTGGCGGTCGGCACCGTGTGGGCGGCCATCGCCGCGTCCTACGACACGAACTGGCCGGTCGGGTTCTTCGTCGGCACCATCGGTGCGGGCTGCTACGGTGCCGGTCGCGGCTGGGCGGCCTGGCGCGCGGCGCGTGACCCGCGGCCCGGAGCCGGGCGCGGGACCGGAGAGCACGGAGCCGGGGAGCATGGGGCCGGGGAGCATGGGGCCGGGGAGCATGGGTGGGCGGCTGCTAGTGTGCGATTGTGACGACGTCTGTGCCCGCTAAGCCCCCGCTGGGCGGTACACGGGTCCGCGGCACGAGACAGGCGGAGGCGCTGTCCGCGGCGCTCGACGGCTTGCCTGGTTTCTGCAGCGCACAGCAGATTCATGCCGAACTGCGCCGCCGGGGCGAGCGCGTCGGCCTGACCACCGTCTACCGTCATCTGCAGGTCCTGAGCGAGGACGGCCGGGTCGACACCATCCGGGACGCCAGCGGCGAGACGCTTTACCGCCGGTGCGCGAGCCATGCTCACCACCATCACCTGACCTGCCGCGAATGCGGGTGCAGCGTCGAGGTGGAGGGACGCGCGGTCGAGCGCTGGGCTGAGCAGGTCGCCGCCGAGGCCGGCTTCACCGCGGTAGACCACACGGTCGAACTGTTCGGCCTGTGCCCCAACTGCAGAACATCCTGACCATGAGTGCTGTGCGCCGTCAGCAATTCCGCGCTGTCATCACCGTCGGCCCTGATGGCCGCGCGGTCATCGCGGTGCCGTTCAACCCGGACGAGACTTGGGGCGCCAAGGCTGAGCATCCCGTGGGCGGCACGATCGACGGCAGGCGGGTCCGCGGGAGGCTCGTGCCGGGCGCCAGCGGGTGGGCGCTGCCGGTGAACCCGACGCGGATGCGCGGCACGGACATGGCGATCGGCGACGAAGTCGCCGTCGATCTGGAACCCGAAGGCCCGCAGCGCGGCGACCTCGCCGACGATATCGCCGCGGCGCTGGCGGCCAATCCGGCCGCAGCCGCGTTCTTCGACACGCTGGCGCAGTTCTACCGCAAGGCTTACCTCCGCTGGATCGACGCGACCACTCGCCGCCCTGACGTCCGAGCGGCCCGCATCGCCGAGGTAGTCGACCTGCTCGCGACCGGAACCAAGGAGCGGCCACGATCATGAGCCGCTGCACCTGAGGTACTGGACCGCCGTTGCCCTCCCCTGCGCAGGGGCCTAAGTGCGGGACACTTCGAGGCGGCCGGCGGGGGACATCGCACCGAAACAGGCAGGTCGTAACATGGCCTGCACTCGTGGCCGCGGATTCCCGCAGGTCAGGCGTTTAGCATCCAGGCGTGGGGGCGCGGATTTGAGCGGAACTCAAGGCAGCCGGCTGACCATCATCGGCGGCGGCGTCATGGGCCTGATGACGGCGTACTACGCAGCGCCGCTGGCCAGCTCGGTCACCGTACTGGACAAGTCGCGGGTCGGTGATCCGGGCACCGCCTCGTTCGCGCTGACCCGGTCGGTGCGCAACGACTACCTCGATCCGCAGTACTCGCGGCTGGCCTTCGAGG
>Ga0302325_10030151_pt1 | contig 11189 bp, 11 predicted proteins | sample Palsa_T0_2_FD_201948 | JGI IMG/M metagenome (GOLD analysis project Ga0302325, IMG submission 201948) | Peat permafrost microbial communities from Stordalen Mire near Abisko, Sweden - Palsa_T0_2 | ecosystem: Environmental > Terrestrial > Soil > Palsa > Peat permafrost | place: Sweden: Abisko...
GCAATACGAGGAGTTGCCGGCGATCAGGCGCGGGTAGTAGATCGGCAGCTTCGCGTGCTTCAGCGCGACGGCCTGGGCGCGCCCGTCGGTCGGATCGGGGGTCAGCCCGGCCAGCGACAGCTTCGCGACGTGCCGTAACTTGTTTGAGCCCGCGCCGTTGCGCTTGGGCGACGAGGTCGGCGTCGCGCGCATGAACTCGGCCCATTTCGAGCGCAGCGCGGCCGTCGAGGTCGGCACGACCGTGCACGGATCGGGGCAGGGCGTGAACGCCGCCGGGAACGGGATCTGCTTGATCGTCGCCCCGTGGCTCTCCATGTTCTCCAGCAGATCGAGGATCTCGGTCGCGCCATGGAGGCTCTGCAGCTCCTTATCGGTCTGAGCATGCTGACCGAAGATCTTCGCGAGCGTGTCCGCGTGGCTGATCAGCTTGCCGATCGGATACTGGCTCTTGGCCCAGCGCAGGAAGTCCTGCTGACGAGCCTCACGGGTGATGTCCGAGTCGGTGTGACGAAAGCGCACGAACGAGAGCGCGCCATTGGTCTCGTTGTTGCCGCCGCAGAGCTTCTGGTAGCCGGGCTGGATGTTGATCGACGCGTAATCGTCGATGCCCAGCGCCGACTGGTTGTAGTAACGGTGGTCGACATCGGAGTAGACGCAGCCGATCGCGTTGACCAGATCGGCGAACCCCTTGAAGTTCACGTCGATGATGTGGTTGGGCTTGAAGCCCGGGAACACGTTCTGCTGGACCGTCTTGATCAGCAGTCCCGGACCGCCGGCGCTGTAGGCCGCGTTCAACTTCTGGTTGCCGTTGCCGGGGATGTTGACCTGCAGGTCACGCGGCAGCGACATCACGTTGATCGTCGACGAGCCGGCGTTCAGCCGGACCAGCAGCATCGTGTCGGTCCGGGCATCGTTGTACGGCGTTCCGGCCCGGTGATCGGACCCGATCAGCAGGAACGTCTGCGGTGCGCCGGGCTTCGGGATCACCAGCGCCGGCGTCGAAATCGGCGGATGGACCTTGAGGAAGTTGATGATCGTCTGGACCTGCAGCAGCCCCGCAACCGCGGTCGTCGCCGCGACGCCACCGGTGACGATCACGGCCAGGAGGAAGAACCTGAACGCGAGCCGGCCCCGGCTCTTGGGCCAGAACAGCCTCATCGGCCCGCTCCGGTCACGCCCGCTTGGCGACGCTCACGCCAGCCCGCCGTCGATTGCCGTCAGCCCCTGCGCCCGGGCGCCATCCGCACCGGACCGTGACTGCGCCAGCCAGTCGGGCAGCGCTCGCACGAAGTCGGCCAGAGCCCGCCGATAGCTCGACAGCGACTGCAGCGAGACCCACTCGTCGGGACCGTGGTGTCCACCCCCGGCGGGCCCGAACTCGACCGCCGGAATCCCGACCTCGATGAACGACGCCGCGTCCGACGCGCCATCGCGCCCGACCGACATCACCTCGCCGCGCGTCGCTCGCGCGACTGCCTCGGACAGCGCGTGCACGTATGGATTGTGACGGGAGACCCCGACGCTCGGATGGATGAATGTTCGTTCGACATCGATGTCGGGGATCTTGCGGACCTGGACGAGGATCTCCGCCGGGTCCTGGCCCGGCAGGTAGCGGACGTCGACCGCCATCTCGCAGCGGTCGGGCACCTTATTGAGCGCATCGCCGCCCTGGATCCGCCCGAGATTGATCGACGGGCGGTCGAACATCTCCGAGGACTCACGACTGAACGGCAGCGTCTCGATCGCGCGGAACGTATCGATCGCCTTCAGCACCGCGTTGTCGCCGAGCCACGGAGTCGAGCTGTGGGCAGCGCGCCCGTGCACGACGATCCGCATCACCAGCACGCCCTTGGCCTGGATCCCGATGTGCATGTCGGTCGGTTCGCCGGTGATCGCGAAGTCGGGGCGGGTGGGACCGGTGTCCCGTGCCACGACCGCGTCGGTGGAGCGCTCGTCGAGCTCCTCGGACTCCTCGTCGGGGACGCACACGAACCGCACGCGGACGCGGTCCTGCTCGGCGACGTCGCGCAGCGCGCACAGCATCGCCGCCAGCCCGCCCTTCATGTCGTAGGCGCCCCGGCCGATCAGCCGGTCGCCCTGCACCCGCGGCTCAAACTGCTCCGGCCGACCCGGAACCACGTCGAGGTGGCCGTGAAAGACGATGCACGGGGCGTCCGGACGCCGTGAGCCGACGTCCGCGACGAGCACCGGCAGCCCGCGATGATCGTGATCTGCGACCTCGATGCCGCGGGACTCCAGCCAGCCCTTCACGAACCCCGCCGCGGCGACCAGCGCCTCGGGACGTGAGGTCTCATAGCCGATCAGCCGCTCGGCGAGGACGCGCTCGTCGGCGCCGACCGACTCGTCGGAGGCAGTCAGCTGGACGGCTCGGCGATCCGCAGGAACGCCTCGAAGCGGCGCTGGTCGCGCTCGGCGACCCGTCGCCGCTCAGAGCCCTCCTCGGCCGACTCGGCCTCGGACTCGGCTTGGGCCAACCGGTCGCGCAGCGCGCCGGCATCCAACGTCCCCGGATCGACAGCCTCCTCGACGAGGATCAGCGCGTGGTTGTCGATCATCTGCAGGTAGCCCTCGCCCTGCGCCAGATGCACGATGTCGGACTCGGACCGATAGAGCCGCAGCTCCGTCGGATCGAGCATCGCCAGCAGCGGCTCGTGGTTGGCGAGGATGCCGATCGAACCGATCACGGTCCGGGTCGAGACCATCTCGACCTCTTCGTTGAACACCTCGCCCTCGGGGGTGAGGACCTCGACTCCGAACTTGGTGTGCGCCACGCGCCGCTCCTACTCCTGGCTCTCGGACTCTTCGGACCCGCCGGACTCACCGGACTCACCGGACTCACCGGACGACGACTCATCGGACGACGAGTCGTCGGACGAGTCATCGGAGGACGAGTCATCGGAGGACCCGCGCACGGACGCGGAGACCTCATCGATCGAGCCCTTCATGAAGAACGCCGACTCCGGGACGTCGTCGTGCTTGCCCTCGAGGATCTCCTTGAAGCCGCGGATCGACTCCGCGACGGGCACATAGCGACCCGGGGTGCCGGTGAACTGCTCGGCGACGTGGAACGGCTGCGACAGGAAGCGCTCCATCTTGCGGGCGCGCTGCACCGTGACCTTGTCCTCGTCGGACAGCTCGTCGATCCCGAGGATCGCGATGATGTCCTGCAGCTCCTTGTAGCGCTGCAGCACCTCCTTGACGCGGTTGGCGACCGCGAAGTGCTCGTCGCCGAGGATCTCCGCCTTGAGGATCGTCGAGGTCGAGTCCAGCGGGTCGACCGCCGGGTAGATGCCCTTCTCCGAGATCGACCGCGACAGCGACGTGGTCGAGTTCAGGTGCGCGAACGCCGACGCCGGAGCCGGGTCGGTGAGGTCGTCGGCCGGTACGTAGATCGCCTGGATCGAGGTGACCGAGCCCTTGCGGGTCGAGGTGATCCGCTCCTGCAGCTGGCCCATCTCGGACTCGAGCGTCGGCTGGTAGCCGACCTGCGACGGCATCCGCCCCAGCAGCGCGGAGACCTCAGAGCCGGCCTGCACGAACCGGAAGATGTTGTCGATGAACAGCAGCACGTCCTGACCCTCGCTGTCACGGAAGTACTCGGCCATCGTCAGCCCCGACAACGCCACGCGCATGCGCGCGCCGGGCGGCTCGTTCATCTGCCCGAAGACGAGCACCGTCTTGTCCAGCACGCCTGATTCCTTCATCTCCAGCCACAGGTCGTTGCCCTCACGTGAGCGCTCCCCGACCCCGCAGAACGCCGACAGACCGCCGTGCTCCTGGGCCAGGTTGTGGATCAGCTCCTGGATGATCACGGTCTTGCCGACGCCGGCGCCGCCGAACAGGCCGACCTTGCCGCCCTTGGCGTACGGGGCGAGCAGGTCAACCACCTTGATCCCGGTCTCGAACATCTCGGTGGTCGGCGCCAGCGACTCCACCGACGGCGCCTCGCGATGGATCGGCCAGCGCTCGGTGTCCTCGGGAAGCTCCTCGCCGAGATCGATCAGGTCGCCGAGCACGTTGAAGATCCGCCCCAGCGTCGCCCGGCCGACCGGCACCGAGATCGGGGCGCCGGAGTCGATCACCTCGACGCCGCGCGCGAGTCCGTCGGTCGTGTCCATCGCAACCGCGCGTACCCGGTCGTCGCCGAGGTGCTGCTGCACCTCGCAGACCAGGTACTCGTCGGCGGCGGCGGCGATGTCCTCGTCCTCCTCGGCCTTGGCGGACTCGGGCCGCTTGACGAGGATCGCGTGGTTGATCTCGGGCAGCTTGTCGTGGAACACCGCCTCGATCACGACGCCCTGGATCTCCTCGATCCGCCCGACGTTGCGCTCGCTCTCGGCGCCCTCGGTGTGCTCTTCGGTCGTTACGGACATGCTGGTGTCTCCTTATCCAAGGCCTTCCGCGCCGGCCACGACTTCCATGATCTCCTGGGTGATCTCGGCCTGGCGGGCGCGGTTCATCTGCAAGGTGTAGTCGTCGATCAGGTTTGAAGCATTATCGGACGCGTTGCGCATCGCGGTCATGCGCGCGCCGTGCTCGGAGGCGGTGGATTCCAGCAGCGCACGGTAGATCGAGATCTCGACGTAATCAGGCACCAGCCGCTGCAGGATCACCTCGGGGTCGGGCTCGTACTCGACCGACCCGTGGGGCGTGTCGGCCTCGCCGTCGTCGTCTCGCGATCCTGACTCCGCCTCGGAGTCCTCGTCGAACACGCTGGCGCGCTGCAGCGGCAGCAGCGTCTCACGGCGCATCACCTGTGACAGCGGCGAGATGTAGCCGTTGTAGAAGATCTCGACCTGGTCGAGATCGCCATCGGTGTAGGCCGCCATCAGCCGCTCGGCGATCCGCCGGGCGTCCGCGTAGGCGGGACGGTCGCTGAAGCCGGTGAACGAGTCGGCGACCTCCATGCCGCGGAAGGTCAACGACGACGTGGGCCGGCGTCCGGCGGCGTAGTACACGGCGCTGCGGCCCTCGGCCGCGTGCTCGCGGCCGGCGGCGATGCCGGCACGGACGGCGTTGGAGTTGAACGCGCCGGCCAGTCCGCGGTCGCCGGCGACGACCAGCAGCCCGACCGTCTTGGTCTGCTCGTGCTCGGCGAGGATCGGCAGCCGCGGCACGTTGCCGGCGGCCTCGGAGGCGTGACGGGTCATCCGGCGGATCGCCTCCGCGTAGGGTCGCAGCGACTCGATCCGCTGCTCGGCGCGGCGCAGCCGGGCGGCGGCGACCATCTCCATCGCCCGCGTGATCTTCTGGATGTTCTTGATCGATGCGATCCGGTTGCGAACGTCTCGCTGCGTGGCCATCTAACGCGTCCTCGCTCCTGGTTGCAGGCGGTCGGCGGCCGTCAGGCCGCGACGCCCGCCTCTTCCTCGGCCCGCCGGGCGTTTGCCTCGACGTCGTCTGAGTCGTCGCTCGACTCGCCGCCGCCCGACTGTGCCGGCGGCAGATCGTCGCCCTCGATCGGGTGACCCTCCTCGTCGAGGTCGTAGCCGAAGTCCTCCGCGAACCGGCCGATCGCCTGCTTGAGCTTGTCCTGGGTGTCGTCTGACCAGTCACCGCCCGCGATCGTCTTCAGCAGGTCCGGTTCGTTGCCGCGGGTCGACTCGAGCAGATCGGACAGGAACTTCGACACGCGGTCGAGCGTGATCCGGTCGACGAACCCGTTGGTCGCAGCGTAGATCTGCACGACCTGTTCCTCGACCGGCATCGGGTGGCGCTCGTTCTGGTTGAGCGTCGCCACGAGCCGCTCGCCGCGGGCCAGCGTCGCGCGCGTGTCGGCGTCGAGGTCTGAGCCGAACTGCGAGAACGCCTCGAGGTCCCGGTACTGCGACAGCGAGAGCTTCAGCGTGCCCGCGACCTTGCGCATCGGCGCGATCTGGGCGTTGCCGCCGACGCGGGAGACCGAGATGCCGACGTTGATCGCCGGCCGCACGCCGGAGTAGAACAGCTTCGGTTCCAGGAAGATCTGGCCGTCGGTGATCGAGATCACGTTGGTCGGGATGTAGGCCGAGACGTCGCCGGCCTGCGTCTCGATCACCGGCAGCGACGTCAGCGAGCCGCCGCCGAGATCCTCGTTGAGCTTGACGGCGCGCTCCAGCAGGCGCGAGTGCAGGTAGAACACGTCGCCGGGATATGCCTCGCGGCCCGGCGGGCGGCGCAGCAGCAGCGACATCTGGCGGTAGGCGTAGGCGTGCTTGGTGAGATCGTCGTAGATCGTCAGCGCGGCCTTGCCGTTGTAGAGGAAGTGCTCGCCCATCGCGCAGCCCGCATACGGGGCCAGGAACTTGATCGGCGCCGACTCGTCGGCGGCGGCCATCACGATGATCGTGTTCTCCATCGCGCCGGCCTCTTCGAGCACGGCGGCCAGCTGGACGACCGTCGCCTTGCGCTGTCCGATCGCGACGTAGATCGAGATCAGGTCCCGGTCCTTGTTGTTGATGATCGTGTCGATCGCGATCGAGGTCTTGCCGGTCTGGCGGTCGCCGATGATCAGCTCGCGCTGGCCGCGGCCGATCGGGATCATCGAGTCGATCGCCTTCAGGCCGGTGAGCATCGGCTCGGTCACCGGCTGGCGCTGGACGACGCCCGGCGCCTTGTGCTCGGCCGGCCGCGTCTCCGTCGTCTCGATCTCGCCCTTGCCGTCGAGCGGGTTGCCCAGCGGGTCGACGATCCGTCCCAGCAGCGCGTCGCCCACCGGGATGTCCAGCAGGCGACCCGTGCGCTTGACGGTGTCGCCCTCGGAGACGTGCTCCCACTCGCCGAACAACACCACGCCGACGTTGTCGGACTCGAGGTTGAGCGCCAGCCCGGTCACGCCATGGGGGAGATCGAGCATCTCGAACGACATGCAGTTCTCCAGGCCGTGCACGCGGCAGATGCCGTCGGCGACCGACAGCACGGTTCCGACCTCGGTCAGATCGGCGTTTGAGGTGTCGAGGCCCTCGATCCGGCTTTTGAGGATCGAGGTGATCTCGTCGGGGTTGATCTGCATATCTTGAGTCAGGGCTCCTTAGCCGGGTGCAGGCCTACGCCTGGGCGACTTGCTGTCGAAGTTGTTCGAGACGGTTCTTGATCGAGGCGTCGAGGATCAGGTTGCCCACTCGCAGCACGATCCCGCCGAGGATGTCGGGATCGACCTCGGCCGAGACCTCGATCTGGCGGTCGACCTGAGCGCCGATCCGATCGCTGATCCCCTTGACGGTCGCCTCGTCGAGCGTGACCGCCGAAGTGATCTTGACAGGCAGCAGCCGCCGCTCCTCGTCCCAGAGCGATTCGAACTCGGTCCGGATCCGGAAGATCGCCGGCATCCGGTGACGCTCGATCAGCGCCTCCAGAAAGTTCTCGAACTCCGGATTGGGATCCTTGACCGTCCGCCGGAGCCCGTTCTTCTTCTCCGGCACCGAGAAGTACGGCGAGAAGAAGAAGACCGCGAACTGGCGGTTGCCGTGCATCGCGTCCGCGAACGCGCCGAGCTGATCGCGGATCTCGTCCAGCGAGTCGTGCTCGGTCGCGACCTCGAACAGGGCGCGTGCGTAGACCTGGGCGATCTCCTCCATGTCGGTTAGGCGTGGTCCTCGCCGCCGCCGAGCGCCGAGAAGTCCAGCTCCGACATCGCATCCTCGATCAGGCGGCGCTGGTCGTCCTCGGTGAGGGTCTTGCGCGTCACCTTCTCGGTCGCCAGCACCGTCAGGTCGGCGACCTCCCGGCGGATCTCCTGGATCGCGCGGCGGGTCTCGGCCTCGATGTCACGGCGGGTCTGCTCCATCATCTGATCACGCTTGGCCTTGGCGTCCTCGGACGCCGTGCGCTCGTGGCTCTCGGCGGCGGTCCGCGCACGGGCGATGATCTCGTCGGCCTGGCCGCGCGCGTCCTTGAGCCGCTCGCGGTAGTCGTCCAGCAGCTGATCGGCCTGCTGGCGGGTCTTATCGGCGGCGTCGATCGATTCGGTGATCCGGTTGGCGCGGGCGTCCAGCGCGTCGCGGATCCGCGGAAACACGGCCTTGCGCAGGACCAGGAACGAGATCAGGAAGACGACCAGCGTCCAGACCATCAGCCCCACGTTCGGGGTGATCAGGAATGAGCCGCCGGAGGCCAGCGGGAGATGTGCGGCGAGCGCCTGCATCGTCGGCCTACAGGAAGAAGGCGATGAACCCGCCGACGAGGCCGTAGAAGAAACAGGCCTCGGTCAGGGCGAAGCCCAGCCACTGATCACGCTCGATGTCGGAGCGCAGCTCGGGCTGGCGGGTCTTGGCCTGGATCGACGCGCCGAACACGGAGCCGATGCCGGCCCCGGCGCCCGCGGCGCCGCCGCCGGCGCCCGCGCCGAGCGCGATCGCGCGGCCCGCGTCCTGCGCGTTGGTGGCGGAACCCGCCGCGGCGATCATCGGATGGAAGATGACCATGAAATGAAGAAACAGCATGTGGGTCGGTGGCTCCTTGACGTCAGTAAGTCGGTAATGGTCAGTGAGACTCGGCAACCGCGCTACCGAGATAGATCGCGGTCAAGATCGAGAAGATGAATGCCTGCAGTCCGGCGATCAGGATCGCCTCGAACAGGAAGATCGCGATCCCGAGCGGCAGCAGCGCCCAGGAGACGACGGTATTGCCGGTGAGCACGCCCAGCTCGCCGCCCATGAACGCGATCAGCAGGTGCCCGGCCAGCAGGTTGGCCCAGAGCCGGACGGTCAGCGAGATCAGCCGCAAAAAGTAGGAGAGGATCTCGATCGGGAAGACGAGGAAGCTGATTCCGCCGCTCACGTCCGGCATCAGGCTCTTGACGTAGCCAAACGGGCCGTGCTTGCGGACGCCCTCGTAGGTGAACAGAAAGAACACCAGCAGCGCGAGCATCAATGGGAACGCGACGTTCGTGTCGGCCGCGTAGATCTGGAAGGACGGCCAGTGGATCCCGAACAGCAGGAACTTCTGTCCCGTGTCGATCGGCAACGGGATGTAGCCGATCAGGTTCGAGACGAGGATGAACACGAAGATCGTCGCGATCAGCGGGAAGTACTTGCGGCTCATCGACTTGTCCATCGAGCCGTCGGCCAGGTTCGAGGTCAGGTCGTAGAACACCTCGACGGCGACCTGCAGTCGGCCCGGCCGCTCCTTGAGCCGGCGCGCCATGTAGACGAGCAGACCGATCGTGATGACCGTTGCCAGGATCAGGTACAAGACGCCCTTGTTGAAGTCGATCGGGCCGACGCTGAACCAGGTGTTGAGCTTGAACTCGTCGGTCGGCGAATAGGCTCCGCTGGCGACGGACGGCGACTTATCGGAGCCGAAGCCGACGATCGCGACGAAGAAGATGATCCCGGCGAGCCAGACGCCGCCGACCCCCCAGATGAGCTTCTTGGCGTCGCTCATACCACCGGTCTTGGGCACGTCCGGGGTGGTCGCGCTCACCACTCGCTCCGGGTGGACGAGGATGGACTGGCGGGCGGTGGGGCGTCATCGCGGTCGGCCGGGGGACCACTGACCAACCCGACCACGAACCGGATCGTGTAGGCGCCGAAGATGATCAGCGCGGCGGCGAGGCCGTCCCTACGCCCACCGGCCAGGCCGGCCACGACGATCACGCCGGCCAGCAGCCAGATCCGGCCGAAGCGCTCGAACAGGCTGACGCCCAGCTGCGCCCGCGGCTCGCGCAGCCGCCGCGCCCAGGCCCGGTCGAGCACCTGGACGAATCGCTGCAGGATCCAACCGGCGGCACCGACCACGCAGCCGAACGCGGGCGCGCCGAGCGCGATCGCGATCACGGCGGCGGTCACCGCGAACCCGGCGTCGAGGTAACGAAGTGCGAGCGTCTGCATTCCGGCCACCCGGCGCTGTCCGGCGCCGACGGGGGCGTCTAGCGCCAACGGGGCCTCTCCGGCGCGCCCGAGCGTGATCCCCGCCCGGCCGAATCGGCGCAGGCGCGATCGATGGATGTCGAAAAGATGTACAAGTCGGAAAAACGGTCCGTGAGTCGGCGGCAGCGCTACGGACCGGGCGCGAAATCGTACCCGATCGTTTCGACGAAGCAGTTCCGCCGAAGCGCGTGCCTCAACCTAAACGTAATATAGCGGCTGGCGCAGAACTTTGTAACACGCTTGTGACACCAATTTCCGGGCATCGAACGGCCGGATCAGCTGTCGCGACAGCGCCAGGAGACGGTGGAGATGCCGGCGAAGAGGCCCACGAACGCCGGCAAGAGGCCACGAACCGGCCCGCGATCGTCAGCGGGCGGCGACCGCGACGGGCTGCGGCACCGCCGCCGGTCGGGGCAGCGACGGCTTGGCGAGCTGGCCCTCGGCCCACATCGCCGCCAGGCTGGTGCGCGGCAGCCCGAGCGCGCCCTCGTAGACGAGGTAGCGCGGCTCCCAGCGCGGGAAGAACTTGGCGTTGAAGCGGTACAGGCTCTCGATCTGAAAATACGGGTTGCCGAGCGCAATCAGCTTTCCCAGCGCCGTCTCCAGCTGCGTGGCCGGACTGTGGATCCACTTCGCGAACGCGGCGAAGTTCAGCGAGATCTCGGCCACCCCGCGTTCGCGCAGCGCCTCGATCGCCCGCACGACCATGAACTCGGTCAGGCCGTTGGGGGTCTCCGGGTCACGCCGCATGAACGACAGCGACATCGCCGCCCGCCCGTAGCAGGGGACGAACTGCAGCACGCCGCGGATCACGCCGTCGCCGTCCCGGGCCAGGAGCGCCAACGTGTCACGGTTGTACGCGCCGCAGATCGACTCCATCGCCATCGAGAAGCCTCGTTCGGGCGCCCCCTCGCGGCCGAGCTTCAGTACCTGCTCGATCTCCCGTGCGGTTGCCGGATCCAGCGCGCAGACGTCCAGCAGCTCGGTGGTGTAGCCGGCCTTCTGCAACCGGCTGACCGATTGGCGGACCTTGCGAATCGGCCGACCCTCGATTGAGAATTGCGGCACGTCGACAATCGCCTCGTCGCCGAGGTAGATCGTCCTCAAGCCCCGCTCCGCGTAGCGTTCGCACATCGCGGCGCTGGCGCCGATCACCCCGAGCTTGAGGCCCCGGCTGGCGGTGCAGGCGAGCAGTTCGTCCAGCAGGCCCACGATCGCGCAGTCGGGACCGACCGGGTCGCCGGCCAGCAGCAGCACGCCGTTCTCGACCCGGTAGCCGACGAACGCGGTGCGCTCGGCGTTGAAGAAGTAGTGCTGATC
>Ga0302325_10030153_pt1 | contig 11188 bp, 10 predicted proteins | sample Palsa_T0_2_FD_201948 | JGI IMG/M metagenome (GOLD analysis project Ga0302325, IMG submission 201948) | Peat permafrost microbial communities from Stordalen Mire near Abisko, Sweden - Palsa_T0_2 | ecosystem: Environmental > Terrestrial > Soil > Palsa > Peat permafrost | place: Sweden: Abisko...
CCGGGTCCGTAGGCGTTGAAGGGGCGGCAGATCGTGTACGGCAGGCCGTGCTCGGCGTGGGCGGCGCGCGCGTAGACCTCGCCAGAGAGCTTCGAGAACCCGTACGCCGAGCGCGGGGCGGCGCAGTCGAGGAGATGCTCCTCGGTGGTGGGGAACTCCGTCGCGCGCTCGAACACCATCGAGGAGGAGACGTAGGTGTATCGCTCGACGTCGTGCTGCAGCGCTGCTCTGACCACCGATCCGGAGAGCGCGTTGTTGACCTCGGTGAGCGTGTGGGGAAGCTTGTGGAAGTTGGCGATGCCGCCGACGATGGCCGCCAGATGGATGACGTGCGAGCAGCCGCCGGTAGCGGCGAGCGCCTCGTCGAGATCGCGCAGGTCGCCCGTGCGCACCTCGCAGCCCTCGCGCATCCACGCGGGGCTGGGACGGTGATCGGACACTCTGACCTCGAACTCCGGGTCCGTCAGCAGTCGCCGCACGACCGCGGAGCCGATCATCCCGGCCCCGCCGGTGACGAGGACGCGCCTCACGGCGTGGTGGCCGCCGGGGGTCGCAACGCCGCCGCTTCGGTCGCGAAGGCGAACACCTGCGCGGTCCCGAGCGAGTTCCACGGATCGACGAGGAGGCAGTCGCCACCGACCGAATCGAGGATCGCCCGCTGGATCTCGGGTCGCTCGAACTCCGAGTGATTGGTCGCGATGATCACCACGTCAGCGTCGCGAATCGCCTCTTCGAGCGGCTGCGTGGGCGTGGCTGCATGGGGGTCGCAGACCGCGACGTCCGCCAGTTCGCGCTCGAGCAGGCGAATGAGCTTCGGTGAGAGCGAGTCACGCTCGTCGTCGGTGTCGCGCTTGAAGGTCAGGCCGAGAACCGCCACCTTGCGCGACGCCAACGACCCGATTCGCCGCTTCACCCCCTCGACCAGGAACAGGGGCACCGACTCGTTCACGCGCGAGACTGCGAGGAGCATTCCCGGGGCGTGGGAGGACTCCTCGGAGAAGGCGAAGTCCTTGCGCAGGCACGTCCCCGCCGTCAGGCCGGGACGCGCGATCCCCCCGCGCGGGTAATCACGATTGATCAGGTCGATCACGTCGAACACGTTCGCGTCGTTGCGCTCGCAGTCCATCATCAGCAGGTTGGGGAGCGCGAACGTCGCGTAACGGAGGATGTTGGTCCAGATCTTGGCGAGCTCGGCTTGGACCGGTGTGGTCCGCACGATCGGCGCTCCGAAGACCTCGAACACGCAGGCGGCGCGCCGGGTCGACTCCTCGTCGACGCCGCCGACGATGCACGGCAGCGTCGAGATCTCGTCCAGGAAGCGCCCGGCCGCGATCCGCTCGGGGGCGTGGGCCACGAACACGTCCTCCCCGACCTTGAGTCGGCCGCGCTTCTCGAGGTAACCGGCGACGAAGTCGGTCGTCCCGGGGGCGATCGTCGAGCGCAGGATCACCGCATGACCCTCGCGGAGCACCGGGAGCAGGTCGTCGAGCGCCTCGCACACCTGACTGAGGTCGCTCTCGATATGTGAGAACGACGGGGTGCCGAGCGTGATCACGATGTTCTCCGCCCGGGCGGCATCCGCCGCGCGGTCGGCGAAGTGCAGCCGCCCATCGGCCATGACGCGATCCAGGAGTTCCTGGGTGCCATGCTCCTCGAACGGCATGCGCCCCCCGCGCACGGACGCGAGAAGCTCGGGATCCTTGTCCACGCCCAGGACTTGTAGTCCGCGATCGGCGAAGCACAGCGCCAACGGCAGACCGACGCGCCCGAGGCCGATTATCGAGATGTCGTACGGCACTTGACCGCTCATAACGTACCGAGCGGACCTAGGTTTCGGTGCGCGGGGCTCACTCGGGATGCGGGTGCGAGTGCTCGCTGGCCAGGCTGGGCAGCGGGGCGAGCCCGTCTTCGGCCTCGTGGCCGCGGATCTCCCCGGCCACGGCGATCAGGTCGAGGCGCATGATTTCGCGCTCGCCCTCGATTCGCGCCGGATCATCGGCGGGTAGGCCTCTGATCAGGGCCCGGATCCGCTCGCGCAACTGAAGTGCGAAATGCGGCGTCGACGCACCCATGAGCTGACGCACGTCGTCGACCGTGACCGCGCGGCCCGTTCGCAGGCGTTCGGGGTTCTCGGCTTCGCTCATTTCGCTGGTAAGACGTCGAGTAGGGAGTCGATCTCGGCCTGGGTCGTACCCGAGATGGCGCTCTGATCACCAATTATCCAGCCATGGTTGTACACCGCGGCGGTCGGACCCTCCTGGTTGTAGCCCGAGGCGTTGTCGAGGAGGTCGGCGGCGTCGGGCTGGGGGAGGGTAGAGGCGGTGTCCACGAGCAGCAGCGGTCCGTAGCTTCCGCTTCCCGAAAGGGGAGCCGCAGCAGCCGCGGCGAGAGGCTGGTTGACGTTCGCGAACACGTAACCGTGCCCACCGCTGGTCACCGCCCAGCCGAAGTTGCCGTTTCCGGGGACGCACCCGGCGCCGACCGGGCACGCCGGGTCCCGGTAGCGCGAGAAGGTGACCGCGTTGCTGATCGGGTTGGTGCCGTCCACGCGCCGGACCCTGCCGAGCTTGTCGAGCACCTTGGTTATGACGTGGGGGATCACGCTCTGCGGACCGAGGACGTAGATGCGCGGATGGCCGTGGGCGAGGATCGCCTGACGGGTGGCCTCTGGGACGGTCGTGGCCGTCACGTAGAGGATGGGATCGCCGCTCTCGGCCGCATACGCGGCGGCGGGCATCGCATAAGCGGGCGCGTTGGCCGAGGTGACGATCACAGCCGGGCTCGGCCGGCCGGCCGCGGCGCTCTGGAAGGCGTCGATCGCCGCGGCGAGGGCAATGGGATCGGATCCGGTGATCGATGCCGAGCGCAGACCGCTCGGCTTGGGCACGTCTCCCACCGTGATCACCTGCGCGCGGCGTACGACCCCGGCGCCGTGCGGCGCCAGCGCGCTCAGCGCGCCGGCGGTGCTCGCCGGCAGCGAGCCCGGCCCTGAGAGCAGGATCGGAGCATGGATGGGAGCCGCCATCAGCACCGCGGATGCAAGTGCTGCCTGCCAGTCGTCGGTGGGCGCGATCGTTACCGCCTGCGGGCGCGTCGCCGGCGTGAGCCCCGGGTAGACGGCCTGGGCGACGCCGGCAGCGTCCTCGATCGCGCTGGTGCCGTTGACGCGGGTGGTGTTATTCGTGGCCAGGATCGGGAACCCGAGCCCTTGCACGGTCGGCTCCGGAGAGTTTCGCGTCGGGGCGGAGACCGTGACCTGGCGGTTGACCTCGACGATCTTCGATCCGCCGCAGGCGGTGATCAGCGCGGTGCCGGCAACGAGCGCGGCGACGAGCGTCGCTAGGGGCAGGAAGCGTCGCATGCGGAGCGTGACCTTAGCGAGCCGTCCCGCCGCTGGTGTCGCTCAGCCCCCAGGGCTGCCCTCAGCGGCCCGACGGTGCGCGATCCCCGAGGATCTGAGCACGCTCTTCGAGCCGGTTCCTGCGCCTGAGCTCGGCTTCTCGCCGACGACGCTCCTCGGCCGTGCCAGAGCCGATCAAGGGAGGGACGGTTGTCGGATGCCCTTCGGCGTCGAGCGCCACCATGGTGAAGTAGGCCGTGTTCGTATGGCGAACCTCGCCGGTGAGCGGATTCTCGGCGTCCACGCGCACGCCCACCTCCATCGACGTGTGCCAAACCGCGTTGACCGAGGCGCTGAAGGTGACCAGCTCACCGATGTAGATCGGATAGAGGAAGTTGACGCGGTCTACTCCCGCGGTGACCACGCGCTGGCGGGAGTGCTTGACCGCCGCCAGGCCGGCAGCCTCGTCGGCCATCTTCAGCACCGCGCCACCGTGGACGTGGCCCGCGCTGTTGGCGTCGAGGATGCTCATCCAGTGCGCGAGCGTGGTACGGGACTCCGAGACGGGCTTGGCATCCATGACCGCGTGATCCTAGTGGCTGAGCGCTGAGGGTTGCGTTCGATCTGGCCGGGCGCGTAAGGGTGCAAGGCTGAGGGCGGCGGGCACGCGCACGCGGCGCGCTGGCGCGGCGGGCGGGCCGCCGCGAACGTTGTTACGTAGGGGCGGAAAAACGCGACGCTGAGAACAACGTTCGGGCCTACGGGTGGGGAGGGGGCGTGGACGGGGCGCGCGCCGCGGCGAGCGCGTGGCAGGGCCGGGGGGCGCGCGGCCCGGCGGCCGCCCGGGAGCGCCCGCAGGCAGGCTGTTGAACGCAACGTTCCCTCCGCTATCCGGAAGGAACGTCGCGTCCAACGTGGCCCGCCCGCCGTTTGGACGTTGACCGTGCCCCCTTGACCCCCACGCGCAACGGCGGGACGGATTCGGTCACGGCCTCCTACCAGCCATCGCGCATCCTGCATCCGAATTCATGCATGACGACGCGGGCCACTGGTGGCCCTAAGCCTGGATCCACCGATCCTGCGGTCGTCTCGACGCCGGATGGCCGTCGCCATGCGCCATCGGCGTCGCCCATAGGGTCCACCCTTATGGTGCTCCGCCGATGGCCCCTTGCTCGGCCCCCGACGCCGAGTCTCAGCCCATTATCGGTGGATCCAGGCTAAGGGCGTCGCGAGCCCTAGGACTGGTCCCAGGTCAGGCTGCTCCGCGTGCCGATCTTCGCGCGCAGGGTTGCCCGACCCGGTGAGTCGATCGTAAGGGAGAACACCTGAAGGCGACGCACGCTCGCGCGGCGCACGACGGTCCAGCGGCCGCCCGCGCGCGCTTCGATCAACAGCTTCCCGGCGACCGGTGCTCGACCCCACGCGAGGATCCGGGCGGTGCCTCCCTCGCGCGTGGTCACGAACGGGAAGCGGAAAGCCGTCGCCGCCGGTTTGGGACGTCCATTAGCGAAGTACACGCCATCCTCGAGCGCCGCGGGGGTGATCCGGCTGGTCTGGTCGCTGAGCTGGATCCAGAGGACGGTAGAGACGCCCTCGGTCCAGAGGACGTGCAGGGCCTCCTCCAGCCAGTGAGCTTGCTGCATGAGGGGGACGCCAAGCGGATCGGGAGGCCGGCTCGTCCAGCCGATCTCAGTCGCCCAAACCGCCTTCGGGCCGCTGGGCAGGATCGTATGTGCGGAAACGGCGGCGCGGAGCAGGCGGGTCAGCTTGCCCATGTCGGGGATCGAGACGTCGCCTGGGTCCAGAGCCGGCACGAGCGGCCCGGCGATGTCGTACGGGTGGTGGTCGACGACGTCGAAGTGCGCCCGGTCGCACGCGACGCCCTGGAGGGCGGCGCCCTGCAGGCACAGGAGCTGCTGCCAGAACGAGACGGGGGGCATGCGGGCCCCTCCCGGGGGGTCGCCGAAGGGTGCAGTGCCCCCGGCGATCACGACGTCGGTTCGGTTCACGTGCTTGACCGACGCGTAGAACGCGTTCAGCATACGGCGGTACAGGATCGGGCTGGCCGGCGCGTACCCACCGCTGCTACGTGTCCACTGCGGTGACAGGAAGATGGAGAGGTTCGGCTCGTTCCACGCCTCCCAGTACCGGACCCGAGGGAGGGCCTTGCCCGGAAGGGCGGGGTCGTGGTAACGGCCGGAGTAGCGGAGCGCCGCGGCGCGTGCGAACAGCCCGAGCTGTCTCGGGTCTGGCCGCCACGACCCCGGAGTGGTACCCGGTGGCTGGCCGGGTCCCTCGGCCCAGCGCGGGGCACCGAACACGAACAGGAGCACCTGCGAGCCCGCGGACGAAAGCGACCGGACGGTACCGTCGACCGAAGACCAGTTGTAGCCGGGACTCCCCGGGTCGGCCGCGCGGAAGCCGCGGGGTCGCACACGGGGCGCCACTGCCGACCACAGGATGGGGAGGCGAACGATCTGGGCGCCGTCGCTGGTGGCTCGGCGGAGCCAGGGATCGACGACCGACGCGGCCGGTGAGAGGAGCGGCCCGTCGGCGTCGAAGCCGAGGGTCAGGCGTGCAGGGGCAGCCACGGCATCGGTGGCCGTCATGCCGGACGCGAGGGCGAGCGCGGCCCCGATCAGGACGCACGTGCACCACGAGCGTTGGGACCGAGACAATCGCGGACGTAATCCAGTCAGCAAACGAGTTCGACGATACCGGAGCATCCGTCGGAGCCGGTAGAGACCCTCACCATGACCGAGCCGCGCCCCGTGTACGCTACGGGTGCTCGTCCAGCCACCCGCCAAGGAGGATGCGATGCCGGGCCTTTCCGGGCGCATGTCGACCGTCGTCAAAGCCAAGATCTCAAAGCTCCTCGATCGCGCCGAGGATCCCGGAGAGACGCTCGAGTACAGCTACCAGAAGCAGATCGAGCAGTTGCAGAACGTCAAGAAGGGGATCGCCGACGTCGCCACCTCGAAGAAGCGGCTGCAGCTCCAGACCGAGCGGCTTGGGCAGAGCGTCGTGAAACTGGACACTCAGGCCCGCCAGGCGCTCGCCGCCGGCAACGAGGAGCTCGCTCGGACCGCGCTCGAGCGCAAGAACGTCGCCCAGACCGAGCTCCAGTCGCTCGACGGGCAGGTCAAGGAGCTCCAGGTTCAGCAGGATCAGCTGACCCAGTCCGAGCAGAACCTCCGCACGAAGATCGAGCAGTTCCGCTCCAAGAAGGAGGTCATCAAGGCCCAGTATTCCGCCGCCGAGGCGCAGGTACGGATCTCCGAAGCGGCCACGGGCGTGGGCGAGGAGATGGCCGACGTTGGCCTCGCCATGCAGCGGGCGGTGGACAAGACCGAGAACATGAAGGCGCGCGCCGACGCGGTCACCGAGCTCGAGGCCGCCGGCACGTTCGAGGACCTCACGGCGCTCGGCTCCGGGGAGGACGATATCGACCGCCAGCTCAAGGCGCTCTCGACGACAAGCGAGGTCGACTCCGAGCTCGAGAAGATGAAGGCCGAGCTCGGCGGTGGCTCATCGCCCGCGGGTGAGCTCGGGCCCGGCGGCGGCTCGAACGGCGAGGAGTCCTCTGCGGCGACCGAGCCGGCGGAAGGGCAGTCTCCATGATCGTCCGGATCTCGCACGAAGGCCAGTACGAGCTCCCCGATGGCTCCGTGGCGGCGCTGAACGAGCTCGACAATCAGGCGGTTGAGGCCTGCGAAGCGGGTGACGAGGACAGCTTCCACGCGGCATACGGCCGCATGCTCGAGTTCATCCGTACCAACGGCCGTCCCGTCGACGCCGACCATCTTGGCGGCTCGGACATGATCCTGCCGCCGCCTGACGTGTCACTCGCGGAGGCGAGCGAGAAGTTCACCGCGGAGGGGCTGATTCCGGACTAGCGGCGCTCGTGCGCGAGTGTCACTGCGGCTTGCGGGGCTCGCTGATGACCGTCCCCGTAATCGCCGCCCAGAACGCGCGCTCCGCGCGCTCTAGCTCGAGCCGCGCCCGCTGGCATCGCTGGCAGCCGGCCAGGTGCTCCTCGAGCTGACGCCACTCGTCTGGTCCGATTTCGCCGCTGGCGAGAGTTGCGAGACGCGCGGGGGTCTCGGCGCACTCGTACGCCCGGGTCGCGACGAGCCCGGGTACTGGGGGCGCCACGCCTGGCAACGCCGATCCTTCCTTCCTACGCCAGAAGCCAGCCATCCAACCAAGGATAGGAGGTGCCGCCGGCGGCGGGCGCTAGCCCGTCGCCCAGGGCAGGCTGACGACGCTTCCCATCTGGGCCCGGAGCACGAGGCGCGATCCAAGTCGGCGCTGAGCGTAGAAGATCCCGCCGGGAGTCGTGGAAAGCGCCAGCAAGGGCTTCCACGCGTCACCGTCCTCGCGCTCGATCTCGACGGCGCCGGCCGTCGGGGCATGGCCCCAGAGTGTGAGGACCCCCCGACGCGCGGGCAACGCGACGAACTGGAAGTGGAAGGCCTGTGCCGAAGGCTCCGGGGCTCCATTTCCGAAGTAGACGCCGCTGCCCGTGAGGCTCTTATACGGGAAATCGCGGACCAGCAGCCAGAAGACGTGGTTTATCCCCTGGCGCCAGAGCTCGTAGAACGCCAGCGATAGGTACCGCGCCTGGCGAGCGTCCGGGATCGCGAGCGGATCAGGCGGGTTCGAGCTCCATGCGATCTCCGTGACCCAGATCGGCTTGGGGCCGGCAGGGAGCGCTCGGCCGGTGCGCTCGGCGACGCTGAGGACCGAGCTCAGCCTGCCGACATCGGGGACGCTGACGTCGTCCGCGTTGTCGGCGTGGATGGTCGGGGTCAACGAGTACGGATGCTCGTCGAGCGCGTCGAAGTGGGCTGGGTCCGGGCAGTATTCGCGTTTCAGCTCGGGGCCGCTCAGACACAGTAGCTCGCGGACGAACACCACCGGCCGCATCCGGTTGACGCCGGGCGGATCCCCATAGGGCGCGGTACCGGCAGCGAGGACGAACGCGTTCGGCTGGACCGCCTTGACGTTGGCGTACACGGCGTTGAGCATGCGACGGTAGAAGCTCGGGCTCGCTGGTATCCATTGCCCGCGGCTGTTGCGCGTCCACTGCGGCGTGAGGGCGACCGGCAGATTGGGCTCGTTCCAAGCCTGGAAGTAGGTCACCCGCGGGAGGTCATGACCGGGGCGCAGCGGGTTCGGAAAGTGGCCGGAATACCGCTCGGCTACCGCGTGGGCGAAGGCGCCAAGCGCGCTCGGGCTGGGACGCCAGGTGCCAGGGGGCGCCGACGGTGGCGGGTCGCGCCCGAGCGCCCAAGCGGGAGCGCCGTCAATCGTCAGCACTACGTGCTGGTCATGCGCGACAGCATCCTCCACCTGACCGTCGAGCGTGGACCAGCTGTATCTCGGATCGCTCGCGTTGGCGGGTTGGAACCGGGATGTGAGCGTAGCGGGCGCGATCGCGCCCCAGGGCACAAGGAAACGGACATAGCTCGATCCGATGCTCTGCGCCCGGGATAACCACATCGCCGACTGCGAGCCGGGCAACCCCTGGAACGCGTCCGCGTCGGCAAAGCCCGTGTCCAGGTAACGTGGTCCCGGCATCCCTGCCGCCGCGTCCGGACTCCGATGGACCGCGTCTGACGGCGTCGCGCCGTCGGAGCGGCCCTGCGCGGCCAGCGCGCCGAAAGCCGCGAGCACAACGATGACGCTGACGAGGCGGCGCGTGAAGGCTCGGCCCGGGATCGGCGGCGGACCGCCGGTGACCTTCACCCCCAACGTGGCCGGTGTCCATATGCGCGAAAAGCCAAGGCCGCTGATGATAACTTCGCCGGCGGGGCGACGAATCACGACGCGTGACACGGTCTGCGGCTAACCTGCGCCAATCTTGAGCGGCGAACCGATTGGGACCGTCGAACGCGATCCTGACGGCGCGACACGCGACATCGGGCGTCGCCGCGTCGTCCGGTCGACTGCCGTCGGCGACCTCCTCGCGTTTGCCGGCACGTTCGGGCTCGTGCTGCTCTATGCCCTCCGGGGGGGTTCCTACGACATAGTTGTGTTCGAGGAGTACGGGCTGGTGATCTGGTGGCTGCTGGCGATCGGCGTCGCGGTGGGGATCCTGCCGCGGGTGCGCCCCGCTCGTCTTGTCCTGCTCCTGTGCGGGGCGATGCTTGCGTACGCCGCATGGACTGCCCTCAGCCTGATCTGGACGCAGAGCAGCGAGCTGACCACCGAGGAGATCGCGCGGTCGCTCGATTACCTCGGCCTCCTGCTCTTGCTCGGTCTCGTCCTTGGTCGCGATAACTGGCGTGCCGGTGCCGCGGGCCTCGGATTTGGAGCGCTCGTCGTCTGCGTCATCGCCGTCGTGAGTCGTCTCGATCCGTCAGCCTTCCCGGCGAACGCCGTCGCGATCACCTTCAAGATCACCCGGCTCAACTATCCGTTCGGATACTGGAACGCCGTCGCGGCCTGGGGGGCGATGTCAACCACGATCGGGCTCGCTTGGAGCGCCCACGACCGATCTCGCGTCCGTCGCGCGGTCGCGCTCGCATTGGTTCCGGCGGCGCTGCTCGCGACTTACCTGTCGTATTCGCGGGCGGGCGTCGTGGGCACCGCCCTCGGCGTGGTGCTCGTGTTCGCTTTCAGTCGCAACCGACTGACGGTGCTGGCACACGCTGCCGCGGTAGCGTGTGGGGCGGCGGTCGCCATTCTCGCGGTCCGTGACGCTCCGCAGATCGTGCACGCAACGGGCGATCGAGGGTCATCGACCGTGGGAGCCGTGCTCGTGGGGGCGATGCTCTTTGCTTTCTCAGTCGCGTGGATGACACGGGCGATCGGCGCCGATCGCCGGCGGGTGCCGCGTCGGACCGCTCGTGGGATCCTCGTTACATGCTCGGTCGCGGCGCTGGTGCTAGCGGTGATCGTGGGACCGAAACTGGTCAGGAGTGGATGGCATTCGTTCACGCGTACGCCCGCGGTCGTCCAGTCTGCGGATCCCGCGACCCGGCTGCTAAGTCTCAGCGGCACTCGCTATGTGGTCTGGAAGACCGCGCTCTCGGCGTTCGATGCTCACCCCCTCGATGGGACCGGCGCCGGGACCTTCGAGTTCTGGTGGAACACCCATTCGGGTGGCGACGTGGAGTTCCTCCGCGATGCCCATAACCTGTGGCTACAGAACATGGCCGAGCTCGGGTTGCCTGGCCTGCTTCTCATCGTCGCGGTCGCGATCGGCGGGGTCGCCGTCGCGGTGGCGGTGCGGCGGAGGGCCCATCGCCACACCAGCGTCGGGATCAGCACAGCCTTCCTCGCGGCCTTCGTGGTCTTCCTCTTTCACGCGAGCGTTGACTGGATGTGGGAGTCGACTGCCATCACCGTGCTCGCGCTCGCCGGGGTAGCGGCGATCGGAGCGCGGCTCGCGCGGCGAGGACCGAGGCTGAGCTGGTGGGCGCGGGCCGGACTCGTTGTGCTCTGCATTGGTGCCGGGGCGGTGCAGCTCCCGGGCCTGCTGAGCACTGTCGAGATCCGCCGCAGCCAAGCGGCCGAGCGCGCACGCAACGGCAACCTCGCGCTGGCGTTTGCCAACGACGCGGTCGACGTCGAGCCGTGGTCAGCCAGCGCCTACGAGCAGCGCGGACTGGTCCTAGAGGCTGCCGACCGGTACGGGGCGGCGGCTGTGGCACTCCGCCGGGCAATCTCGGACGAGCCGACTAACTATGTTCATTGGCTCGACCTTGCTCGCGTCGAGACCGAGCGCGGCAGGATCGGGGCTGCACTCGTGGACTATGCGACAGCTCATCGCCTGCGCCCGGACTCGACCGCGTTCGCGGCGTCGCCGAGCGTGAAGCTTCGGTAGCCGCCAGGCGAGAA
>Ga0302325_10030155_pt1 | contig 11188 bp, 8 predicted proteins | sample Palsa_T0_2_FD_201948 | JGI IMG/M metagenome (GOLD analysis project Ga0302325, IMG submission 201948) | Peat permafrost microbial communities from Stordalen Mire near Abisko, Sweden - Palsa_T0_2 | ecosystem: Environmental > Terrestrial > Soil > Palsa > Peat permafrost | place: Sweden: Abisko...
ATCCCATCCCACCCGATCCCTATATTGGCTGTAGAAAAAACCTCCTGCCCCCACCGGTTAAACACTTTAAAATACTTGAAATCCCGAATACCAAGGGCATCCACCTTCAACAAATCATTGCGCCCATCACCATTCGGCGTAAAAGCATTCGGAACGATTATATCCGCCCCCGGCGCCACCACGATAACGATACTACCCATCCCTACACAACCCTCCGCCGTCGTCGCCGTAACATTGTAAGTAATATTTGCCGTGATCTGCGCCACAGGATCCTGGATCGACGGATCACTCAACCCCGACGGCGGCGACCACTGATACGAACTAAATCCGACAGCATTGACATCCACCGCATGCAACGGCACCGGCTGCCCCACCAACACCGCCGTATCATCACCCGCAAAAACAGCCGGCGGCGGCGTCACATCCACCTCCACCGTGGCCGGCAGAATGGACGAACACCCATTCGCCCCCACTACCGTCAGACTATACGTAATGCTCGCAGGAGGCTGCTGCGCCACCGGATCGGCAACCGCCGAATCGCTAAGATACGTCGCCGGCGACCACTCATACCCCACCCCCCCACTGCCCTGCAGCTGGGCAGACTTCCCGGGACAAACCGTATCAGGAGGACCGGCATCGGCAACCGGGGCCGGTAGCACAAAAATGATAACGGAAGCAGTCTGGGTGCAGACACCCAATGTCGCCGTAAGACTATAATTCGTCGTCGCCGACGGCGCGGCCACCGGGTCCAGCACACTGGCATCGCTCAAACCCGCAGCCGGGCTCCAGGCAAACGAAGCGCCATTCGAACTGGCAGGCAAAGTCGTCCCCGTCCCCTGACAGATGGACATCCCCCCACCCATACTCAGCGTGAGATTATTGACCAGCGGTATCGTCGTCGTGCCCGCAGTAATACAGCCATTGGCATCCATAACAAAAGCGGTCTGCATACCCGAAGCCAACCCGCCAATCATATTGTTACTGCCATAACTGCCGCCGACAGAATACATATAAGGCGGCGTGCCATTGGTCGCTATAATATCGACCCCCCCATCGTTATTCAAACAGGAAGCAGCTACCGGACTCACCGTAACCTGCGCCCCCAGGATATCGCCGATACTGAACATGACCGCTGACACATTTTCAACAGCATCCACGACAGTAACCGTATGCATCCCCCCGGCTAAATCGTTAAATTGATTGGACGCCTGAAAAGCGCCCCCATCGAGCGAATACTGATACGGTGGAATACCACCCGTCACGGTAACCGTAAGCGAACCATTCGCATTGCCACACGTAGCCGTGATAGTGTTGGTCTCAAGGACCAACATCCCTTGAGCTGCGCCGCGAAGCGCGCCCACCAACAGCAGCAATAAAAGGCAGAGGCCACGCAACCGGGTCCACCATAGGATAGAAAGAATTCGTCGTTTCATTTAACGGGTTATCCCGCTAAAAATAACATATATTGCCCGATTGCGCAACCACCGCCTAATAAATCAATCTCCGCCCCCGCCCCAAATCAATCTCCGCCCCCGCCGAAATCAATTCTCCGACGCCACCTGAAAAGTCACCGGCTGCCGCCTGTACGCCTTTACATAACGCCCATTCTGCAAAGCCGGCGTCCACTTCCCACTCTTCTTTATCACCCGGATCGCCTCCTCCCGCAACCCGCCCTGCTCGGGTCCGCCAATCGCCTGTACATCACTGACATTCCCATCCTTATCCACGATAAATTGTACCATCACCGTCCCGGCGACCCCAACATTCATCGCATCATCAGGATACCGCAGGTTTTTATTCAAAAATCGCAACCATGCAGCCGCACCCCCCGGAAAGCTCGCATCCACCTCCACCCGCATAAAAGGCGCGTCATCCTCCACCTTCTTCGGCGCTTCCACCACATTCGCCCCAGCGCCACTAACCGGCGGAGTCTCGATCCCCACATCAGGAGTCCCCGCTTTGTTTACCGTCCCGATCTGAACCTTATCCAACTCATCATTCACCGGCGGCTTCTCCTCCGGCTTTACATCCTGATCCTTCACAATCTTCGGCGGCGTGAACTGCTGCATCGCTACCTGCGGCGGCGGCAGCTTAATCGCAGGCGGCGGCGGCAACGGCTTATCCGGCTCCTTCACATTCGCCAATTCGAAATCCCTAATTACAGGCGCCACCACCGGCTTACCCTTGCCAAGCCCCGCCACATATCCTCCAATAAACAACAACCCAATTACCGACCCCGTGACAAACATCGCTTTCACGATACGCCCGTTATAGGTCTTTCTCAGCTCATAAGCGCCATACTCCTTATTCCTCCCCTCAAAGAGGATATCGAGGATGTCGGCGTCTTTAATTTGATTTGGTTCCATATGATTACGTTTATTAATGAGACGCCATCATAAACCATTTCCATAGCCCGGGCCGAACTAACTTTAACGTCTACCCGAAATAAAAGAGAGGCCCCCTTTCCCAAAAAGTAGGGGGCCTCTCTTTTCATTATGTCCGGCAAAATTCTTTTGCCGGGGTCCCTCCGCAGGCGGAGGGATTTCCATATCTTATTCGCGCAACGCCTGTCGCGTGCGCAACAACTATTGCGATTCCAATTTAAACACGATCGGCTGTTTCTTGTAAGACTTCACCTGTCTCCCGTTCTGAATAGCAGGCGTCCACTTACCGCTCTTCTTGATAACACGCATCGCCTCTTCGCGGAGACCGCCATTATCAGGACCGGAGATCGCCGTCACATCACTAACATTACCTTCCTTGTCCACGATAAACTGAACGATCACCGTACCCTGGACCTCATTGTTCACCGCGTCGTCGGGATAACGCAAATTCTTGTTCAGATAACGAAGCCACGCTGCGGCGCCACCAGGGAAGTCGGACTCGATTTCCACCTTGGTAAAGGTCTTGTCATAGTCTTCCTCATCCTTTTTCGGCGCTTCCACCACACCCTTACCGGCATCGCTGACCGGCGGAGTGATACCCTCATCCTTGATACCTTCCTGGTTGACGGTCCCGATCTTCGTGTCTTCCAGCTTTTCCTGTTCCGGTGGCTTCTCTTCGGGCTTCACCTCTTTATCCGGAACGATCTTGGGCGGCGTAAACTTGGCCATTTCCACCTTCGGCGGCTCTATCTTGGGCGGCGGCGGCGGTGGCGGCTCATTTTTCTTTTCTTGTTTGACGTCCTCAAGCTGCACATCTTCTACAACCAACGCCTTTTTGTTCCCGCTACCTTTTAGATTGGATAGAAAGTACCCGACGAACAGCAACACAATTATGACGGCAGTACCCAAAATAGCCCTTACCAGGCGCTTATTATAGGTCTTGCGCAAGTCATAAGCGCCATACTCCTTATTCCTCCCCTCAAAGATGATGTCGAGAACGTCGGCGTTTAGTATTTTATTGACATCCATTGTAAATGGGTTTTTAATGTGTTTTGGTCCAAAAGTCGACCCCGGGTCCACCCTATAAGATCCGGATTCTCCCGGATTCCATAAGGCCATGCCCGGTTATTTTATTCCATTCGCCTGCTCCGTCTTCTGGATAAAACCATATTCGGTAGGCGAAATATCCACCAGGGCATACCGCTTTACGTCATCGATTTTCATCTCGTCCAGCATATCCACGGTATTTTTATACGTGGCATCCTTGTCAGGCTTGATGATAATCATGAAGTCATTCGGGTCCGTCCTCCGCTTCTTATCCAGGATAGCATCCCGGATAGTCTTCCAGTCGCCCGCCTGGATCTTGGAAGGATCGAGACCCTCGTAATAGTATACCTTGTCGTCCTTCGCAGGCATCACCGTAAACGCCGCAGACTCCTTCAGCTTGTTCTGCTCATCCGGCTTGTCCGTATCTTTCGGCAGATTGAGCTTCATCGCAGTTGGCTGGCTCATTGTCGTCGTAAAGATAAAGAACGTAATCAGCAGGAATCCCAGGTCCACCATCGGGGTCAGATCGACCCGGGTGGACAGCTTCTTACTCTTCTTAACGCCGGGGCCCTTTTTATGACCGCCACCGCTAGAGGTATCCATTTCTGCCATAAACTATCTTTTTTTAAAGTTACTGATTTTTTTTCAAGCTCCCGCTCAATTAATTCACTGAGCCTTAACCTTTTATCCCATTCTAACACAATCATGACCCCACCAGGACCAGATTCCGGCCCTAGTCCACCACCTTGTTACCCTCTTTGGACTGACGCTTATCCAGCTCAGAACCGGGCGGCGCAGGGATCGGACTCGTGATCAGCTGAAACTTCAGCAGGTCATTCTTCTTAAAAGCCCAGATCACGCCGCTGAACGCCGGATAAGTGGCAGCATCATCGCCTTTTACCAGGACATTCAACGTTACGCCCTGGAAGGCGGCTACAGCGGCCTGTACCCAATCGCGCAGCTCGTTATTCGTGCTGTCCATCGTAGGGATCCCCGCCATAACAACCCCCTTCAGATCCGCGGGATTCCTGTCCAGCAAGGATTTCAACTGCGTAAACGGTACGCCGATATAGGCGGAGGCACTGTTGGAAAAATTCTTCTTTTCAGCATCCGTCAGCCCCAGATTCTTGGACGTGTTGATCGCGTCGATGATCGCTTCTTTCTCGGCAGAATTCTTTTCACTGACACTGAAATATACCTTCCCGGCACGATCTATCGTGACCAGGATTACATTCTTGTCCGGAGCGATCTTCGATGACACCGAGCTTGGAGTCACCACCGTCAGCGCCTCCGGCGGCTTGAACTTGGTCGCTAAGATAAAGAAAGACAGCAACAGGAAGGCGACATCACACATCGCCGTCATGTCAATGTTCGTGCTCTTGCGCGGTATTTTTGCTCTTGGCATAGTAAATTATTTGATTAATACACAGATCCTCTTCTATTACCAGAATAAGATCCAAAATTGCCTAAATTCCACAAACCTGGCTCAACTTTCAACATCTCCTGAGGCCCTCCGCTCCGCTGCGGCTGCTTACGCAGCCTACACAGGGCTCATATTTGCGCCCTTCGGGCGCCCGTAACGGCCCCTCCGGGTCCATTACTTATAGAGCGAAGCAAAGCTCTGCGTCAGCGTAAATCCACTTTCATCGATGCCATATGTAATACCATCGATCTTGGTAGTGAAGATGTTATACATGATAATAGAGACCGCGGAAGTACCGATACCCAGTGCCGTATTGTACAGCGCCTCGGAAATACCCTGAGAAAGACGGTTTGCAGCTTCCCCGCCGCCAGCTTCCCCAAGCGCGCCAAAAGAACGGATCATACCCATAACCGTTCCCAGCAGCCCCATCAGGGTAGCCACCGAAGCGATCGTTGACAGGAACACCAGGTTTTTTTCCAGCATCGGCAGCTCCAGCGCAGTCGCCTCTTCTACCTCTTTCTGAATGGCCAGCACCTTTTGCTCCGTGTCCAGTTCCGTCGTGATCATTTCCTTGTATTTGCGCAGCCCTGCCTTCATGACATTGCCGACAGAACCCCGCTGCTTGTCGCATTCGGCGATAGCAGCATCGACATTCTTGTTCGCCAGGTGATATTGCACTTTACGGATGAACTCGGCGATATTGCCGGTGCCCGTTGCCTTGCTGATGGTCATGAAACGCTCGATCACGAAAGTGATGACTGTCAACAGCGCTCCGATCAGGATCGGCACGATGATCCCCCCCTGGTACATCTTGGCAAGCGCGAATTTGGCGCCTTCCTGCGTGGGCCAGAAGCCACCGCTGGGATCAGGTTTGTTGAAATTGCCGTCAGCACCGATAAGAAACCTCCAAATCAGATAACCGGCAATAACACACACCAACGGTGCGACCCAGGATATCGAATTACCCTTTCTCTTCGGTTGTACGGATGTAGAGCTTTTAGCCGCCGGCGCTGCAGTCGGTTTTGTTGTTCCTGCCATGATCGTTTGTTTTTAGTGTTTTAAAAAAAATTGAGGTATGTAATAGAAAATGAATGTACAATTCTACTGAAAAATGAATTACGACAAAAAATTGTCAATAAAATAATTTTTTGTCGCAACACCGCTAATGTCTGCACTCTCCGGCCAAAGGCCGGGAAGTGCGAACCGGACTCCGTCCGGTTCAGGCGTTTCAATCGAAAAAATTGGATACTAAAATTTTCATTGGATTTTACAGGGAGACACAAGATAAGGAATTTTTATAACCAACAAAATTTCAAAAGGGCCGCCCCATTTATTTCAAAAGCCCCGCTCCACTGCCCGCTTCACCGCCCTCTCCACCGCCCGCTTCAGGCGCCATAGCCTTCGGCGACGGCGCCCCCATCACCCCTCCTATTCATACCGCAGCGCCTCGATGGGATTCAACCGCGCCGCCTTCATCGATGGATACAGACCCGCCAATAAACCCACCACCGAACAGATCAGTATCCCCCCGCCCAGCCAGACCCAGGGCACCACAAACCCCGTGGACAGCACCAGCGAAAACACATTCCCAACGATCACCCCCAGCACCACCCCAAAAGCAGCGCCGATCAGACTGATCAGCACCGACTCAAAAAGGAACTGCTGCCGCACACTCCGCTGCCGCCCCCCGATCGCCTTCACCAACCCGATCTCCTTGGTCCGCTCCGTCACCGAAACCAACATAATATTCATCAAACCCACCGCCGCCCCAACCAGGGTGATCACCCCGATAATAAGGGCCGCAATCGTGATAAAACTCAGATTTTTCAGCAGCAGGTTCACAAACGTATCACTCTTGTCGATGATAAAATTATCCGCCTCCGTCACCTCCAGCCGCCGCACCGGCCGGAAAACACCCTCCGCCTGATCGATAGCCCCGTCGATCTGCTTAACATCCGGCACCTTTATCTGGATACTGAACGATGTCGATGACCCCTGACTAAAGAACCGCCGCACAGAATTATAGGAAGTAAGGATAACATTGTCATAGCTCATCCCCAGGGTGCTCCCCTTCGAATCCAGCACCCCGATGACCCGGAACGGCAGATTGTTCACCCGGATGATCTTTTCCAAAGGCAGCAGCGGATTGCTGCCAAAAAACTTTTTTGCCACATCGCTGCCGATAATACAGACATTCCGGCCCGACGAAAGATCCAGGGCGTTCAGATTGCGCCCCGCCGCCAGCGTAAACCCGTTCAGCTCCACATAATTTTCATCCCCGCCCAACACCCGGACATTTGGATTAGTCTTGCGGTCCCCCAGCGAAACGACCGCATCATTGACACCATTTATATTAAGGGAAAGGATCGCAGGATAGCTATATCTACCGCGGAAGGTCTCCGCCTGCAGCCGCGTAATAGGCACATTGTTATTGGATTTTTTCTCCTTTAACGCGCTCTTTTTCTGAGCTTTGGGCCCGTTATTGTTAAAATTGAACCAGTTCTTGTAATGAATGGTAAAACCGTTGGCCCCCATGGCCGAGAAGCTCTCGGTAAACTTCTGCTTCATGGCGTCGATGGCGGTATTGATACCCACCAGGGCCATAATGCCAAAAGCAATAATTGCTACCGTAATACCCGTGCGCAGCTTATTACCGCTGATCGTCCGGTAGGCGAGAGATAATGTGTCAATTAGTTTCATGGTCGGATAGCAAGATAAACAAAAAAACCGCACACCGCCCTCCTCCCGCTGAAAACCCATTTCCCGCCTACAAACAGCGCTTTTCCTCCCCACCACCACGTTTCCCCACCCCTACCAGGTATAAATAAAGGCATATAACTGATTAAGCAGCGCCTGCGGAAAAACCCCCAGCACCAGCACCAGCGCCGCCAGCAGCACCAGCAAACCCTTGAATCCTGCACTCGGCGCAGTCTCCGTCGCCGCATCCCCCTCCTTAAAATACATAGCCTGGATGACCCGGAAATAATAATAGGCGCTCACCGCCGCGCAAAGCACCGCAAAGACCACCAGCCACATAAACTTTCCCGTCGATACCACCGCCGCCAGCATATAATATTTTGCAAAAAAGCCTCCCGTCAGGGGAATACCCGCCAGCGACAACAAAAAAATCGTACAGGTTGCGGCCAGCAGCGGCTGCTGCTTCGCCAGGCCATTGAAGCCTTCAAACGTATAATCCTTCATCCGGATCAAAATCGCAAAAATACCGATCGTCGCCAGACTATACGCCGCCGCATACAAAATGATCCCCTCCTTTGCCACCCGCGTCAGCGCCAACAGCGCCAGCAGCATAAACCCAGCCTGCGCTATCGAAGAATAAGCCAGCATCCTTTTGACACTTTGCTGAAAGACAGCCGTAATATTCCCGATAAACAAGGTCGCCGCCGCAATGATCGCCACAAAGATCTGCCACTGCGCCGCCCCCGCCCCAAAACCCTCGTCAAAAAGGCGCACAAAACCGATAAATATCGACACCTTTACAATGGTCGCCATAAACGACGTAAACACCGTCGGCGCCCCATCATATACATCCGGCGTCCAAAAGTGAAAAGGAGCCGCCGACACCTTAAACGCAATCGACACCAGCAACAGCAACAGTCCCGACATCAGCAACGGCGACACCGCCGGCTTCGCCGTCCACAGATCATCGATGATAAAAGTGCCCGTAGCGCTTGCCCCATACAAAAAAGCGATCCCCAGCAACATCAACCCCGTCGAAAAAGCGCCCATCAAAAAATATTTCAACGCCGCCTCATTACTCTTCAGATTCTTCTTGTCACTCCCCGTCAATATATACAACGGGATCGACAGGATCTCGATCCCCAGGAACAACATCAGCAACGAATTAAACGTCGTCACCAGCGAAACGCCGCACAACACAAAAAAGATCAGCGCATAATACTCGGCCAGATTATGCCCGATCTTCTCCATATCCCGCCCCGACAACAACACCAGCAACAGCGTACTCGCAAACGCGATGCTGTTCCCCAAAAGCCCAAAACTGTCAAAAAACAACATCTTATGCACCTCGATGACCAGCAGATGGTGGCCCGTCATGTCCGCATAGTTGCCGATCAGCAACAGCGCCAACCCCAGCACCGCCACATTCCGGATCACCGTCTTGCTTTGCGTAACGATCCCGCTAAACATCATGACAACCCCCCAAACTGCCGAAAGTATTATTGCGTTCATATATTCTTACCCTATAATTTATAGTTCATCTTCCCCAAAATAAACTCCGCCGTCTCCTTCGTCAGATCCAACACCGGCTTCGGATACACCCCCACAAACACAATGATCATCACGATCACCGCCAACACGATCTTCTCATTGACCCGGATATCCGTCACCCGATCCGTCAACGCATTCGTCGAACCAAAAAATACCCGGCGGATCATATTCAACGTATACACCGCCGACAAAATAGTCGTCAACCCCGCCACCACCGTAAACACCACATTATACTGCGTCGCCTTCGACGTAAACACCCCGCTGAACAGCAGGAACTCCCCGACAAATCCATTGGTCAGCGGCAACGCAATATTCGCCAACGCCACCACCACCAGCAGGATCGCCAGACCCGGCGCCTTCTGCGCGAGCCCTCCCAACTGCGAGATCTTCCGCGTACCCGTCTGCCGCTCGATCAGATCGACAACAATCCACATCCCTAATATATTAATGCCATGGTTGAACAACTGTATCATCACCCCCTGCATCCCGATCGACGTCGTCGCAAAGATCGCCAGACACATCAGCCCGACGTGCGCGATCGAAGAATAGGCAATCAGGCGTTTGAGATCGTCCTGCCTGATCGCCACCAGCGAAGCATAGATCATCCCGATAATACAGCCCGCGGAAACCGTATCCCCCCAGGCCCAGGTCCCCGCCGGCACGACCGGCGCAAGCCACCGGATCACCCCGAAAAGCCCCATCTTCACCATCAGCGCACTCAACACCATCGTAGTGGCAGTCGGCGCCTGTTCATAGGTGTCCGGCTGCCAGGTATGCAGCGGCCAGATAGGCATCTTGATCGCAAAAGCTATAAAAAGGATCCAGAAAAGCCACATCTGATCCTTCGCCGGGATCTTCGCCCGCATCGCATAGAACGATTGCATCGAAAACGAATGATCCGGCGTATGCCAGTAAATCCAGATCAGCCCGATCAGCATCAGCAGGCTGCCCACAAACGTATAAACAAAGAATTTGAACGTAACGGCGATCCGTTTCTCACCCCCCCACTGACTGCAGAGGAAGTAGACCGGTATCAACGCCAATTCCCAGAAGAAATAAAACAACAGCGCATCAGTAGCCAGGAACACTCCCATCAGCCCCGCTTGTGACAACAACATCAACGCATAGAAATTCCAGGACCGGCCGCGGTACTCATCCCGCCAGGTGGCAATAAAGATCAGCGGGAAGCATATGGCCGTCAACAGCGACAGAATGGTAGAGAGCCCATCCAGGCCGACGGCAAACCGGCTTCCCAGTTCAGGCAGCCACTCTACATCCGCATGCAGCAGCCCGCTGCTCTTATCGAGAGACAGGCCCCAAAGGGACACCGCCAGCGTCAGCAGCGAAGACAGCAGCGACCAGCTCCGGGCCCTACGCCCGCTCTTTTCAAAGAAGCCGGCAAGCCCGGTCACCAGCGGAATGACAATCAATAGAACAGGAATCATATCAAAAAATTAAAAACGATCCGACTTTTAAAAAACGACCTTCCCCATCCTCAATGCACCAACTTCCCCATCGTCGAAGGAGCCGCGACGGCCCCGCCACCACCCCCGCCCGTAAATAATTCCACCAAAAACAAAATCACGATCCCCAGCACCATCAACAACACATATCCCCCCACCTGACCACTCTGGATCAGCCGCAGCTGACGGCTGCCATACTGCACCAGTCGGCCCACACCATTGACGATCCAATCGATCACATGCTTGTCAAAGAAGGTCAGGAACCGGGCCAGCAGATCCAGCGGCCGAACAAAAAGGGCATTATACAACTCGTCGACATACCATTTATTGGCCAGCACCTTGCCAAAACCGGTGGGTTCCCCCAATTCGGGTCGCTTGCTAAACCGGCCAATCGCCGCAAAAGTCCCGGCCAACGCCAGTACCACCGACACCGCCATCAGCCCCCATTCCGTCCCATGCGAGAGCTCCGGCGCACCGGCGCCCGCATCCCCCGGCACCCCCCCGGAACCCGCATCCCCAAAAACTGGCGCGAGGAACTGGCCCAGCCAATGCGCATTCGGCGCCATCACCTCCGGTATCCCCAAAAAACCCGCAAACACCGCCAGCACCGCCAGCACGATCAG
>Ga0302325_10030156_pt1 | contig 11188 bp, 8 predicted proteins | sample Palsa_T0_2_FD_201948 | JGI IMG/M metagenome (GOLD analysis project Ga0302325, IMG submission 201948) | Peat permafrost microbial communities from Stordalen Mire near Abisko, Sweden - Palsa_T0_2 | ecosystem: Environmental > Terrestrial > Soil > Palsa > Peat permafrost | place: Sweden: Abisko...
GTTTGTGCCTAGCACGTATTCCTGCTATCCTTGTCGTATGCCCAAAACATCCATCAAGCCTAGCCGGATGGATCAATATGTGCGCGTCAGCCGCGTAGCTGGACGCGAGGGTGAGAGCTTCATCTCCTCCGATGTGCAGCGCGAGCAGGGCGAGGCGTGGGCCAGGCTCCGTGGAGTCGAGGTGCCGATGGTCCACGAGGACCTCGACCAGTCCGGTGGCAAGCTCGATCGCCCTGGCCTGAACGCGCTGCTTGCCCGTATACGCGCGGGCGAGACTGACGGGGTGATCGTCTCCAAACTCGATCGCCTCAGCCGCCTCGGCGTCGCTGACGCGCTGCGGCTCGTCGAAGAGATCACCGACGCCGGTGGCTCCATCGCCGCAGTGGACCTCGGGATTGATCCGACGACGCCGTTCGGCGAGTTCGGCATGACGATCATGCTCGCGCTGGCACGCATGGAACGTCGCCGCATGAGCGAATCGTGGGAAGAGGCCAAGACCCGCGCGCTTGACCGTGGCGCCCGCATGGGACCCACACCGTTTGGCTACGAGCGCGACTCCGATGGGCGCCTGCAACCGCACCCGCGATGGGCGCCGGTCGTCAAACAGGCCTTCAAGCTCGCGGCGAACGACGGAGTGGACGCGGCCCTCAAATACCTGCTCGAGATCGACCCGCCCCAGCCCTCACCGGACTCACCGGGTGTCCACCGCAAGCTGAGCTCTGACCATCGCACCTGGAACGCTTGGACCGTGCGACGCCTGCTTCGCAAGCGCACGTATCTCGGCGAGACGCGCTACGGCGACCGGCTCGTCCGGGACTCGCACCCCGCGCTCGTGGATCGCGTCATCTTCGAGCGAGCCCACCCGGGCCCGGAGAGACCCCAACGCCGCGCCGCCGCCGTTTTCCCGCTCAGCGGCTTCGCGACCTGTGCCGGCTGCGGCGAGATTCTCGTCGGCGGACGCGGAGGCGTCAACAAGGACGGCAGCGGCAAACGCGCTTACCGCTGCCGCGCCTCGCTGGCGAGCTGGAGGGGGCAGCGCTGCTCGGCCCCCGCCAACGTGATGGCCGATCGGCTCGAGGCATATCTTCTGGAGCGCCTCAAGCAGGCATACGAGCGATCCGGCTCCCCCGTTCTCGCCACTAGCGTCGCCCACAATGACGCCGACGCGAGCTTCGAGGACGTCCAGGATGAGCTACAAGCCGCCGAGAGCGAGCTCGAGCGCTTCGCGGCCGACGCCACCGCCGCCGAGCTACTCGGCCAAGCGGCGTGGGCAGCCGCGGTACGCACCCGCTCCGAACGTGTGGCTGCCGCGCAACTGACTTACCGCGAACACGTTGACACGATGCGCGCACCCGACATCGCGATCCCATCCGTCGAGCTGCTGGACAGCCTCACCCCCGAGGAGCTGACACCGGTCCTACGCGCCGTCTTTAAGACGGTGCGCGTCACCAAGGGACGCGGGCCTCTGCCTCCCCGCGTTCACCTCGCCTTTCATGGTGAACCGCCGCTCCGGGTAGCGGCGCTCGAGCACTCCGCATAGCGCTCGCTCCAAACGCTCTCGCGCCTCTTGAGGCATAGGCCTAGGGCCACCCTCTACACGAATAGCATCGAGCGTGGCCCGCCTGACTCGACGAGCAGAACTCAAGCCAACGCGGCCGGCGCCGGAATCAGTCGCAGCTGAGCGATGTGCTGGCCTCATACTGCTACTGACCACGAACAGGCAAAACCGGCCAACGAGTCGAACTCGCTCGGATTTCCGGCAGGCAGCCCGCCATCCGCCGCGCCGAGACCATCGGCCACCCAATCGCGTCTAGATCCTTGCGCCGCCCCCCTGAGTGCTGCTGTTCCTCCCGCTGTTGCTCTACCGCGCTCGTCGGCGCCCAGCGGGAGCGACGCCCCCCACGGAGTGGATCGCCTCACCGAGCGACCCAACCGCCATGAAGGAAATGCCTCCACACTCACCCTCGGTGCAGCTGTAGAGGTCCCGTCTTACGTATCGGTACACGGACGCCCTCCATGTCGAACGCCTGCTCGCCCGAGTTCGCCACCCGGTATCCCCACGACGTACCGTCCACTTCCCCGCCACCACCGCCCTATCCTCGGTGCGTGAGCAGCGAGCCGCTTTTTGGCGATCAACAAAGAACCGACCCCTTGCCGATGCGGGCGACCGAGAGCGTGTTCGACTTCCTCGACCGCGTGAGTGCCCCCGCCCTCGCCGCCCCGCGAGCGATCTTGGAGGATTGGTACACACACTGGCCGGCCGAGGACCGGAATGACATTCGGCGGCGATTGCAGGCAAAGGGGAGAGAGCAGTTCTTCGGTGCATTTTGGGAGATGTATCTGCACGAGCTACACAGGCGCCTTGGCTTTGCGTGTGAGCGTGACCCCAAGATATCGGGTAGCTCCAAGCACCCTGATTTTCTGATGAGTCGTGGTGGTAACGCCTTTTATTTGGAGGGGACTATCGTCGGGCATTCCACCGAGGAGGTTTCGCAGCAACAGCGCGAGCGCTTGATTATCGACCAGATAGGCGGCGCTTATCACCCGGATTTCTCGGTCAGGGTGAGGAAAATCAACGCTGCGAGTAACCATCCCCCGAAAGCCGCAGTCGTTAAGGCCGTCGAGGATTGGCTGGCGACGTTGGATCGGGAGACTGAGACTGAGCGTAGAGGCGAGGCAGGGCGCTCGCCGCAACGCATCGAGGTTGCCGGCTCGGTGCTTTACCTTTTGCCGTGGCCGAAGCCGGCCGATGCTCGGGGGAACCGCTCGGTCCCCACCGTCGTAGCACGAAGCGGAGGGGGTGGAATTATCGATGAGCCACCCACCATTCTTGACGACCTGCGCGACAAGGCAAGCAGGTACGGGGATATGGACCGGCCGTATGTGGTCGCGGTTCTCTGTTTGCGGGACTTCGCAACAGACCGTGATGTCGAGCAGGCACTCTATGGTCCCGATCGTGCGAGCTTTTCGCTTGCCGACGATGGGACGCTGATAGATGGACCACGAATCGATCGAGACCCGGACGGGCTCTGGCAGCGCGGCGATGAACAGCGAGCAACGCGAGTGTCCGCCGTGTTGTCGAGCACGCACCTGTCGCCGTGGTCGTTGACGAGCAGCACGCTAGAGCTGTGGCTGAATCCGTGGACCGCGCGTCCTCTGACCGTTGAGCTGCCCTGGTCGGTCACGTCGGCCGACTTAGAGGCCAACACGCTCATACGAGCTGATGCCTCGCGGGCACCGCACGAGGTGCTTGGACTCCCGGACGACTGGCCTGCCTCTCTCCGGGTCAAGGATACCTAGCACCTTGAACCGCCCTGGAGATCTTGGGGCGGACAAAAAGACCACCCAGGTCTGCTGCGGGCTACTCCCCCACGGCCACTACACCCTGACCATAGTGGTCGAGGACGGAGCCAAGTCGGTGACCTTCTCGCGCCGCGGTCACCGTCTGAGCTGCCGCGCCGAAGCCGGAGAGCCAGATCAGGTCGGGTAGGACGACGATCTGCAACCTGTGACTCATCGTGTGCGCTCAGGTGTTCGTGGTTGGATGATGTGGTTGATGGCGCGGGCGATGCCGGGTATCCGGCTTTGGCGGCTGGGCGCGATCGGGTGGTGGAAACCGGACCCCCATTCGGGGTCGGGCAGCTCAGGGTGCGCGAGGGATGGGGTTTGTGCGTGGCTGCGGCGCATGTTCGTGGCGAGTCGTTGGATGCGATTGGTGTCGTGTCCTTCTGTTCCGAGGTCCTCGCGGTTGACGAACCAGTGGGTGCCTTGGCGGGCGCGGGATGCCTCGACGTAGGCGGGCTCCTTGCTGGCCTGCCACCCGCCGGTGACAACGAGGGTGCGGGTGACGGTCGCGCCTTGCGCGCGGTGGATGTGCTGGGCGTAGCCGAGGCGCACACGGCCGAGGTCATCGCCGGCGAGTGTTCGTTGACGGCCGGTTATGTCGAACTCGATGAGGGCTTCTCCGGCGGGGGTGACGTGGAGGACTTCTCCTTGGCTGCCGTTCTCGATGCGCTCCGCTCCTGGCTGGTGGTGCTGCTCGATCATTGCTACCCGGTCGCCTTGGCGGATGCCGTAGTGAACGCCGGGGACCTCGACTTCCAGCTCGCCGAGCTCGCCGCGTTGTGCGCGGTAGTGCTGGGCGCGGGCATTGAGACGATGGATCTCCTGGTTGGAGGCGTCGGAGATCAACGCGACCTCACTTGGGTCGTGGGTTTCGGTGAGCTGCGCCCATCTCTGTACGGCCTGCTCGACTGCCTGATCGCGGGTGTCTGCCATGTGGAGTTGTCCGCGTGCGTGGTAGTGCGCCATCGCGCGGTCTGAGCGGCCGGCCCGCAGGTCCGCCCATGCTCGCTGTTCTTGTGGGTCCAACGTCCGGCGGATATCCGAGAGTTCCGCGCTGGGCGTGATCCGGGTGAGCTGGTCGAACATGCCGCCCGCGCCGATCGAGGGCAGCTGCGCGGCGTCGCCTACCAACACGAGCTTCGCCCCGGTGCGCTCCACCATTTCGGTGAGCCTGTCAAGCCGGCTGGTGTCGGCCATCCCTGCCTCGTCGAAGTAGATCGTCGTGTCCGCATCGACCTTGACCTGGCCGTGCTCCACACGCGAGATGAGCGCGTCGACGCTGAACACTTGTTGGGAGAGCGCCGGGCTATCTCTGCCGAGACGCTCGGCGGTCGACCAGGACACGGCGATACCCAGCGTTTGATGCCCTGCGAGCTGCTCGGCCCTGGCGGCGGCGTCGAGCACAACACCCTTCCCGGTGCCCGCAGGACCGATCAGGATCGCGCCGCGCTCGGGCCCGGTGATGACCTGCAGCGCGTGGGCCTGCTCGTCACTCAACCGTCCACCGATCCGCTCGGCTACCTGGTCGCTTGCGATCTCGCGGCCGACCGCGCCGACGTCGCGGTCGGCCGCCTGGGCGAGCTTGGTGAACCTTCGCTCGATCGCCTCCTCGCGGGCGCGTACCGCGAGCGTCGTCATCAAACCGCCCTCCAACGAGAGGACCCTGCGCTCGGCGATCATCGACCGTGAGAACGCGAGCGCCTCGCGCGGTGCGAGCTCGCCGACAGACTGCTCGAGCAGAACCGCGCGGAACTCGCCGGGCTCGAACGTCGCGGCACGCTCGATCAAACGCTCCTCGACACGATCCTCAAGCGCACGCTCCGGTCGTGACCCACGAGCCTCTCCGAGCAGCCGAGCGGGCTCATCCCCCGCGAAGTCAAAGCGCGCCGCTGTGTCGTTCCAGACCGCGTGTAGGTCCGCTTGGGTGACAAGCACCTTCGCCTTGCGGTTCTCCAGCTTCAGCCGGCGCAGCTCCCCACGCTCAGGCGCGCGACCCCACTTCGCACGGAAACGCTCCGCGGCCCTCGCGACCTCACGGCTACGAGCCGAGAACGCCTCCAGCAACCCCTGCGGCACACCTGCGATCTCGAAGTAACGGCCCTGCTTGCCGGTCCCCGCCTCGATCGCATAACCACGCTCAGAGAGCTGGTGCGCGAGCGCCGAGCGGTAGTACGCCCCCATCTCCCGCGCCGAGCGGAACACCGGACGGGAGGCGACCGCGACGATCCGCCCGTCATCCCGAACAGCGCTCGTGACCACGACATGGCTGTGCAACTGCGGGTCAGGGGCGTCGCCTTCGAGGACACCACGAGCGGTCGTGTGCCGGTACTCCGCGGCCACCACCTCCCGCGCCGGCTCCTCCACAACCTGGCCGCTGTAACGACGACGCACCGTAGGCACCGTCTCGGTCAGATGCGCCATCGCCTCACGCACCGCAGCGGCGTGCGCAGCCTCCATATCCCGACGCTGCGCCTCACCGCCGAGCGCCCACACCGCACTGACGGACTTCGGCGCGCTGAACGTCAAGTCGATCCCACCACCCCGACCACCACCAGCACCCTCGGGCCGCAGCCACCCACCCGTGCGGGGGTGGCGACCCTCCATCAAAGCGATGAAGTCACGACCCTCGACCGCCCGGCCCTCGATACCCAAACGCGCGAGCGTCTCCGGCGACGTGAGCCACTGGCCAGGCGCCTGGGCCATCTCCCCGTCCGGGGTCAGGTAGTAATCCCCACGCTCCGGCACCACCGTCTTTGACTCCAAGTAGCGCGCATACCCGCCAGCCTTGGCGGCACCAATGCTGGCAGCAGTCATCACACCCCCTACAGACCACAACCACCCCAAAGCGGCCAACGAATCTGCACAGCGCACGCACAGCCCCCGCAGGGCCGTGCATCTAGTCTGTTTGAGCTTTGGAGCTGTACGCCGGCAGCGCGAGCAGTGAGCGTCAGTGAACGGCGAGCGAGCAGCCCGAAGGGCTGCCAAGTCGGCAAAGCACAGCTCACAGCGTCAAGAACGTGAAGAGAGCCGACGTAGGAGCTCGGTCAATGCCGGGCAAGAGCCTGTGTGCTAACCAGTGCTGTTTGTGGGAGAGTTCGCACGGGTGCGGGCGACTGGCTGAGCGAAGCGCAGGCGTCAGGGGCTCATGGCCTGCCGCGCGGCTTTGCCCTTCGAAGGCTTTTGAGATGCGCGCCCCAGTGTCGCGCCCGCACCCAAATCATCACGCACCCATATACGATCCGACGCATGCCGACCGGGGATGAGCTCGTGCGACCCGACGCTCAAACTGCATTAGAGATGGCGGCGTGCGTGCCCCACCCCCTCGACCGGAGCAACCTAAACCCGCGCGCTCGGATCCCATACGGCTGCAAAAGTGAGCACGTCTTCAAGGCCATGCAAGAGTACATCGACTTCCTCGGATTCATCAACGGTCAGCTCGCGACCAAAAGTATCCCCCGATTCGAGACGATGCTTATGCCTGCCAACTTCTCAAGCATGGTGGGCGAGTTCATGTCCGCCTCGATACCCAAGCACTGCTCGACGCTCATCAAGAACAACTTCCACAACGGGCACCCCGACCTTGTGCCGAAGGGCGTCTTTCGTGGCGGCTCGGTCCTGCACGGCAGCCAAGGGATCGAGATCAAGAGCTCGCGCTACCTCAAGGGCTGGCAGGGGCACAATCCCGAGGACGTGTGGTTGATGGTCTTCGCCTTCGAAAGTAATCGGCCAGTCGACGCCGCTAAGGATGTGCCACCCACACCATTCCGTTTCCTGATGGTGCTCGGGGCGCGTCTAAAAAAGAGCGACTGGTCGTTCGCCGGGCGCAAGGGCACCAGTCGGCGCACCATAACGGCGACCGTGCTCCCCTCGGGCTATGAGAAGATGCGTCGCAACTGGATCTACCTCGACCCAGAGTTTCGTTAGGCTCACGCCTAGAAGAGCGCCATCGCAGGCTCATAGTCTGCCGAGCTCCGCACAGACGCCAGACGTGGCACTGCATCCGCAGCCAAGGCAAAGTACTCGTCGTGGCGCTCCACCCCAACACAGGAACAACCGACCGCCTCGGCAGCGGCCAAGGTAGAGCCAGAGCCCATGAACGGGTCAAGGATCACGCCCTCACCGAGCGGCAGGCTGGCGTGCACGAGCTGGCGCAGCATCGACTGAGGCTTCAAGCTCGGATGGTCGGCTACATCGCGCTCGGAGCGCGGCGTACGCTCGTTCGGGATCACGTCGAAAAAGGGTCGGCCATCCGGACGGCAACGCAGACCGCCAGTCTGGTACTCGCGGAGGCAGTCCGAGACCTTCATTCCTCCTGCTATTGGCTTACGGAAAATACCCCAAGGCTCGTAGCTACCACGCGGCATCGACACAACGTCGGGGAACTCTTCGTGCGCGTTCTTGGGGCGGTCGCCGCCGCGCAGCGTCTGAACCAGACGGATCACCTCGCCACGAAACTCTAGGCCGCCGGAGGCTAGGGCCGAGAAAACAGGTTGTGATAGGAACGCGTTCGATGCGATGAAGACGTGTGCGCCCGGTCTAAGCACTCGCACGATGAGCTTTGCCCAGTCACAAAAGAACTCTACGAGGACCTTCCGCTCTCTCTCGCTGAGGGCTGTGAAACGTGGGAGCGGCGCCCGTACGGAGCCGTCGAAGGAGGGAGGAATACGCCAGATACCGCCCCGCGATTCTGCCCGCTTGAGCAGCTCGCCATGCTCATATTCCTTTATGCCGTACGGGGGGTCAGTGATGACCGCATGGATTGAGCTCTCCTCCACCCGTGCGAGCCACTCGAGGCAGTCTGCATGAACGGCCAGAGACTCTCCCAGGACAACCCGCTCGTAGTCCAAGCCGAAGCGCTCCTCAAGCTCAAGAACGTTCACCGACGGCCCTTCAGTCGATAGCGGCCACGCGCCACATGCTCGAACCTCGTTTCGTTCAGGCGCAGATGCGAGCGCACCGAGGAGGAAGCAACGTCGTCGCCGAGTAGCCCGCGCACGCGCTGAAGTATCTCCTTCGTCGTCCCTTCCCTTTTCGGCAACTCCTCAAGCACCTTCAGGATTGCGTCCCGGACTGTGCCGGGCGGTCGTCGCTTGTTCATCGAGCTCCCTTCTTGACGTCTAGACGTCGTAGCATATCAGGCCCCCGGATGGCGGACCGGTGCCAACCCTGCCCGTTTTGGACGCTGGCACAGCTCGCATTCACCGGCCATCCACTTTGAGGCTCAGCTTCCGATTCGGCCATAGGACTCAGCCGACGAACAGCGGCTGCTGAACGTCCGTACTCGCCTCTGGCACGGAAAGCGCCGGTCTTGGCTCGCGCGCCTCCGCGTAGTGGGCGACGACCAGATGAGAGGAGTCGAGGAAAGACGCCGCCCCATTGCCGAAGGACCGCATGCGCGCCTCAGGGTGCAGCCGCGCGACTACGCTGGCAAGCTGGGCGCGCTGACCAGCCTCGTCGGGCGGAGCGTCGACGTCCAGATCCTGGCGTGCGCGCGCGTCCGTATCGAGATCGCGGGCTTCCACGATCAGACGACGAGGCAGGACATGCGAACGAACCATGAGAGCAGCCTACGCAGCGCTTAGGACGAAACCGTGAAGTCGCCGGAAGGAACACACAGCCGGAAGGAACACACAAGTACCACCGGGGGGTCGCGATCAGACGGCGAGGCGCTCCTGATCCGGGACGGCATAGACGATGCACTACTGAGTCAGGCGATGCTGGCCGGGCAGTCTGGTGGGCGGGGTCAGGACGAGGTTAGGTCACGCATGGCCGCACGGTAGGTGTTCAGCTCGTTGTTGTAGCGGCGCTCGCGCCGGACGAAGGCCTCGACGCCACCCTCCAGGATCTGCTGGATGTCGGCGCGGACGTGAGGCTCCTCCAGTGCTCCGGCGTGTTCGACAGCGCCGCCTTCGGCTGACGACGGTGAAGTTGTGCGGACCTTAATCCCGCCAGCGTCGTTTTCCATCACGATCACCCGCTCGGCGTCGGCGTTGACCGGGATGTTCGCGTTGTGGGTCACCACTACGATCTGGCGCGTCCAGCGACTCGTGCGAAGCTGTCTGACGACCAGTTGGGTGATCCACTCCGTGTCGAGATCGTCCTCGGGCTGATCGAGGACAAGCGGCTCGACGCCGTGGTGCAGCACGAAGCTGAGCATCGCGGCGCTGCGCTGTCCCGGTGAGCCCGCCGTCAACGGCTTCCAGTCGGCGTCGACGCCCGGATCGCCGCCCTCTCGAAGGAACTCCATGGCAACCGTGTCATCGGCAACCTCGGCGCCGAGGCGGGTGCGGAGCACATCATCGAGGCCGCTAAGGCGCTGCTGCCACTGGCTGCGAAGCTGGATCGCAGCGCCCAGGGTCTCGAAGCCGCCGGTGACGCACGCCTCGCGCCACAACTGCTGACGACGATCGGCCTCGTCGTCGGAAACATCACCCCACAGCCACTCGCCGAGCTCTGGCACATCCCCAAGGAACCCGTCAGCGCGAAGGTTGAGCAGCTCGCGCACCCGCGCCGTCCAAGCGGTGACGTCAGTGCGCGGGCGCAGCGTGAAGCGCAGCAGCTCGCTTCGCCGTGCAACCTCGTCCAGCAGATCCATGCGACCAGCGTGGCGGCTGGCGAGCATCGCCTCGACCTCACTCCAGGCTTGAGCCACCTTCCCGGCCATCTCGGGCAGGCGTGCCCGGCGCTGTTGGATCTGTGCAAGCGACCGGGTCTCGCTAGCCAGTCCCCTGCGCACACGATCATAGGCGGCAGCATCCACACCAAGTGCTGCGAGCTCGTCGCGGTAGGCGGCCGCGTCCTCGACGGCACGAGCGACGGCTTCCTGCCAGGGTCCCGAGGCTCGGCGCCCTTGAAGCGCGGCGAGCTCGCTCTCGGCCTCGGCGAGCGCGCTGCGCAGACCTGAATGCAACTTGCTGCGCACCTGCTCGACGTCGGCGCTCAGGCTGGCGAGATCCTCAGCCTCAGGGCTGGAGGTATCGAGGGTGCTGTCGGGCGCGAGACGCGAGACAGATGCAAGCTGCTCATCCAAGTTGCCCTTGAGCCCGTCGACCGCATCCTGCAGGTCGGCGATCGTCGCGTCGAGCCAGGTCGCCTCGGCGACGCGCTGGTCGTTGCGCTGGCGACGCGCGACGCTGTCCGGGTTATCGAAGGCCGCAACCTGCCGTGTCAGCTCCTCGACACGTGCCGCAACGACCGGAAGCTGCTGCGCGGCCTCCAGCTCGGACTGGTGGGCACGGGCCACCCCAATCCATGCCGTCTGGGCCTCGGCGAGCGCGGCATCGAAGGCAGCCGGTCCTCCTGGTCCGGCTGATCCGGTCGCCAGGGCGTCATCGACAAGGCTCAGTAGGTTGCGAGACGTGGCATGACGGTCGTGGGTGCTGTGTGCTGCCCGCTCGAACAGCTCCTTCTGGTTGATGACGCGGACCTTGAAGTCTGTAGGCATCGCATCGGCGTCGGGGGGCAGATCGTCAGACTCTTGCGCGTTGCGGTGCGAGATCGATCTTGTCTCGTGTGTCCAGCGGGCGGTCTGCTGCTCGCCGCTGTAGGCTAGGCAGTGCGTCCCATCTAGGGTCGCATCGGGGAACACAGCCTCCAGCAGGCCGTCCATCTCTGCGCGCGCCTGGCTGGGCAGTGCATCAACATCGCCATAGAGGCAGCGCAGTGCAGCGACGACGCTGGACTTGCCAGAGCCGCGACCTCCGATAAGGACTGTCAGACGAGGGTCGAGTTTGATTTCGACCGGTGCCTCTGTCGTCGTCAGTTTGTCGAGGCGGACGGCCTGCACCCATGCATGCCCGATGTCGTTGGGGGTCGTCGTCGCGGAATAGCGCGGATCCCAGTC
>Ga0302325_10030157_pt1 | contig 11188 bp, 9 predicted proteins | sample Palsa_T0_2_FD_201948 | JGI IMG/M metagenome (GOLD analysis project Ga0302325, IMG submission 201948) | Peat permafrost microbial communities from Stordalen Mire near Abisko, Sweden - Palsa_T0_2 | ecosystem: Environmental > Terrestrial > Soil > Palsa > Peat permafrost | place: Sweden: Abisko...
GCTGTTCTCCCGCCCGCGCGTCGGGCAGCCGACCGACCGGCTGCTCGACGCGCTGGTCGAGCTGCTGGTGCGGCTGCACCTGTCCGGGTTCTTCTGGGGTGACTGCTCGCTGTCGAACACGCTGTTCCGGTACGACGCGGGCACGCTCGGGGCGTACCTGGTCGACGCGGAGACCAGCGAGCAGCATCCGGTCCTGACCGACGGGCAGCGGAACTGGGACGTCGAGCTCGCGGTCGAGCGGATCAGCGGCGAGCTCATGGATCTGCAAGCGGGCGAGCTGCTGTCGCCCGACATCGACCCGCTGGAGACCGGCGAGGAGCTGCGGTCCCGGTACGGGGCGCTCTGGGAGGAGCTGACCAGGGAGGAGACGCTGCGGCCGGAGGAGCAGCGGCACCGGATCGCCAAGCGGCTCCGCAAGCTCAACGACCTCGGGTTCGACGCCGACGAGCTGGAGCTGATCAGCACGCCCGAAGGCAGCCAGCTGCGGATACGGACCAAGGTCGCCGAGGCGGGGCAGCACAGCGCGCAGCTGTTCCGGCAGACCGGCATCACGGCGGACGAACATCAGGCCCGCAGGCTGCTCAACGACATCGCCAGCTTCCACGGCTACCTGCAGCAGCGGAGCCACGGCCCGGTGTCGGAGACCGTTGCCGCGCACCGCTGGCTTGAGGAGGTCTACGACCCGGTGGTGGAGGCGATCCCGCTCGCGCTGCGCGGCCGGCTGGCGCCGCCGGAGATCTTCCACGAGATCCTCGAGCACCGCTGGTACCTGTCCGAGCAGGCGGGCCACGACGTCGGGACCACCGCGGCGGCCACGTCGTACTTCAAGACCGTGCTGCCGACCGTGCCCGACCCGCTCACGGCCGGAACCGACGACACCGGGGAGTTCAGCCGCATCCTCGGCCCCTGAGACCGCGCTCCGGTCACCTGAAGGCCGCCGAGTCGTTATGGTAGAGGGCGGTCGTGCTCGGGCTGGGATCGGGAGGAACATAGGTGCGCGGGTGTCTGGGGTAACGTCTTCGATTCTCGCCAAGGCCGGGTACGTGACGGCCTGCCTGGCCGCGATGGTCGTGATCGTGGTAGCCGGATACGCGCACAGCGTGGTCAACCTGACCAACGCGATCGAAGGCGGCGCCTCGATCGGCGGCGGCCCGTCCGTCGGCGCGATGAACATCCTGCTGATGGGCCTGGAGAGCCGGACCGACTTCGACGGCAACACCCTCAGCTCGGCGCAGCTCACGACGACCCACTCGGGCAGCGACGAGCCCGGCGGTGATCTGGGCGCGCAGGACACGGACACGCTGATCCTCATCCACGTCTTCGCCGGCGGGCAGAAGGCGATCGGCTACTCGATCCCCCGCGACGACGTCGTCAACTACCCGCATACGAGCGACGGGGTCACCGAGGGGAAGATCGACGGGGCCTACAACTACGCGTACACCCAGTACGTGAACGACAACACCGGGAAGATGAGCAAGGACGCCCTGTACCAGGGGGCCAACGCGGCCGGCCAGGTGTTCCAGGTCCAGACGATCGAGTCGGTCACCGGCGTCCACATCGACCACTTCGTCGTGTCGAACATCTACGGCTTCGAGCTGATCGCCCAGGAGCTCGGCGGCATCGAGGTCTGCCTCAAGCCGGCTCCCGCCTCGATCGAGCCGGACAATTTCGGGACCGGCGGGAACCTGGTCGACCTGCCCTTCCCCGGCGCCAACTTCAAGCTGGCCAGCAACTCGGGCTTCAACGCCCCCAAGTACGACGGCTACAACCTGAAAGAGGGCGGTGCGCAGTACCTGCACCTGCAGCCCCCGCAGGCGCTCGCGTTCGTCCGCGCCAGGGACTCGCTGCCCGGGGTCGACATCGGCCGGACCCACCGGCAGCAGGCGGCCATCGACTACATCATCTACGACCTCAAGAACCGCAACGTGCTGACCGACCCGACCGTGATCTCCAGCCTGCTGACCGGCGCGAGCTCCTACCTGAAGACCGACAGCGGCTTCAGCCTGCTCGACTTCGCGCCCGAGATGAAGTCGCTGACCGGCTCGAACCTGTCCCTCACGACGCTGCCCGACGCGGCCGTGAACAACATCTACATCCCCGCGTTCGGGAACCAGTTGCAGGACGCGAACTACATTTACGTGCCCGACCTCCAGCGGATGGTGAACGCCGCGTTCTACGGGTCCGCGGCGCCCAAGCCGGCCAAATCGGTGACCGTGGACGTCTACAACGGCAGCGGCTTCCCCGGGCTGGCCGGGGACGCCAGCCAGGCCTTCGCGAGCCAGGGCTACACGGCCGGCAAGGCCGCCAACGCCTCGGCCCAGGCGCAGCCGGTGCAGGACGACACCCAGGTCTTCTACGGCGCGGGGGCCGCGGCGGACGCGGGGAGCATCGCCGACCAGGTCGGGGCCATGACCGCCGCCGGGGACCTGGGCGCGACCGCGCTGCCGTCCCTGCCCGCCGGGCACGTCGAGGTGCTGCTCGGCTCGACCGTCACCGCCTTGCCGGCCGGCCTGGAGACCTACGGCGGGACCACGGTCACCGCCCAGGACTTCGCCACCGCCGCCCAGCAGGACAACCTGCCCGCCAGCGAGCAGCCGCCGGCCTCGGCCACGGCCGGCACCCAGTCGGTCAGCTCGGCGCTCTCCGGCGCGCGGACCCAGGCGCCAACCGACCCGGCGACCAAGCCGGCCGCCAAGCCGTCGGCCAGCAGCAGCTCTGCGATCGGCAATGAGTCGGCGGTTCCGGCCAACGCCCGCTTCGGCATCCCCTGCGTGTACTAAAAGATCAAAACCGGTTATCCCGAACGGTCCCGGACTTCGCGTTTCCCGCCTGATCAGGCCGGAACAGCGCGTCGCCAGACGGTCGACTCCCACGGCCCGAGCGCCAGGTCGGGCAGCGGCGGGTGCGGTGACCGGTCGGGATCGCTGGCCAGCACGACCGCGGCGTCCGCCCAGTCGGCGTCCAGCGGCAGCACCGCGCGGACCGGCTCGGCCGAGAAGTTCGCCGCGACCAGCAGTTCGGCGTCCTGGCCGCGCCGCCGGAAGGCCCAGATGGCCGGGTGCTCGGGCAGCAGCAGCCCGAACTCGCCGTCGGTGACGACCGGGTCGGCGTGCCGCAGGGCGATCAGCCGGCGGTAGTGCTCGAACACGGAGTCGTCGCGGCCGACCTGGGCGGCCGCGTTGACGTCGGCGTAATCCGGGTTGACGGCGATCCACGGGGTACCGGTGGTGAACCCGGCCGCGGGCGAAGCGTCCCACTGGACCGGGGTGCGGCCCTGGTCGCGGCTCATCCGGTTCATGGCGACCAGCAGCGCCGCCAGGTCGGCGTCGGCGTCGCCGCGCTCGGCCGCCTCGGCGTAGAAGCGGAGCGCCTGGATGTCGCGGAAATCGGTGATGGCGTTGAGGGGCGCGTTGGCCATGCCGAGCTCGTCGCCCTGGTACACGTAGGGGGTGCCCTGGTGCAGGTGCAGCACCGTGGCCAGGGTCTTGGCCGAGGCCGTCCGGTGCTCGCCGTCGTCGCCGAACCGCGACAGCGAGCGCGGCTGGTCATGGTTGCCGAAGTAGAGCGAGTTCCAGCCCCGCCCGGCCAGGCCGGCCTGCCAGGCGGCCATCGATCTTTTGAGGTCGGGCAGCGTCAGCGGGAGCAGGTCGTATCGGTGCGCGCCCTGGTCGAGCCGGACGTGCTCGAACTGGAAGACCATGTCCAGCTCGCGTCGTTCCGGCGCGGTGAACAGGGCCGCCTGATCGATGGTGACGTCCGGCATCTCCCCGACCGTGAGCACGTGACCGGGGCGGCCGGCGAAGACCTCGCGGTGCATCTCCTGCAGGAACTCGTGGTTGCGGGGGCCGGCGGTGAAGTGCTGATCACCCGGCCCGTAGAGCGAGCCGGGCCGCGGCGTCGTGTCCGGCAGGGACGTGTCCTTGCTGATCATGTTGATGACGTCCATCCGGAAGCCGTCCACGCCGCGGTCCAGCCACCACCGCATGATCGCGTAGACAGCCTGCCTGACCTCGGGGTTCTCCCAGTTCAGGTCGGGCTGCTTGGCCGAGAAGATGTGCAGGTAGTACTGGCCGGTCCGCTCGTCCCAGGTCCAGGTCGGGCCGGAGAAGTGCGACTCCCAGTTGGTCGGCTCCGCGCCCGGGGTGCCGGGGGTGACGGCGGGGCGCGGGTCACGCCACCAGTACCAGTCCCGCTTGGGGTTGTCGCGGCTTGACCGCGCCTGCGTGAACCACGGGTGCTCGTCCGAGGTGTGGTTGATGACCAGGTCCATCATCAGCCGCATGCCGCGGGCGTGCAGTTCGGCGATCAGCTTGTCGAGGTCGGTTAGGGTGCCGAACAGCGGGTCGATGTCCTGGTAGTCGCTGATGTCGTAGCCGTTGTCGTCCATCGGCGACCGGTAGACCGGGGACAGCCAGACCACGTCCACGCCGAGGCGTTCCAGGTAGTCCAGGCGGGCGAGCACGCCCCGCAGGTCCCCGACGCCGTCGGCGTCGGAGTCGGCGAAGCTGCGCGGGTAGACCTGGTAGACCACCCAGCGACGCCAATCGTCGGGCTCGTGAGGGCGGAGCAACGGACCGTTCGACATAAGGATTGTGAATGTACGGCTTTTATCACGCTCACGCCAGGCGGGCGGGGAAGCCGCCGGTGGCGATCGGGCCCCACCGGGTGGGGGTGATGCGGAGCAGGGACTTGCCCTGGTCGATCATCGCCTGCCGGTACTCGGCCCAGTTCGGGTGCTCGCCCGAGATCGAGCGGAAGTAGTCGACCAGCGGCTCGACCGCGTCGGGGATATCGAGCACCTCGGCGGTGCCGTCGACCTGGACCCAGGCGCCGCCGAAGTCGTCGGACAGGAACAGGACGCTGACCCGGTCGGGGTCGCGGCGGGCGTTGCGGGTCTTGGCCCGCTCGGGGTAGGTCGCGATCACGATCCGGCCCTGCTCATCGACCCCGCAGCTGACCGGCGACGTCTGCGGGCGGCCGTCCGTGCGGGTGGTGATCACGATCGCGTGGTGCCGCGGTTTGATGAACTCGATGAGGTCTGCCCGGCTGACGACCGTGTTGGTCGCGATGGTTCTGGCCATTGCTCAACCCTAGCGCCGGGCGACGGTGCCGGCGGTGAGGGAGGCGATGTCGGGGACGCCGGCCAGGATCATCAGCGTGCGGAGCTCGGCCGTGAGCAGCTCGATGGTGCGCCTTACCCCGTGCTCGCCCGCCGCGGCGAGGCCGTAGGCGGCGAGGCGGCCGATGACGACGGCGCTCGCGCCGAGCGCGAGCGCGAGGAAGACGTCGGCGCCGGTGCGAACGCCGCTGTCGAGCAGCAGCGGGACCTGGCCGTTGACCGCCTGGGCGATCTCCGGGAGCGCGTCGAGGCTGGCGGGGGCCGGGTCGACCTGGCGGCCGCCGTGGTTGGAGACCAGGATCGCGGAGGCGCCCGCGTTGACCGCTTCGATCGCGGATTCGGGCGTGAGGATGCCCTTGGCGATCCAGGGCAGGCCGTGCCGGGCGGTCGCCTCGGCCAGCTGGTCCCAGGTCCAGTTGGGGATGATGCCGCCGCGATAAGTCGACGCCACGTTCGGCTCGCCGTCGTGGGTGACGTTGCCCGACCAGACCGCCGGGTCGGGGTAGCCGCGGCTCATCTTGCTCTTGACCCGCCAGCCCATCGTCGCGCAGTCGACCGTCACGCAGAGCGCGTCGTAGCCGGCGTTCTTGATCCGGCGGGCGACCGGGTCGAACGAATCGAACGGGTGCAGCTGCCCGATCCGCGCCGCCGCCGGGGCGGCCGCGGCGACGTCCTCGTAGGAGAAGCTGCCGACCTCGGGCACGATCGACGCGGTGCCGCAGGCGGCGTTGGCGCGGGCGACCGCCAGGTGCCCGTCGGCCGAGAACAGCGCATCGCCGCCGAACGGAGCGGTGAGCACCGGCACCGCCAGCGGGATGCCGAGGAACTCGGTGTTCGTCTTCGGGTCGTTGACGCCGCTCATCGGCCTCGGCTTGATCACGTGGCGGCCGAACGCGTCCCGGTTGGCGCGCAGCGTCTGCTCGGTCCCCGAGCCGCTCTCCAGGTAGACCGCCACGTCGCGGGGCAGGTTTCTCAGCGCCGCCGCGTGGATCTCGTCCAGGGTCACGAACTCATTGTCTCGGGGGGACACCGCGCTAACCGTCACCAACGCACCCTACCGGCCATGTCCGACTATGGCATAGTTGCAGGTCAACGCGCTCTCGAATGTCAGTGGCAACGGTTAGCTTCGTTGTATGAGCCGTTCGACCACACGATCAGTAACGGGAAATCGAAACCCCGGCGGCGTACCCGCGAACGGGGCAGGGGCGACCGGGGTCTTCGGTGGCTAGCCTACCGGAGGCCCGACGGTGAGGCCAGATGAGCTGCTGACGCTCGAGCAGCGGATCTCGGCCGAGCGGTTCGCCCCGTACCGGGCGGTCGCCGGCGACGACCTGGCGAGGGCCCTGCGGCGCTACGAGCGGAACACCGAGATCTCGGCCGCGTTCTGGGCGGTGCTGAGCGACCTCGAGATCGTCGTCCGCAACGCGATGCACGAGCGGCTCAGCGTGTGGTCGCTGGGCGCCTACGGCCGGCCCGACTGGTACGTGGACCGGGGGAAGATCTTCAGCGCCCAGACCGCGAGCGACATCGCCCTGGCGCGGCGGCACGCCACCGCGGGCCGGCGGGCGGAGAGCGCGGGCCGGATCGTCGCCGAGCTGCCGTTCGGGTTCTGGCGGTTCCTGCTGTCACGTCGCTACGAACGGTCACTGTGGCTGCCCTGCCTGCGCGACGCGTTCCCGGGAATCCGGGGACAGGGGATTCGCCGGGACGTTCATGATGCGATGCGCGATCTGCACCTGCTGCGCAACCGCATCGCCCATCATGAGCCGATCCACAACCGCCCGCTGCCTGAGTTGCACGCCGCCGCGCTGACCACGGCCGGGTGGATCTGCCCGACGACCAGGGGCTGGATCGCCGCCCGGTCGCGGGTGCCGGCCCTGCTGGCGGCGGAAAATGATTCCGACGCCGGCCGATCGGGCTGGTAGCGTCCCCTGGTGATGCTGGTGGAAGGGCTGTGAGCTGGTCGGCGCTGTGGCCGGATACGTCGCCGTTGCGCGGGCCGGGCGGGCAGGCGTTCCGCGCCGTCTTCCTCAGCCGGACCGTGGTGTACCTGGGGTCGCAGGCGGCCGAGGTCGCGCTGCTGGTCCAGGCCAAGCAGCTCACCGGATCTCCGCTGGTGGTCGGCACGCTCGGGCTGGCCGAGCTGGTGCCGCTGGTCGTGTTCGGGCTCTACGGGGGCGTGCTCGCGGACCGGTTCGACCGGCGGGCGCTGATGCGCTGGTGCGAGCCGGGACTGGCCCTGTGCGGTGTTCTGCTGCTGCTCAACGCGCTCCTTCCGCACCCGCTGCTGTGGCCGTTGTACGTGGTGGCGGCGCTGATGATGGCGTTCGCGTCGCTGCAACGACCGGCGTTCGAGGCGGCGACGCCGCGCATCGTGCCCCGCGCGCAGCTCACCGCCGCGGCGGCGATCCTGTCGCTGTCCGTTAACGCGAGCGTGCTGCTGGGGTCGTCGCTCGGCGGCGTGCTCGCGGTTACGCCGGGACCGTGGCTGGTCTACGCGCTCGACGCGGTCGGCTTCGTCGTCTCGTTCTTCCTGCTGAGCGGGCTGCCTCCGCTGCCGCCGGTTGTTGTTTCTGGTGGCGGTGGCGGTGGCGAGGAAGATCAAGATCAATCGGTGTCGAACGGTCCGTTGCTTCGCGAGATCCTCATCGGGCTCCGGTATGCGGTCGGACGCAAGGATCTGCTCGGCTCCTACCTAGCTGATCTGGCCGCGATGATCTTCGCTTACCCGAATGCGATGCTCCCCTTCCTCGCCGTCATCCTGCACGCACCGTGGTCGACCGGGCTGATGTTCGCCGCCCCGTCGGCGGGCGCGCTCGTCGTCTCGGGGACGAGCGGCTGGATGCCGCGGGTGCGCCGCCACGGGCTGGCCATCGCGATCGCGGCGGCTTCGTGGGGGCTGGCCATGGGCATGGTCGGGCTGGCGCCGTCGGTCTGGGTCGCCCTCGCGTTCCTGGCCGTGGCGGGCGGGGCGGACGAGTGCAGCGGGGTGTTCCGCGACGCGATGTGGAAGCAGTCGATCCCGGACCATCTCCGCGGGCGGATGGCCGGCATCGAGCTGCTGTCGTACGCGGCCGGGCCGCCGGCCGGGCAGCTTCGCTCGGGCGCGGTCGCCGCCGTCACCGGGCCGCGCTTCTCGCTGACCTCCGGCGGCCTCGCCTGCGTGGCGGCGGTGGGCGCCGTCCTGGTCGCGCTGCCTGCCTTCCGTCGCTACACCGGCCCGCCCGCGGTCGGCTCGTTGTCGGCCACTGCGGCCGATTCGGTCACTAACGCCGCTGCGGCCGCTTCGGCCGCTTCGGCCGCTGACCAATCGCGGGCTGGCGTGTAGAGTGCTGGCATCGGCGCTGGAGCGCGCCGCCGGGTTCGCGGGCAGGACTTGAGTCCAACTCCAGGGCAGTGCGCAGGTCAGGATTTCGGCAGGATCGTCTTCCTATCGCGCCCGAATGCGAACCCGGGCCGCCAGGAGACGCTATGCCCGGGCTTCCCGACCGCCCCGATCTCGATCAACTTCGCCGCCAGGCTCGCGAACTGCTTCGCGCCGCCGTCAGCGGCGACCCGGCCGCTGTCGCCAGGATCGGCGTGGTCTCCGCGCGGATGACGCTATCGGCGGCGCAGCAGGCCCTCGCCCGCGAATACGGCTGCCACAACTGGGCCACGCTGCGAGCCGAGGTGGAACGCCGCCGGGCCCCGTTGGAACGCTGGTCGTTTGGCGGTGCCGCCGCCATCGAGACCGGCGCGGGGACGCTGCTTCCCGAGGGACTGGTGGCCGGCGCCGACGACGCGCTGCTCTTCACCACCGTGATCCCGTGGGACGCCTCGTCGGACGACGACGTCTGGTCTGACGGCGAGTCGTGGTCGGACCACGGCAGCTCCTGGGCACGCAGGCCCGGCACCATCGATGACGAGATCCGGGCGCTCGAACCGTCAACGAGGACCGATGACATCACGGTCGCCGATGACCAGGGAGCAACGTACGCCCTTAGCCTCCGGGCAGCGTCCGGCGCTCACGGACCGTCGCCCAAGTCGATCTGGCTCCGGGTCGATCCGATCCCCGGGCCGAGCGTCGAGTGGATCGAGCTGCAGGGCAGGAACGGGACCACGGGCCGCCTGGTGCGCTCGCCCCGCGCGGTCGTACGGCTCGGCGGGCCCACGCCGGTCACCGCGCGCCCGGCCGAGGGAGCGGTGACCGGCGATGTTTTCTTCGCCAGCCCTGACGCTGCGGACCCGGCCGACGCGCGGCATCACCTGGACCTCGGGGTCACGCTGCCGACCCTCGACGGCATCACGCTCCAGCTCGACAGCCTCTTCGGCACGCTCGGCGGCTGGTCGCTCCGCCTGCGCGCGACGCCCCGCTGGTTTCGCTACCGGGACAACGGCAATCGCAAGTGGAGCCCGGTAGCGATCATCGCCAAAGACGACCGCGGTCACTCCTACTCCTACAGCTTCAGCGGCAGCTCCGGTCGCGACGGCCACCAGTACCTCACCCTGCAGTTCAGCCCGCGACTCGACCCCTTCGCCCGTCGCCTCCGCCTGACCTGCAGCGGCTCAACCGACCAGGTCTCCCTCGACGTCGACCTTCCGTCGCGCGGGGATGGGGCAGTTGACGCGTGAGCGCGGTACTGCGACTGGTGGTTCTGGAGCCTTGGGCCTCCGGGCGTCATCGTGTGCGATTTGAGTCGGCGTAGCGGGCTCAAAACCGTGATCGTGTGCACTCGGGGGCACCCCGCGACCCGAACTTCGCACGCTGATGGCTCATGTCGGAGACGCTGTGACTGGCGTGCCTGAGGTGCCGCGTGGGGCTAGGCCAAGGCCTGACGTGCTCAGGCGGAGGGGACGCCGGGCGGAGGGGGCCGGCTGGGAGGCGGGGCCGACGGGGGTGGGGAGATCGGATCGCGGATCAGGCTGGGGTGCTGGGCTGCTGGTCGTTCAGTTGGTCGTTCAGTAGCCAGTCGCGGGGGTGGCGGCCGTTGACGAAGCCGAAGTAGGGGGTGGGCTGGTTGAAGCCGAGGAGTTCCTGCAGGCGCTGCGGGAGCTGGCGGACTTGCGCGTGGCTGGCGCTGAGGGTGTGCGCTTCGCAGGGGCGCAGCCAGGGCTGGACGTAGTCGATGACGACCCCGAGCCGGGGGCGGCTGGTGGTGTTGGCGCCGGCCCCGTGGTAGAGGCGGCCCGCGAGCAGCAGGACCGATCCGGCCGGCATCTCTACCGGGATGGCCTCGGCCGCGTCGGGTTTGCCGACCGGGCGCAGGTGGCTGCCGGGGACGATGCGGGTGCCGCCGTTATCGGCGGTGAAGTCGTCGAGTGCCCACAGCGCGGTGATCATGACGTCGCGGTCGCGGGGCAGCGGGTAGATGCCCTGTTCGTAGTGGAGGATCTGCGCTTTCTGGCCGGGATGGACCTGGATGGCGCAGGTGAGACCGAACTGCGTGCCCGGTCCGATCACCTGCTCAACTGTCGTTAGAACGAGAGGCGCCAGCGCAGCCTGGTCCAGGCAGCGTGTCACGGCGAGCGGAGCCCACTTGCGTCGCTCACATGGGCATTATCGGAAGCTTGGTTACCGGACCGCAAGTGCTCAACCCGTCGCTGCCGGGACACGAGTCACCGGCCTGGCTTGCGCGGTGGGGACGCGGGTCCCGGGTAAAGGCGGTCGAACTCGTCGGCCAGACGCACATAGGCGTCCCCCCATCCGCTGCTGAGGGCAATCTCGTTCAGATCGCCCGTCGGCAAGAGCGAGAACTTCAGCTCAGCCAGTCGGCTTGGGTCTCCGCTCCGGACCCGTGCGGAGTGGTCTCGCAGGTCATGCTCCAGTTCCTGCTGGTCGTCGTAGTGAGGCTGCCAATCCAGGTCCTGTGGGTGCGCCCGCACGATCGCCAGGAGCTCATCAATGATGTCAGCAAGCCGCGGATCCATAACGCCAGCATCGCATCCGTGTGGAGGTGAGGGGCCCAACCCGATCCCTACGTTGCTCGAGGTGGGACAACAAAAAGAGCCGACCCAGGGGGCCGGCTCTTTTCGAGGAAATGTGCGGCGGTGTCCTACTCTCCCGCGAGGCCTCCCTCGCAGTACCATCGG
>Ga0302325_10030160_pt1 | contig 11188 bp, 9 predicted proteins | sample Palsa_T0_2_FD_201948 | JGI IMG/M metagenome (GOLD analysis project Ga0302325, IMG submission 201948) | Peat permafrost microbial communities from Stordalen Mire near Abisko, Sweden - Palsa_T0_2 | ecosystem: Environmental > Terrestrial > Soil > Palsa > Peat permafrost | place: Sweden: Abisko...
TGGTCGGGATGGCGTCGACCTCGGACGGCGCTGGCTATTGGCTGGTGGCCTCCGACGGGGGCATCTTCAGCTTCGGCGACGCCAAGTTCTACGGCTCGACCGGGGCCATCCATCTGAACCAGCCGGTGGTGGGCATAGCGGCCACCTCGGACGGCCACGGCTACTGGATGGTGGCCTCCGACGGGGGGATCTTCAACTTTGGCGACGCCAAGTTCTACGGCTCGACCGGGGCCATCCATCTGAACCAGCCGGTGGTGGGCATGGCGGCCACCTCCTCGGGTTCGGGCTACCGACTCGTCGCAGCAGACGGGGGGATCTTCAACTTTGGCGCTGCGCAGCCAGACGGTTCGTTAGGTGGGCAGCACCTCAACAAGCCGATCGTGGCGATGGCCGGGTTCTGATTTCAGCCCCCGGCGGCTGCCTGCAGAGGGCGGCGGGAAGGGACCCCATGAGAATTGTCTCATTGCCTATGTCCGACGCCTGTGCAACTGGCCGTAGCGGCGCGATACTGGGGCTGAGATGAGCGGGTGGCTGGGGAACGACGAGAGTACGAGTGTGGACCCTGTCGATCGCGACGAACCAAGCCAAACGGACGCCCTGGCCGCGCTGACTGCGAATCTCTCCGAGACAGCCCAGATCCTCTTCTCAGCGGGGAGCGTGCACGACACCTTGGAGCAGGTGGTTGCGGTGGCGGTCCACACCATTGAGGGGTGCGACTTCGCCGGTCTCTTTCTCCTGGAGGGAGGCGTCGTCGTCACACCGGTGCACACGGATCAGGTTGTCGAAGAGATCGACACGCTGCAGCGTGAATCCGGTCAGGGGCCGTGCCTCGACGCCATCGCCCAACGGGTCATGGTGTACGGGGACGACCTCCAAAGCGACGATCGCTGGGCGAGCTTCGGTCCTGCCGCGGCCGGGCAGGGGATTCGTAGCGCGCTGGCGCTGCCGCTGACGGCGAACGGCACCATCGGAGCGATCAATCTCTATGCCCGCTATCCCGCTGCATTCGGGGTGGTCGACCGAGCCAAGGGGGTGATTTTGGCTTCGTTGGCGAGCGTCGCCCTCAACGCGGCCCACTCGCTCGAAGACGAGGAGCGTCGGATCGAGAACCTGCACTCGGCGTTGAGCAGTCGCGAAGTCATCGGTCAAGCCCAAGGAATTCTGATGGAAAGGGAACGGATCTTGGCCGACCAGGCCTTCGACGTCCTGCGCCGGGCCTCCCAGTACCTCAACATAAAGCTGCGAGAGGTGGCGCAGACGCTGGTCGACACCGGGGAAAGGCCCGACACCGGGCCGCGCCAGCGGTGAGCGGGCCCGATCGGGCCTTTACTTGCTTTTCTTGTGCGCCCTCGGGGCCGGAGCGAGGAACTTTTCGATCGCGCTGGCTATCCCCTGCGCGATCGCCTTCTGACCCTGACTGGAGTCGGCGATCGTACCTTCGAACGGGTCGGTGAGGTAGAGGGGCTCAATGACGGTGCCGGGCATCTGGCTCGGAGTCGAAAAGAAACCCGGTGAAGCAGGCCCGAGAAGCAGCAGATGGTTGTAGGAAGCCGCCTCACCGGCGATACCGCCAGCCGACGGGTCCCCGACGTAGGACCCCAACGTCGTATCGGGCATGACCCCGTCATCGGGGATTCCCCAGCCCTGTGCGTTCATGTCAGCCAGGACATCGGTTTGGACCAGGGTCGCCAGTGTGAGGTTCTCGGTGGCGAACGGTCGCGCCGCGTCATACGCAGTGAGACTGCCCGCAGTTTGCGCCGTTGCGCCCGCATCGAAATAGATGCCGACGAGGGCCCGCGCCTTGGCGTCGTTGGCACACTCATCGCGCGCCACGACATCGTCATGAGAACCCTGCAGGGTGAGGATGCCGCCTGATTCGTCCGCCGCGCTCAGCCGCACGACCGTGGTGTCTTTCGTGCGCGAAACGACGACGCGGAACCCTTTGGCCCGGAGCAGCGCCATCGCATCGAGTTCGACCGGCAGAGTCTCACCGGCCTCGTAAATCGTCTTCCCGGCCTCTGTCGCCCCTACCCCGCCGGGGTCGATGCCACCATGGCCGGCGTCGAGGAACACCGTCTCTTGACGGTCGCCTTTCGTCGGTTCGAATGCCTCGCAGGCTCCGGCAGCGAAGGCGGAGGGATCGAGTTGCGTCTCGGCCGGCGGACTCGGCGCGGAACGGACACCGGGAGAGCTGGCACCACAGCTGCAGATCGCGACTCCGGTGGCGAGCGCCGCCACCGCCATTCGCAGCCTTCTGGGCGATTTCCAGCCACGCCGCCCGACGGTGGACGAGGCCTGCGAGCCCGTTGTGGGCGTGATGGTCCTGCCGGGGCCAGTCCGCAATTATGTCTGCCACAGGCACGATGGCCGGAGGGTACGCGGGCCTGGAGGGACCATGGCTCGATGCTAGCGATGCACCCTCGAGACGCGGTGTCACCCCAACGGTCCAACGGCCCGATCCGGTGCATCTGCCCGATTACTCGCCAGTCACCCGAAACTTCCCGTACCCTGAGGATGTGATCTCAGAGCTGGCGGCCGGCGTATCACCCTGTCCCTCCACCAAAGTGGGCCGCTGGTGAGCGAACACGGCGGAGTCATTATCGGATGGGGCACCGCTCTCCCGCCCACCATTGTCTCCAACACCGACCTGAGCTCCATCCTCGATACGAGCGACGAATGGATCGTCGAGCGCTCGGGGGTGCACACGCGCCGGGCTGCCACGGGCCCCTTCGTCTCACCCCCTCCTCCCGTGAATCCTCCGGGAGGGATCGGCACGACCGCCGCACTCGCCATTGAGGCGGGGCGGGGGGCGCTCGATTCCGCCGGCACCCGGGCGGAGGAGATCAGCTTCCTCGTCCTGTGCACCAGCACGCCGGATCAGCTCATGCCCGCAACGTCGTCGACGGTGGCCGGAGTCCTGGGAATCGCCGGAGGGGCGGTGGACCTCAATGCGGCCTGCGCCGGCTTCACCTACGGTCTGATCACGGCCGCCGGACTGCTCGCCACAGGCTCCCGGAAAGTACTGCTCATCGGCGCGGAGACCATGACGCGGACCCTGAACTGGGGAGACCGCACCAACGCCTTCCTCTTCGGGGACGGGGCGGGAGCACTGGTCCTCGAGTCCGTCAGCGGTCCGGGCTCACTCTTGGCCTGGGATGCCGGAGTGGACGGCACCTTGGTCGAGCTCCTCTATGTCGACCATGGTTCCGGCATGGTCATGCGGGGCCAGGAGGTCTTCCGTCGCGCCGTACGCGCCACGACCGACTCCGTGAACGCGGCGCTCAAGAACGCTGGGGTTGAGGCCACCGAGATCGCCCTCTTCGTCCCGCACCAGGCCAACCAGCGGATAATGGAAGCGATCGCGGACCGCGTGGGAATACCGAACGACCGGATCGCGTCGGTCATCGATTCGACGGGCAACACCAGTTCTGCCTCCATCCCCCTGGCTCTGGTCTCCGCCATTGAGCAGGGCCGACTCTCCCCCGGGGATCTCGTACTCTTCGCCGGTTTCGGTGCCGGCATGAGTTGGGCCTCGGTGGTATGGCGCTGGGGAGCGTAACAGCGCCCCGTTCCCGCTCTTTCGCTACGCTCGGGCAGTGGCCGGAGAACAACTGCGGGTGGCCGATCTGCTCGTCCGCTGCTTGGAGAACGAAGGCGTCACCTGCGTCTTCGGCATTCCGGGCGAGGAAAATATTCGCGTCACCGACGCCCTCTTCCGGTCGTCGATTCGCTACGTCCTCGTCCGCCACGAGCAGGCGGCGTCGTTCATGGCGGAGATCCACGGGCGGCTGACCGGGCGAGCCGGTGTGTGCTCGTCGACCCTCGGCCCCGGGGCGATCAACCTCCTCCTCGGTACGGCCGATGCGAATAGCAACAGCACGCCCATGGTGGCTCTCTCTGCGCAGGTCGGGCTGAACCGTATCTACAAGGAGTCCCATCAGAGCGTTGACCTTGTCTCGATGTTCTCACCGGTTACCAAGTGGGCGGACATGGTCCTCAGCCCGGGCGCGGTGCCGGAAATGGTGCGCAAGGCGTTCAAGCTCTCCCAGACCGAGCGACCGGGTGCCGTCTTCCTCGCCGTGCCCGAGGACATAGAGGGGCTGGCCGTGACCGACGACCTCGTGCCACTCGATGTCAACACGCCCCGTCCCGATGAGCCCTCGCCGTCCCAGATCGCCCGTGCGGCGGACGTGCTCGACCGGGCCGTCCGGCCGATCGTCCTCGCCGGTCACGGCGCCGTCCGGAGCGATGCGGCGGACGCGCTCCGGCGCTTCTCCGAGCTGCTCGGCCTTCCGGTGGCGACGACCTTTCACGGCAAGGGCGTGTTCGCGGACGATCATCCCAACGCGCTCGGGGCGGTGGGATTCATGAGTCACGACTATGTCAACTTCGGTTTCGACGAAGCGGACGTGATCATCAGCGCCGGTTACGAACTGCAGGAATTCGATCCGGTGCGGATCAACCCCAACGGGGATAAGCGCATCATCCACCTGAGCCGGGTGCCGGCCGAGGTTGATCGCCACTACGACGTCGAGGTAGGAGTCCAGGCCGACATCGGCCAAACACTTGAGGCACTGGCCGCGGCCACGACCACCCGCTTCCACCTCGGCGCGAGCGGTGAGAGGATCCGACGCCTACTGGCCGATGACCTGGCGCGGGGCGCGGCCGACGACAGTTTCCCGCTGAAACCCCAGCGCATCGTCGCCGACACCCGCGCCGCGCTCGGCCGCCGCGACATCGTCCTGGCCGACACCGGTGCGGTGAAGATGTGGATGGCCCGGCTCTACCCCACCTATGAGCCCAACACGTGCCTGGTCTCCAACGGTCTTTCCACCATGGCCTTCGCCCTGCCCGGCGCGATCGCCGCAAAACTGGCCCTACCGGAGCGGCGGGTCCTGGCCGCTGTCGGAGATGGTGCCTTCCTCATGAACTCACAAGAGATCGAGACCGCCGTGCGCGAACGCGTCCCGCTGACGGTGCTGATCTGGCAGGACGACGCCTACGGGCTGATCAAGTGGAAGATGAACCTCGAGATCGGGCACGACGTCGCGACCGACTTCACCAACCCCGACTTCGTGGCCTATGCCGAGAGTTTCGGCGCGCGCGGCTACCGGGTGCGGGCCGCCAACGAACTCCTGCCCATGCTCACCGATGCCCTGGCCTCGGACGCTGTCTCGGTCATCGCCTGCCCGGTGGACTACTCGGAGAACCTGCGCCTCACCGGTGCCCTCGGCGATCTCACGGGACCTTTCTGAACACTGGCGGCTATTCGGGATGACCCGCCTTGAACCCGGAGGCATCGCGCAACGTGAAGCACCCTTCGTGGCGGCCCGCGCCCCCGTCCTGCACGTGGATCAGAAATGCCTCATGGTCACCGCCGTCGATCCGGCCGATCGTCGGACCTTCGACCCACGCGGCACATTCGGAGAGGATGGGCGCGCCTGTCTCACCCGGTGCCCACGCGATCCCTTCGAATTTGTCGACTTCGTCGCCTGTCAACTCACCGAAGTGGGATGCGACATCCCGTTGATCCGAACCCAGGACGTGGAGGCCCAGGCCATGGCTTGATCGGGCCGTGCCGTACGTGTGGTTGAGCTTGGAGACGCAGATCAGGAACTGAGCGGGCTTGATGCTCGATTGCGTGACGAAGCCGGCCAGGCATCCGCTCACCTCGTCGCCGGCGCCTGCGGTGACGACGTACAACGGATAGTCGACCGCAGCCACCAGGGGCCCGGAGGGGTCCTGCCCATTTCGGTGGCGCACATTCGTCTCCCTCGTTCAGTTTCCCTGCTCACACGCTATGTCGACGTGGTGGTGGCCGCGGGACGCATAAAATCATGTCTCGAACCCGCCCGGCTTCCGGGGCCCTCACCCGGGTTGGAAGCCAGCCCGCCAGGGTATGGAGGAGAAGTCGAAGGGTCGCGCGCACGTGATGCGGAAAGAGGAAGACCAGGCATCGAAAAGCCACCGTCCCAAGTGGATCCCTTCGCCGCGGGTGCTGATCGGCCTGGTGATCCTCGTGGCCGTGTTCTTCCTCGCCTTCCATGCCGAAACGATCTCCCACGAGGCGTTGACCGTCTTGCGCCACTTCAAGGTGACCCGGTTGCCCTGGTTGGCGGTCGCATTCGCGGCCGAGGGGCTCTCCTTCCTCTGCTACGCCTTTGTGCAGCACGGCTTGCTCGTCGAGGGCGGGGCCCGCATACCCCGACGCGACATGGTCAGTCTCGCCATCGCCGCCACCGGGCTCACCAATTTGTTGCCGGGTGGGACGGCACCGTCCAGCGGATGGCTGGTGGCCCAGTACCGCAAGCGGGACGTCCCGATGCCGCTCGCCCTGTGGGCCGTACTGGCCGGCGGCGTTGCCGCCACGGTGTCGGTACTCCTCCTGACGCTGGTGGGCGCGTCCATCGCCGGCCTCCTGCCGCCGGTTGGGATTGTCCTGTGCTCGATCACCCTCGTGGCAGGCACCGTCGGGTTCCTCGCCGGTGTTCGGCATCTCGACGCCGTCGACCGCTGGTTTCGCTCCCATCATCACGGGCGCTCTGATCGACTCATCGAGAGAATCAGCAAGCGCATCGGAGATGCCAGCAAGTTCCGCGCCCCCCCGGCCCTGGGGGCGCGTGTCCTTCTCCTCAGCGTCGGCAACTGGGGTCTCGACGTGGCGTGCCTCGTTGCGGCATTCCCGCTGCTGAACCTGCCCGTGCCGTGGCGTACGGTTCTCTTCGCGTACGCCCTCGCCCAGATTGCGGGCAGTCTCGCCCCCGTGCCGGGAGGCATCGGCTTCGTGGAAGGGGGCATGGTGGGCGCCTTCGCCCTGGCGGGGACGCCGGTGGGTGGCGCGTTTCTCGCCACCATTCTCTACCGGTTGATCACCTCAGTCGGGATGGCCGGCCTCGGCAGCCTCATGCTCTGGCACCTGAGTCGGAAGAAGTCGCCGACGCACGCCGTTCTCACACCCCAGGCGACTGCGCATGAGGATCCTTGACGTCGTCGTCAAATGAAGACAACGCGGCGTGCCATCCTCAGAGGGTGACCCCGGGGCGGCCCACCGCTTTCGTTCTGGGCGGCGGGGGAATTCTCGGAGCCGCCGAGGTGGGCATGCTGCGCGCGCTCTTGGAACGGGGGATCGTTCCCGACCTGATCGTAGGATCGAGCGTCGGAGCTCTGAACGGTGCCTTCATCGCTGCCGACCCTTCGACGGCGTCTGTCGAGCGGATGGTCGACGTGTGGACCAGCCTCTCGGACCGGGGGGTGTTCGGCGGATCGGTGCTCGGACAACTGAGCACGTTGGCCCGCCACGGCACCCACCTCCACACCAACGACGGACTACGGCGATTGGTCGACGAGGGACTGGGCGAAGGCACGCGCTTCTCGGACCTCGCTGTTCGATTCGAATGCGTGGCCGCCTGTATCGAGCGGGCCGCGGCACATTGGTTCTCGGCCGGGTCGGTGACCGACGCCGTGCTCGCATCGTGCGCCGTCCCGGGCCTTCTCCCTCCGGTGGAAGTCGCCGGCGAGCATTTCTTCGACGGCGGCCTGGTGCGATCCGTGCCGGTGGGGCGGGCGGCGGAATTGGGGGCCACGCGCATCTTCGTACTGCACGTCGGCCGGCTCGAACAGCCCCTGCGGCCCCCCACCCGACCCTGGCAGGTTGCCCTGGTGGCGTTCGAAATCGCCCGACGACACCAGTTCGAAGAGGAATTTGCCAGCTTGCCGCAGGGCGTCGAGGTCCATGTCCTCCCGAGCGGCTCGACGACCCCCACCCTCACGGTGCGTTACCGCAACACCTCGGGGGTCCGGGGTCGGATAGATGCCGCGTATGAGGCCGCGTCCGGATTCCTCGACGCCGTCAGCCAGCGCTGAGAGGGCCGAAACCAATGCGGCTCGTGCTCCCTCGCCCGATACGGCGGCTTCTGCTTCCTGTGGAGGCAGTGGTCCTGCTCGTGCTGGCGGCCGTCTTCGCCGTGGCGACGGCGGTCGCGCTGGTGCTCGCGCCGATTGGCCGGCGCCGACGGGTGCTCCGCCTGGCCGCCTTTGCCCTGAACTACTGCATCGTCGAACTCACCGTCGTTGTCGTCGCCGGCCTGCTGTGGCTCCCTCACGTCGTTCCCGGGCGGCACGGCGCCCAATGGGAGCGAAGGTGGGTCGACGCCAATCAGGGCCTGCTGGCGTGGGCTCTCGGGCGCGTGCTGGGGTCGGCACGGCGATTTCTGGGCTTTGAAGTCGTCGTCGTCGAGTCATCCGACGCGACCGGGCTCGCCAAGGTCGATCCACTTCTCGTTCTGGCCCGCCACGGTGGACCCGGGGACTCGTTCGCTCTGGTCCACCTCCTGTTGACGAGGTACCACCGCAGCGTGCGCATCGTGTTGAAGGACATCCTCCAGCTCGATCCTGCACTCGACCTTGTGCTCAATCGCCTGGATTGCTGCTTCATCGGCCCCGCTTCCGGCGACGGGCGGGACGCCACGGACCGCCTGGCGCGGATGGCGAGCGGTCTTGGACCGGGCGATGCGCTGCTCCTCTTCCCCGAAGGAGCCAATTGGACCCCGGAGCGTCGCCAGCGGGCGATCCGCCACCTTTGGCATCATCACAAGACGCACGCTGCCCGGGCGGCGACGTTGATGACCAACGTCCTCCCGCCGCGCCCCGACGGGGTCTTCACCTGCCTCGACGCCAATCCGACACTCGGCGTGGTGGTCGTGGCCCATGCGGGATTGGACCGGATGGTCCGGGCTCGCCAAGTGTGGGAGCAACTCCCACTCGACACGCCCATGACCGTGCGGGCCTGGCCCACCGCGGAAGTGCCGATCGAGACGGAAGACCGACTGGCCTGGTTGACGCTGGAGTGGGCGGTGGTCGACGAGTGGGTCGACGCGTTTCACGCCGGCACGAAGTAGCCGACGAATGCGGGCCGGTTGCGTCAAGGGAGGTTGGAGGAAGCCAACCGAGGGTAACTGAGAACAGATCGCCTGGAGGGAGCGCATGAAGCAGATTGAGACAACCATGCGACGGATCGATGCCGCCCAGCAGCGGTTCGGCCCCGCCGCCCTGGTATTCGGCGTCATGAAGAAGTTCGGCGATGACAACGCCGGGAACCTGGTCTCCAATTTGGCCTTTTCGGCCTTCCTGTGCGTCTTCCCTCTCCTGTTGATTCTCATCACCGTGCTCAACATCGTGTTGGCCCACTACCCGTCGGTCCACCAGTCACTGCTCAATTCCACGCTGCGCGAATTCCCGGTCGTCGGCAACACCCTGGGCAGCAACATCCACGGGCTCCATCGGAGCTCGGTGATCGGACTGGTCGTCGGCGTGCTCGGTCTGTTGTGGGGATCAACGGGTTTGGCGCAGTCCGGCCTGTTCTCCATGTCCCAGGTCTGGAACCTCCCCGGGCCCGACCGACCGAACTACGTGTCGCGGTTGGGCCGCAGCTTCGGTTTTCTGGTCGTCCTGGGGCTGGGAATCGTCGTCACGACGGGACTGGCCAGCTTCGGCACCTTCGGCCGCCACGACGTGGCCTTGGGCGTCCTGGCCGAAGTTCTGGCCGTGGTCGTGAACATCGCCACCTACTTGGGAGCCTTCCGGGTTCTCACGCCCAAGGTGATACACAGCCGGCAACTCGTCCCCGGTGCGATCCTGGGCGGGGTGCTCTGGACCATTCTGCAAGCCATCGGTGGCTATCTGATCGGGCACGACCTCAAGAACGACAGCGTGTCCTACGGGGTGTTTGCGGCCGTGCTGGGCCTGGTCGCATGGATCTACCTGGGCTCGGAAGTCACGATCTACGCCGCCGAGCTCAATACCGTCCTGGCACGGCGTCTGTGGCCCCGCGGCATGGTCCAGCCACCGCTCACCGACGCCGACCAGCGCTCGCTGGCCCTCCAGGCCACCCAGAACCAGCGGCGACCCGAACAGGAGGTGTCGGTGACCTTCAGCACTCCGGCGATGTCCCAACGCGAGTGGTTGTCCTCCCGGGAGAACTCTCACGATGACGAAGCCGGCGAGCGACGCACCCCCGCGCCATCGTCGCCGGGCGATTGAACGGCGGCGAGGGTGGGGAAGAGGGTGAAAACGTCCGGTGGAACACGCCAAGCGCACGCACCTTTTGCGCCTCCACCTGCTGTGGATCGCTGCCGTCGTCCTGTTCGTCTTGTGGTTGGTAGGTGCCGCTCTCGGCTGCGGTGAGCGTGCCGGACGCCATCACTTCTACCGCTGGTAGATCGCTTTACTCAGGACTCGACCACGACATCGGCAGGTGTCTTGTCGTCACGCAAGCCGCGCCAGGTGGGATGCCGGAGGTGACCCGCCGCGGTCCACTCGCCGAAGCGCACCTCACCGACGTGGCGCGGACGGACGAAGTGAGCCGATGGCTCCTTCACCTCGGAGGCGGGCACGAACGGGCTGGTCTTGCGGGCGTCCGGACGCAACAGCTCCATCAGGGACTGACGGTCGTGCGCGCTGAACCCGGTTCCGACCTTCCCCACGAACCGCAGCCCGTCCGTCGACGGTATCCCCAGGAGGAGGGCACCCATGCTCCCCTGTCGACTCCCCGCGCCCTCGGTCCAGCCGCCGATGACAACTTCCTGCGTCCGTACGTTCTTTATCTTGATCCACGAATCGCTCCGCTTGCCCTGGACATAGGGCGACTTCCGCTGCTTTGCAATGACCCCTTCGAGGCCCGCATTCTTGGTGGCCCGAAGGATGTCGGCCCCCTTGGCATCGCCGAAGGAATCCGCTGTCGTGTAGGACGCACCCGAGAGACCGAGCGCCTCGAGCTGCTCTCGCCGGGCATCGTACGGCAGTGAGAACAATGGCCGTCCGTCGAGATGCAGGAGGTCGAAGATCACATAACTGGCTGGTGAGACGGCGCTCTGATTGGCAATGGCGCTGGCGCTGGCCAGATGAAGGCGATGTTGCAAGCGGCCGAAATCCGGTGTCCCGCCCTCCCCGATGACCACGATCTCGCCGTCGAGCACGCACGGGCGAGCTCCCATGGCGAGGCCGATCTCTCGGAATTCCGGGAACGACGGCGCCAGCTCCTTGTCATTACGACTCCGCATCCGGATCCTTCCCCCCTCGATGAACGTGATGGCGCGGACACCGTCCCATTTGGTCTCATAGGCCCATCCCACGTCGGAATTGGGAAGGCCCCCTGGGGTTGCCAGCATGGGGCGCACTTTCTCGGGCAGCG
>Ga0302325_10030161_pt1 | contig 11188 bp, 6 predicted proteins | sample Palsa_T0_2_FD_201948 | JGI IMG/M metagenome (GOLD analysis project Ga0302325, IMG submission 201948) | Peat permafrost microbial communities from Stordalen Mire near Abisko, Sweden - Palsa_T0_2 | ecosystem: Environmental > Terrestrial > Soil > Palsa > Peat permafrost | place: Sweden: Abisko...
GATGATTAGGCTGCCCTTTTATCTTCAAAAAAGGTGGAGACACAGCTCTTTGGGCACATGCTTAGTTTATTAGCTTTCTAGGCTAGAATCTTAGACGGAAATTAAATGACACCTTTCATCCCCTCGAATCACTCTGACCCTCTTCTTATCTTAAAATTTATTCTCTAATCTGCATGGATAATGGCCGGTTGTCAAATGCTTTTCCGTTGATCCTCACTATCATGTCCTAGCAGAAGGCAAGCCCAACTGTGGATTCCTCACCTTCTTCGGCAAAAGAAACCATAACACTATTACAATGGCACTCAAAGACATACAAGAACTTGTGAATATCACAAGGGACTTATACATATTAATGCCATAAGCATCAACTCTGACGGTCTTCGATAACAACCCGGCACTAATCGGTCCTACGAGCACATTCCCCACTCCCTGTAAGAACACCAAAATCGCAAAAGTTGCCACGACTCCGGAGGGGTTATCACTGACTGATCTTCCCATACCAACTCTCATCGTCGCAAAACCATAGGCGAAGAATCCAAAGATAATACTGAAAGTGATGAGAAGTCTAAATGATTTTGCTGTACCCCAGAGCCCGAAAGTGGCTACCATGGCCATGAATGAGCAGATCGTCGCAAGTATGCTCACTCGCAGATGTTTATCAGAAAGATACCCAAAGGCGAATTGCCCAAGAACTTGAGCTACAGCCATGACAGCCAGAATCAGGGCTCCCTGTGTGGAGGTGAGGCCGATGTCAGCTGCATAAGAAGGGAGATAGACAGCCGGAAAGAAGAACCCAAGGCCTTGAATGAGCGTAGAGCTACAATAGACATAGAACAATGGCTTCTTGAAAAAAGACCAATTTGTTCGTGTCATCGTGCTGCGTTCAAAATGCGTCAAGCGACCCTTTAGAGCGAATATCAAGGGCCCAGTAAGAATTGTCATCGCAACGGCGATGACTCTCAAAGTCGTCTTATACCCGTATTTCTTCAGCAGGGCATTGATTATAAGAGGCATCACGGTACCAGATGCTCCTGCTGCACTCGCAATAATTCCAAAGGCCATTCCCTTTCGAGCAATCCACCACTCGTCTACCATGCTGATGATAGGATAATAAAGAGTCACGAATCCGACTCCATACATGACTCCTTGGGTAACAATAAGGCCCCCAATGGTGTTCGTGAAGGAACCGGCGACGAGTCCGAAAACGCATAGCGGCCAACCGAGCCAGATCTGCTGACGTTGGTATTTCGGGAAGCGCTTGGTGATGGAGGCGGAAAATGGGGCGCCAAGATAGGACAGCCCTTGAGCGATGGTTCCAATTAAGGCGATTTTATTGCTGCCCGCAAATTGTGGCAAAGTGGAGTAGTACTCCTGGAAGACACCGAAAGAGATGGGGAAACCTTCATCAAATTGGTAAGCGTGCGGCGTGCGCCTTGGGAGTCGGAGGGAGAGGGGTCCATGCGTACCCCATAATACAGCTTCAAATACGAAAGCTGTAATGAGTACTGTCCATGCTGACACTCCTCCATCAACCGGTTTCAGTTCTTGAATTAGTACGTCATCTCCTGGAACTCTCTCATGCCCTCCTGAACCTTCGCTTGTCTGCGTCTGACTTCGCGATGGAGTGTATCTGCTCAACTCGAATTGCTCAACCGAGATTTGGGTTGTTGAACCTGCCATTGACAAGAAACATCAACCTTGCAAAGTCTGAAATTTTATTGGATGTGAGTCGAAAAGCGATTTGAAAGACATTCGTTCGGAATATTAGTCATCAAGATGTCAAGAGTGGGGCATTTGTAGAATACGCTCTTCGGAAGTCAGAAGATTCGGGTACAGTGATGAAGATCTATCAGCCTCTGCCAATTTTATTTGCGAAAGACAAGCTTGTAGAAAGCCCACAGCTGTTATGAACAACTTGAAGATTGAACTTTGAAATTCAAGTAAATAACCTTTATTGGTTTCGTATTAGAAAAAATGTGTCTTCGCTCGTCCTCTACCGCTATTCTGACACAGGCTATTGACAGGTGTTCTCTCAAAATTTTATTTGAACTACTAGATGCTTGCATGGGAGGTTTCTTGTTACCTCAAAGCTAGCATGGCCCTTGCATTCCAGGCGAAGGACTCGCTACCCTTTTCTGAACTAAGGTTAGGTCACGTGGTAGCACCATAACAACTAAAATTTCATACTTAGAGGAACAGGGAAGGATAACGGAGTGGGGCTAATTTCTGCATTCCCTCGTGAGCCTCAACTAACATCATCCAATTTGTCCTCAAATTCAGCCCCATGGAGGCTGTTCGTTCGGTTGAAGCTAACCACTTCTAGAATACGAAATCTGCTAACCGCATTCAGAATACGAAGCCTGCTAGCCAAATCAAGACTGCGATGACGCTCGCCAACATCAAACTCAACCTCCTCAAACAACATCGGGTCATCAGTTATCTTAACCTCGGCGATGGTCCGAGGACACATGTTATAATAGAAATGCCCGCCCAGCGCATTCCAGAGTTGGAATACGAATTTCTGACCTATGGATCAAGGCAATTTTTCGTACTTTGCCCTGCCGGACTGCCCCTCTCAAGCAAAGGAGTTGGCGGTCGATACCGAGGGGAATCCTGTGCGAAGAAGACAGTCACATCGGAAGTCTAGATCTGGATGTGCAACATGTAGGCAGAGAAAAGTCAAGGTATGTTCTCCGACTCGACTTACCCGGAACGAGAGCTTTTTTGGTAGAGTGCCGTAGAGGAGCTGCAAGGACAAGGCTGAAATTGGGTATAGTGCGATGAAACGCAGCCAGCTTGCCTTAACTGCACGAGAAGAAATATTCAATGCAGTTTCAAAGCACCATTGAGACCGACTGGCCGTCACTCCGGACAGCGAAATCGTGACGCGTTAATTTCTCAACTTCCTCGGCTCGGAAAATCTCCCCTAGATATCCTTCAGAGCCTCACCACAAATCGCTCAGGGGGTTGTCATCAATACTCGCTTCAAAAGCTTGTTAGCCATGTTGACGAATTCGAAGAGGTAGAGACAGCTTCCACAGGTCTAACCTGCGCCGTTGTCGAATTTGTTCCAAGGATGAATGCATCCGAGAGAGTGCTTCTTCAACACTTTGAGACTTCCACGTCCCAAAACCTAGCCCTGTCTAGAACAATATGGCGCACGAAGGTCTTAAAGAATGCTTTTCAAGTTCGTCTTCTGTATTACTATATAATATCTATCAATCACTGACAGATACAGTGTGACTATTTGATGAGCGCCGTGCTCCTCGTAGCGGCAGCTCACATCAATTCCAACTTACCTGCAGGCCACACTGGCCGCAAAGATACACTCCAAAACTTCTCCAGAGCTCTTTCCGGCCTACGAAGCGCACTGACTACGGAGATGACAATCGGCAACTTCGAGACCATCATTAGCTGCACTCTTCTGCTCATCCACTACTCATGGGCATGTATAGAGCATGACCTAGAAACTGATATCGACATCGCTATGTCCTTCCGACAAATATTTGACCACTTTCACGGTCTGAAAGATTGTTTGGTCATCGCTCAGGACGTATTTGTCCAAACATATTGGGCGAAAACGTTGCTATACAGTCCCAAGATCAAGCTGGAACGTGTTCTGATGGAATCACATGAAATGGCAGAAAAATTAGAGGACGTGTTTCTACGTTGCCTCTATTGCGGATTGGGTACCAAGAAACCAGCAAACGCATCTAACGATAACATCAACGCACTCTCACGCCTGATCCCCCCTTTGAGCATCATCTTGGTCACTTTGCCTAACTTTGAGAGCTCTGAAGTCGTGCCAGACATTCACCGATATCTCTTTACTTGGCCGCCGCTGTGCACCAAGGGCTTTGTGCTACAAGTCAGTGAAGGCAACCCGGCATCGTTAACAATACTTTTATATTATTATGCCGCAATTTTACGAACTTACTCGGAGAAGGTCTGGTGGATGCGAGACGGGGCGAAGTTTATGTTCCACAAGCTACAATCGAAATTGTCGGGATATTGTGCTAGATGCGTGGAAATTCCGTTGGGGTTATTCACCCGGCCCGAGGACTACCAGTTTGTTCCTCCCACTTTTCGCATGGGTGCTTCAAGAATGCAGCCTGACCAAGAAGAAGACTTGGCCAAGTGCTTTGTATAGTAAATTTCTAGGAGAGGCACATTGGGGATTGGCTTGAGGGGCAGGGCAAAATTTGGGAGAAACATCAAACTCGCTCAGATTTTGATAAGTTGCCAGGTCGCTTTCCCGAACCACTTCCTGTGAGGAGCGGGAGGAGCGAACGGAGGACGTTGTTAGAACAGCTGAATATCTCTACCCACCCCTCTTCAATATGACCTCTTGTTCTTCAATCCAATCCTCTCACTGCACCCCTCAATTAGTGGACTGCATACCCAAAATTTGTGCCATATTTACCTTCTAGCTCTTGCCTTGAAGTACTCCCTCGAACCACAAATTGGTGTTTATTCAACCTCCTGTACTTGTGCCATACTCCGACCGCATGACATCTTCACGAGTTGTACTGAACCCCATTCTCGCAACATTCTCTTTCTGCATCTTCTTTCACATCCTTTCTGATGTCCATGGAGGGTCGCAGAAATTCGAAATCACTACTTGAAATAAACTTCTCGCGAGATCGCTCACTAAACAAAACTAGAAATGAACTAATAGGACATATCTTTGCTAATAGGACTAAATGCTGGAGTGATGTCAAGTCAACTGCTAACCTTTATACCAGCCTTGATTGATTATCGACGACAGTAGGGAAATGATCGAATTGACAGTATCGAGGGAAGCGAGCGACGCAGGACAAGGCTAAAAGGTATCATGAATGCTATGCAGTAGGTGCGTTGTAGTGAGTGCTATAATGAGGTAAGTAGTGAGTGCGCTGTAATAAGTGCGTTGGTTGTAGTAGGTGCGCTACAATAAATGCGCTGCGGGGTGTTGTCGCTTGTACCTTGGCGACGAGACTACGCAGTATGGGACAGGCAACTTTGCCTGTGGGGACCAGTGAAAGTCGCCTGTCCGGAGCCCGTTCCGCGTTGAGGTAGTGGTTTGCCTAAGCCCTCGCGATTAGTAAAGTGTGTTTAAAAGGGCAGTGATTTGTGAATAGTAGCATATCGGGTTCTATTGGGATCCGTACTATTTTACGCACAGATTTAAGGCTTGCGCACTGAAAAGAATGAGTAATAATGAGGCTATTCCAATTTCTAGACGCGGTATCGTATATTATTGAGGTTGGGAGAATCCCCTGTACGCTTTTAGCCACAGCGGGAGAGACCCCGGCGCTGGAAACTCGACTCCGAAGAGATAGAGCACTACGTGGAACGACAGGATTATTGCATTACGCATTATTGAAGTTAAATTCAAAGCGCGTCGTTATATCAATTTATTGTTCCCCACAGAAAACACTTTCAGAAGTCCAATTCAGTAGCTGCAATCCAAGCCACCACCATTGCAAGGGTACTCCAAAAAGCAATATTTAGTTCACCCCCGTGTATTTTGGAAGCCTTAGAAGTAGCCACAGTCGGGATATTGCCCGTCGCCGCTCCCCCTAAGTACCAGCTCCCAATGTCCGTCAGCTTCCCACTCGAAGTGAGGAAAGTGGCATTTGGTCCCACGTTGCTCTTGCTGCTTCGAAAGGCACCAAAATAAGAGTATCGCTCGATGTAATCAGTGTTATCGAGGAAATTGGTCGAGAGGTTGAAGGAGCTTTGGGTGTCGTTGAGTAATGCGTCGTTATCTGCGAACTCCGTGATCCACAGTTTTGTGTTGGGAAATCTAATCATGATCAGCAACTGCTTTGATTTCGGAGTTGAAATGAAAATGACACTCACGCTGCGTGGATTTCGCCGACGTGCCATTCGAGCCCATGTGAGTTTCCATAGAAGTGAAGGGGGATAAAGTCGAAGGTGCAGTTTTGGCACGCTTCAGTGAAGTTTTTCAACCACGACAAGCCAGGGAACTCCATCGCAGGCGCTCCCACTTTGATGCCCATTTTCTGCAAAGGGACAATCTCCCGAATCCATGATTGTGCTGCAAGAGTAGCATTGATGTTACTTCCACCCTGCTGCCAACTTCCATCCGGTTCATTGAAGGCCAGGACGTGGGTTATATTTCTCCCGCCGTTGACAAGTTGTGTGACATTGTAGAGAAACTCATTGTCTGATGTTGAGGCTGGAGCACCCCAGATCATAGGAACGAATTCGAACTTGGACTGGGGAATGTTCGCGAATTGTGGAGATGGTTGCGACCCGTAGTTGTAATACCAGGTGATATCACTATTGGATTTCACCCATATCTGGTCATCTTCAGGGTAGTCGATGTTGGGGGTGAAAACGAGACCACGTTTGGGAGAATTTCCGAAAGTTGCTTGAGTAGATGCAGTGATTGCGAAAGAAAGCGCAGACAGGAGTTTAAGAGAAGAAAACATTTTCGAAAGGAGAAGTTGTTGGATCTACAACGAACGGGTTTCGAAGAAAAGAACAACAAAATGGACGAAAAATTAAACTGCCATTTAAGCGCGACATTAAAAAAGAAAATATCAATTATTGAACAAGTAAATTACTGTCACGGTGGAGATTTAGGGCTGAAAGTTGGCTGCTTTTTCATTGAATGTCTTGGTGCCATTTTGGTGGCTGAGACCTCCTACTAAGGCCGACACCTAATTTGTCCGCGTCAAATTTGGATGGGAATTTGCACCAATAGTCGGAACGTCAAACTTTCCTCGCCAAAATTCACGAAAAACAACTCGTAAGATCGCCGTATTTTATTCATTTTAAGCCATATAATTAATAAAATAATATTAAAAAACTTTATAATTAAAGCTTTATAATCTTACTTAAAATTTAATTATCATTTAAAAGCGCGTAAGGCTACAAGTCTTTTAATCGCGATTTTTCGTTAAAATCTGCTAGTTTTCTGTCACGAAGTGATCGCATTGCAGTGGTGATAAAGATTGGAATTTAGAACTGAAACCGGGTTTGTGGTCCGCACCCGTGCGCTACCTAAGTACGTGCAGGCATGCCACGTGACTGGCATACCTTAACATTTTCCCATATAAATTTTGCCAGACAAATCGCTTTCACCGACTAAGGGTACCTTAGAGCCCCTTGTCGTGACGCATAGGCCAACTATTTGCTTACTTCGTAAGGAAACATCGCGATAGTTAAAAATTCGGGTTCTTTGTGCCTGAGGTGAGAAGAAATTAAGCGAAGCTAAGTAAGCAAGCTGCAGCAAGCACGTGCGTGCGTGGCGCAAAAGTACTTGGAATTTTTTTTAAAAAAAAAATATATATATATATGTAATAAAAGTCAAATCTTATTAATAATAATAATAAACTTATATTATATTTCAAAGTTAAAGAGTAAAAGGCTAGCTACATTTCATTTAAAATTATAGGTTTTTTTTTAAAAAAATAATTATTCTAAGATAATAAATTACCACTTCTAATTGCCGAAATTTCAAAAAATCGTATTGTGGCGTTAACCTAGCTAGTTATCAGCCTCAGTAACTCGTCCTGATACCATCATTCCCATTACAATCGAATGAGTTGATTTGTGGCCCGGACTTAAGTCCTTCGACGTCGAATAGAACGAATTATGACTAGAGTAGATCTCACAGCCTCCAGGATAAAGAAATCTCAAGGCGAGACCTAACTTCACAGGCTTCAGATTTCAGAATTCTAAGTAGCACGGAGCCGAAGGCTTGCATAAATACGGCGCCCCGAACGTTCAGTAAGCTCAGCCTTAATGAATTATCCGACTCCCTGCAGGCTCACGCCATAAGCGTGCCTCCTGGCACTTACCGCACCCCGCTTCGACTAGATCACTTGATATCTAGAAAAGCCAGAGGATGAAAACCGGTCGCGCGGGGAGAGGTGCGATTCGTTGGAAAAATCGGTGAGGGAATTGTGGAAAAGCCAGGTCAGGTGAGAACGACCAACCAGGCGCCCGCAACACTCCCGGTCCCCAAAATTTGCAACCTGTGATATGCAGGATGCTGGAGCTGAATATGTACGTATCTGTTTTTATAAAGTATTGCTATGAGTCGAACGAAGTGAATGGCTTTATTGGAGAACCTTACGAGCCTGAGTCATATTATGTCTCGGCAGAGAGAAAGTCATGAAAACCCGAGGATAGGTAAGACGGACTAACCAGACGCCTGCAAGGCTCTTAATCCCGAAAACTTGCACCTCTTGATACGGCTAATGATGAAAGCAGATTATGCCCATGCTCGTTCCCATAACACATTACTATGAGCTGAACGAACTAAATGCCGTTATTGGAGGGTCTTAGAAGCCGGGGCTATGTTGTGTATCGGAGGGTCTTACATTCTTACAAGTTAGGGCTATGTTATATATGACGCCGTTAAGCAGCTATAGATCATATGAAGGCCTTTATAAATTCACCTTCATTCCAAAGATTCTCTTCTGCCTCTGCTAACTACTCTAAAGAATTTGCCTCTAAACACCCCACCTTAAACTTGAGAATTCCGGAAGTGACAAAGTCTAGGCAAGTGCTCTTTCCTTTATTAACTCCAGTTGACTGCTTGCCTTCCATGTTTCCCACTACCTCTTTCGTTGGTAATAAGAGCTAATTTTCTCAAAATGAGGTCCTGTAAAGCAATTTCTTTAGCATGGCACTTCTGCTTTAGTGGATTTACTAATTAGAGTGAAAAGTACGACTATCATTGAACCAAATTCCAAAGATGGTCGAACCTGCTATTGTTGACTATTTTTTCTCGGGTGCAAAATACATCAGAGTCAGGCGTGGAGATACCGGCCCTGGAAAAACAGACTCGGGCTATCCGGCCCCTATTTCTAATTGGGGTTGGCCCGACGGATTTGGAGCAAATGGAATTGATACAGCACTTTATAGCGGATCGGTCAACTTCTTCTTCAAGGGTACTCAGTATATACAAGTGACCCGAGGCATAACCGGGCCATACTTGGAGGGTCCGGATGGTAAGCCCGAAATTGCTGGTCCGTTTCCTATCTCGAAGTGGGGTTGGCCCGACGGATTTGGAAAGAATGGCATTGGCGCAGCTTTGTGGAGTGGAACTGTCACTTATTTCTTCAGCGGAAATCAATATATCCGTGTTACTCGAACATCAGACACAGATCTCGGCAAAACAGACTCAGGGTATCCAAGATCTATCTATGCCGGCTGGGGATGGAACAACGACTTTAACCAAGGCGTTAAAGGCGCATTGCCTAGTGGATTGGTATGTTACTTCTTCCGCGGCAAAGAATACATTCGCGTTAGCCGTGGATTCGAAATCGGTGGTTTCATAGACCCGGGTTATCCAGCCCCTATTTCGAATTGGGGTTGGCCCGACGGATTTGGAGAAAATGGCATCGACGCGGCTCTCTATAGTGGTGGCCCTTTGCAGGACCCAGGGGCCACTGGACTAAGCAGCAACTGGAACTATGTGCTCGCGAACGGCGGAAAGAATATCACCGGCCTCTCCGCAACAATCAACGTTGACAATGACCTAGTCAGTCCTACCGCAGACAATGGCTTCAGTATTCAGCTTAATTGCGAATCACCAGCCTCACCTGATGGTTCTGGTATACCTACTTGGCAACAGTTCGTATTTGACAACGCGCCCAACAACACCACTATCGTTGGTTTGATGAACTTCTGGGAGTGGAATGGCTCAGCAGGATGGAAGGAAAATTATGCCACGGAAACCACTGGTTGGACCTTGCCTGCGGCTAATACAATCAAAGCTGGCTCTGTCCTTACCATCACCCCCGTTTTCAACAGCAATGATGAAATCCATAGCTGCAACTTCACCTACACCGACCCGACAGGAAAATCCTCAACCCAACTACTTGTGTTTAACTACACAAAACTCGCCCCCATCACGTCAGTAACATTGAACATCGGTGGCTATGGTTATGGCCTTCCCGCAACGTTTACTTCTGGCCAAGGCACTATAACGTACTCGGCTTCGCAGCCACTGACTGCCCAAGCAGCATGGGCCGAGACTGCGGAAACAAGTAACATTGTCTATGAGGAACTTCCTCCTGCGGTCAACGTTTCGCAGCTATTCGGCGTAGCTCCTCCGGGCTGGAAGGCCCCAGACGTTTCCGGAATTCCACGAGACAAGCCCTTGACATCAGGAACCAAACGAATTGTACCCAAGAAGAATTAACTGTACGCTTTCTTAGGCATATCGGGACCAATTTGCTCGTCATGCTAATTATGCCAGGCAACATGCAGTAAAAGGTCAACCAAAGCACACTGCATTTGGAATGAAGGAGAGATATGCCGTGTTTCGAGCTTAGACCGTTCTTCATTTCTTGAACTCTTTCTTTATGATAGTACGGCCGTTACCCAAAGGAGTATCTTGATAACTTGTTTCGTGGGTTGGTATCGGAAGGCTCAAATATCCTTCACTCTTTCCTGAAAGTCTTTGTCACTTTGATGTTGGTTATGTGTGACGAAACTACGAATCGGGTTGCCACCCAGCTGTCACTTATGGATCTACACAGTGTTCCGTCTGTTTTACCTCGTTGCTTTCTACATCCACACTCTCTTATGTCACTTTAGCAGAATTTGAAACATTCCTGCAGCAAGTTAATATTGCTGTGACATCCACAGTTCTTTGTATTCAGGTCTCTAGTATTCAGCTCCGAACAAACGCGGTCCGTTGAATTGTGAGTTCTAAAGACCTCGACAGTGAGATTAAATAACATTGGGGGTAGAAAAGGGGGTTTCATGATAAGTAAAAAAAAAAGGGTTCAACGGCGGATTTCGGTGTGGCTCTGTGTGCAAAGTGAGAGTGTACGTTTTTCTGTCACGAATTAGGGAGGGAAAAATGCTTGCGATGACACGAACTGTTTCCGGGCAGTCCACTTCGACCACCGGAACTGCCCGCAAATCTAGTGATAAAGTCAAGGCGGTAAAGGCGTGAACTACCCCGCACCACCATATAATAATAAGTTCTTGTTTATAACAAGTGCTCTGGTATGCTATAAGCCTAAGGTCTCGTGCACTATAAGCTTAAGCCCTCGTACGCTATAAGTATAGGCTCTTAAAACGACTCTAGACAAGGTCATTTTCTTGGCCCTTATAAAGTTAGAATGAATATGTGCATTTATATTTATATTTTTAATAAAAAAAGAAAATACTTTAAAAATAATATAAAACTTTAACCTAATCACATAGCATT
>Ga0302325_10030162_pt1 | contig 11188 bp, 10 predicted proteins | sample Palsa_T0_2_FD_201948 | JGI IMG/M metagenome (GOLD analysis project Ga0302325, IMG submission 201948) | Peat permafrost microbial communities from Stordalen Mire near Abisko, Sweden - Palsa_T0_2 | ecosystem: Environmental > Terrestrial > Soil > Palsa > Peat permafrost | place: Sweden: Abisko...
AAAAAGCCTGCGCCGGTGCAGGAACCTAAACCGCCAGTACAGGTGTTGTTATTGTAGAATGCTTGCACCACGCTCATGCCATAGCTGGCGCCCAGGAAGCTCCATCCTGGTACAAAGAGAAGCGGTACGGCGTTAGCAATGGCGGGCAGCGACAAGTGCAATCCGGCACCTGCGCCAGGGAGAAAGGTCCCCGTGCTTGGTATGCTTTGAGGCATACCGAGGAATGCGGTCTCAAGGCCTGTATACAGGCCGGGCGGCGGCAGCGCGCCCAACGGGAGACCGATCGTCGCGGCGCCCAAGCGATTTTGGAAACTTCCACTTTCTTCGGCGAGAGCCGAGCTTGCCGCACCGCCGATGGCGAGCGCGGCAAGACCGCCCAGTGCTATCTGTCTCAGTCGGGTCATTTGCCCCTCCGTGTTTGTCCCCAAGACCCTGCGCATTCCGCACGGGGCTTGACTCGTCGGCGACCTGCCAACTGCCGGCAGCGTCGTGCAAGCCAATGAAGAATGCAATGCTTTGTGCCGTTTAGCGCCGTGGGAAATGTCATTTATGTTGCGGTAGTGGCAAAAATGCCACGCAAACAAGCACTACGGGAGGCACCGGGCGCGTGTCAGCTCTGCCGATATAAATACTTGAAAATCAAGAACTTAAATCGAGGCACCCCAGCGTTGAATTGTCCCGCCGCGAGCGGTCAATGCTGCGGAGTTTCGCGCCGATGATGGTGTCCGTTGGCATCCACCGGATGTCCTGGCTCCACCGATTCGGCCAGGAGTGGAGGGGGGCGTCATTGCGACGGGCCGGCCCGAAGTGGCCGGCCCGACAGGTTCTGCGAAGTAATCCAGAGCCTCGTGGGGCGCATTCTGGATTGCTTCGTCGCTTCCACCTACGCGCTCCGCGCTTCGGTGGACTCAAACCCTCCGTAACTCGCGAAGCGAGCGAAGGCGGGTTGCTCCTCGCAATGACGCCGCGCTCACCAGAAATCCAGCGTCGGCCAAATTGTTTGCTCGTGCGAGTGCATGAGCGACGCCAATCGGCCGATGTGCAGAACAATCGGCACAAGTCCGTCGGTGTGCCGCAGCGCGAAGATGCGGCCGACGAAAAGCGAGTGGTCGCCGCAGTCATGGCGCGCCGTCACCTTCGTGGCGATCGCCGCGTTGGCGTGCGCGAACAGCGGGGTGCTGTCGGCATATTCGTATTTTAAGTCGATGCCCTCGACCGGTTGGCCGGCGAAATGACCGATCAGGGGTTCCTGACCGCGCGTGAGAATGTTCACGCCGAAATGGCCGGCCTCGATCAGGAAGGCATGCATGCGCGCTTTCTTGCTGACCGAGATCACGCACAACGGCGGCTCGAGCGAGCCGGACATGAAAGCATTCGCGGTCATGCCGCGGATCTCGCCGCGCACCTGCGTGGTGATGACGGTGACGCCCGTGGCAAACGAGGCCATAACCCGGCGGAAAAGATCTTGCGTTACCTCGCCGCCGGTGCCGGATTGGACCGCCGAAATTTCCATTGTTGAATCATACGAAGCCGCTTGGGACGAGGCAAGGACGCCGCCCAGTTGGCAATAACGCGTGGCGTTACGCCTTTACCAATTTACGGCCGGTGACCGCTTCGAGATTTTTGAAATAAATCTTGTCCTGGTCCGTTTTCGACAGGTTGAGCGACTCGAGAATCCGCAGCGTCTCGCGCGGAAACATCGTGCCGCCCTCGGGATCGAACGGGCAATCCGAGGCGAAGACGATCTTGTCGCGCGGGAAGAATTCCAGGCCGGCCTTGGTCGCCGGCGCCGCGGTGAAGACCGCGGTATCGGCCCAGAAATCCTCTTTGAAATAATCCAGCGGGCGTTTCTTGAGGCTCTTACGCAGCGCGACGTAATCCGCGTCCGACGTGCGCGAGCCCATGACGTCGTTGCCCGGTCCGATGCGGCCTTCCAGCATCGGCACGAGGCCGCCGAAATGGTGGGTGATGATTTTCAGATTGGGATGAGTGTCCATGATTTTCGAGTAAACGAGGCGGATCATGGCGGTTGCGGTCTCGTAGGACCAACCAAAAGTCCACCAGATCTCGTAAAGCGATTTCTGCTCGGTGATGTAGTCGGGCACCTCGGCGCCACGCGTCGGATGCAGCCAAACCGGAATGCCGAGCTCGTTCATCTTGTCCCAGAATGGCAGAAATTCTGGGCGGTCGAGCGGCTTGCCGGCGATATTGGTGTGGATTTGCACGCCGAGCGCGCCGAGCTTCTTGACCGCGCGTTCCGCCTCGGCGACGCCGGCATCCGGCGCCGCGAGACAGACCTGCGCCACCCAGCCGGGGAAATGATCTTTCTCCTTGGCGCACAATTCCGCGAAGCCGTCGTTGATGACGCGACAGAACTGTTCGATATGCGCCGGCGTCTTGGCAAATGCTTCGATCGGCGGCTGCGGATAGGAGAGGATTTGCTGATAGTCCTTGTGGCCGTCGACGATCTTCTTGCGCACGTTAAGGTCATAAAGCGCCGGAAGCGAGCGCACGCGTTTGCCCATGTCCCGGTAGTCGGCGGCGACTTCATCGAGCATGTCGAAGAATTTTTTCGGAAAAAAGTGCGTGTACGCATCGATGCGCATGAGGCGTTTCTCCCTATTGCAGCGGGCTTTTTAGCACGGGCGCCGCGCCTTGCGGCAAGCACTTACGCAACTGCGCCATGCCCAAAACACGCGAGCACCTCGGGCGGGATCGGCTGCGACCTTATGCGCGAGGGATCGTCGGTCGGGCGAACCACCCAAACGCGCGTCTCGAAGCCTTCGACCGCGAGCGCGCCGGCCTTGGTCAGCCGATGTTCGACTTTGAAGCTCGATCGGCCGCATTCGACCAGCGCGGTCTCGATCGCCACTTCGTCACCGAACCGCGTCGGCACCCGAAAACGCGCCCGGGTCTCGACCAGTGGATGTCCGGCGAAGGCGTAGGCCTTCAGGTAGTCGATTTTGTTCATGCCGAGCGCGCGCTCGATGAGAACGGTCGTGGACGTGTCGAACATCTCGAAATAGCGCGGGTAGAAGATGATCCCGGCGGGATCGCAGTCGCACCATTCGATGCGGACATTGCGGATGTTGGTAAGCATCCCGGCGGTCGCATTCACCGCGGCGCCATGCGCAGCGCCGCATCGATGCGAATGACCTCGCCGTTGATGTAACGGTTCTCGATCAGGTGGCGCGCAAGCGCGGCGAATTGCGTCGGATCGCCGAGTTTTTTCGGGAACGGCAGCGAAGCGGCGAGACTCTCCTGCGCCTGCGGGGTAAGCCCCATCAGCATCGGCGTCAGGAAGATGCCGGGCGCGATGGCATTGACGCGCACTCCGAACTGGGCGAACTCGCGCGCCGCCGGCATGATCAGGCCGACGACGCCGCCTTTGGACGACGCATAGGCGGCCTGGCCGATCTGCCCTTCAAACGCCGCCACCGAGGCCGTGCAGACGACGACCCCGCGCTCGCCGTCGGCAAGCGGCTCGAGAGTTGCCATGGCGGCGGCGGCGAGCCGCATGGCGTTGAAGGTTCCGATCAGGTTGATGCGAATGATGCGCTCGAAGTCGGCGAGCGGCATCGGCCCCTCTTTGCCGACGATGCGCTTGGCCATCCCGACGCCGGCGCAATTGACCAGGATGCGCGCGGGACAGTGATCGGCGGCGGCCTTGGCGATCGCCGCTTCGGTAGAGGCGCTGTCGGCTACATCGCAATTAATGGCGATGCCATTGATATCGATCGCCACCTCGGCGGCGGCTTTGGCATTCACGTCGAGGATAGCGACTTTGGCGCCGGCTTCGGCCAGCATGCGCGCGGTCGCGGCGCCAAGGCCGGAGCCGCCGCCGGTGACCAGCGCCGCGTGTCCACGAATGTCCATGATCAACTCGCTTGTGCTGCGGGCCCCCACCCTAACCCTCCCCCGCTTGCGGGGGAGGGAAGGGAGGGGGCGACGATGACGCGCGCCGGCGGCGGCTCGGCGTAAAGCTCATCGACCAGAGCCGCGCGATGGGCGAGCACCGCGCGCTGATTGATCGATCCCTTGTCGGTCACCTCGCCGACGTCGAGCGAGGGTGGTTCGGCGAGCAGGATGGCGCGGCGAATGCGGCCCGAAGTGCCGCGGCTCGGATCAGAGAGCGCTTCGAGCAGGCGCGTGAACCTCTCGCGCACGCGCGCATCGGCGAGCATGATCGCGGCGGGCGCGTCCGGTGCAAGATCGGGCGTCAATTTTCGGCAGGCGTCGATATCGGGAATGATCAAGGCTGCGACATCGTCGCGATCCGCCCCGGCGAGCACGACGTCGCGCACCAGCGGCGCGCAACGGGCGATGAACGCCGCCCGCAGCGGTCCAACGCTGACCCAGGTGCCGGTGGCGAGCTTGAAATCTTCGGCAAGACGTCCGTCGAAGATCAGCCCCTTTGCCGGGTCCGCCGGGTCCTCGAATTTGAGCGCATCGCCGAGCTTGTAAAATCCTTCCTCGTCGAACGCGGCCGCGGTCAGCGCCGGCGCTCGCCAATAGCCCGGCGTGATGTTTGCGCCCTTGAGCCGGGCCTCGAACTTGCCGTCGCGTGGTACGAGCTTGAGCTCTACCCCCGGCAGCGGCACCCCGATATTGCCGGCGCGCTCGGTTTCCCACGTGCATGCGATCGCGGCCGGCGCCGTCTCCGTCGAACCGAGACTGGAGAGAAAGATGATGCGCTCGCCCGTCGTCGCCGCCGCGAGCTCTTGGTATTCGTCCCAGACATGCTGCGCGAGTCCGGCGCCGGCGTAGAACAGGATCTTGAGCCGGCTGAAGAAACTCTCGCGCAACGCCGCGTCGTTGCGCAGGTAGGGCAGCAGCATCTCAAAGCCTTTCGGCACGTTGAAGTGGATCGTCGGTGCGATCTCGCGCAAGTTTCGCACGGTTGCCTCGATGGCGCCGGGCATCGGCTTGCCTTCGTCGATATAGAAAGAGCCGCCATTGACGAGCACCAGTCCGAAATCATGGTTGCCGCCGAACGTGTGGTTCCACGGCGGCCACTCGACCAGGACCGGCGGTTCATCGACAACGAAGGCAAGACTTGAACGGAGCATCGCCTGATTGGCGCAGAGCATGCGCTGGGTATTGATGACGCCCTTCGGCTGTCCGGTCGAGCCCGAGGTGAAGAGGATTTTTGCCACCGTATCGGGACCGACCTCGGCGTGCGCCGCGTCGACGGCCGGCGTCGCTTGCGCGCCTGATAGTTTCGCAAATGGCGTCGTCGGCCGATCGCTCGCGGGGTTCGTGGTGGTCATAACCTCGACGTCGGGCGGTACGGTCGCGGCGATGGCGCGCGCAAACACGGTTCCGTTTGCGGCGAAGACGAGGCCGGGTGTTAAAATCTCGATGATGCCTTTGAGCTTCTTGAAATCTTGCGAGACCAACGAATAGGGCACCGAGATCGGCGCATAGGGAATGCCCACATGCAGGGCGGCAAGACCAAGCAGCGCATGCTCGATGTCGTTGCCGGACAAAATGGCGATTGGACGATCCGGCGAGAGATCGCGTTTGAGCAGCGCCGCGGCGATCGCCCGCACCATTGCGAATGTCGCTGCGTAAGTCAGCGTGCGCCAATGACCCGCGGCATCGCGCTGCGCAAGAAAGATTCCCTCTGGCGCGGCTTGCGCCCAATAAGCGAGCCGTTCGGTGAGCGCTCGCGGATAGGGTTGCAGCGCGTGCGGCGAGCGCAGGAGCAGGGTGCCATCGGCTCTATGCTCGACCAGCACGCCCGCCGGACCGAGCCGGACCGGCCGCAGCGGCGCCCGACTTTGCGCCGAATGTGTCTTTGCCAACGTGCGCGACATTGATACCAAAAGAGATGCGCAATCCGCCTGACATAGCTGCCTAACCGCGTCAAGGCGCGGCGTCGATCGATGCCGCGGGCGCCATTTGACCCTGTCCGCCACGGCCCGTAAATAACGATACGCAGCGCAAAGCGGCGCAATCGTTGCGCCGTACAGCCCGACACCAGGACGGCAAAGCCGCGGAACGATAAGGCGGCGGGCCGTGCCGCAAGTTTAAGGGAGCGAGCCATGCGGGAGGTATTTATTTGCGATGCGGCGCGCACCGCGATCGGCCGTTACGGCGGCGCGCTCGCCAGGGTGCGCACCGACGATCTCGCCGCTGTTCCGATCAAGGCGCTCGCTACGCGCAACGCGCAGGCGGATTGGTCGCGGCTCGACGAAGTCTTCTTCGGTTGCGCCAACCAGGCCGGTGAGGACAACCGCAATCTCGCGCGCATGGCGGCATTGCTCGCCGGGCTGCCGGACGCCGTTCCCGGGGTGACCATCAACCGGCTCTGCGCCTCCGGGCTCAATGCCGTCGGCGACGCCGCGCGCGCCATCCGCAGCGGCGAGATGGATTTCGCCATCGCCGGCGGAGTGGAATCGATGACGCGGGCGCCGTTCGTGATGGGCAAGGCCGGCGAGGCGTTTTCGCGTGCGACCGAAATGTACGACACGACGATCGGATGGCGGTTCGTCAATCCGGTTCTCAAGGCGCAATACGGCATCGACTCGATGCCCGAGACCGGCGAGAACGTGGCCGAGGAGTTTCAGGTCGCGCGCAAGGACCAGGACGCTTTCGCGTTGCGCTCGCAGCAGCGCGCCGGCAAGGCGGCCGCTTCGGGCTACTTCGCCGAGGAAATCGTTCCGGTCGAAGCGCCGGGAGGCAAGGCCGGTCCGATCGTCGTCGACAAGGACGAGCATCCGCGTCCCGACACGACGCTGGACAATCTCGCCAGGCTCAAGCCGATCGTGCGCAACGGCGGCACCATCACCGCCGGCAACGCGTCCGGCGTCAATGACGGCGCTGCCGCCATCATCCTCGCTTGCGAAGAGGCGGTGAAGGTGCACGGCCTTCATCCGCGGGCGCGCGTCCTCGGCATGGCTTCGGCTGCGGTGCCGCCGCGCATCATGGGCATCGGGCCGGTGCCGTCGACACGTAAGCTGATGGAACGGCTGGGCTTCAAGATCGGCGACTTCGATCTGATCGAGCTCAACGAGGCCTTCGCATCGCAGGGGCTCGCGTGCCTCCGTCAGCTCGGCGTCGCCGACGACGCCGAACACGTCAATCCGCATGGCGGGGCCATTGCGCTCGGCCATCCGCTCGGCATGTCCGGCGCGCGGCTGGCGCTCACTGCCGTGCACGGGCTGCACAAGCGCGGCGGCACGCGCGCGCTCGCCACCATGTGCGTCGGCGTTGGCCAAGGCGTTTCGCTGGCGCTGGAACGGGTTTAGTTGGAGAAGCAGTCCCGTGCCGATGAGTCCCGGTTACGTTCCCTTCCATCCCAATCCATCGAAGCCGAAATACAAACCGCCGCCGGGCGCGGTCGATGCGCACTGCCATGTGTTCGGGCCCGAGGCGAAGTTTCCTTACGCGCCGGAACGCAAATACACGCCGTGCGATGCGCCGAAAGAGAAGCTGTTCGCGCTGCGCGACTTTCTCGGCTTCGACAAGAATGTCATCGTCCAGGCGTCCGCCCACAGCAAGGACAACCGCGCGATGGTCGCTGCGCTCGACGCCGCCAAGGGCCGCGCCAAGGGCATCGCGTTCGTCGGCGAGGAGGTGAGCGACGACGATCTGCGATGGATGGACAAGGCCGGCGTGCGCGGCGTGCGCTTCAATTTCCTCAAGCGGCTGGTCGATTACATTCCGCGCGACGTGCTCCAACGCATCGTCAAGCGCGTGCAAAAGCTCGACTGGCAGATCGTGGTCTATTTCGAGATGCCGGATTTGCCTGAGCTTGAGGATTTCTTGACCTCGCTACCGACCACCGTCGTGGTCGATCACATGGGTACGCCCGACGTGAAGAAGGGTGTCGATCACCCGGAGAACCAGCGCTTTCACAAGCTCATGGAGCGGCACGAGAATTTTTGGGTCAAGGTCAGCTGCCCGGAGCGTATGAGCGTCGCCGGGCCGCCCTATGACGACGTGGTGCCGTTCGGCCGAGCGTTGGTCGAGCGCTTCCCCGACCGCGTGATCTGGGGCACCGACTGGCCGCATCCCAACGTCAAGGTCGCACCCGACGACGGCGTGTTGGTCGATTACATCCCCAAGGTCGCGCCCACAGCCGACCTTCAACACAAGCTCATGGTCGACAATCCGATGCGGCTTTATTGGAGCTAAGCGGACCGCCGCGATAACCTGCGGCGGACGGCGATGCGTCCACATAATCTCTGGGAGCAGGATGGCGACGTTCGTTCTAGTTCACGGCGCCTGGCATGGCGCCTGGTGTTGGCGCCGCGTTGCGTGGCTCCTTGCCCGCAACGGCCATGACGTGTTTACGCCGACGCTGACAGGCGTCGGCGAACGCTCGCATCTGTTGACACCCGCCATCGATCTCGAGACCCACATTCTCGATGTCGTCAACGAGATGAAGTGGCAGGAGTTGAACAACGTCGTTTTGGTCGGCCACTCCTACGGCGGCATGGTGATTTCCGGCGTCGTCGAGAAAATGGAGAAGGCGATCTCGTCTTTCGCGATGCTGGATGCGTTCCTCCCGGAGAATGGGCAAGCGGTGGTCGATATAGTGTCGGCTCCGATGCGGGACGGGGTGCTGGCCGCGCAACGCAGCGGCGCAACCGCCTTGCCGACGCGCTCGGCGGCGGTATTCAACGTCAACGAAAAGGATCGCGCTTGGGTCGATGCGCAATGCACGCCGCAGCCGCTTCAGTCGTTTTTGCAGAAGCTGACGCTGACCGGCGCGCGCGAGCGCATCGCCAATAAGACCTACATCCGGGCGACCGGATATGAGAGCCCTTATTTTGATCTTGGACTAGCGACCGCGCGTAAAAGAGGCTGGCGCACCTACGAGTTGGCGTGCGGTCACGACGTCATGCTCGACAAGCCGGATCGCCTTACCGAGATATTGCAGGAAGTGGCCTGAGCATCGCCCTGGCGGGGCAAAGGCCGGCGTGACGGGTTAATATTTGGTGGTTGGAACGGTTCAAGCCTGCGGGAACCGCTTACGTTGCCAAGCTTCCCTGCGCTATATATGTGAAAAGCCAAACGGGAGAGACGCCGATGGCGCGCAAACTGCAGGTTTACGACGACATCCCTGGAACATTCGTGTTCGACGCCGAGCGTTCCCGCGAAGGCTACAGCATCAACATGTTCTGCATGTCGCTGATGAAGGACGAGAACCGCAAGGCCTTCAAGGCCAACGAGCCGGAGTATCTGAAGAGGTTCAAGCTGACGCCGGCACAGGCCGAGGCCATTCTGAAGCGCGATTACAATCGCATGCTCGAACTCGGCGGCAACATCTATTTCACCGCCAAGCTCGGCGCCACCGACGGCCACTCGTTCCAGCATCTTGCCGCGCTGATGACCGGCAACTCGCAGGAGGGCTACGCCAAGATGATGCTCGGCGGCGGCCGTTCGGTCGAAGGCAATCGCTCGCGGTCGGGCAAGAACGCGCCATCGCCCTTCGTTGCCGGCGGCGCGGCGAAAAAAGCCGCCGCCAAGGCAAAGTCGAAGCCGAAGGCAAAGTCCAAATCGAAGTCCAAACCCAAATCAGCAAAACGGAAGTGAAATCGTGGCCAGGATCATCGCAGGTATAGGTTCGTCGCACGTGCCCGCCATCGGCGCAGCGATCGACAACGGCAAGACCGAGGAACCGTATTGGAAGCGGGTGTTCTCGGGCTTCGAAAAATCGCAAGCCTGGATGCGCGAAACTAAACCCGATGTCGCCATCATCGTCTATAACGATCACGCCTCGGCGTTCTCGGTGGAGATGATCCCGACCTTCGCGCTCGGCTGCGCCGCGGAATTTCCGCCGGCCGACGAAGGCTGGGGGCCGCGTCCGGTGCCGACGGTAGAAGGTTATCCGGCACTCGCCTCGCATATCGCGCAGTCGGTCATCCTCGACGAATTCGATCTCACCATCTGCAACAAGATGGAAGTCGATCACGGCATGACCGTGCCGATGAACCTTCTGTTCGGCAAAGTCGACAAGAACGCGCACTGGCCGTGCCCGGTGATCCCGCTCGCGGTCAACGTGGTGATGTATCCGCCGCCGACCGGGCATCGCTGCTACATGCTCGGCAAGGCGATCCGCAAGGCGGTCGAATCCTATCCGGAAGACCTCAGAGTCGTGATTTTCGGCACCGGCGGGCTTTCGCACCAAATTTCCGGCCCGCGCGCGGGTCTCATCAACAGCAAGTGGGATAAGGCGTTCCTCGATAATCTGTCGAAGGACCCGCAGAAGCTCGCAAGGGTTCAGCATGTGGACTACATGCGCGAAGCCGGTGCCGAGGGCATCGAGATGGTCATGTGGCTGGTCATGCGCGGCGCGCTCGACGACAAGGTCGATGAGTTCTACCGCTTCTACACAGTGCCGGCATCGAACACCGCGGTGGGGCACATTATCCTCGTCAACCGGCCGCGCGGCGCGAAGGCGTCGGGCAAACGCAAGCCGGCCGCCAAGCACAAGCGCGCGGCGGCACGCGCGAAGTCGCCGATCATCCGAGGCCGTTGATGAAGATTTGCGTCGCCGGTCAAGGCGCTTTCGGCCAGAAGCACCTTGACGCGCTCAAGCGTATTGCCGACGCCGAAGTCACCTCGCTGGTCGGCGGCAACCAGGACTCCACCGCCGCGGTGGCGAAAAAATACGGCATCCCGCATTACACCGGCGATCTTTCCGAGGGCATCAAGCGCGCCGACGCGGTGATCCTCACCACGCCGACCAAGATGCACTTCCGCCAGGGCGAGCAGGTGATGCGCGCCGGCAAGGACGTGCTCGTCGAAATTCCCGTCACCGACAGCGTTGCAGACGCCGAAGCTTTGGTGAAGATCGCCAAGGAGACCGGCGTCGTCGCTATGGCCGGCCATGTTCGGCGCTTCAATCCCAGCCATCAATGGGTGCACAAGCGCATCGCCAATGGCGAGCTGAAGATCCAGCAGATGGACGTGCAGACCTATTTCTTCCGGCGCAGGAACATGAACGCCGCCGGCCAGCCGCGCAGCTGGACCGATCATCTGCTTTGGCACCATGCCGCGCACACGATCGACCTGTTCCAATATCAGACCGGCCAGACCATCTCGGATTGCTACGCCGTGCAGGGCCCGATCCACCCGCAGCTCAACATCGCCATGGACATGGGCATCGTCGCTCGCGTGCCGACGGGCTCGATCCTCACCCTGTCGCTGTCGTTCAACAACGACGGGCCGATCG